>Ga0316622_100000543_pt1 | contig 22074 bp, 20 predicted proteins | sample OWC_Aug_OW2_C1_D_FD_207646 | JGI IMG/M metagenome (GOLD analysis project Ga0316622, IMG submission 207646) | Wetland soil microbial communities from Old Woman Creek delta, Ohio, United States - OWC_Aug_OW2_C1_D5_C | ecosystem: Environmental > Terrestrial > Soil > Wetlands | place: USA: Ohio... | reverse complement strand
TCCCGAGACGGAAGACCTCCTGACGACGTCCATGAAGTCCGTGGGCGAGACCATGGCCATCGGCCGCACCTTCAAGGAAGCCCTGCAGAAAGCGGTGCGCTCGCTGGAGATTGGCCGTTTCGGCCTTCTCCAGACGCTGCCGGCGGACATCGGAAACCCCGCGGAGTTTCTGATCCCGAAACTGACAACACCGAACTCGCTGCGGCTCTTCTACGTGGCCACGGCCTTCCAGTGCGGCATGACCATCGACGAAATTCATCGGTTGACGGCCATCGACCCCTGGTTCCTGTACCACATCAAAGAGATCGTTGAATCGGAAAACGTCCTTCGGATAATGACCCCCTCCGCCGACGCCTTGCGGGAGGCCAAAGCCCTGGGCTTTTCCGACCGCTACCTGGCGAGACTCTGGCACACAACTGAGGGGGACATCCGGGCCCTTCGCCTGAAAAGCGACATCAAACCGGTTTTTAAGCTCGTGGACACCTGCGCGGCGGAGTTCGAGGCCTACACCCCGTACTACTATTCCACCTACGAGACGGAAGACGAGGCGAGGCGGTCGCCAGGGAAGAAAGTCATCATTCTCGGCGGCGGCCCAAACCGCATCGGCCAGGGGATCGAGTTCGATTACTGCTGCGTTCATGCCTCCTTCGCTCTCCGGGAGGAAGGCTACGAAAGCATCATGGTGAACTCCAACCCCGAGACGGTGAGTACCGATTACGACACGTCGGACAAGCTCTACTTCGAGCCTCTCACCCTCGAGGACGTCCTGCACATCATCAGGACCGAGGATCCCAATGGTGTCATCGTCCAGTTCGGCGGTCAGACGCCGCTCAACCTCGCCCGGGAACTCGCCGCCGCCGGCGCTCCTATCATCGGCACATCCCCCGACGCCATCGACCGGTCCGAGGACCGCGAACGCTTCAAGGAAATACTCCGGAAGCTGAACCTGAATCAGGCGGACAACGATACGGTGACGACGGTGGACCAGGCGCTCCATGCCGCCGAACGGATTGGCTACCCCGTGCTCGTGAGGCCTTCCTACGTCCTGGGGGGACGGGCCATGGAGATCGTGTACGAACCGAAGACCCTTGTGACCTTCATGGAAAAAGCGCTTACCGTGACACCGGATCACCCCGTCCTCATCGACAGGTTCCTGGAGGACGCGGTGGAGCTTGATGTGGACGCCGTAAGCGACGGGACAGTCACGGTCATAGGCGGGATCATGGAACACATCGAGGAGGCTGGGATCCACTCGGGCGACAGCGCCTGCATCCTGCCCCCTCTTTCTCTATCAAATGAGATGCTCAAGCGGATCGAGGAGACCACCACGCATCTTTCGAGGGAGATCGGCGTCATCGGGCTCATGAACATTCAGTACGCCATCAAGAACGGGACGCTCTATGTCCTCGAGGTCAACCCACGGGCCTCCCGGACGGTCCCCTTCGTGAGCAAGGCCATCGGCGTGCCCCTCGCGAAAATAGCCACCAAGGTGATGATCGGGAAGACGCTCGAGGAACTCGGTTTTACGAAGCCCGTCAGTCCCGGTTACATCTCCGTGAAGGAGTCCGTATTCCCCTTTAACCGCTTCCCCAACGCCGACCTCATCCTCGGCCCGGAGATGAAGTCCACCGGCGAGGTCATGGGCATTGACGCCTCCTTCGGCATCGCCTTCGCAAAGTCCCAGATGGCGGCCGGTTTCAATCTTCCCTTGAAGGGAAATGTGTTCATCAGTGTTCATGACCAGCACAAGGATCGGATGCTCCCCATCGCGAAGACATTGCGGGATCTCGATTTTTCCATCCTCGCAACAGGCCGGACAGCCGCCCATCTCCGAAAAAACGGCGTGGACTGCCAGACGATCAAGAAAGTGAGCGAGGGGCGGCCCCATGTGGTCGACCGCATCAAAAACGGAGACATCCAGATCGTCATCAACACCGGCGTCGGCAGGCGTTCATCCCTTGACGGCTACCACATCCGCCGGGGCGCCTTGACCTACAACATTCCTTACACGACGACGCTCGCCGGGGCACGGGCGCTGACGGAAGCCATCACGGCCCTAAAGAAGACGCGGTGGGGTGTGCGTCCGCTGCAGGAATACTATAAGAAATAGTGGTGAGTAGTAAGCGATAAAGACTGTTGTGAGTTGTGAGTTGTGAGAAAAACGATTATACTAATATTATCTAACGACGAGAACAATGAATTAAAAAGACGTTTTTGATGAATTCAAAACTCGAAACTCAAAATTCACAACTGCCCTCCGAAGGAGGTCCGCGGGAGGCGTGCGGCATCGTCGCCGTTTACGGCCACGAGCAGGCGGCCAGGCTTGCCTTTTTCGGCCTCTTCGCCCTCCAGCACCGCGGACAGGAGAGCGCCGGCATCACCACGGCTGACGGCAGCCGGGTCTACGAATACAAGGGGATGGGGCTTGCCTCGGAGGTTTTCACCGAAGATCGCCTTTCGCGTCTCACGGGCCACATGGCCATCGGTCACGTCCGTTACTCTACCACGGGCTCCTCGATCCTGTCGAACGCCCAGCCCTTCCTCGTCCACCACGCCGGCGAACACTACGCACTGGGTCACAACGGCAACCTGATCAATGCGCAGATCCTTCGCGCCCAGCTCGAGGAAAAAGGCTCCATCTTTCAGTCCACCATGGATAGCGAGGTTATCGTCCACCTGCTGGCCCACCACCTCCGCGAGGGCTTCGAAAAGGCCCTGGTCAAGGCACTCGGCCGTGTGAAGGGAGCTTTCAGTATCGTCCTGCTCACGAAGGACAAAGTCATCGCTGCCCGCGACCCGCGGGGATTCCGCCCGCTGTGTCTGGGACGCCTGAAGGACGCCTGGATCGTCGCCTCCGAGACCTGCGCCCTGGATCTGCTCGGCGCGTCATACGAAAGGGATGTGGATCCAGGCGAAATTATCATCATCGATGCTAAAGGCCTCAAGAGTCTCAAACCGTTTCGGAAGGTGAAGCCATCCCACTGCATCTTCGAGCTGATTTACTTCGCGAGGCCCGACAGCGAGGTCTTCGGCCAGAACGTTTATCTGTGTCGCAAACGCCTTGGACACCGGCTCGCCCGCGAGTATCGGCCCGATGTGGATCTCGTTATGCCCTTCCCCGATTCCGGGAACTACGCGGCCCTCGGTTATGCCGAGGAGAGCGGTATTCCCTTCGAGATGGGGATGATTCGCAATCACTACGTGGGTCGGACTTTCATACAGCCCACGCAGGCGATCCGGGATTTCGGTGTGCGCGTGAAGTTAAATCCCGTGAAGCCCCTCCTCAAGGGCAAGAGGGTTCTCATTGTCGAGGATTCCATCATCCGCGGCACCACGAGCAAGAACAGGATTCGGAACCTTCGGCAGATCGGCGTCAGGGAGATCCACATGGCCGTGAGTTGCCCGCCGACCCGCTACCCCTGCCCTTACGGGATCGATTTCTCCTCCAAGGGAGAGCTCATCGCAGCGGAAAAGGGAAAGGTCGATGCCATCGCCCGCTTCATCGGCCTCGACTCCCTCTACTACCTGAGCCTCAAGGGAATGGTCGACGCCACCAAGACAAACTCGAAAGGTTACTGCCTTGCCTGTTATTCTGGAAAATACCCTCTTCCAATGCCCGCCGAACTCAACAAATTCTGCCTTGAAGAACAACTCTACTGCAGATAGTACCCCCACCCTGACCGCGTAATGGTCATTCTTCCCCGACCACATCAGCGGATGACATTAGCGAGCGGCCATTCTTTAAGTTTCTAAATTTCTCGCATATGAGCGAGGAATTATTATTCTTGAGGCGTGAGGTGTACTTTGTAACGTACGTCGCAACGACGAAGGATTAGGAAAAAAGTAAATGGGCTTTTTCAACAGCCTATCAGAAGGCAAAACCCATGCTGAACCCCCACACCAGGAAGTTATCTGTATCGCCGTCTTTGCTCCGGTATTTCATTTCATTCTTCGCATCATCGGAAAGCGGGAAGATCCAAGAGACCGTCGGCGCGATGGTCACGTACTTCATCGGTGTGATGGGAAGGCTCGCGGAAATCACGCCGTCATGAAAGTTATTGAACTTGTCTCCCGTGGGGACCTTGTTATCATTGACTTCCGGATAGGTCGTCTCTTCCTCGCTCTTCAGATAACTCGCTGATGCCGACAATTTCAACCCGACGGCATCACTGAATTTGAAGAGGTGTGAAACACCCAGCAGGAAGTACCACTGGTGGTAATGATCGATCTCCTTGTACACCGTCAGGGTGGGTGAAAGAAGGGTATTGAGACCGACCGATGCATAGATCTCTTGGGAATCCAAAGGGTCGGGCGCCCCCGCATTTGGCGCCGATAAACCGTAATAGATATAGCCCGCCCCCGCCGTTACGATCCCGAAGGACTTGCTGTAAGAGAGCGTAAAATCCGTTTCCGTCCACGTGCCGGAGTAGCTCGTATCCGTCCTTGTATAAGGATCCGTGTCGAGGTTTCCCCAGAGGTTGATGGAGAAACCCTTGTAGCTAGCCGTCAGGGAGGGTTGAATGACGACGCTGTTTCTGGTTTGCTCCTGGCCCCGCCAGACATACTGATTGAGGGCTGACACTGTGGCGTCCATTGCCGGTTTTTCTTCCTCCGCCTTTGCGGCACTGACGAAGATAAAGATGATGGCAATGACGTGCAGGAGGGAGAGGATAAATCTTCTGTAATGAATTTGTCTCGAGTGATTCGTCATGGGCATCCCCTTTCGTTTGATGATTTGGTTTCTGTATCAGACGTCCGATGGTCATAACCAAATCAAGAGAAGTGCCACGCCGGGTAGCATCAGGAAGTTTTGTTTTATCTGCAGGGGATCGTTTGGGATTTGACCTGAACCATCGATAACGAGGCGCGAGATTTCCTGGGAAGATAGAAACAATATTGTACATAACGCATCAGCCAGGTACATTTTTGTTTCAATTGTGACCTCTTTCCATTGGATGTGATTGAACATTCACATGTGATTCCAATGACTTATATTTTTTCGTTCGCCTGGCATCACCCTTGCCATATCCAGTAAGCAGGAAAGCTTATCTCTATTCGACGACCGGGAGGTAAAAGACAATGAACTCAGGTGACACAGCGTGGGTACTGACTTCTTCTGCCCTCGTACTTTTGATGACGATGCCGGGACTGGCCTTCTTCTATGGCGGTCTCGTGCGAAGGAAGAATGTCCTTTCGGCCCTGATGCAATGCTTCATCATCCTGTGCGTAATCAGCCTCCAGTGGGTGCTCTACGGTTACTCCCTCACCTTCGGGCCCGATGCGGGGCGCGGGATCATCGGCGGCCTGGAATGGGCCGGGCTGAAAGGGGTCGGTGGTCAACCCTTTGCCGACTACGCGGCCACCATTCCCCACTACGCCTTCATGATTTTCCAGTGCATGTTCGCTGTCATCACACCGGCCCTCATCATCGGGACCTACGCGGAACGCATCAAATTTTCCGGTTTCCTCGTCTTCACGATTCTGTGGGCGACCTTCGTTTACAACCCCCTCGGACACTGGGTCTGGGGTATCGGGGGCTGGCTCAGGAACCTGGGGGCACTGGATTTTGCCGGGGGGATCGTTGTTCACACCAGTTCTGGTGTATCGGCCCTGGTCCTGGCGTTACTCATCGGCAAGAGGATCGGCGTTGACGAACACACCTTCACACCGCACAATTTGCCCTTCACGGTGCTCGGAGGTGCGCTGCTGTGGTTCGGGTGGTTCGGTTTTAACGCCGGTAGCGCCCTCGCGGCCAACGAACTGGCCGCCAACGCCTTTGTGACCACCAACGTGGCTACCGCCGCAGCCGGGCTCACCTGGGCCCTTATCGAATGGCAGCAGTACGGATCGCCCACGGTTCTCGGTGTCGTGACGGGCGCTGTCGCCGGACTGGTCGCCGTCACACCGGCCTGCGGATTTGTGAATCCCATGAACGCCATCTTCATCGGTATTTTCGTGAGTATCTTCTGTTACATCGCTGTGGCCAGGATAAAGACCAGGTTTAAATACGACGACTCACTCGATGTGTTCGGTATTCATGGCATCGGCGGCATATGGGGGACCATCGCGACCGGCATCTTTGCCGAAAAAGCCGTCAACGAGGCAGGGGCCAACGGTCTTCTGTTCGGGAATATGCAGCAGTTTCTCGTGCAGTGTTTCCTCGTTCTGGTTGCCGTGACCTACGCGGCCGCCATGACATGGGTTCTCTACAAATTTGTCGACGCCCTGATCGGCATGCGGGTGGAGCAGAAACAGGAGATTATCGGCCTCGATCTGACACAGCACAGCGAATCGGCGTACACGCTGGTGGAGTAAGGGGGGAAAAAAACATGAAATACATCGTTGCCATCATTCAACCGCACAAGCTCGATGAAGTCATGAAGGCCCTCGAGGATATCGAGGTAAACCTGGTAACCGTATCCACCGTCCTCGGGCGCGGCCGGCAGAAAGGCCTCACCGAGGTGTACAGGGGCGCGAAAGAAGCAGGCACGCTCCTCAAGAAGGTTAAACTCGAGATCGCCGTCAACGAGGACTTCGTCGAACCCACCATCGGCGCCATTGTCAAGGGGGCCCGCACCGGGGAAATCGGCGACGGAAAGATATTTGTCCTCGATCTCTTTGAGGTCGTGAGAATCCGGACCGGTGAACGCGGCGGAAGGGCGATTGGATAGACGGGAGACGGGAGGCAGGATAAAATGAACCTGAAAGAATTGACTCGATATTCCAAAGACAGGCAGCTTGAATTCATCGACCTGAAATTTACCGATATCCCGGGGATGTGGCAGCATATCACGATACCGATCCAGGATCTCGCAGAGGACCTGTTTATTTCCGGCCTTGGATTTGACGGCTCCAGCATCCGGGGTTTCCAGCCCATCAACGAAAGCGACATGCTGCTGCGACCTGATCCGGCCACGGCCTTCGTGGACCCCTTTATGGCCGATCCGACCCTCAGCATGATTTGCAACGTGAAAGACCCCATGACGCAGATTCCTTACTCCCGCGATCCCCGCAACGTGGCCCAGAAGGCTGAACGGTATCTGTCTGTCTGCGGGATAGCCGACACGGTCTGGTTCGGGCCGGAGCCCGAGTTTTACATCTTCGATGACATCCGATACGACCAGAACCAGCACTCGGGCTTCTATCGGATCGACTCTGTGGAGGGGTCCTGGAACACCGGAAGGGAAGAGGGACCAAACCTGGGCTACAAACCCCGCTACAAGGAAGGCTACTTCCCCGTTCCCCCGACGGACAGCCTCCAAAACCTGAGGGCCAAGATGTGCAAGGTGATGACGGAAGTCGGTATCCCCGTGATCCTCCATCACCACGAGGTCGCCACGGCGGGACAGTGCGAGATCGGGGTCCGGGTCAACACGCTCGTGAACACGGGCGATATGCTCATGAAATATAAATACGTAGTGAAGAATGTTGCCCACAAACATGGCAAGACCGTCACTTTCATGCCTAAACCCCTTTTCATGGACAACGGTTCGGGGATGCATGTACACCAGAGCCTCTGGCGGGCAGGCAAAAACCTCTTCTACGATCCCAGCGGTTACGGCGGAATCAGTGAGACCTGCCGCCACTATATCGGGGGACTTCTGCACCACGCGCCGTCGCTCCTGGCCTTTACGTCACCGACGACGAACTCCTACCGGAGGCTGGTGCCGGGATACGAGGCGCCAATCAACCTGGTTTACTCTCAGAGAAACCGGAGTGCCTGCGTCCGAATTCCCATGTACTCCCAGAGCGAGAAGGCCAAGCGCATCGAGTTCCGCTGCCCTGACTGCTCCTGCAACCCCTACCTGGCTCTCGCGGCGATGCTCATGGCGGGCCTTGACGGGATTGAAAAGGAGATGGAGCCCCCACCCCCGATCGACCATGACATTTACGAGCTCCCGGCGGAGGAAAAGAAACACATCCGGGCCACCCCCGGCTCCCTCTCGGAGGTCCTCGACAACCTTGAAAAAGACCACGCCTACCTCCTAAAGGGCGACGTCTTCACGGAGGACCTCATTGCGGTGTGGATTGAATACAAGCGCAAGAGGGAGGACGACATGATCCGGCTGAGACCGCACCCATACGAGTTCGCCCTCTATTACGACATTTAGCGGGCCGAAGCCTGTAATTTTGAGTTGTGTGTTGTGAGTTGTGAGAAATACCTAGAAATACTCAGATAGACCTAGGTAGACATAGAAGGACCAGAGTCATTCAAAATTCAAACAGATTTGGATCCTGTAAGCCAGACAGACTGAACATAAAAAGTTAGAACGAGATGGAGGGTGGGTTATGAACATCGAAATTTTGAGCGTCCTGCTGATTGCACTGGCCGTCATGGTTGTCGTGATATACATCAAGGCCAACATGAAGATCTGTCAGCCCAACGAGGTCATGATCTTCTCCGGTCGCAAGTTCAAAGACAGAGATAAAGGCTATGTCGGTTACCGTGTCATCCGGGGAGGCAGAGCACTGAAGATCCCTCTCATTGAAACGGTCAGCACTCTGTCCCTGAGCACCATGCCCATCGAGATGGACGTGACGGGGGCCCTCACGAGGGGGACCATCCCCGTCAACGTGAAGGCCATGGCCAACATCAAGATCGCGGGCTCGCTGGAGCAGGGTCTGGGAAACGCTATCGAGCGCTTCCTGGGCAAGAGTGCGACGGCCATCGCCACGACGGCCCGCGAGATCCTGGAAGGGACACTCCGAGGAATCCTGGCCACCATGGAGCCCGAGGAAGCGAATGCCAACCGCATCGCCCTCGCCCAGCAGGTCGCCAAGGAGGCAAGGGAGGACATGCAGAGGCTGGGCCTGGTGCTGGACACCCTGAAGATCCAGGAGATCAAGGACGACAAGGGCTACCTCGAGGCCATCGCCCGTAAGAAGAACGCAGAGGTTCAGCGCGATGCGAGGATCGTGGAGGCCACCTCCAACGCCGAGGCCAGCCAGAAAGAGGCCGAGAGCAAAAAGGTCGCAGAGATTGCCGAGATCGAGTCAAAAAAGGCCGTCGCGAAGTCAGAGCTCGAGTTCAAGGCGGCACAGGCCTCATGGCGCGCCGAGGCCAACCGCGCTGAAGAGAAAGCCAAAGTGGCGGGGGACATCGCGCGTATGGGGGAAACGAAAGACCTCGAAGCGAAGCGCGTGGAGACGAACAGACTGAAATACCAGGCCGAAGTGGTCATTCCCGCCGAGGCGGAAAAAGATGCCCTGCGGCTCAAGGCCATCGGCCAGGCCGCCTATACCTTTGAGGAAGGCAAGGCCAAGGCCGATGCTTTGAGACTCCTGCGCGAGCAGTGGGAGCGCGAGGACAGCCGGGAGCTCTTCATGATCCAGCTGCTGCCCGAACTCGTGAGCCACGTCTCCAAAGTCATCGCGTCGAACCTCAACGTGGAACGGCTGACCGTCGTCGACGGGGGCGGGGGCGGAAATGGAGGGGGACTACCGCACCTGGTCGGCAGCCTCGCCGGATCGGTGAACTCTTTTTTCGAGCAGATGAAGACCCTGACGGGCCTCGACATGGTGAGACTTCTTGAAGAGCGCTACGGCAAGGGTGTCGGAGAGAAACGGGCATTGGAATAAGTGGAAAACCCGGCCCGTCGACAGGAAACAAGATGTTTGCCCAACCGGCCTTGTGCGGCCGGTCGGGCAAACCTGTATAAATTTATTTTACGGTAAAGGCTGTCTGGATCGTGTCCGAAAGCTTTTCGGATTGAATCGTGCTGACAACAACGTACAGCCCCTTTTTGGCCGACGACGGCAGCGTCAGGGGAATGCTCGAGGTATAGGTACCCCCTTTGCGGCTCACCTTCACCTCGGGGTTTCCGACGAGTTCACCGTTCAGACGGATCTCCCGTTTTTCGGTGATTTCCAGCTGGGTTTCCTCCTGGGGCGTGAGGACGGCGTAGGTCATCTTCATCTCCAGCTTGTCGCCCGGATTAACGGTCTGGGGGCTCACGGATGCCTCTTCAATCTTCAGCAGGGGCCCCTTGGCGGGGTCGTAATTGTGCTTTTTGGCCGTATCCGCCCCCGTTTTCTTCTGGTCCGTATAGTAGTGACCGATGACACCGCCCACGAGAGCGCCGATGAGGCCGCCCACAACGGCGCTCTTCGCGTCACCGCCCATGACGGCACCGAGGACAGCCCCGGCCGCTGCACCCACGGCCGCCCCCTTAGCCGCGCCCTGGTGCTCATCGGGCACAGAGGGTATGGTTTCGCAACTCGATACAAACAGGAAGGCAAATATAATGATCCAGGCGAGATATTTGTTTTTCATGTCGGCACCTCCATCTTTCCATGCGGATTGCGTATTCCGAGACGTGACAAAGTTTTTGTATTATCCCTATTTCTTATATCGCGGTAAAGAGATATCCTGTTCACATACCAGACCCATCAACAAACGATTTTCGGGGCGGGGCTCATGACAAGAATCATCGTGACGGGCGTTAGCGGATCGATGGGGAGCCGGATCATCAAGATGATACACGGCATGGAGGGCCTGCGGATTGTCGCGGCCGTGGAGCACGAAGACCGCACGCTCACCGGCCGTGATGCCGGTGAGTACCTGAATATCGGAAACATCGATGTTCTGATTTCCGATCAACTGGCCGGTTGTATCCTGCGGGGGGACGTCATCATTGATTTTACCGACAGGGAAACCTCCCTGCAGCACCTGAAGACGGCGTCGGAAAATGGCGTTGCCATCATCATGGGCACGACGGGCTTCATGATCGACGAGATGGAAATGGTGAGAACGTATTCATCCCGGACGAGGTGCGTCCTCGTCCCGGATGTCAGCCCCGTGATCTACAGCGGGCATGAAAAGGGCGCCGAGAGGATTTTTCGCTCCTTTATCCGGGATACTTTCGCCCGCGAGGCGATTGCTGCCGCAAAGTGGATTGTGAACCGGAAAAAGAACGGGCTCTATGACATGCAGGACGTGCTGGGCTTGAAATAAATCTTCAAGACAGGACCGAACACACACCACCCCACCACCCATTACAGTGGCAGAGAAAGCATAGAGGATTTCCTCTGATTGCCCCGTGTCTCAGTGCTTCTCATCCAGCTCCAGCTGATAACAGACGGGTCCCCGGAAGCCCTTGAAACATCCGCCAAGGGGGCACTCCGAGGTGGGCAGGGACCAGGACGTGGCGATAGAGCCGTGGCCCTTCGGGAAAACGGTGACTTCGGCGTCCACAAAATCAAGGGCGGCGAGAGAGGCACCCTTATCGACGAGATCGTCGTCTTCAGCGATGCAGATGAGCCAGGGGATCCCCATCTCCTTCAGGCGCTTGAAGTTCAGTTCCCGCCCGAAGAGTTTCACCGGGAGGGTCCCATCCGGCGTCACGGGAATGGTGTAGGACTTGAAACTCAGATCCGTGATCCCCACGGGAAGGTCTTTTCTTCCCTGCGTTAGCCAGCAATTCAGGGCCGCAGCGGTTTTGTTGACCTTCAGTTCCCCGGGCTGGTCAAACATCATGAGGTCCCGGTGAAAGGAGAAGACAGGGGCTTCCTTCTCCATGCTTTTGAGCTTGTAAACCCAGCTCATGACCTTGCCGTCCACGACCTTGTTTCCATTCGGCAGGGTCTTCGTGGCATAGCCCAGGTCGCGGAAGCGCTGTGGGATGTGTTCAAGGTACTCGACGAGTGCCTTGCTCCGAGTGCCGTCCATGGGCGTCACGCAGGTGATGAAGGCGTCAACGATCCCATCGAGTTCACCGGAAAGCAGGGCCATGACCGCAACGAGCCCCCCCTGGCAGAAGCCGTTCAGTGTGACACCCCTTCCGTGACGCTCCTTGACCCTCTCGCAGAAATACTTCATGTCGAGACAGTCATCCTCCCCCGTCATGACCTGCACAGCCGGCGTCGCGTCGATGTCCTTGATGATACGGATGTAGGTCGGGATTCCCTGATTTGCGAAGCAGTGAACGTAGCTCTTGTTCTCCCCCGGCAGGAAACAGAGGATATTGGGACCGAGGACGTAGGGCGGGATGATGATGATGGGTTTCCCTTTTTCCCTGACGGCGACGTTTTTATCCCGCGGCAGCACCTGGTAGAGGTCGAATCGCTCCGTCTCAGCCGCCTTGATGTAACCTCCGTCATCGAAGTGAAACCCAAAATCTGACTCGACGCTTTTGATCGCCTGGGGATATTCCCGGTTCACCATCTCGATGAGCCTCAAACGCCTCTCCCGGATGTCCTTGAAATCATACCCTTCCCTGTCGAATACCGTGTTGAGCAAGGCCGAAAAAGCCTTTTCGTATTCCCGGGCGCAGTAGTCGTTGACGGCAAGCAAACCGCTCCAGTAACCGGTCCTGGCGATCTGGAGATTGAACTGGAAAAGTTCCGCGTAATCCCGGAAGGTATCTGTCGTCGGCCCGTGGGTGGCTATTTTCTCCTTCTCGAGGGACATAAAGGCATGGAGGGCTGTCCAGTAGGGGGTCATGAATTCCGTCGTGTAATTGGCCAGACCGTTCAGATAATAGACATTGCTCTTGGCGCCCAAAAAAAAGGATTCCCAGAATCTGAGAACCCTTGCGGCACTTCTTCTCTGCCACTGTACAGTGCCAGTATACATCACCCAGGGTAGGTCCATGAGGTTACGCATTTCTTCCTCCGTCCATTGCAATTGAGAATTCGTTTGAACCGCCGGAGGGTCTTTAACACACGATAAGCGGTTTGCCAAGATTTTTGTTTAAGAAGTATGAGGGCGCTGCATGAAGCCAGCGCTTTTTCGAAATCTTAATACCTCCCGTGCGATGAATACAGCACCCTCTTCCCTTCTGAAAACGCTCCTAGAACATCGAATACTTTTTACTTCTTCGAAGACTTCTCGGAGAAATAGGACTCCACCTGCTTGATTTTGTCATCCACGGCTGACTTGAACTCGTCACAGCCCTTCTTGTAGACCTTCATCCAGTCATTGAGGACCTTCTTACCCTCTTCCGGCATACCCGTCATGAGGTCCATCTGCATCTTGAGCATGCGCTGTGTCTGCTCCTGAATCATGTCCAGGGCGGCAAAGGTGCTCTCAAAGGTCTTCTTGTAAAACGCGATTGTCTGTTTTGCTAATTTTTCTTGCTCTACCATCATCTTAGTACCTCCTTATCCGGTTTATTGTTGTCCCTTCTCGGGCTCTACCACTATATATAACCATGTTTTTCCGCCCTGTCAAGTAAAATTGTTGCATTGCACCATTTTTTTACAATCCAATTCATATATTGACAAATTTCATAAGTAATCGAATATATGATATATTATACAATTCATCTCTTACATAATCACATATTATGGTTCGACTATATCATAATTATATCGCAATGTGACATTTCTATGGCAGGTCTGGAGAAAGACTCGGGACAGGCCGGAAAGTACGAAGCTCAAAAATAAAGATGATATGGTTGAGTAAAAGATGAGAGTAAAATATGCTAGAAAACATTTTGAGCAGGCGCTATGAATGCAGCGACAGCTGTCTCACCACTGCCGTCTAACCTTCACGCCCCTGCCGCTCAGATATTCCTTCAGGTCCCGGATCGTGTAGGTCCCGTAGTGCACGATCGACGCGATGAGGGCCGCGTCGGCCATCCCCCACGTGAGCACATCCAGAAGATGCTCCTGCTTTCCCGCGCCGCCGGAAGCGATGACGGGAATCCTGACGTTCGTCGAGATGAGACGCGTGAGTTCCAGCTCATAGCCGTCCAGGGTCCCATCGGCATCGATGGAATTCAGGCAGATCTCCCCGGCGCCGAGGCCTTCCGCCTCCCTTGCCCACCGGAGGGCGTCTATCCCCGTGTACTTCCGGCCACCCTGGATGACAATCTCGTAGCCCGACGGGATTTTCTCGCTCCTGTCCACTTTCTTCACGTCCATGCCGAGAACGATGCACTGGCTCCCGAAGGACTTTGCTCCCTCGCTGATGATTCGCGGGTTCTCAACGGCCCCCGAATTGACGCTCACCTTCTCGGCACCCGCCAGGATGACCGCCCGCATCTGTTCGAGCGTCCGGATGCCGCCGCCGACGGAGAAGGGGATAAAAATCGCCTCCGCAACGCGTCGGACGACATCGATCATGATCTCCCGCCCTTCGGCCGAGGCCGTGATGTCGTAAAAGACAATTTCATCGGCACCCTGTTCATAGTAGGTCTTTGCCACCTCGACGGGATCACCAATGTCGATGTTGCCCTTGAACCGCACACCCTTGGTGAGCTTGCCGTCCCGGACGTCCAGACAGGGGATAATCCGCTTACTGAGCATCCCTTCCCTCCCAGTGGCAGAAGTTCTCCAGGATCTGAAGCCCGAAGCGTCCGCTCTTCTCGGCGTGGAACTGGACGGCCACGAGGTTCCGGTATGCCACGGCGGCGCAGAATCGGATACCGTAATCCGACCACCCCGTCACGAACCTTTCATCGGCAGGTGACGGATAATAGGAGTGGACGAAGTAGAACTCGGAGCCCTGCGGCACACCTTTGAAAACCGGATGGTCTCCAACAAAATCCACGCGGTTCCACCCCATGTGCGGGATCTTCAGTGGTTTTCCGTTTTGCCTCAGATCCCCCGGAAAACGCCTCACCTGTCCCCTCACGATACCGAGACAGGCAGCTTCGTCCTCCTCGCTGTAATCAAAGATGACCTGGGTCCCGAGGCAGATGCCGAGGATGGGCTTTCCCGCCTGGAATGCTTCCCGGATGCACGCATCGAGCCCGCCGGCACGAAGGTTTCCCATGGCCTCCCCTGCGGCGCCTACGCCGGGGAAGATGATGCGTTCCGCCTCTTGCAGTTTCCGGGGATCACCGGTGATTTCACAGGGCTCGGCCAAATATTGAAGGGCACGGGCCACACTGGTGAGATTCCCCGCACGGTAGTCTATGATCGCAATCATCCCTGTACCTGCCAGACCCGTTTGTACGGAGGAATCCTAACTTATAAACGATGTGAAATCAATGATTACAGTCTTGTAACCCCTGCGGGTTTGACAACAAGACCCTCTTTGTGCTAGGAGGAAAATCTCCCGGATTCATCCGGGCGGTGATGGGGTTCACCGGAGACTGCCGACAGGGCTGATAACTCCTACGATGGAAATTCTGCAAAAGACCAAATTTCCCGGTAGGAGTTCTGCGGTGGATCCCGAAGAAGCTCCTGCCAGGAAGACCTGCAGGAGTTTTTTATGGCGTCAGAGCAGCAAGGCTTACCTGTACTCCACCTTCAGTCTTTTGCCGAACAGGTTCTCCGTGACATTCGCAATTTAAGCACGGATTTCAATCTGGTTTCGCTCGACCGCCAGACCGAAGCCTGCGAAAGCCTACTCACCGAAAATCCTCCCATCGATGTCGCCGTCCTCGGCCAGTTCAAGGCCGGCAAGAGTTCATTCATCAACAGCCTTATCGGCAAGCCCATTCTCCCCGTGGGCGTCATTCCAGTTACCACTGTCATTACACGTCTTCAGTATGGTCAGAAAGAAAGGGCCGTTATCCGGACCTTTGATGGAAGGGAATTTGATATTGACCTCAAAGATCTTGATCAGTACACCTCGGAAGCTAAAAATCCATCCAATGAAAAAAATGTGGAGATGGTGGACATTGAACTTCCATACCTCGAGGATTATTCCGGCCTCCGGATCGTTGATACACCCGGCCTGGGTAGTGTCTTCAAATATCACATGGAAACGTCCGAGCAATGGTTGCCCGAGGTCGGTGCCGCACTGCTGGCCATCAGCGCCGATCGGCCCTTGTCCGACAACGACCTGCAATTAATCCAAGAACTGTTGCAGCATACCCCCAGAATCATCCTCCTTTTAACAAAGGCAGATCTGCTCACAGCGGAACAGCAGAACGAAGTCATCAAGTTTTTTGAAGATACCCTGAAAAAAGAACTAAATCGTGAATTCCCCGTCTATCTCTATTCCACGAAGGTGAGTACGGAAAAGTTTCGGCATCGACTGGAGGTCGAGCTTCTGTTCAGGCTTGCCGCAAACCGGGATTTTGAATTCAGAAAAATTTTGCAATACAAGACCCAGTCTTTGATTCGGACCTGCCTTGGGTATCTCGAGATTGCACTTAAGACGGCCAGGCAGGCCGATGTGGACCGTGAAGAATTGCGAAAGCAGATCCTCGACGAGAAAGTCAACTATGATCACATCCGTGAAGAGCTCTTTATCATGTCAAGGGAAAATCAGCGACAGACTCGCATCCTGATCATGAATTATCTCGAAAACCTGGAGAAGCTGCTCCGGGAAAAAACAAGGGAGAACCTATCCAAAGAAATGGCCACCTGGAAGGGCAACCTGTGGAAACTCACCCGGAGATATGAAACGTGGCTGGCCGACACCATGACGGAAGAGATGCAGGAGATCTCAAGGAAAGAACACCGGCACTTTTACGGAACCCTGAAAAAAGCACACGCCAGTCTCATGCGATCCCTCGAAGCGTTCCGGACGCTTCTCGGCAACAATGTTGAAAAAGTGCTCGGAGTCAAACTGGCCGAGGCGGATTGGAAGATTGAGGTCTCGGAACCGGAGCATCCCGACATCAAAACGGTGAGGACCTTCGATTATCATTTCGACCTCATCTGGTTTCTCATCCCCATGGTCATCTTCCGGGGATTATTCGAAAGGCATTTCATGAAGAAGATCCCCTATGAAGTGACAGCGAACCTGTCGCGGCTTGCCGCCCAGTGGGAAGACCGTATCAACCGCACCATCGATGACATGCGCAAGCAGGCATTGAAGTATGTGCAGGACGAGCTGTCAACGATCGAATCGCTCCTGTCAAGATCGCACGGCCGATCGGACGACATTCGGGCGATGATCCGGACACTGAAGGACTCATCCCAAAAGCTATCAAGATAATGTTCACCGCCGATTCAAGTCCCGTTGCGGGTGCCCTCATAAAGAAGGCTGCTTGTTATATTCTGGAACGTCATCTGAAGGACGGCGGCTTCTGTTTCTATCGTCTGAATGAACCCAGCGGCGCGGATACCTACTGGGCCATAGCGTCGCTTAAGGCGCTTGGAGTTCCTTTCAAAGATAAAAATACGGTCCGCTTTCTGAAAGAGTTTCAGCACCCTGACGGTTCATACGAGAGTGTTTACCATGCATACTACGCCATCAAAGGCCTGTGGCTTCTCAATGAAGAACCGGACAGCGATCCTGTCTCTTATATCCTTAATAACGTCAAAAGCCATGATGTGAATCGCCTGCCAACCGGTACAGCATCCATTTTTAAAGGGCTTTATCATGTCATCGATCTCAGCCACTTGCTAAAGATGACGTTAGGCAAAACACTGAAAAAAGAAATATCCCGCTTTGTCCTGCGTTATCAGAAAGATTCTGCGGGTTTTGGACATCCGCATGCCACACTGGTCGACACCTGTCACGCACTGATGATTCTTGCGTGGCTCGGTCACCCGACGGAGAGACTCGGGACGGAGAATTTTATCAAAAAATGTGAAAGTCCGGTCTTCGGCTTCGTGAATGTCCCGCGGTCGGCCCCGGGATTTATTGAGCACATTTTTGCGGGAACTTCATCCTCTGTTGTTCTTTCGCGAAAACCGCGATATATAGAACGCTGCACCGAGTTTGCGACGGGTTGCCAGCGCAGGAACGGCGGTTTCTCGAGAACAACGCATGGCGGCATCGCGACACTGGAGTACACGTTTCTCGCTGTCTGTACATTGAACAGTCTGAATGCTCTGGAATGACCTTTTCTCAGGAGGGGATATGGCTCAGGGACAAAAAAAATGCGTGTTCTGCGAGATCATCAATGGCGGAGGGAAGGCGCACCGGATTTATGAGAACGATCACGCCCTCGTCATTCTCGATATTCACCCATACACGGAAGGGCACTGCCTCGTTCTTTCCAAGCGGCATGTCCCCTGGTGGCACCAGCTGACAGAAGAGGAGACGTCAAGCCTCTTCAAGGCCGCGAACATCGTGGCGAACCGGATGATGAAGACCTACAACCCCGACTTCGTCTTCCTCTACGCCCGGGGAAGAAGAATCCCCCACACGCATCTTTTTCTGATCCCCACGTACAGCGGTGACGTGCTGGACCGGTTCTTCAACGCCCTCGAGAATTTTCAGGAATCACCCGAAAAGCTGCTCCAGTTGAAGGCTCCCCTGTCCATGGAAGAGGCGGCCCGACGGCTTGGCGATGGAGAATGAACCCTGAACGACAAATCCCTACTTTTTCGCGACAGGCGTTTTCTCTTCCTGGGCTGAAAACAGAAAACTCTTGACCTGCCTGACACCGGAGATACTGAAGGCATGGTCGACAGCATTTCCGATTTGCTTCTGGGAGCCGACGACGCCCAGTAGAACGACATTGCATTGGACGGATTTGACATCGACGCTCGTGGACCAGATGCTCTTGTCCCGGAGGATCTTCGCCTTCACCTCGGAGTTGATCCTCGCGTTATCGGCAGGCCCGCAGCGTCCATCTTTCGTCTTTGGAAGAAGATAGGCCGTCACCGACTTCACCCCGCCGACACTTCCCGCCAGATTGACGGCGTTGTCCCTCTGCTGGGGCCAGTTATACTCACCGACGAGATAAGCCTGCTCGCCATAGACATAGATTGCAACATCCAGGGCCTTAACGCTCGGGTCCTCGATAAATTTCGCCCTGATCTTGGACTCTTTTACCTCATCCCTGGCGTAGGTCTCCGCGTTGCGATCGCGTAGGACGGTGTCATAGACATTGCAACCGACGAACAAAAAAAGGACGAAGCAAAGCGCCCCATAATACGCATATTTTTTCACGGTGTCACCTCACGGAAATTCATGTTTTAATTTGATTATTATGCAACCTGTGGGCCAATGCGACATCAAAAGGAGCTTGCCCCACTTTTTTCCGCGCTCGTCCCTCTGACAGGATTGTTTGTCCGGATGCCTGTGCAGGCAAAGGAATTCTAGAAAGATTTGATCATTTTCCCCGGATCGGATAAGTTGGTGGAAAATGGAAAGGTCCCAGGGGATTGGAACTTCCGAAATGAAATATCAGAGATCTCTCATATTGGGCATGGTGACCGGTCTCGTGACGGGTCCCTTTTTAATGGGTCTCCTGGCGCTTCTTTACATTGCCGCAACGGACTATGGGAGTCTGAAGGGTGAGGACTGGCCCTGGACCGTCACAGGCATTATGTCAGCGGTTTTCGTGAGCACGCCGGTGCACCTGCTGGTAGGGGGGCTAATCGGTCTTCTCTCGCACCTTCTCAATCGCCTTTTTTGCGTGCTCATCGGAGGGGCCTGCGGGGCGATGGCGGGTTATTTCACATCCCGGTGGGTCGACATTGAATATTTTCGCCACGGCGAGAGTGCTTACATTGTTCTGTTGGTCCTCTCAGCCTCCATCCTTGCCGTTCTCGTCAAGCGTATCGCCTCATCAAATATCCCTATCGACTGGGATATGGATCTCTCGGGTGACACGAGAAGCAAATACCTACCGGACAGACCTCAAGAATGATTTGATCCCCCTCACCCCTTTCACACTCTTGGTGTGCGCTATGGCCTTGTCGATCTCTTTTTTCGAGCCGACAACCCCGAGGAGAACCACGTTGCACTGAACCGTCTTGACGTCCACATTTGTCGACCAGATTTCCTTGTCCCCGATAAGTTTCGACTTGACCTCAGAGGTAATCACCAAGTTATCCGTTGATCCGCATCCCTTCACCTCCCGCTTGGGAAGCATGTATGGCGTTACGGATGCCACACCCTTAACTCCCCTGGCAATCAAAATGGCCCGTTCCTTCTGGTTTTCCGTCTCATACTCACCGACCAGGTAGACATTTCCGGTATAGCAGTAAGAGGAGACATCCAGGAATTTTGCTGTTTCATCGGCGAGCAATTTCGAGGCGATTTCCGCCTCTATAGTTTCGTCCTTGGCATAGGTCTCCACCTTTCGGTCAGTGACGGCGGCATCGTAGGCCATGCAGCCGACAAACAAGGACAGGGCCAAAAGGCATAATCCAAACATGCTGAGTCTTTTCATGACGCCTCCCCGGCTTTCATCTCTCAAAAAAGCACGTTCACATGATTATATATTATTTGAAATATAATCAGTTAGATAATATATCTAATTTGATACTTTATATTAAAAACTTCCCACATGCCCATTTCGGTCTGCATAGGGTGTCAATAAAACGCTACTCCATTTTTTTAAAAGTCTGCTTTTTTGCCTGGCAGACGGGACATTGATCTGGCGGCTCATTTTCAACCGTATAGCCGCAGACCTGGCAGACGTAGTATGTGACGTCGGGATTTTTCCCCAGATGATCGAGGGCCTTTTGATAGAGCGCCGCGTGGACCTTCTCCACGGCGTTCGCGAATTCAAAGGAACGAAGCGCACCCCTGACCCCTTCCTCCTTCGCATCCTGGATCATCCCGGGATACATCTTCTGGAACTCATGGGATTCCCCCTCGATAGCCTCCTGGAGATTTTCCCTGGTACTTCTGATACCGGCCAGTTCTCGCAGATGGGCATGGGCATGGACCGTCTCGGCTTCGGCCGCCGCCCTGAAGAGTTTTGCCACCTGGGGATGGCCCTCCTGCTCCGCTTTCTTCGCAAAGGCCAAGTATTTCCTGTTTGCCTGGGACTCCCCGGCGAAGGCCTCCTTCAGATTTTTTTCCGTCTTGGACATAGAACCTCCTTTAGAATTGAATTCTCCTGGATTCCTCCGAAAAAGCCCGCCCTTCAGTGAACAGGGCCTTGAATATATACAATAGAAATGTTCACGTGACAAACGTAAACGAGCGGCCGAAGAAGCTGTTACAAGCTGTTTTGCCGATCTATGGACTCACTCATCCGTTCCATGAAATCGGGGATGGCGGCGTTCACCCGCACCCAGGCCGAAAGCATCGGGATCCCGATGGGGTCCTCGATGAACTCAGCCTGCGCGGACCGCAAGGATTCGACGAAGGCTTCCACGGCCTCGATCTCCGCGTGACGGTCGTAGACGAGCCCGTTGATCATCGACAGGCCGTGATACTTCTCGATGGCCAAACGGGCCTCCTGCATGTAGGCCGTCAGTATGGTCCGGAAAAAGGCCTCACTCATGATGATCCCGTCCTGGCTCAGAAACCGGAAGAGCGCTTTTGCAATATCCGTGGCCATGCGGATCAGGCCATCGTTGGGCCTGCCCTTTTCGAGGACCTGGTGTTTGTGCTCATAGGTCTCCATGATCTCGACCTGGCAGATCCGGTTGATCGAAGCTCTCTGATAGATTTCGCTGAGAAGCGAAACCTCGAGACCCCAGGTGGGCGATATCCGGATACCGCGGGCGAGGTGTGCAATCAGGGCAAACTCACCGGAAAGAGCGTACCGGAAATTGTCCAGATAGGACAGAAAGGCGTTGGCCCCTATGATGCGCCTGAGCGTCCGGATCAGCGGGGTGTAAAAAAGACGCGTGACCCGGCCGTATAGTTTGTCGGTCACGCGGGCATAGTAGCCCTTGCTGAATTCGAAATCCGTTGCAGGATGGACGACGGGAAAGATCAACCTGGCAAGAAGTTCACGTTTGTAATTGACGATGTCGCAATCGTGCAGGGCAATGGCGTAGACATCTTTGTCGGAGAGAATGTAACCCATGGTCATCCAGACGGACTGCCCCTTCCCGGGATGGTCCAGCTTGAAGTCGGCCCATCGAAGCTCATCGTAAAAAGACTGCATGGCCGGGCCGTCATGCCACACGATTCGGACATCCGTTGACAGTTGAGACATCCACTGCTTTGCCTTCTTGAATTCCTCCTGCGTCGCCCGGTCAAGCGAAAGAACGATGCGATAGAGATAATCGACCTCCTTGAGCTCTTCGATGATGCGGGGCATGGCTGGTGTTTCGAACTCCGAGAAAAGGGCGGGCAGAAGCAAAACAATCTTTCGCCGTTTCGATATCGCTTTCAATTTTTTTTCGAGTTCCTCGACGGGGTAATCACTCAGTTTTTGCAGGGTCGTAATCATCCCATGCTGCCAGAAATCAGCCATCTTGCCTCTCCTCCTCCCAGATTCTGATCAGGTAGTTCTTCATCTTCTCAAATGCCTGTGCGTGCTCCTCGAAAGATCGTTCCGCACCCTCGCGATCAAGGTCTTTCAG
>Ga0316622_100000542_pt1 | contig 22105 bp, 19 predicted proteins | sample OWC_Aug_OW2_C1_D_FD_207646 | JGI IMG/M metagenome (GOLD analysis project Ga0316622, IMG submission 207646) | Wetland soil microbial communities from Old Woman Creek delta, Ohio, United States - OWC_Aug_OW2_C1_D5_C | ecosystem: Environmental > Terrestrial > Soil > Wetlands | place: USA: Ohio... | reverse complement strand
CTCCGCGTGGTGTACGGGGCCATGGTGGGATCCATCTTGGTGTATTGGATCGTGGTGCAGGTGATCCGCAAGGTCGGCCAAATCCCCCGCGGGCGCGACGCTTTCGCCGCTGTGGATTGGATGCGATACCCTCTCTACGTCCTCGGCTTCGCGGCTTGTGTCGCTATCCTGCTGATGCGGCGTCGACTGTTCGATCCGGCCCGGCTGATCCAGCGCGCTCGTGGGCGCTCCCTGCCGGAGGTGCTCTCCGTCCTCTCCTCGAATCAGATCCTGGTCTTTGCGGTGGCGGAAATCCCGGTGATCCTGGGTCTGGCGTTGTACTTCGTCGGTGGCTACCTCGTGGATTTCTACGCGCTGGCCGCCGTGTCGGTCCTGGCCTTTGCTCTGGCCTTCCCATCCACGAGCGAATGGGGGGACGCGCTCAGCCAGATCCGCGCCTCCTGCCCGGAGCTCTTTTCCATCCCCGGACCCTGACGCACGTTCTGGGGCACGCACCGACGAGTCCGCGAGCTCAGGAGCAGCCGCCCGGGGGTACGAGGGCCGTCCGCTTCTGAAGCGGAGCGGAAGGTATGGTCTCCGTGGTAGGGCGGTTGGGGACAATGGGGGGTCCAGAAGCCAGGAAAAAGCCCGGGCGGCTGGCCTCTCCGCCGAGGCAAGGACCAGGGACGCCCGATAGACGGACAGGTGAGTCCGGGGTCAAATCGCACGGGGAACAGCGGGATGCCTGAGTTACCGGAAGTCGAGGTGATCCGGCGAGCCTTGGTGCCGTGGGTCGTGGGACGCAGGATCGTTGAGGCTCGGATCGTCGAGCCGCGTCTTACGCGGCGCCGCGGCACGCCGGAGGACGTCGCGACAGTCGTCGTCGGACGGCGCATCCAGGCCCTCCGCCGGCGGGGAAAGTTCTTCCTTTTTGATCTTGGCGAGGAGAGCCTAGTGGTGCGTCTGGGAATGACCGGACAACTCCTCTGGTGGGAAGCGAAGGATCGCTTCCAGCCGGACGGCCATACGCACGCGCACCTGGCTCTCTCCCGAGGCGGAATCCTCTCGTATCGGGACGTCCGAAAGTTCGGAGAGATTTTCTTATTGCCGACGCATGCCGTAGATTCCGCCCTCGGCGTCGGGGTGGAGCCGTTGGACTCCGCCTTCACTGCGGCGGCCCTCCAGGCGATGTGTCGGGGTTGTCGCGTGCGGATCAAGCCGCTCCTCCTGGACCAGCGAAAGATCGCCGGCATCGGGAACATCTATGCGGACGAAGCCCTTTTCCGCGCAGGCATCCTTCCCACGCGGCGGGCGTCTTCGCTTCGCCTAGAGGAGATCCGGGCCCTGCGACGGAGTATCCGCACCGTCTTGGAAGCCGGGATTCGTCATCGTGGCAGTTCCATCTCGGACTTCCGCGACCCGTGCGGCGAGCCCGGCCACTTCACGCCCCTGCATCGCGTCTACCACCGCCACGGCAAGCCGTGCGTCGTTTGTCAGACGCCCATCCGGCGGATCATCCTGGGACAGCGCGGCACGCATTTCTGTCCCGCATGCCAGCGGTAGATCCAGCGATTCGTCGGTTGTGAGGCCTTGCAGGCCGATGGTAATATCTCGGTGACGGGAGGGTGATCCGTGTCCTGGCCGAGCTACCGGGCGCTTCATGAATCCGGGGAGCTGCATCGGCGAATTGAGGTAGCCCGAGCGCTGACGGCAGAGTGCCGCGTGTGCCCTCGCGAATGCTGTGCGCGGCGGCTTCAGGGCGCAACCGGCACCTGTGGGGTTGGAGACGAGGCGGTCGTTTCCAGTTACGGCCCGCACTTCGGCGAGGAGGCACCCCTGGTCGGTGTCGGTGGGTCGGGGACTATCTTTCTGGCACGCTGCAACCTGCAATGTGTGTTCTGCCAAAACTTCGAGATCAGCCAGCGGGGAGATGGAGAGGTCGTACCGCCTGCCCGCATGGCAGCGATGATGCTGGAGCTCCAGCGGCTTGGCTGCCACAATATCAACTTCGTGACGCCGACTCATCAGGTGTTCCAGATCCTCCGGGCGCTCCCCATCGCGATCGAAGGCGGGCTGAGACTCCCATTGGTATACAACTGCGGCGGGTACGAGTCGCTGCAGGCGCTCCGTCTCCTGGACGGCATCGTGGACATCTACATGCCTGACTTCAAGTACGCCGACGCGGAGACGGCGAAGCGCTATTCCGGCGTGGAGGACTACCCAGGAGTGGCCAAGGCGGCCCTCCGCGAGATGCATCGGCAGGTGGGCGATCTCACCCTGGACGGACGCGGCGTGGCTCGACGAGGACTGCTCGTGCGGCACCTGGTGCTCCCCAACGATCTGGCTTGCACCGGGGAGGCGGTCACGTTTCTGGCCCAGCTTTCGGCGAACACATACCTCAACATCATGGGCCAGTACCGGCCGTGCTATCGGGCGTTGGAGCACCCGCCCCTGGCTCGGCGGCCGCATGCTGAAGAGATGGAGCGCGCGTTTCGACTCGCACGGGCCGCGGGTCTGACGCGGCTGGACGGCGTCGCAGGCTGATGAAAAAGGCCCATCTACGGCGTTGGCCCGCTCGCGCGGCGCTGCGACGTACGTGCTAAGTACGCCTCGCGCCGCGCATCCCGCGCCGCCTTGTATCTGGACCTTTTTGAGCCGCCTGGGCAAGAAACGAGTCTTTCAGCATCCTTCTAAGCGTCCGTGCCACCCCTCTTCCTGCGAGACAGGAAAGGGGTGCGTTGTCGATGTGATCCTGTTGGCATCAATGTTGGGGGACCAACCCCATGAGAAACACAGAGATTGCCTCACTGTTCAACGAGATTGCCGATTTCTTGGAGATCAAGGGCGAGAACCCCTTCCGCGTGCGGGCCTACCGGCGCGCGGCCCAGGCCATGGAAGGGCTGACGGAGGACGTCGCAGCGGTGGCTGCGCGCGCAGGCCTGCAGGATATCCCGGGTATCGGAAAGGACCTGGCGGGCAAGATCCAAGAGTATCTTCAAAGCGGAGCGCTGGAGTACCTGGAGGGGCTGCGCAACGAGATTCCGCCGGGCGTCGTCGAGATGATGGGCATCCACGGCGTCGGGCCGAAGACGGCCAAGCTGCTGTACGAGCGGGCGGGCGTGGCCTCGGTAGAGCGCCTGGAGGAATTGGCGAGGGAGCACGCGCTGGCCGGCATCCCGGGCATCCAGGCCAAGACCGAAGAGAACATCCTCAAGGGGATCGCCGTCTGGAGGAGCGGGCGGGAACGGATGCCCTTGGGTGCGGCCCTCCCGCTCGCCGAGGCGATCGTGGCGACACTGGGGTCTCTCAAAGAGACGGACCGGATCAGCCTGGCGGGCAGCGTCCGCCGCATGAGGGAGACCGTCAAGGACATCGATGTCCTGATCACATCAGAGACGCCCGCACGTGTCATGGTGGCGTTCGTCGCTCTGCAGAATGTGGCGGAGGTTCTCGCCCACGGAGATACCAAGTCGAGCATCCGGCTACGTGAGGGAATTCAGGCCGACCTCCGCGTCGTAGAGCCGGAGTGCTTTGGCGCGGCGCTCCAGTACTTCACCGGTTCCAAGCAGCACAACATCCGCGTGCGTGAGCTGGCCCAGCGCCAGGGATTGAAGATCAACGAATACGGGGTATTTAGCGAGCGGACGGATCGGCGCGTCGCGGGGGCGACGGAGGAGGACGTATACCGGGCCGTCGGGCTCCCGTTCATCCCGCCGGAGATTCGCGAGGACGGCGGGGAGATCGAGGCCGCGCTGGAGCGCCGGCTACCGGCGCTGGTCGGACTCGACGACATCCGAGGGGACCTGCAACTGCACACGACGTGGAGCGACGGGGCCCATTCCTTGGCGGAGCTCGCCGCCGGTGTGCGGGCGAAGGGTTATCAGTACATGGCGGTCACGGACCACTCCAAGTCCGCCACGGTTGCCGGGGGAATGGACGAGGCGCGAGTGCTGCAAATGATCGCCGAGGTCCGGGCGCTCAACACGCGACTGAAGGGATTCCGGGTACTGGCGGGTTGCGAGGTAGACATCCGGGGAGACGGGAGTCTGGACTTCTCGGACGAGATCCTGGCCCAGCTCGACCTCGTGCAGGTGTCCATTCACTCGCGGTTCAAGATGAGCCGCGAGGACATGACAACACGGATCGTCCGCGCCGTCCAGCACCCGTTGGTCCACATCCTCGGCCATCCGACGGGTCGGCTAATCGGCGAACGGGCCGCCTACGAGGTGGACATCGAGGCCGTCCTCCAAGCCGCTAAAGCGGGGGGGGTGGCGGTGGAAATCAACGCCTCGCCTTCCCGATTGGATCTGAACGACCTCCACGCGCGTCGGGCCAAGGACCTCGGCATCCCTATCACCATCAGCACCGATGCCCATACCATCCTTCAGTTGGAGTACATGCGCTACGGGGTAGCCGTGGCCCGCAGGGCATGGCTCACGCCAGCGGACGTGTTGAACACGCTGCCCGGGCGAGCACTTATCTCATGGCTGAAGCGGCGAGGGACGGGAACTCGGTGAGCAGCCTCGAGTGCCCACGCTTTACGGCGGGACGAGGAACGTGGAGACAGATCGCGGAGCCACCAAGGTCGGTTGCTGCGGCTTTCCCAGCCCACGGGCGGAATACTACCGTCGATTCCCCGTCGTGGAGATCCAGCAGACCTTCTACAACCTTCCGCGCGTCCAAACCGCGGTCCGATGGCGGCAGGACTCGCTGGCGGCCGGCGAACAAAAGGTTTTTGACTTCACCCTGAAGGCCTGGCAGCTCATCACGCACGAGGCGAGCAGCCCAACCTATCGGCGGCTGAAAACGCCGATCCCGGAGTCTCAGAGAGGGCTCTACGGGAGTTTTCGCCCCACCGACGCCGTCTTCGAGGCGTGGGGCCGAACGGTCTCCGTGGCCCGGGCCCTGGAAGCACGGGTGGTGGTTTTTCAGTGTCCCGCCCGGTTCACCCCCACGAAGCAACACATGGAAAACCTGCGCGCGTTCTTCCGAGCGGCCGACCGCGAGGGTTTCGTGATGGCATGGGAGCCGCGAGGAGATTGGCCGCCGCCTCTCGTTCGAAGCCTGTGCGAAGAACTGAACCTCGTCCATGTGGTGGACCCGCTGAAGGAGCCCTGTCAAACGCTGGGTCTCCGCTACTTCCGCCTGCACGGGGTGGCCGGTTATCGGTATCTGCACACCGATGAGGACCTTCACGCCCTCGCCGCGCAATGCGCCGCCGGCGAGCCGACCTACGTCCTCTTCAACAATTTGTTCATGGGAGAGGACGCCCTCCGATTCCAACAACTGCTCGAGTCGTAACGTGGGACGAGCCGCGGGCTCTCGGCGCGCCACACCAGCACACTTGCGGGCGCGGGGTTGACGCGGTCCGAGGGGCGCGGTAGTATCCGCGCGGTGCCAGCGGGTCTCCCGCCAACGGAACTCCCCGCACCCATTCAAGGACCACACCAACCTTTCTCCGAGGAGAACGACGCATGGCATCCTTCACGACACGCCCCGTGATCATGGGAACGCGCGGCGTAGTCACGTCGGGGCATTACCTGGCCACCGCCGCGGGCTTCCGGATCATGGAGCGGGGCGGCAACGCTATAGACGCCGGCGCGGCCATGGGTTTCTGCCTGAACCTGCTGGAGCCCCAGAGCAACGGCATCGGCGGCGAGGTTCCGACGCTGGTCTATTCGGCCAAGGAAAGGAAGGCCTTCGCCGTCAGTGGCGTCGGCTGGAATGCCGCGGCCTTCACCATTGACTGGTGCCGCGAGCACGGCATCGACCTGATCCCGGGCGATGGGTACCTACCGGCGTGCGTTCCGGCTCCGGTGGACACATGGGGGACGGCGCTCGCCCGCTTCGGCACCCTGCGCTTCGCCGATGTTCTCCAGCCCGCCATCGAACTTGCCGAGCACGGATTTCCGATCTACGAGGGGTTGCAGGAGCATCTCCTGGCCAACCGGGAGAAGTATCTGACGCGTTACCCGACCACGGGGGAACTGTACCTGCCGGGCGGGCGCGTGCCCGAGGTGGGCGAGGTCTGGCGGAACCCTGACTGGGCCAAGGTCCTCAAGCGGCTCTGTGCGGCCGAGGCGTCTGCGGCCCACAAGGGGCGGATAGCGGGGATCGAGGCGGCCCGCGACGCGTTCTACGCAGGAGAGACCGCGGAGAAGATCGTCGCTTTCATCACCGGTCAACCGGTCGAGGACGCGAGCGGGAGTGCGCACGCGGGTCTGCTCTCTTACCGGGACCTGGCGGAGTGGCACGCTTCGGTCGAGGAGCCGGTGGCCCTGTCGTATGGCGACCTCACGGTTCATAAGTGTCCCACGTGGACCCAGGGGCCCGTATTCCTGCAGCAGTTGGCGCTCCTGGCGGGGGACGACCTGAAGGCGCTCGGCCACAACTCGGCCGACTACCTCCACCTCCTCATCGAGTCGGCCAAGCTGGCCTTCGCGGATCGCGAGGCCTATTACGGCGATCCGAAATTCGACAAAGTTCCACTGGACGTCCTGCTCTCGCCGGCGTATACGGCCAAGCGGCGGGCCCTGATCGAAAGAGAGGCCTGCCCCCACTTCCGACCGGGGGACGTGGGGCAGGGGGTTCCCCCCTACGCCACGTTCAACGTCCAGGAGGACAACCGACGCGCCCTTCAGGTTGCGGGGCGGGCCGTGCGAGATCTCGGGCTGGGCCACTCCCACGTAGGAGACACGACCCACCTGGATGCGGTGGACCGCCAGGGCAACATGGTGGCGGCGACTCCCAGCGGCGGCTGGCTGGCGGATTCCCCGGTGATTCCGGGGCTCGGCTTTCCGTTGGGAAGCCGAGGTCAGATGTTCTACCTGAACGCCGCGCGGCCCAACGCCCTGGCGCCGCGCAAGCGCCCGCGAGCCACACTCACGCCTTCCCTCGTCACGCGCGGCGGAAAGCCCTTCATGGTCTTCGGCACACCGGGCGGCGACGGGCAGGAACAGTGGACGCTCCAATTCTTCCTGAACCACGTGGTCTTCGGCATGAACCTGCAGGAGGCGCTGGACGTCCCCACGATCACCTGTGTGCACTTCCCCTCGTCCTTCTACCCACGACCGGCCTATCCCAACCGGGTGGAGGTGGAGGGGCGCGTTGACGCGGCGGTCCTCCAGGGTTTGGAGCAGCGCGGCCACGAGGTCAAGGTGATCGACGGGTGGGCCAACGGCAAGGTGATGGGAATCCGGTTCGACGAGACGCGCGGCGTCATCGCGGGCGGCGTCTCGCCGCGCCGTGCCATCGGCTACGCGTTGGGGTGGTAATCATGCTCGACCTCTTCACGTTCTCCATCGTCGCACACGACGCCGCCGTCGGCGCCTTCGGCGTGGCCGTGGCAACCGCGCGGCCTGCGGTAGGGGCGCTGGTGCCCTTCGTCTCGCTCTCGGGCGGAATCGCAACCCAGGCGCGCGTGAACACGGAGATCGGCCGACGGGGGATCGCGCTTCTGGACCAAGGCGTGCCGGTTGGCACCGCTCTGCGGACGCTCTTAACGGACGATGCCGATCGCGACATCCGTCAGGTGCACGGGGTGGACGCCACGAGGAGCTTCTGCCACACAGGGGCGAACTGCATTCCGTGGTGCGGACATCACGAGGGGGAGGACTTCAGCGTGGCGGGCAACATGCTGACAGGCCCCCGTGTCGTCGAGGCCATGGTCGAAGCGTACCGAGGCGCCCGCGCCGATAGGCGCGAGCTATCGGAGCGGCTCCTGTTGACGCTGGAGGCGGGTCAGGCGGCGGGCGGGGACAAGCGGGGGAAGCAGTCGGCGGCGCTTCTCGTCGCCAGCCGTGAGCCGCGGGGTTACCACAACCTCCGGGTGGACGACCACCCGGACCCGGTGGTCGAACTGCGGCGCATCTACGACCTCGTCGTGCAGCACTCCCTGAAGATCGAACGCGAGTACGGCCCTGAAGGGCTGCGACTATTCAGCCGGGTGAAGTACTGAGACCCTCAGCCAGGAACGGGGACGGGACGTAGCGCGCTTGTAACACTTGTGCTCTCCATGATGTCCGGGCCCCCCCATTCCCCGTGGCCGGACGGACCCCTCGAAATTCCGCGCACCGCACGGGACTCAGCGGCGCTGCGCATCCTCGCTGCTCTAAACAGGAAAAGGGCAGGATGCATAGCCGGACCCCATCGGACGTCCGATGGGAATTCGGCGCGACGTCGCCGGACTTCCGACTCGACGAAGAGACCATCCGTCTGACCTGCACGGGCACTGCGGGCTCGATCGGAGCCTGGGGGCATTCCAACGTCGAGAGTTGACGTTCCGGGCACCCTACGCCTGGTCCTCGTAGAGCAGCAGGGTGGCGCAGGTGTCGAGGCCGCCGAGGCCGCGCGCCCGCGCTGCGCCCAACGTCTCGCGGGCGGTCGCTGCCAGCGGCAGGCAGGTCCTGAGTTGGCCGGCGATTGTGAGCACGATCGACAGGTCCTTGTACGCGAGGTCGATGGCGAACCCGGGGCCGAAGTCGCCGTCGATCATGCGCGGGAGTTTCAGGCGGAACTGGTAGCTGTCGGCGTTGCAGTCTTTCATGCACTCCAGCATCTGCCGCTTGCTCAGTCCCCAACGGCTACCGAGGGCGATCGCCTCGCCGAGCAGGGCGCTGGTGGTGATCGAGATCACGTTGTGCACCAGCTTCATCGCCAAGCCCTCGCCGATACCGCCGACGTGGCGCAGGTCGGTGCCCATCGCCTCGAGCACAGGTCGCGCGCGCTCCAGGTCGGCCGCCTCACCGCCGATGAAGTAACACAATCGGCCCTCCTCGGCGCCGGCGACACCGCGCGTGACCGGCGCCTCGAGCAGGCGGAAGCCGTGGCGTAGCCCCCGCTCGGCGACCGCGCGGCTGCGGGCGGGGTCCATGGTGGTGGTGTTGACGACCAGCACATCGCGCGGCCCGCCGGCAACGATGCCCCGCTCGCCGAAACAAACGGCCTCGACATCCGGCGCATCCGGCACCATGACCACGATCACGCCGCATCCGGGCGCGAGGTCGGCGGGCCAAGCCGCCACCCCGGCGCCGATCTCCGCCGCGACCGCCTCCGCCCGCGCGCCGTCAACATCGCACACGATGACATCGAAGCCCTTCTGGACGAGGTTGCGTGCCATCGGCCGCCCGATCGCGCCAACGCCGACGAATCCCACCTTCTTTTTCATACTACCCTCGCTTTGCTGGGGGAATGCGGATAATCGCCCTCATCGAGTAACCGGCGATGATCGAGAAGATTCTCACCCACCTGGGGATGTGGGCGGCCTCCGCGCATAGCCCACCCGTAGCCTCCCTCACCGCGTTATGAGGTGGTTCCTGCACGGTCAGCGCATTCGCTCGGCGCCGACCCCCGCGTAGACATTCGCTCACTGACACCGGGTGACCTCAGTTCGCCCTTGACCTCCGTGTCTCGTGCGCCCGATACTCCTGACCAGCGGCCCGGGAACTCCAGCGGGGCGCGGAACAGGAAGCGCCGGCGGCATCTCGGTGCGGCCGATTGGTAGATCGTCCCGCCCCCCCCAAAAGCAAATTCCTATTACCTCGCCTCATCGCTGTTTTCTCCAGCTATTCAGGAAGGCGGCTGGGTCAACGACCGCTATTCCGTGGCGGCACCGAACCGGATAGTGACGCGCGTTCCCAGTGATGAGAGCCTGGACGCGCGCGGCCACCGCCACCTCCAAGAAGGCCGCATCGTCTGGGTCAAGCAGACGGTTGGTCAAAGGAGGTGCGGCGACGGCCACACCCTCTCCTTCGATCTGATCAAGAAAGGTTTTGATCTGTGCGGGGGAAAAGGGGAACTTTGGCCGGCCCAGGACCTCTCGATACTCGGCGAGAATACGTTCATCGTATGCAACGCATACGGCTCCAATAGCAACGAGTCGGAGGACCGTGGCCGGTTTGCTGTGCGGCCGGAGGAGACCCGAGACGACGACGTTCGTGTCGAGGACGACTATCACCGAGCTCGGCTCCGGCGCGCCGCTTTGATCTCGCCTTCAATCTCACCATTCGAGATCCGGTCGGCACGGGCCGCAAGCGAAGCACGCTGCATTTCTTCCATAGCCATCAGCGCACGGGCGCGGCGGCCGGCCACGACTGTTTTCTCGAGATTGTCCTCGTCAATTCGGGTCAGGAGCGCGATGGGTTTGCCGTTAGAGGTGAGGACCATTTCACCTTCACGATTGAGACGCTCCCAGACGTTGCCTGGTTTCAGGCGGAGTTCCCTGACTGCAACGAATTTCATACATCCTCCCTGTGGCAGAGTCATCTTCCCTTTGGTTCGGATCATCCTACAAAATGTCTACAAAATTGCACACGGAAAGTCAACAATGGAATTCGAGCATATCGCAAGTCGCTCTCCCGAACGGAACGTGCGTAGGCTCGTACGCGTGGCGGAGGCGTGTACGGGGAACGTCTCAGTAGTCCTTCGGATCCAGGAAGTCTCGGAGGCCGTCGCCGGCGAGGTTGAAGGAGAGGGCCAGGGAGAAGATGGCGAGGCCGGGCCACCAGGCCATCCAGGGCGCCGTTTCCAGGAACTGCTGGGCGGTGTTGAGCATCGTGCCCCAGCTCGGGGTGGGTGGCTGCACGCCCAGCCCGAGGAACGAGAGGATGGCCTCGGCGATGATTGCGGCCGGAATGGAAACGGTGGCTTGGACGAGGAGGGCGCTGAAGATGTTCGGCAGAATGTGCCGGAGCATCATCCGCACGTCCCCTCCGCCGAGCGCCCGCGCGCTCTGCACGTAGTCTTCCTGTGCGGTGGCCAGCACCAGCCCGCGGGTCAAGCGGATGTACGTGGGCGTGGCGGCCATCCCAATGGCCACGGTGGCGTTGGTCAGCGACGGACCAAGGATGGTGACGAGGCCAATCGCCAGAATCAGAAATGGGAAGGACAGCCAGGCGTCGGTGAGTCGCATGATCATCTGATCGATCATGCGGCGGTAGTAGCCGGCGACGAGGCCGGTCGGGACACCGACGCAGATCGCCAGGAGTATGGAGAGAACCCCCGCCTGCATGGAGGTCCGCGCCCCCCAAACCACGCGCGAGTAGACGTCGCGTCCCAGGTCGTCGGTTCCGAAGGGATGAGCCAGCGTCGGTGCCTTGCGGATCTGGCCCCAGTTGGTCCTGATGGGATCCCCCGTTGCGAACCACGGCGCGCCGATCGCCATCAGCACGAACAGAAGCACAACTACGGCGCCGGCGACCGCAGGGGGCCGGCGCAGGGCGCGCCGCCAGGTCCGCCGAGAACGTTGGGGTGCCCCGGGGGCCTGCCCCTGGCCGAGTCCTTCCCGGCTTGCCGCTTTCACCTTTTCGCCATCAGGAGTCACCGGCCGACCCCTTGACCCGAATGCGCGGATTCAAGAGCGAGTACGACACATCCACGAGGAGGTTGACCAGGACATACGTGCTCGCCGTGATCAGGACGACGCCCTGAACCAGCGGGTAGTCTCGGGTGAACACGGCCTCCACGATGAGCCGTCCAAAGCCGGGCACCACGAAGATCTGCTCGGTCACCACGGCACCGCCCATCAATGCCCCCATCTGGAGGCCCAGGATTGTAACGATGGGGATGAGGCCGTTCCGGAGGGCGTGGCGGAAGATGACCACCCATTCCGCCAACCCCTTGCTGTACGCGGTCCGGATGTAATTCGCGCTCATGACCTCGATCATGCTGTTGCGGGTCTGGCGCATCAGCACGGCGGCCAGCGCGGCGCCGAGGACGAAGGAGGGCATGAGCATGCGCTGGAGATTGGCCAGCGGATCCTGGAAGAACGGCACGAAGCCCGAGGCGGGCAGCAGGTGGAGCCGCACGGAAAGGAAGAGGATCAGCATGATCCCCAACCAGAAACTGGGGATCGAGACGCCGCACAAAGACACCGCGTTCGCCAGGAGATCCCACACCGTGTTGCGGCGCACGGCCGAGAAAATGCCGGCGGGAATGGCGATCCCGATGGCAATGGCGAGCGAGAAGGCGGCGAGCTGGATCGTAATCGGCAGCTTGTTCGCCACGGTCTTCACGACCGGCTCCCGCGTCCGGATGGACTCGCCCAGGTCCCCCTGGAGCGCCAGGGTGATCCAACGGAAATACTGCAGCGGGATCGGATCGTTCAGACCGTACTTGGCGCGAATCTCCTGAAGGCCCGCCTCGTCGGCATCCGTTCCCGCCAGCACTCGCGCGGGGTCGCCGGGGATCATGCGAACGCCGGTGAAGACGATGACGGTGATCAAAAAAAGGGTCACGATCGAAATCGCGACCCGTTGAGCCAGGAAGTCAAGCACGCGTTATCCTCAGACCCCGCGTCGTGCGCGACGCGGAACCGCAGTTCATGTCCCCCACAGTCTCCTGAGTCTACAATTCGTGAAGGAGTCCGGCCCCAGGGGCACCCCTGCGACGCCTTGCGCCTCGTCGAGAACCGGCCAGCCTTGCTCCGGGTCGTCGGCCTCCGGCCTCCTCCGCGCCGTTGGTCCCGCCGAGCGGCGGGACGACGGCGACCGGACCCGGCTGGCCCGCGGGCGCGGCGTCTCGGGTCGCTCCTGGGGCCTCCAACGCGCCAGGCCTCTGACACGGCACACTAATTCCAGGACACACCCTTCAGGCGGATCAGGCCGTCCGGCACCGCCTTGTAGTTCTTCAGGTTCTTCGGGTACGCCACGATGTAATTCTGGTGGTACAGGTAGAGGAGATTCCGGCGCTCCAAGACCATCTTGTCGATGGCTTCCTTATAGAGCGCGGCGCGCTGGGCCTGGTCGCTGACCTCGCGGGCCTTGTTCAGAAGATCGTCGATGGCCTTGTCGCAGGCGCCGGTGGTGTTCAAACTTCCGCCGCAGGTGTGGAACTGGTGGATGTTCCCGTCCGGGTCCACCCGTCCGCTCCACCCAATGAGGAAAGCCCGGAGGTTTCCGGCGTCGTCCTCCTTGAGGGCGGAGGCGAACTCCGAAGGCCGGAGGCTGATGTCGAGCCCGGCCTCCTTGGCCATGCCCTGGATCACCTCTCCGACGCGTCGCATCTGTGGATCGTTCACGATAGTCATCTCGAAGCTGTAGGGATTGGAGAGACCGGCATCAGCGAGAAGCTTCTTGGCCTTGGCGATGTCCCGCGTCGGGCACTTGCGCGCCTTGTCGTAGAAGGGACTCATAGGGGAAATCGGCGTGCAGCCGGGTGTGTACTGGCCGTCCCAGGCCACCTGGTTCAGCACATCGCGATCGATGCTGAGGTCCAGCGCCTCGCGCACTCGGGGATCGTTGGCGAGCGGCGTCCCCAGGTCCACCGGCGGCGTGTTCTTCCCGTTCTTGTTGTGGAGGTTGATGGTGACGCTCTGATAGTGGAGACCGGTGACGCTGGACATGTCAAACCGGCCTTCTTTCTTCAGGCTGGCGGCGTCCGTCGGTGCGACCAGGTGCATCATGTCGATGTCGCCGGAGCGCAGGTTGGCCAAGCGGACGTTGTCGTCGGCAATGATCCGGAACACGATCCGGTCGAACTTGGCCTGGCTCTGGTCGAAGTAGTCCTTGGACTTCTCCAGGACGATGCGATCCTGGGGGACGCGCTCGACGAATTTCCAGGGACCCACGCAAACCGGGGCAGTCCCGAACTTGTCGTCCAGCTTCTTGGCCTGGGTGGGCGAGACCGGCATGCCGGCCCGGTCAGCCAGGGTGGCCAGGATCGGGGAGAACGGCGCCTTCAGCCGCAGTCGTACCGTCAGGGGGTCGACGACCTCGATGGCGCTGACCAGCTCCAGCTCGCTGCGCCGGGCGGAGCCCTTGATGTTGAGATGACGGTCCAGGGAGTAGCGGACCGCCTCGGCGTTCATCGGGGTCCCGTCGTTGAACTTGACCCCCGAGCGCAGCTTGATCGTCACAGTCTTCCCACCGTCGGAGAAGCTTGGTAGATCTGCAGCGAGCTGCGGGACGATCTTCAGATTCTCGTCAATTTCGTACAGCTTCTCGCACATGTGCTCGTAGATGATGCGCCCCACGTACGTCCGGGACAGGCTGGGATCGAGGATGTCCGGGTCCTGGTTGAGCGCCACCACGAGTGTGGTCTTGGCGCTCCCCGCGTGGCTGACGCCCGCCAGGAACGTCACGATAGCGAGCAAACCCACGGTAACGCAAATCCACTTCAATGTCCTTCCTTGCATGGCCGCCTCCTTGCCGCGAATCGTTTGGGCTCGTGCAGTAGGGTTTTTGGGAACGTCGTCCACGGCGGGGCAACCAGCACGGGGTACCACCGCAGACCTCCGGTTCCGTCTGAGGATTCTGGCTTCGTCCAGGTTCCTCGTCGCGTTCTCTTGGAATCGGGCGAGTGGAGCTTCGCGCAGCAGGGGAAGCGGTGTCAAGGCAAAACCGATCAAGGATCACGAAGCGGGCACGAGGGCCTTGACAGAGGCGAAGTCTGGTAGGTAGGCTGGCATCAGGAGGACACCATGACGACCCAGGGGCATGGCGAGCAGCGACCGGGCACGATCCTCGTCGTGGATGACGAAGCTCTGCTTCGAACCATGATGTGTGACGGTTTGCAGGCGGCGGGCCACAGGGTTGTGGCGGCGTCGTCGGGAGAGGAAGCGTTGCTGGCGGCAAAAGCCGAACGTCCGGCGTGCATTCTCCTCGACATCATGATGCCTGACCTGGATGGCTACGATACGTGTGCGGCCCTCAAAGCGGACCCAGAAACGGCATCCATCCCGGTCATCTTGATCTCCGCGACCACCGATGTTCGTGTGGTCGACCGAGCGGAGAACGTAGGCGCCACCGCCGTGCTGTCGAAACCAATTCCGATAGAGCGGTTGCAGCACGCCGTAGCTCTCGCTGTGAATCCCCCTGCCTAGGCGATGTCCACAAAGCCGATGCCGCGCCGACCGTGTCCCGTGAATCCGCGGGAACAGCGGCACAACTCCCGCCCGTTCCGAGTGCTTTCCTGGGAGGCATCGTGGCCACGGAAAGTGTGACGTCCCGGATCAAAGCCCAGGGGGCAAGACTAGGATTCGATCTCGTCGGGGTCTCTCGCGTGCAGGAGCCCAAGCACGGCGAGGCCTTTGCGGATTGGCTCCGCAAGGCCTTCCATGGCGAGATGGGATATCTCAACCGGACTGCGGAGCAGCGACGGCATCCCGCACGGCATCTCCCCTGGGCCAGCTCCGTCGTGTCCGTCGCGTTGAACTACAACACCCCGCATCCGCGGGGCGCGGTGCGACAGGGCAACCGCGGTTGGATCTCCCGATATGCCTGGGGTGACGACTATCACGACGTGATGGGGGAAAAACTCGACCAGTTGCTGGCCTTCGTGCGAAAGGAGGCCGGCTCGGACGTGCAGGGGCGCACGTTCGTGGATGCCGGGCCGATCCTGGACCGGGAGACGGCTGCGCAAGCGGGGATCGGGTGGTTTGGCAAGAACACAAATTTGCTGTCCATGCGGCTGGGGTCCTTCTTCTTCCTCGGGGAATTGTTCCTCAGCGTGGAGTTAGACTGGGACCGACCGGTGCGGGACCGTTGCGGACAGTGCCGATTGTGTCTGGACGCGTGCCCGACCAACGCCTTCGTGGGACCCTATGTCTTGGATGCCAGAAGGTGCATCTCCTATCTCACCATCGAGCTGAAAGGGGCGATCCCCCACGAGTTGCGCCCACTCATGGGGGCGCACATTTTCGGCTGCGACATTTGCCAGGACGTATGTCCGTACAACACCAAGTGCCGACCCACGACAGAGCCTGCGTTTCAGCCGAGGCCGGGACTCTACGCGCCGGAGCTGCTTCCCTTGCTCCGCCTGACCGAAGCAGAATTCCGCGCCAAGTTTCGCGGAAGCCCGATCCTGCGGGCGAAGCGGCGCGGATTCCTCCGGAACGTGTGTGTTGCGCTCGGGAATCTCGGTCGAGTAGATGCCGTGCCGGCACTGGCAGAGGCGCTCGGCGGCGATCCCGAGCCGCTGGTCCGGGCCCATGCGGCCTGGGCGCTTGGACGGATCGGAGGACGAGAGGCGGATGCGGCGCTCGGTTTGGCGCTTCGACGCGAGAGCGTTCCGCCGGTGTCCGAGGAAATCCAGCTGGCAGCGGGATCCGCAGCCAACCGGCAGTGACGCGAAATGACGTGGGGACCTCACTCCCTGGGTCTCGCAGGCCTCACCACCCGTGGGCGGTGTTCCTCTGGGCGTATCGCCCTGCACACCAAGAGCGGCGTCAGGGGAAATCCGAATAGCCGACCGCCTTCCCTCTCCAGGCCGCATACAGGGCGAGTGTGACGCGCCCGTTCTAGCCCTTCACGGCAGCCTTTACCCGCTCGGGATGGAACGGTACCGTCCGCAGCCTGACCCCGGTCGCGTCGAACACCGCGCTGGCGAGCGCCCCAGGCACGGGCGTGCCCGCCGCCTCGCCCACGCCAATCGGCGGCTCCGTCGGGCGATCGATCAGCTCGATCTCCATGGTCGGCACGTCGGAGAAGGCGAGCACCGGATAGGTTGCCCAGTCCACGCTCGTCACGCGCGACCGGTCATAGGCCACCGCCTCGAACAGCGTCCGGCTGATCCCCTGTAAGAGGCAGCCCTCCACCTGGCCCCGCACGCAGTCCGGGTTGACGACCAGGCCGCAGTCCTGGGCGCAGGCGAGCCGCGTCACCCGAATCCGACCGGACTGGCGCTCCACCTCCACTTCCACTCCCACGGCCGCGTACGTCTCGTTATGCTTGTAGTGCACGTAGGCAAATCCACGGCCGGTGAGGACCGATGCCTTGGGATCGACCGGCTGTGGGCGCGGGCGCGGGCTCCACCCGAAGCGCGCCGCGGCGCGCCGGATGACCTCGATCCCGCGTGGGTCCTTGATGTATCGGAGTCGGAACTCGACCGGGTCGGCTCCGACCAACTGCGCCAGTTCGTCCGTGAACGACTCGACGGCGAAACAGTTGGCGACCTTGCCCGGCGCGCGCAGGTTGGACGTCCTGAGCGGCGTGTCCCGGATCCAGTGAATGACCGCCCGCATGTTTGGGAACTGGTAGGGCGGGTCGACGTTCTGGTGGATGAGGCCCGTGGAGATGCCCATGGGCTGCGCGATCCCGGCGGCCTCGGGCGCGAGGAGCGGGACGTTGGGCAGGTTGGCTGTGGGGGCCGGAAGCCAGGCCTCCGAATTCCACGCCACGACCTCGCCCTTGCCGTTCACCGCTGCGCGCAGGTCCAAAAGGTGCGGCGGGCCCTTGGGGTCCCAACCGTGCTCGTCCTCGCGGCTCCACTGGACCCGGACCGGCCGCCCCACGGCCCTCGACATGAGGGCGGCATCGGCGGCCGCGTCCTCGTGCCCGTTCATCCCGTAGCAGCCGGAGCCATCGAGGTACACCAAGCGCACCTTGTCCTGAGGGAGTCCCAGCAGCCGGGCAAAGGTTACCCGGAAACGGTGCGTGGCCTGCGAGCCTGTCCAGATGGTGGCGCGATCCTGTCGGACGTCCGCCACTGCGCACGAGGGACCCATCGAGGCGTGGCTCTGGATGGGCCACTCGTAGGTGGCAGACAGGCTCTGGCCGCCCGTCGAGAACGCGGCCGCGGCGTCGCCGCGTGCGGCCAGCGTCTCGTCGCGCACGAGCGCGGTTGCGCGGATGTCCGCGTACAAGCGCGCGTGATCCGGCAGGCCCCTCCCCGGCGACCAGGTCGTCTTGAGTTGTCTCGCTGCGCGAACGGCATTCCACTCGCCCTCGGCGCATACCCCGAGGAAGTTGCCGATCCGCACGACCCGGGCGCCTGGGATCGCGGCGATGGACGATTCGTCCACGGATAGGAGCGCGGCGCCGACCGCGGGCGGCCGGATCGCCCGGCCGTGTAGCATCCCGGGCACCGAGAAGTCATGCACGAAGCTGTGCCGTCCGGTCACTTTTCCGGGGACGTCGGTCCGGCGGGCAGGCTTTCCGATGATTCGGAACCTTCCCGGATCCTTCAGCGTCGCCTTCTCGTCCACCGTCAGGTTCAATCGCTGATCGCCCACCATCTCGGCATAGGAGACAGTCGGGCCTCCGCCTTTGGGACGGATCACCCCATCGCTCACCTCCAGGTCACTGACCGGCCGCCCAAGACGCTGGGCGGCGCGATCGAGCAGAGCCTGGCGAGCGGTCGCGGCGGCCCGGCGGATCTGCATGCCCCCACGTGCCACGCCATAGCTCCCGGCGGTGGCCCCCTGGTCCGGCGTGAGCGCCGTATCGCCCTCAATCATGGTGATGCGTTCGATGGGGACGTCCAACTCCTCGGCGGCCATCTGCCGGAGTGCCGCCCGCGCCCCGGTGCCGAGGTCCACCTTGCCGCTGAAGAGCGTTACCGTGCCATCCGCGTGGATTGCCAAGAATCCGTCCACAGCATCCGTGGCCACGGTCTTGCCCAGGAAGCGATCGGCCGTGGCCGTGGTCTGCGCGGCGACACGTCCAGTGCGGCCCGGCCCCATGCTCATCGCAACGACGACGGCGCCCCCGGTCTTGAGAAACGTCCGACGCGTCACGCGAGTCTCGCTCATCTCAGCGTCCTCCCGTCATCGTGGCCGCGCGCATCACTGCCCGAACCACGCGATCGTGGGTCCCGCACCGGCAGAGCACACCGGCCAGCGCCTGCTTGATTTGAGCCTCCGCCGGGCGCGGCGTCTGATCCAGGAAGGCCTTGGCGGCCATGACGATCCCCGGGGTACAGTACCCGCACTGGGCGGCCTGCTCCTCGATGAAGGCCGCCTGAAGAGGGTGGGGACGCTCCGGCGAACCGAGCCCCTCGATCGTCGTCACCACTTGGCCGGTCACGGCCTGCAAGGGTGTCACACACGAGCGCACCGTCTGGCCTCCAACGAGCACCGTGCACGCCCCGCACTGCCCAAGGCCGCAGCCGAACTTCGTGCCGGTGAGCCTGAGGTCGTTGCGGAGGACGTAGAGCAACGGAGTTTCGGGATCCGCCATCACCTCGCGACGCTGCCCATTGACGTTCAGATGGATCATCGCCTTTCTCCTTTCCGCGCCACGCCTATAGAATAGGCCCTTCGTTGTTCGCAGGATTCTCCCTGCAGCTCGTGGGATCCCTGGGCTGCCTCCGAAGACAGCACGGCCCCCTGGGTCTCACTTCTCCCAAAGGGCCGGGATTCGTCCCCGCAAATTCGGAGTACTGAACACAAAACCGAGGACCGGCATGCCTCCACTCCCCCCCCCCAGCGTGGATGGGCACTCCGTCGAATGGCCAGACGCTACTTGGGCCGCCTGGCAATGTCAATACGAAAGACGCGTTGTTTACCGCAATAGACACCCACCTCTCGTGGAAGGCGCGGCAGGCCGTTGTTTCCCAGGCCGGATGATGCGGGCGGCATAGCGAAACACGGATGCGCGTCGCCTCCGGCAAGGCCGAATCGGCTCCGTCATGCTGAAGCCCAACCAAACCCTCTCTAGGCCGACAGTCGTGAGCGCGGTCGCCTGCGGCCTGTGCGCCCCCTGTGCCGGGGTGGGCGGGGCCGAGTCGGCTCCAGCGTCAGGCCGCGCGCATCGTCCCACGCAGCCGGATCCTGCTGGAAGTAGGCCACCAATAGCTCGTACAGCTCGTCGTGGTTCCGGCGCATGGCCAAGGCGGTCTCGAAGAAGGCCTCCACCGCCACGCCCAGGAATTCCACGGGATCATGCGCGCCGTACTCATCAAGCAGCGACTCGCCGCGGAGCATCTTTGGGATCTCTCGCTCGCGGACCTCGACCCAGCGCCGGGCCGCCGTGTTATCGAATCCCAGCGGAATGCCATCGAAACGCGTCTGCTCCAGATCGAGAAGATGGGCGAACTCGTGGAAACCGACGTGGTACGCGTCGTCGGGGTCCCGGAAGCTCTGGCAAAGGGCGGGCACCGACAGGATCACCGTGCCCCACGGGTGCGCCTGACCGGACAGGTCATCGACGCCGAACTCGTAGTCCCGGTCGAAGTCGTCGGGGTAGAGCAGGACCTCGTTGAGCTGCTCCCAGTCGTAGGCGGGCCAGCCGAGAGACAACGTCACGGCCGACGCCGCGACCAGGAGGCGGAGCTCGTCGATGACCTCGACCCCGACGCCGGTGATCCGCTTTTCCGCCAGGAAGATTCGCAGGTCGTCTTCGAAACGGGCCCGGAGATCTTCGGGCAGGCGGTTGTAGTGATCACACCATTGCCGCAAGAGGACGCGCCAGTCCTCCGAAAAGGGGGCCGCGAGTGCCGCGCGACGCGCACGCCAGCGGACAGCAGAACGCCAGGCGAGGATGGCGACCGGAAGAGCCGCGAGCACGAGGGAGGCCAGGGCCCCCCAGCGGCCGGCAAGGAGGCCGACCAGAATCGAAAGGATCCCGGCGCCCAAGGCAAGGCCCGCCCAGGCGATGGGCGAAATCGGAGGCGGGGCAGTCCGCATCAGTCATCCCCAAAGCGCAGGCTCACCAAGTGGCATGCGCTGGCGTTCTGTACGCTTCGCGAATCCTACCGGCGTCGCTGATTCCGGCACATCGGATGCGTTTCCGTTTTCATCCGACCTCTTGCGCTCGCGCGTACGCCCGAAGCATCCCCGAGTCCGCGGTCAGATGTCAATCCAAAATCCCGGCGACACCGACGTTTGACCTGCGCTGACTCGCGAGATCGGGTCGCCGTGCCGGCGAAAAATGGATGCACGGCCGCCGTGCTTATGGTATGGGGTGTGTGGAAAGCATGGTGTGCATACTGGTCGGCGCGACGACGAAGGTGATAGCGGCATGGGTGATGGCCGGGAGAGGGATCCCATGGACGTTGCAGGGGACGCGACGGCATTCTATGCGCGCGTGGCGGAGTTTCTTGCGGCCGGCAAGCGGTTCGCGCTATGCACGATCTTGCGCCTCGCCGGCTCCGGACCGCGGCGCGCCGGGGCCAAGATGCTTGTCCGGGACGGCGGCGAGTCGGTCGGCACCGTCGGGGGCGGCGTCCTGGAGGTCAAGGCGACGAGGTGGGCCCAAGAGGCTCTCCGGAGCGGCCGGCCACTTTGCCGACCCTTTGCCCTGGACCTTCAGCAGGCCTCAGACGAAGGTATGACCTGCGGAGGTGAGGTCGAGGTGCTGGTCGAACCCTTCGACGGGAGTCTGCCAGCCGTGCGGGGCTTTTTTGCCCGGGTCGTTGCCCTTCTGGCGCGCAGCGAGCGTGGCTGGCTGGCCACGGCCATCACCCGCGATGGCGAGGACATCGTCACTGAGCATTTCCTCGTCGTCGGCGGGGAGCCCGTGGCCGCTCTGTCCGAATCCGGTCGCCCCCTGCCGGAGGATCTTCTGCGCGCCCCGGCGCCGAGGACCCCGTCCCTCGTTGAGCGGGGATCCGTCCGCTATTTCATTGATCCCCTGGCGCCCCCGATCACAGTTTATGTGTTCGGCGGCGGCCACATCGGAATGCATCTCGTCCCGCTCTGCCATGTCCTTGGGTTTCGGACTGTCGTGGTAGACGACCGGGCGGACTTCGTCTCCCAGGATCGGTTCCCACAGGCCGACGAGTTGGTCGCTGTCCCATCCTTCGAGCGCACCCTCGAGCGTCTTCCCATCGGCGAGAACAGCTACGTGGTTATCGTCACCCGCGGCCACGGCGGCGATCAGGCGATCCTCCGTCAGGCCCTGCGGGGCCGGCCAGGCTATATAGGGATGATCGGCAGTAACCGGAAGCGCGGGCTTATTTTCAACCAGCTCCTTACCGAGGGATTCACCCAGGAAGACCTGGCGCGGGTCACCTGCCCCGTCGGCCTGCCGATCGGAGCCGAGACCCCCGAAGAGATCGCCGTCAGCATCGCGGCCCAGCTCGTGGCCACCCGTGCAGCTCGGTCCGGGAGGACCTGATTCTCTATCTGCAGGATCCGCGATACGGCTCCCAGCCCTCGGGGACGTCCCAAGACGCCGGGCCACACCCACCCTACGGGTGGGTACCCGGTCAGCCGGCGGGGTACCCGGTGCGCTGGTTCCCTGCAACGGGTCGCGGACGCCGTGGCCTCGTGGGCCCCGACGTTTGCAGCGCTCTTACGCCCACGGCGCGACGCGCCCCTAGGGGCGGCGGCGCCGGAGCAAGGTTGGCCGGTTCTCGACGAGGCCCCAGGCGTCGTGGGGCGCCCCTGAGGGCCGGGAGCCGCATGGGAATCCCCGTGACACGAGGTGAGAGCGTGGCCGCCCGCCCGGATCTGGCCGCCGTCGTGCCG
>Ga0316622_100000541_pt1 | contig 22130 bp, 20 predicted proteins | sample OWC_Aug_OW2_C1_D_FD_207646 | JGI IMG/M metagenome (GOLD analysis project Ga0316622, IMG submission 207646) | Wetland soil microbial communities from Old Woman Creek delta, Ohio, United States - OWC_Aug_OW2_C1_D5_C | ecosystem: Environmental > Terrestrial > Soil > Wetlands | place: USA: Ohio... | reverse complement strand
TTTGCATGGCTCGCTACTGCGAGCCGCGAAAATAGGAGAATGTCCCCTATTTTCCGACCACCGGCACCTCTTCAGGCGTCTTCCATCCTCAGCTCCTTTAGCTTGCGCGTCAGCGTATTGCGTCCCCAGCCAAGCAGCTTCGCCGCTTCCTGGCGACCACCGTGCGTCGCCTTCAGGGCCTCGCGGATCACGGTGCGCTCGAATTCCGGGATGGCGTCCTCCAGCAGCGGCGCGCCGCCGGAGGCGAAGCGCGCCTGGGCCCAGCTCGCGAGCGCCTGGGACCAGTCGAGCGTCACCGGTCCGCCGGCTCCGGCACCGCCGAGATCGGCCGGAATGTCGCTGCGGGTGATCTCGCGACCGGCCGCAATCACCGTGAGCCGGCGGCACGCATTCACGAGCTGGCGCACGTTGCCGGACCACTCGAAGCCGACCAAGGCAGCCTCAGCCTCGCTCGTCAGCACCTTCGGCGCCACGCCAAGCTCGATGGCCGCCACGTCGAGATAGTGACGCAGCAGCTCCGGGATGTCCTCGCGGCGGTTGCGCAGCGGCGGCACCTCGATCCGGATCACGTTCAAGCGATGCAGCAGGTCCTCGCGGAACAGCCCCTGCCGCACGCGGTCCTCGAGGTTCTGGTGCGTCGCGGCGATCACGCGCACATCCACCTTGACTGGCAGTTGCCCGCCGACTCGATAGAACTCGCCCTCGGCGAGCACGCGCAACAGGCGCGTCTGCAGCGCGGGCGACATGTCGCCGATCTCGTCCAGGAACAACGTGCCAGCGTCGGCCTGCTCGAACCGGCCGCGGCGCAACTCACCCGCGCCCGTGAACGCGCCCTTCTCGTGGCCGAACAACTCCGACTCGAGCAGGTCTGCGGTGAACGCAGAGGTATTCAGTGCGATGAATGGCTTCGTGGCCCGCGGGCTGTGGCGATGCAAGGCCCGCGCGACGAGCTCCTTGCCCGTACCCGATTCACCGGTGATCAGCACCGTCATGCTCGAGCGCGACAGGCGTCCGATGGCGCGGAACACTTCCTGCATCGACGGCGCGTGGCCGAGCATCTCCGGAATGCGGCGCGATTCCGCAGCCGTCGTCTCGGAGCGCAGGCCCTGCGTCGCCGCGCGCCGCACGAGTTCGACTGCCTGGTCGATGTCGAACGGCTTCGGCAGGTATTCGAAGGCACCGCCCTGGTATGCGGCGACGGCGCTATCGAGGTCCGAGTGCGCCGTCATGACGATGACTGGCAGGCGCGGCCGCTTGGCGCGGATCTCCTCGAGCATCTCGAGGCCGCTGCGGCCGGGCATCCGGATGTCGGTCACCAGCACGTCCGGCGCGCCCTGGCGCAGCGCGCCGAGCGCGGCGTCGGCATGGTCGAACGACTTCGTCTCCATGCCGGCCTGTTTGAGCGCCCGCTCGAGCACCCAGCGGATCGACGCGTCGTCGTCGACGACCCAGACGTTAAGCGCTTTTGCCGAGTTCATGGTTGTCGAAAGGCAGTAAGAGAGTGAATACGGTGCGTCCGGGCCGGCTGTCGAACTCGACCAACCCGTCGTGGCGGCTGATCAGGTCCTGCGCGACGGCGAGCCCGAGGCCCGTGCCGCCCTGCCGTCCGGTCACGAGCGGGTAGAAGACCGTATCCTTCAGCTCGACCGGCACGCCCGGCCCATCGTCCTCGACCTGGATGCTGGCGACGACGCGATAGCGGCGGCTGCCGATGCTGGCGTTCGTGAGCGCACGCGTGCGCAGCACGATGCGTCCCCGCTCGCCCACGGCCTGGATCGCATTGCGCCCGAGATTGAGCAGCGCCTGGATGATCTGGTTGCGGTCGAGCCGCAGGCGCGGCAGGCTCGGATCGTAGTCGCGCTCGATCGAGACGCCAGCGGGTGCCTCCGCAGCCAGCAGGTGACCGACGTGCTGCACCAGCTCGTGGATGTTGACGGGCTCCTTGCGCGGTGGCTGACCGGGGCCGAGCAGCGCGTCGACGAGCGCCGCCAGCCGATCGGCTTCGGCAATGATCACCGTCGTGTATTCGTGCAGGCCAGGGTCCCTGAGCTGCCGTTCCAGCAACTGCGCCGCGCCGCGCAGGCCACCGAGTGGATTCTTGATCTCGTGCGCAAGCTGCCGGACCATCGCGCGACTGCCGCCGAGCTGCGTCAGCAAGGCGTTCTCGCGCAGGATGCGCTGGTGCTGGGTCACGTCGGCGATCTCGACGACGACGCCACCCGGGAAGCCCGGCGGCTCGAACGGCGTGACCGTCAGGTCGACGAAGCGCGGAGGCGCGGCCGGGCCGCCCTCGAACTGGAGCTCACGCCGCGAGTACTGTGCGCCCGCGGCTCGCGCACGCGCGATCACCGCCTCGAGTTCGGCGTTGCCCTTCAGCACCTCGCGGACCGAGCGACCGGCGGCATGGTTGCGGCTGACCGCGAGCAGATCCTCGGCCGGCTCGTTGAGATGCAGGATCGAGCCTTCGGCATCGAGCCACAGCACGCAGGTCGCGAGGCCGTCGAGCAGCTGGGCGAGTTCCGCACTCGCAGGACGAAAGGCACTTCTGGGATCCGCAGCCACCTCACGCCTCCGTGAGGCGCGGCTGCGAACGGGTAGCGGTCAGCCGCCTCGGGGGGCGCGGTTGCCGGGCACAGTCGGCGTGGGCGTGACCGGTGGCCGCAGGTTCGGGCCGACGGCCGCAGGCGCGTTGATCGTGGGCTGCCGGACATGAAAGACCCGCGGCCGGCTGCGAATCAGTTCGTTGCCGCGTTCGTCGTAGACCACCGCCGACAGCGAATGTGCGCCACGCGACAGGCTGGTCAGCGTGTAGGCCTCGAGGTTCGTGGCCGCCTCGATCAAGGCCCCGTCGAGGTACAGGTGCCTTGTATGTCCCGTCGCAAGCTCGGGTTCTGATCGGATACGCACCTCGACCGTGGCATCGGCCCCGAAGAACGACTGGTCGTTCTCCGGCTGCCAGACCTCGAGCGATCGGTAAACGAATGCGGCTGCTTCCGTGCGGCCACCGCTGGTCGCAGCGTCGCTCGGCTGGGGGGTCGCCACCTGCGGTGGTGGCGGGATGGACGTCGCGATCTCGACCTTGCGCGCGCCCGGGACCGGGCGATCCGAAAAATGCGTGACGCCGTTGGCGTCCGTCCAGGTCCATAGCGCGCGCCTGGTCTCCTGCGCCTGGCTCGACAGCGCGAACAGGCATCCCAGCAACAACGGCACCCGGATGTTCATGACGCCAGAGCATAGCCCCTGTCCTGATCGCTGACAAAGCCACCCGCGCCGATCCGCGAAGTGCGTCAAGGGTTTCGGGGAGGGTGTGCCAGCCAGCGCTCGCGGCCGGCCGGCACCCCGGGTCTCCCGCGAACCGTCAGACGCTGTAGTAGAGCTCGAGCTCGACCGGATGCGTCGACATGCGCAGCCGGGTGACCTCCTGCATCTTGAGGCTGATGTAGGCGTCGATCACGTCGTCGGTGAACACGCCGCCCTCCTTGAGGAACGCGCGGTCCTGGTCGAGCGCATCGAGCGCCATATCGAGCGAGTGGCAAACGGTCGGGATGTTCTTTGCCTCCTCGGGCTCGAGGTCGTAGAGATCCTTGTCCGCCGGGTCACCCGGGTGGATCTTGTTGCGGATGCCGTCGAGGCCTGCCATCAGCATGGCCGCAAAGCACAGGTACGGATTCGCCGTAGAGTCCGGGAAACGCACTTCGATGCGACGACCCTTCGGGTTGATCACGTGCGGGATGCGGATCGACGCCGAGCGATTGCGCGCGGAATACGCCAGCATCACCGGCGCCTCGAAGCCCGGCACCAGGCGCTTGTAGCTGTTGGTGCTGGCGTTCGAGATCGCGTTCAGCGCCTTGGCGTGCTTGATGATGCCGCCGATGTAGTAGATCGCGATCTCGGACAAGCCGCCGTACTTGTCGCCGGCGAAGATGTTCTTGCCGTCCTTCGACAGCGACTGGTTCACGTGCATGCCGTTGCCGTTGTCGCCGACGAGCGGCTTCGGCATGAAGGTGGCCGTCTTGCCGTAGCTCGCCGCGACGTTGTGGATCGCGTATTTGAGGATCTGCACCTCGTCGGCCTTCCTGGTCAGCGTGTTGGCCGACACGTTGATCTCGGCCTGGCCGGCCGTCGCGACCTCCGAGTGATGCACCTCGACCTTGAGTCCCATTTCTTCCATCGCGAGGCACATCGCCGTGCGCAGATCCTGGTAAGCGTCCACTGGCGGCACCGGGAAGTACCCGCCCTTGATGCCGGGGCGATGGCCGAGGTTGCCGCCTTCCATCACACGGCCGGAATTCCACGCGCCCTGCAGCGAATCGACCTCGTAGAAGCAGCCGTTCATCGAGCTGCCGTGGCGCAGGCTGTCGAAGATGAAGAACTCGTTCTCGGGACCCCAGATCGACGCGTCGGCAATGCCGGTCGACTTGAGATAGGCCTCGGCGCGCTTGGCGAGCGAGCGCGGGTCGCGCTCATAACCTTGCATCGTCGAGGGCTCGACGATGTCGCAGCGCAGGTTGAGCGTGGTCTCCTCGAAGAACGGGTCGAGTATTGCGGTCGAGGGGTCCGGCATCAGGATCATGTCGGACTCCTGGATGCCCTTCCAGCCGGCGATCGACGAGCCGTCGAAGCCCTTGCCGTCCTCGAAAAAGGCGTCGTCGACGACGCGCGTCGGGACGGTCACGTGCTGTTCCTTGCCCTTGGTGTCCGTGAAGCGGAGGTCCACGTACTTGACCTCTTTCTCCTCGATCAACTTCAGCACGTCGGCAGCGGTGGTCATGGGAACTCCTTGAACGGATGCAGCGAAGGCGGAGGCCTCGGGTCGCTCGCCGCGACGACCCTGGAGGCGGGTAATGGGACCCAAAGTAATGCACGTAGTATGCCAGCGCACCCAGATGGCGCAACTAGGCGGAAATGCAGACCGAAGCCAGTCGTTACCGCCACATTATTGCACCAATATAGTGCTGCGCAGCCGAGTGTGGTCCACTGTGGTGCAAAATAGAATTGCTGCGGCTGGCTGCTCCCTGCCGCGCAGCGAGCGCCGCCGGAGGCTCAAGTGACGTCGCTCGCGGTTCTGTGCCGTGCTAGATTCCGCGCGGGGCGTGGGAAGCGTGCTGCGACTTCGACACTCGCGTTTTTTGCGGGGCGGGGTCGTCGGCATCTCGGTATGGATGCGGTCCCGCGCTTGCCGCGGGGGGAGTTCTCACATGCAGCGCCCCGCTGCGGATCTACGTTCGCTTGCGTTTTGCGTCGTCCTCGGCGCCCTGACCTCCATCTCTGCGTGCGGCTCGAAAGAGCCGACTTCGGCCCAGGCTCCGGCTCCGGCCGCACCTGCACCCGCCGACGCGACTCCACAGGCTGCACCGCCGGCTGCGCCCGTCACAGCAGACCAGGTGACCCGGACCTGGTCGCCCGAGGCCATGGAAGAGCTTCTGGCACCGATCGCGCTCTACCCGGATCCGGTGCTGTCGCAGTTGTTGATCGCATCGACCAACCCCCAGGAAGTGCTCGACGCGGGCAACTGGCTGCTGCAGAACACAGAGCTCAAGGGCGGCGCGCTCGATGACGCGGCCGCGGCCGCAGGTTTCACGCCGCCGGTCCGTGCGCTGGTCCAGTTCCCCGAAACCGTCGACATGATGTGCCTCGAGCTCGGCTGGACGACCGAGCTCGGCGAAGCCTTCGTCGCCGACCAGCCGGGCGTGCTCGATGCCGTGCAGCGGCTGCGCAAGCAGGCGCAGGACGTCGGCAACCTGCAGTCGACCGAGCAGATGACGGTCGAGACCCAGCAGCAGGAGGGACAGGAAGTCGTCGTGCTGAAGCCGGCTCAGCCCGAGGTCGTTTACGTGCCGCAGTACGACCCGGTGACCGCCTATGCCCCGGTACCGGCCGCGACGACACCTGCCACGACGACAGCCGTTACCGAAGAGAAGAGCGGCCACTCGACCGGCGCGATGATCACGACCGGCGTGCTCGCCTTCGGCGCGGGCATCCTCGTCAACGAGTTGTTCGATGACGACGACAATCACAAGAACAAGTACGACTACTACTATCCGAACTACGGTTACGGCGGCATGCCTTACTACCCGCCCTACCCCTACCGGCCGTCTTACGGCGGCGGGTATTACCCCAGCAACGGCTACAACCGTCCGCCGAACTACAACAGCGGATTCCAGAACACCGGCAACATCGTCATCAACACGGGTGGCAATCGCCCTGGCGGCGGCAACGGTTACTGGGATCGCTACGACGACAAGCGCCCCCGCACCACCGGCTACCAGGGCGCCAACAAGGCGTCCAGCCCGATCACGACGGCGCGCCCGAACCGGCCGGAGCTCAATGAGCTGAACAAGCGACAGCCGCGCGCGATGCCGGCCGACGTGAAGCGACCGTCGCCGAATGCGACCGCCGCCAACTGGAAAGGCCAGAGTGGCTACGCAGGCGCGAAGCCGGGCAACAAGGAGGACGCCAAGGATCGGATCGCGAACGCGCAGCCCGGCTACTCGAAGCCTGCGCAGGCGCGGCCCGGCACCCGCGACGTACCGAAGGCCAAGTCGCCGCCGAAGGTGCAGGGCAGCTACGCCGGTGCCACGCCCGATCGAGTGAAGCCGCAGACGCGCGACGTGCCGCGCCCCGCACCCGCCACGAAGGACCTGCCGAAGCCGAACAAGGCCGCAGTCGATCGCGGCTATGCCAAACCGGTCGCCGACAAGAAGCCCGCGGCGCGGCCGCAACCTGCGGATCGACCCCCAACCGCCAAGCCGATGCAGGCGACGCGACCAGCGTCATCGGGCGGCAACCGCGGCACGGCAATGTCCGGCGCGCAGGGCGGCAGCAAGGACCGCGCGGCGAGCCAGCGTGGCAAGCAGAGCCTGCCGCAGGGTGCCCGCAGCAAGGGTGCCGGCGGTGGTGGCGGCCAGAAGAAGCAGCGCTGAGCGCACGGAGCAACAGAAGTGAACACGACAAACACTCTGCGTGCGTCGCGAATCCGCGTCGCCGCCATTCTCTTCGGAATTGTGATTGCGGCCGGCTGCGCGAAGCAGCCTGCAAACGACGGGGCGTTCAAGACGCCCGAGGACGCCGTGAGCGCGCTGGTCGCGGCCTTGCAGAAGGACGATGTGGCGGGGCTGCAGGCACTGCTCGGACCCGGCAGCGAAGAGCTGCTGAACTCGGGCGATGCGGTGCAGGATGCGAGCGATCGCGCCGCATTCCTCGCGGCGTACGAGTCCAAGCATGCGCTGATCGATGATGGCGCTGACCGTAAGATCCTGGTCACCGGCCAGGATGACTGGCCGATGCCGATCCCGATCGTGAAGCGCGATGGCGGCTGGCAGTTCGACGGCGAGGCGGGCATCGACGAGATGATCTACCGCCGCGTCGGCGGCAACGAACTCGGCGCCATCGACGTGTGTCGCGGCTTCGTGAATGCGCAGCTCGAATACGCCTCCGAGGGTCGCGACGGCGATCCCGCTGGCATCTACGCGCTGAAGCTCGTCAGTGACGCAGGCCTGCACAACGGCCTCTACTGGCCCACCGAGGAAGGCGAGCCGCCGAGCCCGGCCGGTCCGTTCGTCGCCGCTGCCGCCGCGGAGGGATACCGGAGGGCCGAGGGTGACGAACGCGCCCCGTACCACGGCTACTACTACCGGATGCTGTATGCCCAGGGCGAGAATGCGAACGGTGGCGCGCGGGACTACTTCAAGGACGGCCTGCTGACCGAGGGCTTCGCGCTGGTCGCGTGGCCGGCGGACTACGGCTCGAGCGGCGTGCAGACCTTCATCGTCAACCAGGACGGGATCGTCTTCCAGAAGGACCTGGGCGAGGACACCGTGACGGCCGTCGAGGCGATCCAGAGCTTCGATCCGGACAGCTCGTGGACGGCGATCGTCCCCCCGGAAGAACCGGCGGCCTGAGCGGCGCACGCAGCGACCGCGATCCGTTCGATGACGCGGCCGGCCGGGTTCACAGCAGTGGACCTTGCCGGCCGCGGCCGTTTCGGCAGCCCCTGATACTGGCCGCGACTCGAAAGACTATCTTGTCGCAGTTCAATGGAGGCCTGCCGTGACCGCTCCCACCCCGCAACGCATGACACCGTCCGAAGCACTGGTCGAGACCCTGGCCGCCAACGGCGTGACGGAGGTCTTCGGCATCGTCGGCTCCGCCTACATGGACGCCCTCGACATTTTCCCGGCGGCGGGCATTCGCTTCATCCCGGTGGCGCACGAGCAGGGCGCGGCGCACATGGCGGACGGCTATGCGCGGGCCTCAGGTCGCCACGGCGTCTGCATTGCGCAGAATGGCCCGGGCATCACGAACTTCGTCACGGCGATCGCGGCCGCCTACTGGGCGCACTCGCCGGTCGTGTTCATCACGCCGGAAACGGGCTCGATGACGCTCGGCCTCGGTGGTTTCCAGGAAACCGAGCAGCTGCCGATTTTCTCGAAGATCACCAAGTACCAGGGGCACGTCAACAACCCGAAGCGCATGGCCGAGATTGCGGCGCGCTGCTTCGACCGCGCGATGCTGGAGCTGGGTCCGACGCAGCTCAACATTCCGCGCGATTACTTTTATGGCGACATCCAGGCCGCGATCAGCCCGCCGCTGCGGATCGGCCGCGGCCCGGGTGACACGGCTGCGCTCGACCAGGCCGCCGAGTTGCTCGCACAGGCGAAGTTTCCCGTCATCGTCGCCGGCGGCGGCGTGATCACTTCGGGCGGCACGACCGAGGCCATCGCGCTGGCTGAACGGCTGCACGCACCGGTCGCCAGCAGCTACCTGCACAATGACTCGTTTCCAGCCTCGCATCCGCTGTGGTGCGGCCCGCTCGGCTACCAGGGCTCCAAGGCGGCGATGAAGCTGGTCGCGCAGGCCGACGTGGTGCTCGCACTCGGCACCCGCCTCGGCCCCTTCGGGACACTGCCGCAGTACGGCATGGAGTACTGGCCGGCCGGTGCGAAGATCATCCAGGTCGACGTCGATCCCCGCGTGCTCGGCCTCGTGAAGACCATCAGCGTCGGGATCAACGGCGATGCCCGGGCGGCCGCGGCCGCGTTGATCGCCAGGCTCGAGGGACGCGAACTCGCCTGTGCTGCGAACCGGGCGGAGCGCAAGGGCAGGATCGAGACCGAGAAGGACGCCTGGGAGCAGGAGCTCACCGCGTGGACCCACGAGACCGACCCGTTCTCGCTGGAGGTCGCCAGGGACTCGAAGCTGATGCACCCGCGCCAGATGCTGCGCGAGCTCGAGAAGGCGATGCCGCGGCACGCGATGGTCTCGACCGACATCGGCAACATCTGCTCGGTGTCGAACTCTTACCTGCGCTTCGACGAGCCTCGCTCGATGTTCGCGGCGATGAGCTTCGGCAACTGCGGCTATGCATTCCCGGTCGCCTGCGGCGCCAAGGTGGCTGCGCCGGACCGGCCGGCCATCGCCTATGTCGGCGACGGTGCGTGGGGCATCAGCCTGAACGAGCTGCTCACCTGCGCGCGCGAGAAGATCGGCGTGACCGTGATCGTGTTCAACAACGGCCAGTGGGGTGCCGAAAAGAAAAACCACGTGGACTTCTATTCACGTCGCTTCCAGGCAGTGAACCTCGCGAGCCCGAGCTGGGCGGCCGTCGCCAGGGCCTTCGGCTGCGAGGGCATCACGGTGGACAAGTTGTCGGATGTCGGCCCGGCGCTGCAGGCATCGGTGCAGGCCCAGGCCGAGGGCAAGTGCACCGTGATCGAGATGATGGTCACGCAGGAGCTCGGCGACCCGTTCCGCCGTGATGCACTGTCGAAGCCGGTGCGCTACCTGGAGAAGTACCGGGCCTACACCTGAGCACGGCCGCCGCAGGCCATCGTCTGGCTACACAGTAGCGTTGATTCAGTGAAGCGTTTCAGCTGAAATGTGAATTTCGATTTATCAATCCAGCTGGTCGAGTGAGCCGCGTTCGGCATAGCCGAGCACGACCAGCAGGCAACTGCCGTCCGCGATGACGTTGATGCCTGCGGCCTCGCAAGCGGCGACGGCCCGCTCGCTCTCCGCACCGGGCTGCATCCAGACGTGCTCGATCCCCTTGCGGATCGCCTCCTCCACGACGCGCTCCGTCACGGCCGGCGGCGTGATGACCGAGATGCTCTTCACGTCGTCCGGCAGGTCGAGCACGCTCGCGACGCAGGTGACCCCCTCGATGACGCTCTCCCTCGGGTTGACCGGGATCGCCCGCCGGCCATTCTGCTGATAGCAACGCAGCACCTTGTTGCCGTACTTGTGGCGGCGCCGCGAGGCGCCGACGACGCCGTAGGCGGGTGAGGTCAGGAAGCGCGCGACTGGATCCTGGATGTTGCGCATGTAAGACGGGGCTCGCTTGTGCCGGGCTGCTGATTCTCCATCAACCCGCTCGAAATGCCGATTGACCAATTGTGGTCATCGGGCCAAGCTTTTACGGGTGTACGGCCATTCTAATATGGGTACCCATATCAAGACGACGATCGAACTGAATGACACGTTGTTGCAAGCGGCCAGGGACGTCGCGGCCCGCCAGGGAACGACCCTGCGAGGCGTCTTCGAGGCAGCGTTGCGAAGTTACCTGCAATCGCAGTCCAGCACCCGACGCGCGCCATTCCGGCTGCGCCGACGCACGTTTTCCGGCAACGGACTGCAACCCGAGGCTGCCGAAGCCGGCTGGGAGCGGATTCGCGACCTGTCCTATGAAGGGCGCGGCGGATGATTGCCGTCGACACGAACATCCTGCTGTATGCGCATCGGGGTGACTCGCCTTGGCACGAACCTGCCGACGCATGCCTGGCCGTGCTGGCTGAGTCGAGTGCCGCGTGGGCGATCCCTTGGCCTTGTGTCCACGAGTTTCTCGCCATTGCGACCCATCCGCGGATCTTCGATCCGCCGACTCCCGTCGCAGACGCGTTGGAGCAGGTGGAGTGCTGGCGGGAGGCGCCCGGGCTGGTGACCATTGGTGAGGTGCCCGACTACTGGAATCACTTGCGCCCGCTCATCGAGCGAGGCCAGATACAGGGTGGCCGCGTGCACGACGCGCGAGTCGCCGCGCTTTGTCTGCAGCACGGAGTGACCGAGCTCTGGTCCGCGGACCGGGACTTCAGTCGCTTTCCGGCGCTGCGCGTGGTCAATCCGCTGCTCAAACCGCGCAACTAAGCCCGTTCGCTATACTGCGCCGCCTTGCAGCGACTCATCCGCGGCGGTTCACCGATGGCCAAGAAGGCGGCAACGCCCCCCCGAACGTTCCAGGACCTGCTCCTGACCCTGCAGGGCTACTGGGCCAGTCGCGGCTGCGCGATCCTGCAGCCCTACGACATGGAGATGGGCGCGGGCACGTTCCATACCGCCACGTTCCTGCGCGCGCTCGGGCCCGAGCCGTGGAGCGCTGCTTACGTGCAGCCGTCGCGCCGGCCGACGGACGGGCGTTACGGCGACAACCCGTTCCGGCTGCAGCACTACTACCAGTACCAGGTCGTGATCAAGCCGTCGCCGGTCGACATCATCGACCTGTACCTCGATTCGCTGCGCGCGGTCGGCATCGATCCACTGGTGCACGACATCCGGCTCGTCGAGGACAACTGGGAATCGCCGACGCTCGGCGCCTGGGGCCTCGGCTGGGAGATCTGGCTGAACGGCATGGAGATCACGCAGTTCACCTACTTCCAGCAGGTCGGCGGGCTCGATTGCCGGCCCGTGATGGGCGAAATCACCTACGGCCTCGAGCGGCTGGCGATGTACCTGCAGGGCGTCGAGAGCGTGTTCGACCTGGTCTGGACCGACGGGCCGCTGGGGCGCATGACTTACGGTGACGTCTATCACCAGAACGAGGTCGAGCAGTCGAAGTACAACTTCGAGTACGCCGACGTCGATGAACTGTTCCGGCAGTTCGATGCGCAGGAGAAGGAGTGCCTGCGGCTGCTCGAAGCGAAGCTGCCGCTGCCCGCCTACGAGCGGATGCTGAAATCCTCGCACACGTTCAACCTGCTCGACGCGCGCAAGGCGATCTCGGTCACCGAGCGGCAGCGGTTCATCCTGCGCGTGCGCACGCTGGCCCGAGGTGTCGCCGAGGCGTATTACGCGAGTCGTGAGGCGCTCGGCTTCCCGATGCTGGGGACATCCTCCTTTTCCGGCTCTGCGGAAAAGGAGAATGTCCCCTTTTCCGAGGTGGTGTCATGAGCGCCGCCCACCGGGACTTCCTGGTCGAGATCGGCACCGAAGAGTTGCCACCGAAATCGCTGCTGACGCTGGCCACCGCTTTCGCCGACGGCATCGCCAAGGGCCTGACCGACGCCGGGCTGGAACACCGCACGGTCGAGCGATTTGCGACGCCGCGCCGGCTCGCGGTGCGTGTCCGGCGGCTCGCCGAGCGGCAGCCGGATCGCGCGATCGAGCGCCGCGGTCCGCCGCTCAAGGCGGCGTTCGACGCGCAAGGCACGCCGACACAGGCCGCCGTCGCGTTCGCGAAAAGCTGCGGCGTCGAGGTGAACCACCTCGAGCAGCTCGAAACGCCAAAAGGTGCCTGGCTCGTGCACCGCGGCACCGAAGCCGGCGCGTATACGGCAGGCCTGATGCCCGCCATCGTCCAGGCGGCGCTCGACGCGCTGCCGATCGCCCGGCGCATGCGCTGGGGCGCTGGCGAGGCCCAGTTCGTGCGGCCCGTGCACTGGGTGCTGATGGTCTTCGGCAAGGAGACGCTGCCCTGCGAGATCCTCGGCGTCGCGTCGTCGAATGTGACTCATGGTCATCGTTTCATGGCGCCGAAGGCGTTGCGTCTCTCGACGCCTGCGTCGTACGTGGCGTTGCTGCGCAAGCGAGGCCGCGTGCTGGCCGACATCCACGAGCGCCGCGAGACGATTCGGCAAGGCGTCGCGGCGGCAGCCGAACGGCTCGGCGGTCACGCCGTGATTTCCGACGCGCTGCTCGACGAGGTGACGGCCCTCGTGGAATGGCCGGTCCCGCTCGCCGGCCGTTTCGACGCGCGGTTCCTGGAACTGCCGCCCGAGGTGCTGATCGCGACCATGCAGGACCACCAGCGTTACTTCCCCGTGCGGGACGCACAGGGGGCGCTGATGCCGTGGTTCATCACGGTGGCGAACATCGAAAGCTCCGACCCGGCGCAGGTGATCGCGGGCAACGAGCGTGTCGTGCGCCCGCGCTTGAGCGACGCGGCCTTCTTCTGGTCCTCGGATCGGCAGCAGCGGCTCGATTCGCGTGCCGAAAGCCTGCGACGCGTGACGTTCCAGACGCAGCTCGGTTCACTCCACGACAAGTCCGAGCGGGTGCGCAAGCTCGCGCAAGCGGTGGCGAGCTCGATCGGCGGCGACCCCCGGCTGGCGGATCGCGCCGCCGAGCTCGCCAAGTGCGACCTGACCAGCGCCATGGTCGGCGAGTTTCCCGAGCTGCAGGGGCTGATGGGCCGCTACTACGCGCAGCACGACGGCGAGCACGCCGAAGTCTGCGAGGCCATACGCGAACAGTACCTGCCGCGGTTTGCCGGAGACGAATTGCCGGCGACCCACAGCGGCATGGCCGTCTCGATTGCCGACAAGCTGGACACGATCACCGGTATCTACGCCACCGGCCAGAAGCCGACGGGCACGCGCGATCCGTTCGGGCTGCGTCGCGCTGCGCTCGGATTGCTGCGCACGACTATCGAGCGCCGGCTCGAACTGGACCTGCAGTGTGTGATCGGCCAGGCGGTCACCGCATTGCCGTTTGCCGCGCCGGAGAACTGCGCGCGAGACGTCTACGACTACATCATCGAACGCCTGCGCGCCCACTACGTCGAGGGGGGCGCGGGGTTCGAAGTCACGGCGGAGATGTTCGAGGCGGTGCTAGCCACGCGGCCGGTGTCGCCTCTCGATTTCGACGCGCGCCTGCGGGCGCTGGCGGAGTTCCTGGAGCTGCCCGACGCGCAGAGCCTGGCTGCGGCCAACAAGCGCATCGCGAACATCCTGCGCAAGGCCACGGAACCGGTTCGCGACCAGTTCGACCCGGGTCTGCTGATCGACCCGGCCGAGCAGATCCTCGGGGAGCAGATCGAGGCGATCGCGCGCCTGGTGGAACCTCGGTTCGCCGCGCGCGAGTATACGTCGGCGCTCAAGTCGCTGGCCGTGCTGCGCAAGGCCGTCGACGACTTCTTCGATTCCGTCATGGTGATGGCCGACGACGCGACGCTGCGGGCGAATCGACTGGCACTGTTGAGGCGCCTGCAGGGACTCTTCATGCACGTCGCGGATCTGTCGCGTCTGCCGGGCTGAGACGGCCTGCACCGATGGTCCTGCTGCGATCATTGCTGTACACGACGCTGCTGTTCCTGGTCACGCTCGTGTTCGGCGTGATCGTGCTCGCCTCGGCGCTGCTGCCGCTGACGATCGAGCAACGCTACGTGATCCCGCGCGCCTGGGGCCGGTTCCTGACCTGGCTGGCCGGCGCGATCTGCGGACTGCGGTACGTCGTCGAAGGCCAGCAGAACCTGCCGGACAAACCGTTCATCTCGCTGTGGAAGCACTCATCCGCCTGGGAAACCATGGCGCAGATGTTCGTCGTGCCGACCGCATCCTGGCTGCTGAAGCGCGAGGTCATCTGGATCCCGGTCATTGGTTGGGCAGTCAGCACCTACAAGCCGATTGCGATCAATCGCAGCGCCGGGCACTCGGCCGTCAACCAGGTCGTGCGGCAGGGACGCGAACGGCTCGCCGCCGGCATGGGTGTGATCGTCTATCCCGAAGGCACGCGGGTCGCGCCCGGACAGACGCGCAAGTACGGCATCAGCGGCGCGCTGCTCGCGACCGAGACCGGCACGCTGGTGGTACCGATCGCGCACAACGCCGGTCATTTCTGGAGGCGGCGCAGCATCCTGAAGAAGCCGGGGCTGATCCGCGTCGTGATCGGGCCGCCCATCGACCCGAAGGGACTCACGGCGCGCGAAGTGAACGAACGTGCGCAGCAGTGGATCGAGGCGACGATCGCCGAGATCATCGCGCAGCCGGGCGGACAGCCGGACTGACCGGCTCGCGCGGCCACAGGACCCACATCCGCAGGGGCTGGCGCATCCGCCCGGCCTGCTCGGCGGCGTCGCCATCCCAGCCCCAGAAAAAGTCGGCGCGTACCGGACCGACGATCGCACTGCCCGTGTCCTGCGCCACCACCAGCCTGCGCAACGGCGTATTCGAGAGCGGTTTGGTCGTGTCGATCCAGACCAGCGTGCCGTAGGGCACGCTTTTCGGGTCGACCGCGATCGAGCGTCCCGGTGTCAAAGGCACACCTTGCGCGCCGCGCGGTCCGATTGCCGGATCGGGCAGCGGCTCCTCCCGGAAGAACACGTAACGCGGGTTGGCCCAGAGCAGTTCGTCGATCCTCGCCGGATTGCTGTGCGCCCAGGCCTTGATCGCCGGCCACGACGCCTGGCCGGCCGGCAACTCACCCTGGTCGATCAGCCAGCGTCCGACCGAGCGATAGGGGTGGTCGTTGTGGCCAGCGTAAGCCAGGCGCGCCGTCCGCCGGCGGCCGTCGGTTTCCGTGATGTTCAGCCGGCCCGAACCCTGGATCTGGAGCACCAGCGCGTCGAGCGGATCCGCCACATAAACGAGCTCGCGTCCGCGCAGCGATGCCTGCGCCGCCGGCAGCGTGTCGAGTTGCTGGCGCGTCCAGTACGGTCTGCGCGTGGCGAGATCGGCCGGTGGTGCGTAGAGCGCCACGCGGTACGCTCCGCCGGGCGCGCGTCGGGCCTCGATCCAGGGCTCGTAGTAACCGGTGATCAGGCCGCTGGCGGCACCCTCAAGGGACTCGACTCGGTAGGGCTGCAGGTTTCGCATCAGCCAGTCGCGGACCTGAGCGTCGCCTTGCGGTGGATTCTGCTGGGCCTTGGCGCACAGCTTTGTCCACGCCGGTGGCGGACGCTGGCAGCTCGACAGCAGCGCGGGCCAGGCGGCCTGCAGCTTGTCCGCATGCAAACCGGGGAGTTCTTGCCAGGCCACCGGGACCCAGCGCGACCCCTCGCGCGCGACGCTCCCTCCAACCGGCGGCTTGGGGGGCGGGGTCGACACGCAGGCGGCGAGCGAGACGAGGACCGCAACGGTCAGCCAGCGGGCGATCGCCGCGCGACCGGTCGGTCCATCCTTGCTCGCGATTGGCGCACTCATCGGGTGGCGATGGTGCCACAGGCGAGGGCACCTATGCGAAGGCCGCCAATACTTTAGCAATAATCAATTTATCTGAATAATCAATCGGTCAAGCAATTTTTGGCGGACGGACTGTTCAATTTTCCTGCAAGTATTGCTGTCTCTATGAAGTGCCCAGCATCACGTCCGCGCGCGCTGGACCGACTTGCGTGACTTGCGCTTAGCCTTGGGCGCGGCCTTCGTCTTGGCTCCAGCTTTGACCTTCGCCTTCGCCTTCACCTTCGCCTTCACCTTGGCTTTGGGCTTGGACCTGGCTTTGGCCGGCTTCGCGGCTTCGGCTCGCTCAGCCGCCTTACGCACGTCGCCGGCAGCGCTCTTCAGGACCGTCACGGCGCGCGCGATGTCATCGACGATCCGCTGGCGCGCGGCCTGCAGGATTTCGCCCTGCACGCGCGCGAGGTCGCGGACGCTCTCGGTATAGGCGAGACGTTCCATCTGTACCGCGGCGTCGTTGAGTGCTGAGGTTACGATGTCCTCCTGCAACTCGATCAGGCTCTGCACCGCACCCTGAGAGGCGGCCGTCACACGCAAGCCCGATCGCGCCAGCGAGCGCACGCGCTGGTTCAGCGACTTGATGCGTGCCGCTGACTCGACCGCAGCCTTGCGCGCCGCCGCCACACGCGACCTGCGCAGCTCGGTCACCATTTCGGTCAGCCCCTTCATCTGCTCCGCGACGAACTCGCTCATTCCGGCGTGCATCGGCTTCTCCTCCACTGGGTAGGCCAATAATGCGAGGATCCTTGCGCGGAACATACGCCGCTTCCGGCCCGGGTCAATTGGCTGCCTGCAAATTCGATGCGAACCCTGCTGACATTCCTGGTCATCGTCGCGGTCGCCTACCTGGCGCTGGTCGCATTTGTCTATGTAACGCAGCGCGGCCAGATTTATTTTCCGACTGCGGAATCGCAGCACCCGCAAGCGCAGGCGTTCTGGATCGACAGCGAGGGAGAGCGGATCAAGGTCTGGGTCGTGCCGCGTCCGGGGTCCCGGGCGCTCCTCTACTTCGGCGGCAACGCGGAGGACGTGGCGGGAAATATCGACCTCTTCGCCGCAGCATTTCCGGACCGCTCGCTGTATCTCGTCAACTATCGCGGCTATGGCGGCAGCAGTGGACGGCCTGCCGAGCCGGGTCTGCGGGCGGATGCCCTGGCGGTCTTCGATCATGTGCGCCAGGAACGTGCCGAGATTGCGGTCATGGGGCGCAGCCTGGGCAGCGGGGTTGCCGTGCTGTTGGCGAGCACGCGACCGGTCGAGCGGCTGGTGCTGGTGACGGCTTACGACAGCCTCGTCAACGTGGCGCGCGAGTACTTCCGATGGCTGCCCGTGGGACTGCTGCTCCGTGATCGCTACGAGTCGGCGACTCGCGCAAACGAGGTCGAGGCACCGGTGCTGATCGTGATTGCAGGCGACGACGAGATCATTTCGCGGGCCCGCTCGGAAGCACTGGCCGCAGCGTTCACGACGGGACAGGTCCAGGTCGAAGTCGTTCCGGGCGTCGGACACAACACGCTGGACGAGTCGCCTGCGTATCTGGAGGCGGTGCGGCGGTTCCTCGCGACCAACGGCGAAGCCTCTGCGTCAACCAGTTCGAGCCGGGCGCGTTCATGGTTTTGATGCTCGTTTGCGGCTGTACGACCTTTGCCGGCCACGGAGATCCGTCCATGCGATGCGTTCTGCTCCTCGGCACCCTTGCGCTGACCGGTTGCGTCCCGAGCGGCTTCATTTACGATCTGCCGCAGGATCGCTACTACGACAGAGGAAGTAGCTACTACTCTGCTGGGACGCCGGGCTATTACGGGCAGCCGTACTACTATGGGCAGCCTGGCTATTACCCGCGGGTCGTCTACGCCGACCATGATCACGATCGCGACGACTGCCGCCACGAGAGCCATCGTGACCGGCGTGATGAGCGGAACGAGCAGGACGATCGCGACCGGCGTGACGCTCCTGCGGACAGGCCACTTTCGCCGCGTGCGCCGCGCGGTTTGACGCCCAAAAACCCGAAGCAGACTCCTGGGGTCGAGGCAAAGCGTCGCGGGACGGAGACGCGCGAGGGCAGCCGCCTGGTTGAGCAGTAGCGCTGCGCGGTCGACGCAGCGATCAACGTCGGTCGTGAGATCATTCCCAGCCGGACGCGAACGTCGCCTGACCCGGCTGGAGCATCACGATGACCCGCTTGCTCGACTTCGTCGTCTACATGACCGTGCTGACCTGGATCTCGATCATGCTCGGCGCCGCGCTGCGCAATCGCGAGTGGACGCTGGAGGGCATGAAAGTCGGCCTGAGCAACCGGGACCATCTGCCAGAGGCGACCGCGCTCGGTGGCCGGGCCGAACGCGCTGCAGCAAACACCAGGGAAAACTTCATCCTGTTCGCCACACTGGCGCTGACGGCCCAACTGGCCGGTCTCGGCGAGCAGGCAACCGTGGGCGCCGCGGTGTTCTTCTGGGCACGAGTGGTTTACCTGCCCGTGTACCTGCTAGGCGTCACGTATCTACGCAGCGCCATATGGGGCGTGGGCGTAGTCGGGCTGGGCATGATGCTGATGGCGCTGCTGTGAAGCCCGACACCTGCTCGGACTCCTGTTCCCGGCTCGACTGCGGCCTTTGCGGCTGAGCGTGATGACTGCGACGCATTAGAATACGGGTCCTCGATTCGAACCACACGGAAGCCGTCCATGAGCTACTTCGAGCAGCAGAAAGCCAAGTTCCGCAACCAGCCCGGCTTCATCGCGGCGCTCGACCAGAGCGGCGGCAGCACGCCAAAGGCACTCAAGCTCTACGGCATCGCGGAGTCCGAGTACTCCGGTGACGCCGCGATGATGGACCTGATCCACGCGATGCGGGCGCGCATCATCACGAGCCCGGCATTCAATGGCGACCGCATCCTGGCCGCGATCCTGTTCGAGAACACGATGGACCGCGAGATCGAGGGGCGGCCGACGGCCGAGTACCTCTGGAAAGTAAAGCGGGTCGTGCCGATCCTGAAGGTGGACAAGGGCCTGGAGGGCGAGGCGAATGGTGTGCAGCTCATGAAGCCGATGCCCGACCTCGATAAGCTGCTTGCCCGCGCCAAGGCGAAGGGCATCTTCGGTACGAAGATGCGCTCAGTGATCAAGCAAGCCGATCCTTCAGGCATCCGGGCGATCGTCGACCAGCAGTTTACGATCGGCCGGCAGATCATCGCCGCCGGCCTCGTGCCGATCATCGAGCCCGAGGTGGACATCAAGTGCCCCGACAAGGCTGCGGCCGAGGATCTGCTCAAGAAAGAGCTGCTGGCACAGCTCGACCGGCTCACCGAAGGCCAGCTCGTAATGCTGAAGCTCACGCTGCCCGATCAGGACAACCTCTACGCCGAGTGCATCGCGCATCCGCGCGTGCTCAAGGTGGTCGCGCTGTCCGGCGGCTATTCGCGGGACGAAGCGAACCGGAGGCTCGCCCGGCAGAAGAACATGGTCGCCAGCTTCTCGCGGGCGCTGACCGAAGGCCTCACGGCCCAGCAGACCGAGGCGCAGTTCGATTCCGCGCTCGACGCGGCGATCGAGAGCATCTACCAGGCTTCGAGGACCTGAGCGCCGCACTGAACCGGCTGGATCAGCCACCACTGGCTGACCAGCTGCGCAACGCCCGGCCCGACGACTAGCATCCGTCACGTAGCCTGCATCGGACCGTATCGCTTTGGCCGCCTCGTATTGACCGATCTACGATAGTTGTCAGACTGGACTCTGCTGCTGGCAGTTCAGCCTTCGGAGCAGCCCGGTGTCAGCCGCTGATCGCTGGAAGTCCAAGCCTTTTTGGTCCCCTCCCGGGCCCGTGGACGAAGACGCCCGGGTCCGCGTCGCTGTCCGCTGGTTCCGGATCATCGGACCCGTCGCGCTCGCGGTCTGGTTGACCCGTACTTGGTTCGAACCCTTCGAGGAGGTCTTGGGAATGTACTGGTGGACCACCTGGGTCCTCACGCTCCTCGCGGTTAACTTGATCGCACTTTTCGGCTCGTTGCACTTCGTCAGCCGCGTCTGTTACATACCGCGCTTCGGCTTACCGCTGCTGCTGTTCGCCCTCGCTCCAGTGCTATTCGTCCTCGAAGCGAAGCTTCTGTGGGTCGCACCCATGCTGGCCACTCTTGCGGGCTGGGGCACCCCGCTGCCGCGCGAGGAATGAAGCGCCCGGCCTGCGTACGGTCGTTCACCTGCATTCCGTTTGGCATTCGCCGGCCGCAGGAGTCCCCGACGACTGCTGACACTCTCTGCACAGTGGTTTGCACCGCGGTTTTCTGCGTAACCGGCGGTGGCTAATAGAACTTATCGGCCGTTTTCAGTGCCAACTCGCGAGAATAGTGCCATTTCAAATGAGGCCCTACAGCGGGTTTCAGCTCAAACGTCGAGGTTCGACGCCGACAACGCATTGCGCTCGATGAACTCCCTTCTCGGCTCCACCTGGTCGCCCATCAGCGTCGAGAAAATCTCATCGGCGCCAATCGCGTCCTCGATCCGCACCTGCACGAGGCGGCGTGATTCCGGATTGATCGTCGTGTCCCAGAGTTGCTCGGGATTCATCTCGCCGAGACCCTTGTAGCGCTGGATCGTCTGGCCCTTGCGCGCCTGCTCGAGCAACCAGTGCATGGCCTCGCGAAAGTTCGCAATCTCGGCTCGCGCTTCGCCGCGCTTGATGTATGCGCCGGGGCCGAACAGGCCGGCGAGTGTCTTCGACAGTTCGGCGATGCGCCGGTACTCGCTCGAGTTGAAGAACTCGCGGTGCAGGTGTTTCTCGGTCGTGAGTCCGTGTTCGCTGCGCGCTACGACCAGATGCGGCGCGGCACCGGCCTGGATCGAGACACGATACACGCGGCCCGCCGGCTGGCTGACGTTCAACATCGTCTCGAGCTGCGCGCCCCACTGAGTGAGCCGCGCCTCATCCTGCTGCTCGGTCAAGGACAGCTCGGCCAGCTGCACCATCTGCTCGAGCACGTGCAGGTCGTAGCGGCGCGCGGCACGACGCGAGCCGAGCTGGAACTCCATGTAGCGCCGTGCAAGCGCGTCGAGCGCGGTGACCGGCATCGCCTCGGCGCCCGCGTTGACGTGCAGCTGCGCGTCTTCCAGCGCGGACTTGAGCAACAGCTGGTTGAGCTCCGCGTCGTCCTTCACGTAGATCTCGCTCTTGCCCTTCTTGACCTTGTAGAGTGGTGGTTGGGCAATGTAAATGTGCCCTCTTTCGAGCAAAAGTGGGATTTGCCTATAGAAAAAAGTCAGCAAAAGCGTACGTATGTGGGATCCGTCGACATCGGCATCGGTCATGATGATGATGCGGTGGTAGCGCAACTTGTCGACGTCGAACTCGTCCTTGCCGATGCCGCAGCCGAGCGCGGTGATCAGCGTGCCGACCTCGGCGGACGAGATCATCTTGTCGAAGCGCGCGCGCTCGACGTTGAGGATCTTGCCCTTGAGCGGCAGGATCGCCTGGGTGCGCCGGTCGCGCCCCTGCTTGGCCGAGCCTCCGGCCGAATCGCCCTCGACGATGAAGATCTCGCAGAGCGCCGGGTCTTTCTCCTGGCAGTCTGCGAGCTTGCCGGGCAGGCCGGCGATGTCGAGCGCGCCCTTGCGACGCGTCAATTCGCGCGCCTTGCGCGCCGCCTCGCGAGCCCGGGCCGCGTCGATGATCTTGTTGACGATCGCCTTGGCCTGCGTCGGGTTCTCCATCAGGAACTCACCGAGCTTCTCGGCAACCAGCGACTCGACGACGCCTTTCACCTCGGACGAAACGAGCTTGTCCTTGGTCTGCGATGAGAACTTCGGGTCAGGCAACTTGATCGACAGTACGGCGGTCAGACCCTCGCGTGAATCGTCGCCCGTCGTCGGGACGCGGTCCTTCTTGCTCGCCAGCTCGCGCTCGATGTAGTCGTTGAGCGTGCGCGTCAGCGCGGCCCGAAAGCCGGCCAGGTGCGTACCGCCGTCCTTCTGCGGAA
>Ga0316622_100000540_pt1 | contig 22155 bp, 24 predicted proteins | sample OWC_Aug_OW2_C1_D_FD_207646 | JGI IMG/M metagenome (GOLD analysis project Ga0316622, IMG submission 207646) | Wetland soil microbial communities from Old Woman Creek delta, Ohio, United States - OWC_Aug_OW2_C1_D5_C | ecosystem: Environmental > Terrestrial > Soil > Wetlands | place: USA: Ohio... | reverse complement strand
GTCGGCAAGGCCCGCAACCTGCGCAGCCGCGTGCGCAGCTACTTTCGCGGTGGCGACGAGCGCTCGCAGGTCCCGTTTCTCATGCGCCGCGTCGCTGACGTCGAGACCCTCGTCACCACGAACGACAAGGAAGCGCTCATCCTCGAGAACAACCTGATCAAGCAGTACAAGCCGCGCTACAACATCCGGCTCAAGGACGACAAATCCTACGTCAGCGTCAAGGTGACGCTGCGTGATCCGTGGCCGCGGATCCTGGTGACGCGCAAGATCGTCAAGGACGGCAGTCGCTATTTCGGCCCATTCGCCTCGGCGCAGGGCGTTCGCGAAACGATCGATACGATCCGCAAGGTCATTCCGCTGCGCACCTGCAGCGACGGCGTCTTTCGCAATCGCGCGCGGCCATGCCTGGAGTACCAGATCAAGCGGTGCCTCGGGCCGTGCTGTCTCGCGGTCGATCGCGAGGTGTACGAGGCGCACTTGCGCGAGGCCATGATGCTGCTGGAGGGGAAACGCGTGCAGCTGATCGGGCAGCTACGCGAGCGCATGATGCGGGCGGCGGAGGAGCTGCGGTTCGAGGAGGCTGCGCGGGTGCGTGACCGACTGCGCGCCATCGAAAAGACGCAGGAGCCCCAGCAGGCGGTGTCACACTGGGGCGGCGACGAGGACATTTTCGGATTCTACCGCGAGGGCGGCTTCGTCGAGGCCCAGGTGCTGTGCGTGCGCCAGGGAAAATTGACCACGAATCACCTGTACCGATTCGAGGACTTCGAGTTCCCCGACGAGGAATTGGCCGGCGCCCTGGTGACCCAGTTCTACCAGGGCGACCGCTACATCCCCGATGTCATCATCCTGCCCGTCGAGCTGGAGGATGCCAGCGTGCGCGCGGAGTATCTCAGCGAACGCAAGGGCCGGCGGATCGAGATGGTCCGGCCGCAGCGCGGCGATCGGGTCCGGCTGCTCGACATGGCGATGGAAAACGCGCGCCAGAGTTTCCGCGAGCGTCAGGATGGCGAGCGGCAGTATGAGCGCATGAGCGCCGAACTGCAGCAGCGCCTGCACCTGCGGAACGCACCGAAGCGGATCGAGTGCTTCGACATCTCCAACATACAGGGCCGTCTGGCGGTGGGATCGATGGTGAGCTTCGATGAGGGGGAGCCGGACAAGGCGCGCTACCGCCGTTTCCGGATCAAGACCGTGGCCGGGGCGGACGATTTCCGGATGATGTGCGAGGTGTTGCAGCGCCGCTATCAGCGCGCCCGGGAGGAAGGCGCTTGCCCGGATCTCCTGGTCGTGGATGGTGGCAAGGGACAGCTCAATGTGGCGTTGAGCGTGCTCGAGACGCTTGGGATTGGCGACGTGGACGTGGTCGGCCTCGCAAAGATGCGCGTCGAGCGCGCCCCACGGGCGGCGGCAATCGAGCGGATCGAGGATCGCGTCTTTCTCCCAGGACGGAAGAACCCGGTCATTCTGAAGCGCAATTCGAACGCCTTGTTCCTGCTGCAGCGGGTGCGTGACGAAGCTCACCGGTTTGCCATCACCTATCACCGCGCGCTCCGGAAACGGGAGCGCCTGCGTTCGGTTCTGGATGCGATCCCGGGAATCGGCACCGAACGTCGGCGCCGGCTGCTGCGCCATTTCGGCAGCGTGAAGCGGATGCGCGCGGCGCGCGTCGAGGAGCTGGCGGGCGTACCGGGCATTTCCAGCTCGCTGGCGAACGCCATCCGGCAAGCGCTGGACACCATCGCCGCGCCCGACGACGCAGCGAAACCCACGCGGCGGCTGGTGTTGCAGGATCTGGCGGGGGAGCGAACACCGCGAGACGGGATCGTGGCGGCAGAGGGAAGCGAAGAGGGATCGTGAGCAGTCGAGCCTCCCAGCGACCGTCCGACCAGCGAGCGTTGACTCGAAGGTGGCAGAGGATTATGCGTGTACGACGGCGGGACGGGGAAAGCGTCCTGCCGTCTTTTTTCCGCAGGGCGAACCGTTGAGATGAATCCCACCGTCGAAGCGATGATCGAAGTGGTCGTCTGGTGGGGGACGTGCCGGCGCGGGACAGGCGCCCCCGACCTCATGCGCCGACATCGAGGGGCCGCCCACACCGGTCATAAATGCGACTGTGTCGCCCAAGACGGTGCGCTCGAGAGTTGACCAGGAAGCAAAGGCGAACAGGGAATGCCGAACGAAAGAGCCCTCGCAATCATTGGTGGAACAGGCAAAGAAGGCAGCGCACTGGCGGCGCGATTTGCCAAGGCCGGCGTCCGCGTGCTGATCGGGTCACGTGACCCGGCGAAAGCGCACAAAGTGGCAGCCGAGCTCAATGCGCGCTCGGGAGCCGCGAACATCGAGGGCTATGCCAACCGAGAGGCGGCGGCGAGAGCGGACATCGTTCTGCTTTCGGTGCCGTACGACGGCATGAGTCCCATCCTCGAAGACCTCCGGAGCGCGGTGCAGGGGAAGATCGTCATCAACATCGCGTCGTCGCTCGACCCGCAGCGCAAGAGCCGTGCGAAGGTCCCCGCGGCGGGCTCGGTCACGGCTGAAGTCCAGGCGTTTTTCGGCGACAGGACGAAAGTGGTGGCGGCCTTCCAGAACATCTCTCCCGAGAAACTCGAGTCGGTCGAGGAGAAGATCGACTCGGACGTTTTGGTTTGCGGAGGGGACCAGGAAGCGCGCGCGGTGGTCATCGATGTGATTCGCCGCATCGGTGTCGACGCATTCGATGCGGGCGTGCTCGCGAATGCGGTCGCGGTGGAGGCCCTGACGGCCGTGCTGATTGCGGTGAACATCAAGTACAAAGTGAAGGGCGCAGGCATCAGACTCGTCGGGGTGCCTCGTTGACGGCATGGGTCAGGGACGGCACGCTTCGATTCACGATGCTCGGTTACCGAGCCTGACGTCGGTCATGCCAGCGCCGCCTAGGATTGACGCGTCTCAGAGGGCGACCTACACCAACGGGGGAAGCTGTGGTGAACCGATGGACGAGTTCGAGAACTCCATGAAGGTGTGGCCCCGCCTCATGCGCCGACTGCGGCCGCGAGCCCTCCTGTCGGCGGGTCGCTTCGCACGGCTGCAGGCGTTTCCCGGCCCCCGTTACGCGGGTACGTGACATGGCCAGCGGACGCGCTGCGGCGGCCCGTGGCGCCCAGTTTGAACGGTTCCCGACCGAGTATCTCGAGCGTTTGATCGAGAGCTCGCCCGACATTGTCGTCGCCGTGGATCGCTCCGGGACCATCATCTTGTACAACGACGGAGCCGAGAAGATCCTCGGGTACGCGGCCAGCGAGATGCTCGGGCAGAGCGTTTTGCGGCTCTACCCGTCGATGGAAGAGGCGCACCGCTTGATGGCGGCGATGCGGAGCGACGAGTGGGGCGGCCCCGGGAAGGTGAAGAACTTCGAGACGACCTTTGTGAATCGGTGGGCCGAGCACATTCCGGTGGCGATCTCGGGGTCGATTCTGTACGACGATGCTGGGTTGGAGACTGGATCGATTGGGTTTGCCAAGGACATCCGCGAAATCCGCAGGCGCGACCGTCTGGCGACTCTTGGTGAGGTCGCGGTGGGCTTGTGCCATGAGATCAACAGCCCCCTCGAGGTGATCCTGAACGAAACCGAACTGCTCGAGCGCTTCGTCCGCCACGCGCCCGTCGATGAGGCCAAGGTGATCCAGGAGGAGGAGCGGATCGACGCGGTGCGGCGCGAGGTGCTGAAGATCCAGGAAATCGTCAATCGCCTGGTCGAGATGGCGCGGGGGGGGAAGTACGGCACAAAGGAGTATCTGAGCGGCCAACAGATGACCGATCTCGGCCGCCGTCCGGCTCCCGCGCCGAGCGACACGCGTGACCTTGCGGGCCTGCGCATTCTCGTCGTGGACGATGATCTCGGCATCTGCCGATCCTTACGCGATCTCCTGGTCGCTGAGGGGTGTGAGGTGCTGACTGCCAGCGATGGCCGTGGGGCTCTGGGAATTCTCGAGCACACCTCGGTCGATCTGGTGCTCAGCGACGTCGTGATGCCGGATGTGGACGGCTACGACCTCTTCATGGAGGTCAAGAGGCGCGGGGCGACGCCGGTCATCTTGATGACGGGGTATTATTTTGACCGCGACCACGTCATCAAGCGCAGCCGGCTGGACGGCTTGGAGAGCGTGATCTTCAAGAAGCCCATCGACCCGACCCGACTCAAGGCGGCGATTCGCGCGCAGTGCGGGCGCGGACCGGCCGGCGCGTAGGGGACGTCGCGGGACGTGACGAGGCGGTCACCGATGGGGCTGGCGGCGTGGCGGTGGCGGGTGGCGGCGCCGTAATGTGCAGCAGGAGCGGGCCGCTCGGTGTGTCGAAGGTGGCCCCGTCCTCCGTGATGTCGCGCACGCGCCCAAGTCCGGGAACTTCATTGCCCAACCGGTACAATGCGCTGGTACCGTCGGGGTGCTCGACGACGACGAAGCGCACGTCGCCGACGGCGATCCCGGCGAGCCGGTGGTGCACGCTGGGCGAGGCGGTTGCCTGGCCGAAGGCGCCGGTGGTTGGCGTCGGCGACGGCGCCGGTGTCGTGGTGGCGGTGTGGCGGTCACGGTCAATTCGTTGCGCGCGCTGGTGGAGCCACCAGCCAAGCAGGAGGAGGAGAATCGCGAGGGCGGGCAGGAGGAGTCGTTGGGCGCGCATCAAGATGATCACCAGGACGAGCGAATGGCGGCTCCTCTCGTAGCACGCCCGCGCCGAAACGACGAGGGCGTGGATCGCCAGCCAGTGCACGGTCTGGCATCGCTCCGTGACGACGGGCCAGCGTCACGCGCCGGTTCTGGCTCGGTTGTCGCTTGGGTGCCGGTCGTGATGTGGATGTTCGTCATCCTGAGTGCGTCGGCCGACCGCTTTTCCGCGGCGCGCACGGCCGGCTGGCTGGAATGGTTCTTACACATCGGGTTCGGTGAGGTGGCTCCGCCAACGTTTCAATTCATTCACCTGATCGTACGCAAGAGCGCCCATCTCGTCGAGTACTGCATCCTCGGCCTGCTGTTGTCTCGCGCGCTGCACCGAACTGTTCCGGGCCGGGTGCCGACGGTTTGGCTGGCGACCGCGTGGCTCTTGCCGGTGGTGCTGGCCGCGAGCGACGAACTCCACCAACTGACCATTCCCAGTCGAACCGGCTCGGTCATGGACGTGGGCATCGACACGGTGGGAGCGTGGCTCGGCCTCACTGTGCGGTCGTGGCGCGATGCGCGACGGAACTCGGCCCGCGGCACCTCCGCGACGGAGAGGACTTTTGGGTGATCCACGGCGTCTCGAGAGACAGGTCCTTTGCCTGAACACGCGGATGGAGGCATGGGAACGGCACATCGCCTAGCGGCTCGGCGGCGGGCTATGCTGCGGTTGGAACGGGAGTTCTGGGCCCGTGGTCTGACCCGCGTGGCCGGTCTCGACGAGGTTGGCGTCGGCCCGCTGGCCGGACCGTTGGTGGCGGCGGCGGTGATTCTTCCCCCTGAAGTGTCCGTGCGCGGGATCAACGATTCGAAGAAGCTCTCGCCGCAGACCCGTGAGCGCCTGGCCGAGGAGATCCGCCGTTGCGCCGTCGCGACGGCCATCGGCGTCGTGAGCGTGGAGGAGGTCGACCGGCTGAACGTGTATCACGCCGCCCTGGAAGGGATGCGGCGGGCACTGTCCGCGCTGCCCGTCGCCGCCGAACAGTTGCTCGTCGATGCCCGACACATCCCCGGCGTTGACATCCCGCAGATGGCCATCGTGAAAGGCGACGCGCGCAGCTACTCGATCGCGGCCGCGTCGATCATCGCGAAGGTTGCGCGCGATGCCATGATGCGCGAGCTCGATGCTCTCTATCCGCAATACGGGTTCGCCCGTCATATGGGCTACGGGACCCGGGCGCACCTGGAAGCCTTGGAACGATACGGGCCCTCGCCGCTTCACCGGCGGTCGTTTGTGGTCGTCTGCCAGCCCCGATTGCCGGGGCTGTGACCGGCCGTCTGCGGCGGGCTGGATAGAGGGGTATACCGTTGGAGAACCCGGTGGTTCTCGTGATGAATTGAGCTATGGTTGGGCGAGCATGGTGGATGGCGAGGCGCCGTCGAGCTTGGGCGTTCAGTTTTTCCCGCGGATGGAGTACGGCCGCGCGCTGGCGCTGCAGGAGTCCCTGCTGGCTGCCAAGATTGCGGGTGAACCGACCGACTTCTTACTGCTGATGGAGCACGATCCCGTATATACGCTGGGACGCGGCGCGGATGAACGCGACCTGCTGGGCGCGCCGGAACGGCTCGGTGTGCCGGTTTTCCGGGTCGGTCGTGGCGGCGGCGCCACGTTCCATGGTCCCGGACAACTTGTCGGTTATCCGATTGTGCGTTTGTCGCCCGGTTGCCGTGACGTTCACCGGTATGTCCGGACCCTGGAGGAGGTCCTGATCCACACCTGCGCTGAGTTCGGCGTGACTGCCACGGTTCGCCCTGGGCTCACCGGCGTGTGGGCCGGAAGCGAAAAGATCGCGTCGATCGGCATCGGAGTGCGGCGCGGCGTGACCTATCACGGTGTTGCGCTGAACGTCTTCACGGATGTGGCGTACTTTGAGCACATCGTTCCCTGCCGGGTGCCGTGGATGCCGGTGACGACCCTCGCGCGCCTGCTCGGGCAGGCGCCGTCGATCGCGCAAGTTGCGGCGGTGTTCACCCGCTGGTTTGCCGCGTCGTTGGGATACCGGGAACTTCGCGGTGAGGCCGCATGAATAGCCCCCGTCGACATCCCGAGTGGATCAAGGTCAGGGTTCCCGGTGGTCCCCGGTTCACCGAGACGCAACAAGTCGTTCGCTCCTTGCGCCTTCACACGGTGTGCGAGGAGGCGCACTGCCCCAATGTCGCCGAGTGCTGGGGGCATCGTACCGCGACGTTCATGCTGATGGGCGAAGTCTGTACCCGTAACTGCCCGTATTGCGCCGTCAGCCATGGCCGCCCGATGCCACTGGACCCGCTGGAGCCCGAGCGCGTGGCCGCGGCGGTGGCACGACTCGACCTGCGCCACGTCGTGGTCACATCGGTGGATCGCGACGACCTTCCCGACGGCGGCGCGGCGCACTTTGCGGCCACGGCGCGGGCGATCCGGGCGCGGCTTCTGGACTGCAGGATCGAGGTGCTCGTCCCGGACTTCCAGGGGGAGCCGCAAGCCGTTGCCGTCGTGGCGGAATCACCGATCGATATTCTGAACCACAACATCGAAACCGTGCCCCGCCTCTACCGCCGGGTGCGCCCCGGGGGGAAGTACGAGCGCAGCCTTGAACTGCTGCGCCTGGGCAAGCGCCTGCGGCCAGGGTTGCTGACGAAGACGGGTCTCATGCTTGGCCTCGGCGAGGCGCGAGAGGAAATCCGTACCGTCCTTCGCGATCTGGCTGCGGTGGACTGCGACATCTTGACCGTTGGCCAGTATCTGCAGCCGAGCGCACGCCACCTCCCGGTGGAGCGGTACCTCAGTCCCGAGGAGTTCGTCGAGCTTCGGCGGGAGGCGCTGGCACTCAAGTTTCGTCACGTCGAGTCGGGGCCCCTCGTGCGCAGCTCCTACCACGCCTGGGCGCACGTGAATTAGCTCCCTCCCCGTTTACACTGCCTTCCTTTTTTGCGATTGTGGTTGGTCTATGACGCATGAAGTGTGCTTATGGGAGGCGGTGAATGATCAAACTGTACGACTACCCTGATTGCCCGTTTTGCCAGAAGGTCAAAGTCGTCCTCCACGAGAAGGATCTGGAGTACGAGACGATCCTGGTTGACCTCAAGAAGGGCGAGCAGCGGACCCCGGAGTTCCTGAAGCTCAACCCGTACGGCAAGGTCCCCGTGATCATCGATGAGGATGTCGTCATCTACGACTCCACCATCATCAACGAGTACCTCGACGAGGAATACCCTCACCCAGCCCTCATGCCAGAGGACTCGGCCGCACGGGCGCGGGTGCGTCTGCTGGAGGACTACTGCGACAATTCGTTCATTCCTTCGGCGGGTCTCGTACTCACCGAGTTGGCGAAACCTGAGGCGGAGCGGGACCAGGAACGCCTCGTGCGATATCAGTCCGAGGTCCAGCGTGGCTTGACCCGACTGGAGACCTTCCTGGGCACTGGCGAGTACCTGGTACGCGATTTTTCGCTGGCCGATATTGCGTTCGTGCCGCGCGTCTTGATTCTGCCCAAGCTCGGGGTGGATTTGGACCCGCGTCTCCGACACGTTGGGGCGTGGATCCAGCGTCTGCGGGAGCGCCCCAGCGTGGCTCGGCTCAACCTAAGCTAGGAGAAGTGAGGGGATATGGAAGACCGAACATACAAGGTGATCGAGATCGTCGGCGTTTCCGACAAGAGCTTCGCGGAGGCGACCCGCAATGGGATTGCCAAGGCCTCGCAGACGCTCAGAGGTCTGGCCTGGTTTGAGACGACCCAGCTCCGTGGATCCATCAAAGACGGGAAAGTGGCCGAGTTTCAGGTGTCGCTCAAGGTTGGCTTCCGGCTCCTCGACAACCCGTAGCGTATCCGGTCAGCCAGGCTCCAAGCGGCCGGAGTGGCGTCCCGAGGCCTTGACACGGCCGGCTGGTTCATGTTGGTAGTATATCAGGAATTATTCTTGTTTAAGAACTAGGAGGAAGGAAGATGGCGAAAGCACTAAAGGGAACGAAGACCCACGACAACCTGAAGGCGGCATTTGCTGGTGAATCGCAGGCGAACCGTCGCTACCTCTACTTTGCCCGTCGGGCTGATATCGAAGGCTACCCGGAGGTTGGCGGGCTCTTCCGCGACACCTCGGAGGCCGAGACCGGACACGCATTCGGGCATCTGGACTTCTTGAGGGAAGTGGGGGATCCGTGCACCGGCTTGCCCATTGGCGACACCGACAAGAACCTCAAGTCCGCGGTCGAAGGCGAAACGTACGAGTACACGCAGATGTACCCGGGCTTTGCAAAAACGGCCCGGAGCGAGGGCCTCGATGAGATCGCGGAATGGTTTGAAACCCTGGCGCGCGCCGAGAAGTCGCACGCCGGCCGCTTCCAGAAGGGGCTGGATAGTCTGAGCCTCTGAGCAGCGGGCAGCAAGGGGGGCGCGCCGGCGTCCCCCCTTCTGGCCGTGCTCGACACGGTGAATGGAGGCCGGTTGTCGTCCTCGACGATCAGACCCGTGACGCTCGACGACATCGTCGGCTTGGAGCGCTACGAATCGATCCGTGACGAGTTTCGAAGGCGGATCATCGCGCTGAAACGAAACCGCCGGCTTTCTGTCGGGGACGAGGTCACGTTCGTCTTCGAGAATCACGACACGGTCTTTTTCCAGATTCAGGAGATGCTGCGCGCCGAGCGGATCACCGATCTTGATGCCGTGCGGGCGGAGATCGATGTGTACAATGCCTTGCTGCCTCGGTCCGGGCAGCTCAGCGCCACCATGCTGATCGAGATCACCGAGCAGCGCGACGTCGAACGTCGCTTGCTCAGCTTGCTCGGGATCGACCGGGCGGTCCGCATGGAAGTCGGGAGCGACCAGGTCGTTGCGGCTGAGTTTGAGTCCGGGCACAGCAGGGAAGATAAACTGAGCGCGGTGCAGTATGTGCGCTTTTCCCTCCCGGCCGAGGCCCGACGGGCGTTCATGAACTTTGCGGTGCCGGTCCGCTTGGTGATTGATCACCCCAGTTACCAGGCCAGAGCGTCGATCGAGCACGAGCTGCGTGCCTCACTCGCGGAGGACCTCCGAGAGTGCGCGTGAAACAGCGAGCCACGCGACAGCTGGCTGCCATGCTCGACGTGCTGACGGCGTCGACCGATCATCCAACGGCGACGCAGGTGTTCGAACGGGTGCGGGGGACCATGCCGCGCGTCAGCTTGGGGACGGTCTACCGCAACCTCGACAAGCTGCGGGTGCGCGGTTGCGTCAAGGTGGTGTGGGGCGCGGATCGGGTCGCTCGGTACGATGCGACGCTCGGCGACCACGACCACTTCGTCTGCCAGGCGTGTGGTCGTGTCATCGACCTCGAGTCGTTGCCGAGGCAGCTGGACGTGAGCGGGCTCGAGCGGGCCGGCTTCGTCGTACAGTCCCACTTTGTGGGAGTGCACGGGATCTGTCAGCGGTGTGCTAGAGGGGCGGAATGATCGAGCTCCCTGCGATTATTCCACTGTTCCCGCTGCCCAAGGTGGTGCTGTTCCCGGGGGTGCCTTTGCCACTCCACATTTTCGAGCCTCGCTATCGCGACATGGTGCGAGACCTGCCGTCGGGCGAGAACGGTGTGGTTGGACTGGTTCTGCTGCGTGGGGATTGGCGCAAAGAGTACTACCGCAACCCCGATGTCTTTGCCGTCGGCTGCGCCGGCCGCGTCATGAGCGTGGAGCCGCTTCCGGACGGACGGTACAACATCTTGCTGCACGGGTTGCGCGAGTTCATCATCACGGACGAAATCCGGGAGCGGCGCTACCGTCAGGCGCGCGTGCGTTGGCGTCCCCTGGTCAGCGGGACCCTCGATCCCGGGCGGCGCGAGCGCTTGCGGCTGCTCCTGCGGCAATACACCAGCGGGCGGCGTACCGAGCCGGCGCTCAGCGTGTTGAATGACGAGTCCGTCTCGGATGAGCTGCTGGTCAACTTCTTTTCCTACGCGATGGAGTTCGATCCCTTGGAAAAGCAGTCCCTGCTCGAGGCGCCGTCGCTTTCCGACCGCGCTGACCGCCTCTGCGAGATCGTGGAGTTTGCCCTCGGTGCGGTCACCCCGATCGCCCCGGGCAGCGAGCGCTGTCATTAGACTTCCGTGACCCCGTTGAGCGCGCGGTTGGGCCGCGTGTATCGCCCATCGCGTATCGCCTGTCGTTCGGCCGCCGCCGGTCTTGATGCGGCGCTGGGCGATAACCCGTGCGCGATCTGTCCGCCCTACCTTGACTTGCCGCATGGGCCTTCTCATAGTGATTTACAAGGTTGAGTTTGACATGAAACGACGGAAAGATTTGACGTTTCAAGAACGCCTCTATCTGCCGGAAATCGCGCGCGGGTTGTTCGTCACGACGTATCGGTTCTGCCGCAACCTCAGCCTCCATCTGCTGCACACGGTCGGCATCGCCAAGGACCAGCGGGCGGCAATCACCGTGCAGTATCCGGACGAACACAAGCGATACCCCGACAACTACCGCGGTAGCCATCGGCTGACACTGAAGGGAGATGGGGCGGTACGCTGCACCGCGTGCTTTCTCTGTGCCACCGCGTGTCCGGCGAACTGCATTTACATCGAGGCGGGCGAACACCCCGACCCGCACGTGGAGAAATTCCCGTTGCGATACGAGATCGACACGCTGCGATGTATCTATTGCGGCATGTGCGTCGAAGCATGCCCCTGCGACGCCATCCGCATGGATACCTACGTGCACCCGCGAGCTTGGGGTTACAGCCGTGCGGACTTCATCGAAACCAAAGAGGTTTTCATTAACCGGTCGAAGGTGCTGGCCGAGCGCGGGCGTGACGCGCTGATGGAGGACCTGCTACGCAGCGGCCGTGAGGCGGACGAGCGCGTGGCGGCGGGCGTACCAGGGTGAAGGCGACGCGCCGGAAATGGGCACGGTGACCACTCTTCTCACCGGCCGTGGGCCGTCGTCCTGCTGGTCGTCTTCGGCCAAGGGGGAACGCCCGAGCGAATGCATCGAGTGAGAGGGACGACGATGGCGAAGACGTTCAAGGAGTTGATGCACGAGGCGCGTCAGCTCGTGCCGGAGTGGACCCCCGACGAGGTCAAACAGCGCCGGTCGAACGGTAGCGGGTACGTGCTGCTGGACGTCCGCGAAAAGGACGAGTACCGCGAGGGACACTTGCCGGGAGCCGTCTCATTGCCAAGGGGCTTCCTCGACATCCGGGTGGAAGAGGTCGTACCGGACAAGACGACGCCGGTGATCCTGTACTGCGCGGGCGGCACCCGCTCCCTGCTGGCCGGACGCACGATGAAGGAGATGGGCTACGAGCAGGTCATCTCCATGAGCGGTGGCTACGGGGCCTGGAAGAACTCCGGCTATCCGTGGGAGCAGGACCGGCAGTTCACTGCCGAGCAGCTGAACCGGTACAGCCGCCATTTCCTCCTCCCAGAGGTCGGAGAAGCCGGACAGTCCAAGTTGCTCGACGCCAAGGTGCTGCTCATCGGTGCGGGCGGGCTCGGTTCCCCCGCCGCCTACTACTTGGCGGCCGCCGGCGTGGGGACCTTGGGGATCGTCGACAACGACGTCGTCGACATGAGCAACCTCCAGCGGCAGATCCTCCACACCAACGATCGGGTTGGAATCCCGAAGGTCGAGTCGGCGCGGCTGACCCTGACGGCGTTGAATCCGGACGTGAACGTCATTGGCTATCAGGCGCGGCTGACCTCGAAGAACATTCTCGAGATCATTCGCGACTACGACGTGATCGTGGACGGCTGCGACAACTTCCCCACGCGCTATCTGGTGAACGACGCCTGTGTTCTGACGGGCAAGCCGAACGTCCACGGAAGCATCTTCCAGTTCGAAGGGCAGGCGTCGGTCTTCTACCCCGGCAAGGGGCCCTGCTACCGCTGTCTCTTCCCGGAACCGCCGCCACCGGGCGCGGCCCCGAGCTGTCAGGAGGCAGGCGTGCTCGGCGTGCTGCCAGGTCTGGTGGGCTGCGTTCAGGCGCTCGAGACGATCAAGCTCATTCTTGGCAAGGGCAAGCCGCTGATCGCCCGGATGATCTACTTCGACACACTGAGCATGGAGTTGCGCATCCACAAGCTGCGCAAGGATCCGAACTGCCCGGTGTGTGGTTTACATCCGACGGTCAAGGAACTGATCGATTACGAGGAGTTCTGCGGCTTGCGCGCTGGCCACGGCGTCGAGGCCCCGGCAGCGCACCCGGCGTGAACTGACCGCCACGTTATCAAGCCCGGACCGTCGCGGCTTCTGTGCGTCCGTGAACAGCCCCCCCTGAATCCTTCTCTCAAGGGGGGAAGGGCTGCGTGCCTTCGCAACGGGTTTCCGAGAGGGGCGAGGAGCCCTCTCGCCGCCGTTGCTGCCCTGGCCATGGTGGCAGAGTCGCATGGGGGTTTTGACGGCAATCCTGAATCTGGATAATGAACGCGCGGGGCGCTGGAGAAGCCGTTGACATCAGGTCAGGCGACCCGAACGCAAAGGAGTGAGGCATGAAGCAGATCGTCGTTCACCAGGAGAAGTGCACTGCGTGTCGTGACTGCGAGCTGGCTTGCTCGTTCGAACACACCGGCCGGTTCGTGCCGGCGCTGTCGCGAATCCGGGTGAACGATTTCTACGAAGAGCAGTTCTACCTGCCGATGACCTGCGTCCACTGCGCCGACGCGCCGTGCGCCACCGTGTGCCCCACGGTGGCGATTCAGCGGCAACTAGACGGTCAGATCCTCGTGATGGAAGAGCGCTGCATCGGCTGCAAGATGTGCCTTCTGGCGTGCCCGTTTGGCGTGATGGGCTTCCAGCCCGACGAAGGGGTGGCGCAGAACTGCGACCTCTGTGGCGGTGACCCGCAGTGCGTCGCGTTCTGCGTTCCGAAGGCGTTGGAGTACGCGGACGTGGAGACCGACGCAACCGCAAGGCAGAAGATGTACGCCGCCACGGTCAGGCAGTCGTTGCTGGTCGGGCACTGAGCGACGGTGAGATGATCGGCAAGTACGTCATCATCGGCAACAGCGCCGCGGCACTGGCGGCGACGGGCAGCATCCGCAAGTATGACCACGATGGATCGATGCTGCTGTTGAACCGTGAAACCGGCCCCGCCTATTCCCGCGTCGCCCTGCCGTATTACGTGTCCGGCGAGCTGACGCTCGAGCAGCTCCTCATTCGACAGCGAGCCGACTATGCCACCACGGACGTCGAGCTGGTCGAAAACGCCAACGTCGTGCGCATCGATGCGGACGGACGCCAGGTGGAGCTCGCCGACGGTCGCCGCGTCGGCTACGAGAAGCTGCTGATCGCCACCGGCTCGGTGTGTGCGGTGCCGCCGATACGCGGTCTGGAGACCATCACCCCCCACTATCTGTGGACGCTGGAGGACGCGAAGCGGATGAGGACGGCTGCGGAGAGAGCCCGGACGGCAGTCGTCATTGGTGGCGGGTTCATCGGCATGTTGATCGCCGAAGCGCTGCGCAAGCTGGGCATCCGCCTTACGATCGTGGAAATGGCGCCGCAGCTTCTTCCGCAGCTTCTCGACGCTGAAGGCGGGGCACTCTTTCTTGATGCCGTGAAAGACGAAGGTGTGACGGTACGGCTCAAGTCCGTGGTCGAGGCGGTCGCCAAGGTCGAGGGGCAGACCGAGGTGACGTTGCGCGGCGGCGAGACCGTCGCTGCGGACATGGTTGCGGTGGCCGCGGGTGTGCGGCCGGATGTGTCGGTCGTCGCGAACGGTCCGTGCGCGATCAACAAAGGTGTGCTGGTGAACGAGCACCTGGAAACGAGTTGTCCGGGCGTGTACGCGGCGGGCGATGTCGCCGAAGTGAAGGACTTTCTGTCCGCGGACCGGACCATTCATGCCATCTGGCCCGTGGCGGTGGATCAGGGGGTGGTGGCGGGAGCAAACATGGCCGGTAAGCGTCTTGCGTACCCCGGTAGCCTTGGCATGAACGTGGTCGAGCTCTTCAAGCTCACGTTGGCCGAGGTCGGCCGCTTTCGCGAGAGTGCGACGGACGATGTGAAACTGCTGGGAGGCAGCGGGAGTGCGCTGTACCGGAAGGTCGTGGTCGATCGGGAGGGCCGACTGGCCGGGGCGATGTATCTCGGTGATCCAAACGGGGTCGCCGAGATGGGAGTGCTGCACGGCATGATCAAGCGACGGGCGTACTGGCGGGAGCTTGCGCAGCATCGGCAGGCCCGCATCTCTTATGCTTACGGCATTTACGCGGCTGCCCGGGGGGTGTGACGCGACATGCGCGTGTCGGTGAAGCTGTACGCGACCCTGCGCAAGTACCTGCCGTCAGAGTCCGACGAGGGCGGGATCGTGGTCGAGCTGCCGGACGGGGCGACGGTGGCTGACCTCATCGCGCAGCTCCGGATCCCTTCCGATCACGCGGGCATCATTGTGTCCAACAACGAACACCTCGACAAGACCGCCGTGCTGATCAACGGGCAGGAGGTCAATGTGTTCCCGCCGCTTGCAGGAGGAGCCTGATCCGCGGTGCCCACCCGACGACGTGGCGCCGCGGGCGTGCCGGTGACGAAGGGACTGAGAAGATGGAGACGAATCGAATAGGGGAGCTGCAGACACGGGCGGCGCGGTTACGAGAGCACAGCCTGCGGGCGACTGCGGAGGCGGGGTCTGGCCATCCCAGCTCGTGCCTGTCTGCCGCCGACCTGGTGGCCGCGTTGTTTTTCGAGGTGATGCGATACGACCCGACGGATCCGGGCAACCCAACGTGTGACCGGTTTGTGCTCTCCAAGGGCCATGCCGCGCCGCTGTTGTATGCGGCGTGGGCGGAGGCGGGGGCCTTTCCGGTCGAGCGCCTGCTGACGCTGCGGCGCATCGACAGCGAGCTGGAAGGGCACCCGACGCCACGGTTCGCTGGAACTGTGGCGGCCACCGGTTCGCTCGGCCAGGGATTGTCGGTTGGCTTCGGGGTCGCGTGGAACGCCAAGGCGCTCGAGCGCAGCGATCAGCGCGTGTACGTGTTGCTCGGCGACGGTGAGATGGCGGAAGGCTCTGTGTGGGAGGCCGTCTGCCTCGCCGCCCACTACAAGCTCGACAACCTCACTGCCATCGTCGACGTGAACGGCTGGGGGCAGAGCCAGAGGACGATGTTCAACCGGGATCACGAAGCATACGCCGAGCGTCTCCGCAGTTTCGGTTGGCATACGATCCCGATCGACGGGCACGACATGACCGCCGTTGTGGCGGCGTATCGCCAGGCCCTGACGGTCAAGGGCCGTCCGAGCGCGATCGTGGCGCGCACGCAGAAGGGCAGGGGCGTTTCGTTCCTCGTGGACAAGGACCAGTGGCACGGCAAGGCGGTGAAGAAAGGCGACGAGCTCGATCGGGCGGTCGCCGAGGTGTGGTCCGGGATCGAGGTCCAACCGCTGTCGGCGATTCCCGCCCAGGGCACGCGTCGGGTGGTGGCCCCAGCGCCGTCGCCGTCGATGGCGCCGCCGGCCTATAAAATCGGCGATTCCGTGGCGACCCGAGAGGCGTACGGGACGGCGCTGGCCAAGCTCGGCACCGTCAACCCGCACGTTGTGGTCATCGATGGCGACACGAAGAACTCGACGTTCGCGGAGCGCTTCGCGGCCGCACATCCCCACCGCTACGTCGAAGGGTTCATTGCCGAGCAGAACATGATCGGCGCGGCGGTCGGGCTGTCCGCGAGCGGGAAGATCCCGTTCGCATCGACCTTTGCCTGTTTTCTCACGCGGGCATTCGATCACATTCGGATGGCCGCGATCTCGCGCGCCAACCTGAAGGTTGCTGGTTCGCACTGCGGCGTGTCGATCGGCGAGGACGGACCGTCGCAGATGGGGTTGGAGGACCTCGCCATGATGCGGTCGATTCCCGACGCGGTGGTGCTGTATCCGTCGGATGCCGTCGCCACCGAGCGACTCGTCGAGGAGATGGCACAGACGCGAGGCATTCACTATCTGCGTCTCACCCGTCCGAAAGCCCCGGTCTTGTACGCCGCGGACGAGCGGTTTCCGGTCGGCGGATCCAAGACGCTGCGTTCCAGCGCCAACGACGCGGTCACGGTTGTTGCCGCCGGGGTGACCCTCTTCGAGGCGTTGTCCGCCTGCGACCGCTTGCGCGAGCAGGGCATTAGCATCTGCGTGATCGACGCGTACTCCGTGAAGCCGTTGGACGCGGAGGGAATCCTCTCGGCGGCCCGCCGCACCAGTGGCAGGATCCTGGTCGTCGAGGACCACTACTTCGACGGGGGCCTCGGCGACGCCGTGCTCAACGCCGTCGCGACGACGCCCGGCGTGTCGGTCACCAAGCTCGCCGTCACCGGTGTCCCACGTTCCGGCAAGCCCGCCGAACTGCTCCACACCTTCGGGATCGACGCCGACGCCATCGTCGCCAAGGTTCGAGAGCTGGCCGCGAGGTGAAGCGATTCCGAGTTGCCGGACGAGACAGATCGGCGTCAGCTTAACTCACTGGCATTGGGCTTAACCTGCACGCTTCAGCTGCTCGGCGACGAAATCCCAGCTGACGAGGTGTTGGAGAAACGCCTCCAGGTATTTTCCCCGATCGTTGCGGTGGTCGAGGTAGTAGGCGTGTTCCCAGACGTCGCAGGTCAGAAGCGGCGTCTGCTTGCGAACCAATGGGGTGTCTGCGTTGCTCGTGTCCACGCAGCGCAGCACGCCGCCATCGAGTACTAGCCATGCGTAGCCGGAGCCAAAGCGTCCCATGCCGGTGGCGATGAATGTCTCACGGAATCGCTGGAGAGAACCGAAGGTGTCGCGCAGGCGACTGGCGAGGTCGCCGCTCGGGTCGCCACCACCCGTGGGCTCCATGCAGTTCCAGAAGAACGTGTGATTCCAGACCTGCGCGGCGTTGTTGAAGACGGCGCCGTCGGCGCTGCCAATGATGTCCTCGAGGCTCTTCGCGGCTTCCGGTTTGGCCTCGATCAACCCTTGCAGTTTCGTGAGGTACCCGCGGTGATGCTTCTCGTAGTGATACTCGAGGGTCTCCTTGCACATGTAGGGTTCGAGTGCGTCCTTCGCGTACGGCAGCCGTGGTAACTCGAATTTCATCGCTTCTTCCTCCTGTCGAAACCGACTTTTTTGTGCCACCGCAGGGTTCCGCGGTAGTCTCCTTCCTGGTTTGACGACGTTTGCGTCCCTTGCTTCGGACATACCTATCGGAATGTCGCAACGATGGAAACGGCACTCGGCGGACAACCGCGTCTCGGACTGCCGTCTCTTGCGCGGGACGGCCGCAAGTTGGACAAGGATGCAGCGGGAGGGTGTAATGGCGTACCGGGTGATCCAGTGGGCGACGGGCAACGTGGGCCGGGCGGCCGTGCAGGGGATTCTGTCGCATCCGCAGCTCGCGCTGGTCGGCGCGTGGGTGCACAGTGCGGAGAAGGCCGGGCGGGATGTCGGCGAGATCTGCGGCCTCGGCCGGGTCGGCGTCACCACGACCAATGACGTCGCGGCGATCCTGGCAATGGAGGCCGACTGTGTCCTGTACAGTCCGCTACTGCCGCAGCAGGACGAGGTCGTGCAGCTGCTCGAATCGGGTAAGAATGTCGTCACCCCCGTGGGGTGGTTCTACCCCTTCCGCACGCCTGGGGTCGCGGAGCTGGAAGCGGCGTGCCGCAAGGGGGGCGTGTCGCTGCACGGCACGGGGATTCATCCCGGTGGCATCACCGAGCTCCTGCCGTTGACGGTGTCGGCGCTGTGTCGCAACGTGCGCCACGTCCGCGCCGAGGAGTTCTCCGACATCCGAACCTACCGGGCCGAGTTGGTCGTGCGGGAGGTGATGCTGTTCGGGAAACCGCCGCAGGAGGCGAAGGCGAGCCCAATGCTCGATCTCCTCGGCTTCGGTTTCGGCCAGTCGATCGACATGCTGGCGGCCGCCCTGGGGATGGCGCTGGACGATCACAAGGCGGCGCACCACGAGATGGCGGTGGCGACGGCGCCGATCGAGACGCCGGTCGGGATCATCGAGCCTGGCACGGTCGCGGCGCAGCGGTTCAGCTGGCAGGGCCTCGTCCGGGGCGAGCCCGTCGTCACCGTCAGGGTGAACTGGCTCATGGGGGAGGAGCATCTCGACCCGCCGTGGAGCATCGGCGGCGAACGCTTCGAGGTGGAGGTCCAGGGCGATCCGTCGGTCCACGTCACTTTCCGCGGCCTCCAGCCACCCTACGAGTCGGCGGACCTCGACCGCAACCCCGGGATCGTGGCCACGGCGATGCACTGCGTGAACTCCATCCCGTACGTCTGCGAAGCGCCCGCGGGTATCCGAACCTACCTCGACCTGCCGCTGGTCAGCGGCCGCGCCGACACCGCCCTGCAGGGGACGTCGCCAAAGAATTGAGTTGCGTCCCTGCGGCCACTCTACTCCCGACGGTGCTTGCGGCCGTCGGCAGAGCCGTGTTACGACTCACACCGCCGCGCAATGAAATCGCCAGTCGAATCGGAGGCCCCTCCGCGATGCGGTCCCGGCACACAACGCGCCCCCTGGCGCGAAAACACGCACGGGTCGACACGGGCCGCTGGCCGCGAAGGCCTTTCAGAAACGAGCGCATCCGGTGCTCGGTGATGGCCAGGCGCTGCCGCAGCAGCTTGACGATGTGCTGGGGAGGCCAGCACGTGGCCGAAGCCGTTGAGGCGCTTTTCGCTGTTCAGGGAGTGCCGCAGGGCGTCGAGCCCCGCTTCGTAGCGGGGGTCGCCGAAGTCGGTTAGGCCGCCGCACGCTTGCATGGCCCTCTTCTTGAGGCTCTCCTTGTCCAGCTTTATCGGCTCCCAACCGAGGATCGTCGCCCATCGGTACAGGGCTGGACAAGAGTAAGTCCGTTCGCGGCCAGTACCGGCTTGTCAGGACGTTTCCGTCTGGTATCTCGGCGATGACCGCCGTGTTCCTGAGGCGCGACAGGCGTGAGTTGCTGGAGCCCACGCAGCACTCATCCGTCGAGGGGTTCCCAAGAATGAACGATCTCCTGCCATGAACCTACAGCGAGGGCGGCGAGCAAAATGGGGGCAACGAAAGGCGTCCAAAGTTCCGCTCGCTCCTGTTCTCGTGCTTCTTGCCGTCGGTGTTGCCCATCGCGCGACGGTCTTTCTGCTGCATTTGTCCGACCTGAACCGCTTGATCGCCAACAACCCCGACTGGCTCACCTGGCAGTTTCCACCGATACCCGCTCTTTCACACCACCTCGCTGCATCGCTCTTCTTCCTCCAACAGACGCCACCCATACCGAATCTCATCCTCGGCATCATCACGAAGTTCGCCGCATGGCCGTACACGGTCGACTATCTGCTCATTGGCCTCCAAGCCGTGCTGTCGATTGCGACCGCGGTGCTCATGTTCCGCATCCAGCTGTTCTTTACACAGCGCGTGTATCTGGCGGTTCTGGCTCCCGTTGTGTACCTGCTGAGCAGTGACCTTCTTCTCCTGGAGTACAATTCGCAGGGACAGACGTTTTACGAAAACCTCGCGATGTTCCTCGCGTTGCTCGCTGCATACGTGTTTCTTCAAGTCGAGCGTACGGGTTTGGTCGGGTACAGTTTCCTCCTGGGACTTGTGACCGCGCTGCTGGCGCTTTCCCGGGCGACGTTCTCCCACTTCCTGATTATTCCGTTGGTCTTCCTCGTCATGCTCAGGCCGCCGCGGTTCTCCCGGCACCTGCTGGCCTTGCTCCTTTTGGGTGTGAGCCTGCAGCTCGCGTGGTCGGTCAAAAATGCCCTCTTGTATGACCGCTTCTCGCTTGACACCAGCTCCTGGGGAGGGACCAATTTCGCAAGCGGCCTGCAAAAGGTCGGGCTGGGCGGGCTCTTTCTCCGTTCAATTCTCGAAGAACCCGACTCCTATCCGGGCTGGTTCGTTGCCATGAACCGGGAGCAGGGCCTCGTTCTCTGGACCCCGGCTTACGCGCAGTACCTGCCGCCGTCCGTCGCCGAACGAGATCGGCGCACGCAACAGATCCTCGACGGAACAGGGACGTCCGGCGACAGCTACGGGCAGAGCATCGTGTCTCGGCTGTACATGCAGGCATTCGTCCGGTTCGCACGCAAGCACCCCGAGCGTATTCTGCGCAAGTTCTGGGGGTCATACCAGATGTTCTGGCAGCCAATTCGAAATTATGCCTGGCAGTATGTCGACGTGTTCTACGTGCGGCCGGTTCTTGAAGACCCATTCGCGCTTGACGTAGTTGTCCGGTGTCTTCTGAACGGTCAAATTCCGGAGCAACAATATCTCATGACCGAGCAGTGGGTGTACAAGCGGCCCAAGCCGCAGCGGGCTGACAAGACCAGCACCTACTCCCTGACGGTCTTGCCGACGTTGTTCTGGATGAGAAACATCGTTGCTTTTCATGTGCTGGCGCCCATTCTGCTGCTGGCGGGCGCGGCCCGCTGGGTTCGCCACAGGAGAACGGGACTGCCGATCGGATACCTGTTCATGCTCGGCGTGATTGTCTACGTGGCGTTGGTGTCGAACCTGGCGGAATACGGCGAGAACATGCGCTTTCGCCTGACCGTCGAGCCGCTGATCTGGGTGTCGAGCGCATGGGGCGTCAAGATCGCGTATGAGGCCGTCAGGAACGTCTGGCGTGGGCCGCCGGGCATGAATGCCCGGGCGGAAATCGGGCGCTCGCTCTCAGCCGGGTGATGAAGCACCCAGTAACCGATCACTCGCTCAGGATCGATGCGAGCGTCTCTCGGTGTGTGAGTAGCCAGTCGTAGGTGTCCTCGACAAACGTACGCACGTCGCGCACGGGGGCACCAGTCGAGCTGCTGCGCGCACTCTACCCGTGTCCGACAGGTATACCGGAATGTCTGCCGGCCGGCCTTGGGCGACCGGGTGAATGAAGATGTTGGTACCGGTGACCTCCCGGCACAGTCGCGTCAACGCCAGCAACGATACCGACACCTGCCGGCCGCCGCCGACGTTGAACATTTGCCCCTGCGGCCGCTCGACGTGCGCGATCTGCAGCGCGATCAGGTCGCCCAGGTCGTCGATGTGGAGGACGTCGCGCACCTGCTTGCCGCTGTCGTTGAACTCGATGTAGTTGACGTGGATCAGCCCCAAGATCGTGCTGCTCACCGGCCCGTCGGGATCGGACAAGTGGACCCTGCTCACGCTCGTCGGCGCTTTGCGCACCGTGCAGGACGGTAGCCTCGGCGTCTTCGGCCATGAGCTGCAGGGCGGATCCGCCGATCTGCGGCGCGCCGTGCGGCAGCGGGTCGGGTACATCTACTACCACCGCCGTCGATCGGGAGACCGCCCGCCACTGCGTCGAGCTCATGCGCGACCCCGCCAAGCGCCAAGGCTGCGCGATCTTGTTCGTCACCCACGACAGCCGCATTCACGACATCGCCGACCACGTCCTGCGGATCGAGGACGGGCGGCTCCGGCCGCTGTAGCCCAACCGCCTACGGATTCCGTACCGCCTTGTGCGGCGTCGAGGTCCACGGCTTGACGACCTGTTCGCCTTGAACGATCAGTCCGGCGCTACGCCGTCCGCCGGCAGCGGCGGCGACCACGTTCGGATCAGG
>Ga0316622_100000539_pt1 | contig 22176 bp, 19 predicted proteins | sample OWC_Aug_OW2_C1_D_FD_207646 | JGI IMG/M metagenome (GOLD analysis project Ga0316622, IMG submission 207646) | Wetland soil microbial communities from Old Woman Creek delta, Ohio, United States - OWC_Aug_OW2_C1_D5_C | ecosystem: Environmental > Terrestrial > Soil > Wetlands | place: USA: Ohio... | reverse complement strand
TGAGAAGGCTGGTCACTGGTATTGAGGCCCACCCAGGACCGGCCGTCGCGACCGGCAGCCTTCATCAATGCCCAGGTGAACCGGGTGGCAATCCCGCGGGTGTGAAACGACGGGGCGACCCGCATGCCATAGAGCCAGGCGTCGTCCGGGTTCAGGTAATTGAGGCCGCAGAATGCGGCGATGCGCCCATCGGCTCGCCAGACGTAGCAGCCGCCCGGACGCTTTTCATCGAGATGCAGGCGTACGACCATCTTCACGTAGCCGAGATTCGGCAGGCGCCGGGCAAATCGCGCGACGTCGGGCCAGAAGGCGCGGGTGAAAGGCTCAAACATCGCGGACATGGTAGTGGGACATTTGCAGATGTCAAACGGGCAGAGAGGGCTGACGGACTACGGCGCGGCCTACGGTGTACGGCTGTGTGAAGTCAGAAGTGGCGTGCTCGATGACTGCAACCTGCAAACGACGCCGAGTCGCCCCGCCCGCCAATCTGCAATCGACAATCTACAATGGGGCAGATGGGCGGGCGGAAGATGCCAAGATGTCCCGAAGCTTCCCGAAATAGGGTGACTGTCCCTGGTTCCTCCCCAGGCGAGAACTTCGTCTGCTGCGTGCCGCTCGAAGACCAGGCTGCGACCACGAACAACTTTGGCCTCGGCACACCTTTTGCGGGCAACCTCGAAGTGTACCCGGTCTACCGTCTTGGATTCGCCACCGCGGTCGAGGAGAGCCCCACGCCACAAGCCACAAGCTCCAAGCCGCAGGCCACGATCCTCCGAGGTGCGCTGATGCTCGAACCGGCGAATCGCGATGGGCGAATGGCGAAAGGCGCTCTGCTCGACATCTCCGGCCGCAAGGTGCTGGACCTTCATCCCGGCGCGAATGATGTGCGGGCGCTGACGCCCGGCGTTTACTTCGTGCGCTCCCTGTTCGGTGGCGAGCGTCAGCCGCCAAGTGTCACCAAGGTCATTATCAATAGATAGGAGGTACTGGTGAGAAACACAGTTGTCGGATGCCTGCTGTTTGCCGCCTGCGTGTCCGCGCAATGGGAGTCCCCGAGGGTCATCGCTGCGAACGGAGCGTGTGGTATCTGCGAGAACAACGGCTGGAGTATCGCTGCCGTCGAGAACCGCGTGCACGCGAGGACGCCGCAGAGTTGGGTCAAGATGCCGCTTACGACTGTGCCCGGCAAATCCTTCACCAAAGGCAAGGAGTACGAGTTCAAGTTCACGCGGTCGGGGTCGGACAGCATTCAGTTTTGCTACGACTCGACGGACACGGCAGAATCGCTTGACAGCGAGCCGGGCAAGCCGAGAATGGCGTAGGAGTTCAGCTTGAACTTGACCCGGCTGGTTCTTACGGTCGCCGCGCTGGCGCAGTTGGCGGGCGCGGATGTGATGGACCGGAGGTTGGTCTACGATTCGCTGCGGGATGTGGAGCCGTGGCAGCGGCGGCAGTGGCTGGCTGAACGCGGGTTGCAGGATTACTATAAGGCGCAAAGCTGGAAGCCGACCACCGACAGCGGACTCCGGTGCGTGGGACGCTGGAGCTACGGCCCGTCGGTTAAGGTATCTCTGCGCACCACATCCGACGACACCATCGTCTGCTTGGCTCGTGGCTCTGGTGCCAGTATCATCCGCTTTCGCTCTCAGGACAGCCTGACGTTGGACCTGCTTTCTGACATCAACTGCAACGGTATTGTAAGCCGCGCAATCATGGACGACACACTCGTCTACTGCGGCATGAACCAAGGCGGCACGGGTATCGAGGTCTGGGGCGTCAGCGACCCGACCAGTCCGCACCGGCTGTCCTATGTCTACCTGCTGTCCATCATGGACATCGCAGTCAAAGACACGTTCCTCTACGCCACAGGCTACGTGCAGGACTCGCTGCGTATCTTCAATGTGGCCGACCCGCGCAATCCCGTGCAGGTCGGTGCCTGTTCTGACTCCGGCTTTCCGATGTGCGCATCAGGTGACTACTGCTATCTGGCCGACCGCGGCGGGGTAAACATCATTGATGTCAGCGACCCGACGAATCCGCACCGTGTGGGCAAGGCCGGTGCCAGCGGAATCGCTCTCTCGGTTGCCGTGCGCGATTCCCTTTGCTTCTTCGGAGTGGACGACGTTTCACTGCGCGTATACAACGTGAAGGACCCGTCGACGCCGTTTGCGGTCGGGTCGCTGGCGGGCGTCGAAGCGCACGACATCTATCTGCCACCTTCCTGCGACACCGTGCTCTACACACCAAAGCTCCACGTCATCAACATCACTGACCCGAGGAACCCGAGGCAGGTTGGCTTCGTGGATTGTCCTGGTTGGGACTATGGCGTCACGGCCGTGCCTGCGCTCAACTACGCGCTGGTCGCGGACTGCTTTGACGGGCTAGCAGCCATCAACATCAAGAATCCGACCGCTCCGAGCATAGACACCTTCCTCTTCAACGCGGGTCTCACCGAGGACGTCTGCGTTGATCAGGGCAAGGCCTACGTGGCGCAACACCAGGCTGGTCTACGGATACTCGACGTCACTAATCCGGCCTCGCCATATCTGCTCGGTCAAGCTGACACCCTGGGAACGAGGCCGTCGACGCACACCGCTGTGGCGCGTGATTCCTTCGCATACGTCGGATGGACGGGCGTGCCATACTTCCGTAGCTTCGATGTGCGTGATCCAACTCGGCCCGAGTACTCAGGTGGCGTCGACGTCATCAACCCACCTGAGGACATGGTGCTGCGGGATTCGTTCGCCTACGTCGCTGAGTTAGGCTGCTTGCAGGTCGTTAACGTCGCACGTCCACGAGAGCCGGAGTTGGTGGGGATCTGCAACACCCAGGATGGGACGGACTTTGGACTGGCTGTGCAGGACACGCTGGCGTTTCTGATCAGCGGCATGGTCGAGGTTATCAATGTGGCACAGCCCGCGAATCCGACTATAGTCAGCAGAGCCGCCTCATTTGGGACCGGCATCGCAGTGCGAGACACGTTCGTCTACGTGCCATACGGCTACGACACTCTGAGGGTGTTCAGCGCGGCGAACCCCAAGCAGTTGCGGTTGCTGGGCTATGCGCCACTGCAGTCGCACACTTCGGATGTCGCGCTGGCCGAGTCAGTAGCGTTGGTGTCAACAGTCAACGGTCTGGAGGCCTTCAGCCTGGAGGACCCCGCGCACCCTCGGTGGCGGGCGGCTATCTCAACACCCTACGGACCTCGCCGGGTCGTGTACGCGGCTCCATACTTCTACACGGTGATGTCGGAGGCCGGAGTCGCCATATATAGCGCCGAGTCTCTGGGTGTCGAAGAGCAGCAGACATGCCTTCGGGCGACGACAGGTTTGCGTCCGCAGCCGAACCCCGTCCGGAGCACGTTCTTGCTTATGTCAGGCATGGCGGAGGCGCGCGTGGCAGAACTGCGGGACGCGACGGGACGTGTGGTCTCTGCCGCTGTCGTTTGCCGGCGTACCAACCAGGGCCTATCGCTGAACGTGTCGAAGCTCGCGCCTGGGGTCTACTTTGTGGAGGTCGAATCAGACAGAGGAGCAAGCAGTGTGAAGTTCGTGAAGCAATAGGAGGCACGAATGAGAAACAGGGCACTCGTGCTGATGTCGCTAGTGCTGTCGTCAGCATACGGCTATGTCACTGCCTACCATGTTGAGCCTGTAAAGGCCTCTTGGTCGGGCTGGACGACACTACAGAATAACTCCGTCTCGGAGGTGATAACCTGCAACTTCGATGAACCGATCTACGCGGAGTACTTCACGGGAACGGCGACGGGTCAGCAGTATCAAGTCCAGCTCCTGAGGTCCGACGACCCGCCCGTCGTGGTCGCCGAGGGTAATGCGTACGAGAACAGGAGCCACGTATGGGTCCGGTGTAGCTTGGATGTCCTGCGTCCTGACCTTGTCACCAAGGGCAAGCTCTACGAGGTCCGATGGACGCTGAGCAGCGGGCCGGACAGCCTGATGTACTACTACGACTCGACCGACTGCTACAAGTACGGAGGGATGGCTGTCGGCTCGCAGGTCCCGATTCCGAATCCGAACGACCTCGCCTGCCGGGTCTACGGGCGGCTTGACGCAATTGCGGCAGACTGGTGGGCGGTTGTCCCGGGTTGCCCGTGGAATCATCCCGAACAGCTCAGCACTTGGCGCGAGAGAATGGAGACTTTGGGCGTCAAGCGCGCTGGCTTCATCATGTACTGGGACGTGATCGAGACGACCAAGGGCGCGTTCGACTTTGACTCGTACTACCACCACGATACTGTGGCGGCTTGGTTGCATGACTCGGTCGGGTGCGCCTTGGATGCCCGGCCAGTGCACTGCCCGGCGTGGGCGAGTTCGCGGATAGAACCGCAAGGCGAGACGATGAGCCATTACGCCCCACCGCTCAACCTGTTCCATCCTGTATCGGACACCGGGGATACCGGTTCTGTCAACTACTGGGCTCGATTCATCAGGCGGACGGTTCAGCACTATGACGCTCAGGGTCATCCAATCCACATCTGGAACATCTACAACGAACCGAACGATACAACCACGGACACCTCGAACCATAAGACAGGCTGGTGGCGCAGGCCGAATGTGGACACTGCCTATCCGGGGCTTGACACAGGAGCGCGTCCGCTCTGCTCGTTGTATGTCCGTCTCTGCTCTGTTGCCGAATCAGTGATACATCATGGCGGCCTTCCCGGGCACGCGGAGGACACGATTCTCATCGGTTCGACCAGTTGTGTGCGCAAAGCTGACGACGGTGTCGTCAAGGGTGATACATGGATCTGGATGTGCTATGACATCGCGACGCGCCCGGGCGGCCCCGGTATCTTCTGGAACGGTGTGGCGGTCCATCCCTACCAGTGGTGGGACCCGGAATTCGACATCGACTTCTATGAGGGTGACGCCCGGAGAGCACATCAAGTGATGGACACGTTCGAGCGTGGCGGCAAAGTGTGGAATGAGGAGATGGGCTGGTGGTGGAGCGAAGGTGAGTCCCTGCAGGCGCGGAGACTGGCGAAGGCCTTTGTGGCCACGAGCGGCACGGAGGCAATACCGGAGGGTGGTTTCGAGGGGATGATGTGGTACACGCTGAAGGGCGACTGGGGAGGCTTGGACGACAACCAGATAGTGGATGGTGATACTCAGATGACTCCCAAGCCTGCGTTCCACGCGTTCGCGCAGTTGAGACGCATGCTGACCGGCAAGCGGCTCAACGGGCGGGTGATAGACGGCGATACGGCCGTGGACAATCACGTTCGGATGTACGAGTTCGAGGACCCGACTTCGCTGAAGAAGACGTGGGTGTGCTGGCGAAGTGATGGTAGCTCGGATGACGCGACAGTGCAGCTGCCGGCGCGGGCGGACAGCGCGTACATCGAAGCCCTGGCTTACGAGGGAGGAACGCCACCCAACCAGATGCGACAGGCGAACTCCTACGGGTGGCTTGGTATCGGAGCGACCGACCGGCCGCAGTTCGTCACCGAGCCGGCCAATGAGTCGATCAGCCGCCCGGAGTTGGTGGTTGACAGCTTCAAGGCTCACCCGTTGCCGCTGCGAATAGGCGAGCCATCGTCGTTCTCGGTGTTTGTGAGGAATAGCGGCGAGAAGGGCACGCCCGGAACGGTGCAGGTCAATATCTACTGGAACGACTCGCTGCTGACCACTATCACATGCGATACGATACCGGCCGGGCAGAGTCGTTACGCCGGGCTCGTTGGCTTTAACATCCCGCAGTGGGTTCATGGAGACGGCCTTCTGAAGGCTGAGGTGAATCCGGGCCAGGAGTATGTCGAAGAAATCGGCACCGACGATGACTGCGGGTACATTCGCACTTCGTCGTTTTGGCCGCCGATTGGAGACATCGGCATAGCCTGCGGCGTTCACAGCAATGCGCCGCTGCCGCTACTGGCGTTTGAGTCTCGTTCAAGGGAGGCCGATACAACGGGCCAGACGCCCTGCGACTCGGCGCGGCTCGTGCAATGGTGGTATGGCCTCAACGACACCGTTGCGCACGGCGGCGATACGACGGCGTGGTTCTGCGCGAACGAAGAAAAGAGGGACACTTCTATGAAGAGCCCTCTGTCAAGTCTGGAGTTCGATAGCCCTCCCGAGTCATTCCGGTCTGTTCCTGTCTGACATTAATCTCAAGCTTCTATTCGTCCTCGCTGGTGACATGTAATCGTGTCCGAGTCTGAGCTTCCCATTCTTACCCTCGGCCATTCGACCGGCCAGTGTCCCTTTCGGGCTTGCTCAGACGGTCGGGAATGCTGTCACCTTGTACGGCTCTCCGTACGTCAATACATACCATACTGCCACCAGTAGTTTGCGCGCCACCGCAATTCGGGCCTTAAGCGGTCCGCGTCGAAACGCCACCCGCCGGCAAAAACTGCCGAGCGAGTAGTCCTTGCTCGGCGCCAGGCAGGCCGACTCGGTCAGCGCCCAGCGAATGTAGCGGTTCCCTTCCCGCGTGATGTGTCCCTGCCAGCGATGGTCGGCACTCTGCCTGACGATCGGCACGATGCCACCATACGCGCAGAGCTTGACCGGAGTCGGAAACCGCTTGATGTCGCCGATCTCATTCAGTAGCAGATATGCGGTCAGGTGGCCGATGGCAGGTATCGTCATCAGGAGTTTGGCTCTGGGATCGGGCTTGAGTTGGCGCTTGATCTCCTTGGTCACCGCCACGATCCGGCGCTCGAGGTCATCGATCAGCGCCAGATAGTTGCTGAGCTCTTCCTGATAGACCGGCCGCAGCTTGAGCTGGCCCAGGAACCGTCGCCCGGCCGGGCCGAACAGGTCGGCAAACGGCTGGCTGATGCCGAGCTTGTCCAACAGCGCATGGACCTTGTTCTTCAGGCCCGTCCGCAACCGCACCAGTGTCAGCCGATAGCGTAGATACTCGCGGTTGTCGCGGATCGCCCGCGGCGGGATGTAGGCCTCAGGTAGAAAGCCGGTCCGCTCCAGTTGCGCCAGCGTCTTGGGGTCGACCTTGTCGTTCTTCAGTCGTGCCTCGGCAATCAGCCGTACCTTGCGAGCGTTGGCCAGCTTGACGGTCACACCCAGTTCCTCGAGCATCTCATACAGCCAGTACCAGTTGCGTGTGGCCTCGACCGTTACCACCGCCTTGCCGGCGACCCCGGAGAAGAACTCCTCTAGCCGGCCCCGGTCGTCGTGATACAGCTTATCCTCCAACTGGATATTGCCGTCATCATCCATCGTCGCGATGGTCGAGAATCGCTTGTGCAGATCCAGCCCTACGTGTAGCATTAGCTGCCTCCTTTGGTAGTTTGAAGGGCTTTCTTGATACCATTACTATACCTTCAAACTCCAGGAGGCTCTTCATGATTGTCTTCCCCATTTTTCTATCTGAAGCGTGTCAAGGGACATGCGCGGGCCCACGCTTTCCCGGCGGTCTGATTCACTGCTGACAACCTAGTTCGCCACAATATCGCCGGCAAGCTGGCGCCGACGCCGGCGAACGGCGAACAGAGGCCCGGATACTACAACCTGACGTGGAACCGGCAGGACACCAAGGGCCGCAGTTGTGCCTGCGGCGTCTACTTCTGCACCATGAGTGCCGAGAACCAGCGCTTCAGTAGGAAGGTGGTCCTGACCGAATAGGCTGCCAAGGAACAAAGAGCATAGAGCGAATGACCGGGGCCGTAGTCCAAGAGTAGCGGGCGAAGGCCCGCCCCCGGGCTCGAACAGCGTGCGGTGACGCTGTCGGAATGTCAGCGGCCCAAAGCCACCCGGGAAGATGCCTGGCAAAGCGCTTGCCAACCGAAATACCGCGTTCTTTTGGGTCATTCGCGTAACGCAGGCTATTACAGCATGTTAGCTGGATTGTCTCCTTACAACCGGCCGTAATCGACATCCCCCGAACCACCTCGGGAACCGTTCCCGGAACGGTTCCCGGGGCGACTCCGATGGGGGTTTGCAGATGGACACCTTCGGCGGTCCTGCCGGTGATCTGCACCGCGAATCTCAGGCCTTCTCGGAGGGCGACTTGATAAAGGGTCCTCGCGGCGATTGCCAGACCGATTGCCAGGGTGATTCGCAGCGCGATTTGCGGACGGACTTGCGGCGTGATTTCGAGAGGGACTCGCCGGAGGATTTGCCGGGGGACTTTCGCGGCGACTTCGATAGCGACTTGCGGAGGGAGACGCGAAGCCAGACGACGTGAAGGCGGCTACCGGGGCTCGTCAGACAGAAGCGCCGGGACGCACGAGGCGTCCCGGCTGAATCGGAGAGAGGTCAGGCGATTCGCTTCGCAGGACGGGACGAGCCCGTCCCGAAGAGAGCTGCCGGCGGGCTAGCGCAGCTTCTTCTTGTGGCGCATCGCCTTGATGCGCTTCTTATACTTGTGGCGCCGAATCTTGGACAGCTTGCGCTTTCTGCCACAAGGCATCTATTGGCCTCCCTTCATTAGACTTGCTTTCAGGAGCCGCGAGGCTTTGAACACAGGCACGCGCCGGGGCGGGATGTTCACCGGTTCCTTGGTCTTCGGGTTGCGGGCGATCTTGGGTTTGCGGAGCTTGGTGGACAACACGCCGAAGCCTCTGATCTCGATACGGTTGCCCTCCAGAAGCATCTTGCACATCTCGTCGATGAACATCTGGACGAGCTTGCCGACGTCACGCTTGGTTATGTTGGGATGGACCTGGCGCGAGATTGTTTCGACCAGGTCGGCCTTGGTTATCGTCATGGCTGCCCTCCTCTAGCCACAGGTGCTACAACTGTGCGAACTGCAGTGGCCGCAAGATCTGGACGAGGACACTTTCTTCTCGGCCCCGGCAACGGCAAACGCCGAGAAGCAGCGGGTGAGCTTCCCTGTCCCGCACTTGGGGCAGACGAGCTCTTCCTCGTCACGCCGGCTCAAGACAAGTTCCTCGAATTCGTGGTTGCAGATATCGCAACGGAACTCACGAATCGGCATAAGCCATTATAGGACAGTGACTTTCGCGTGTCAAGGCCGGTATTCGGGCTAGGTTACAGGCTGGCAGGCAGTTGACCTCAGCGGCCTCGGTCGAACCGGGCCTTCGGGTACAGCCACGGTTTTGCTCGGCGGAAAGCCGTGGCTGTACCTTCAGACAGTCCCGCGCTCTATTCGTAGCGGAGGGCCTCAATCGGGTTGAGGCGCGCGGCGCGCGATGCGGGGTAGATGCCGAAGAAAATGCCGACCCCGGCCGAGAAGCCGACGCCGAGGAAGATGGTCCATAGTGGCGCGGCTGCCTTTAGATGTACCGTGATTTCAACGATTTTGGCGATTCCGAGACCGAGCGCGACGCCGACGGCGCCGCCGACAAGCGAGAGCATCACCGCCTCAAGCAGGAACTGCCAGAGCACGTCTTCGTTGGTCGCCCCGAGCGCCTTGCGCAGGCCGATTTCGCGCGTACGCTCGGCGACGGCGACGAGCATGATGTTCATGATGCCGATGCCGCCGACAAGGAGCGAGATGGCGGCCACCGCAATCATCACTATGTACGCGACCCGCGTGATGTTGCGGTAGATGTCGCGGATGGTGTCCTGGGTGCTGATGCCAAAATCGTCCGGTTTGTCGTAGCCGAGTTGGTGCCGCCGGCGCATCAGTTCACGGATTTCGTCGATCGCGTTTTCCAGCGCCGCGCCTTTCTTCGGCATCGCGGCCACCGCGACGCTGTACTGGAGCTCACCGAACCCGCGGACAGGCGCGAAGTCCTTCTCGAAGGTCGTTATCGGCACGATGACGACGTTGTCCTGGCTCTGGCCGAGGAAGCTGCCCTTGCGGGCGAGCACGCCGACGATGACGTAGCTCTTGCCGTCCAGCACGAGCCGCTTGCCGAGCGGCGTCTCGTACGGGAAGAGGTTGTCGACGATGTAGCCGCCGATGACGCAGACCGAGTGGCGGCGCAGGCTGTCGTCGGAGTTGATGAACCGGCCGGTCTCGACATGGTAGTTGCCCACTTCCGACATTGCCGGCGTCGAGCCGCTCACGTCCACGGTCGTCACCTTGTTGCCGCGCCAGGTTATCTTGCCGACTGTCCGGCTGCGCGACGGCGCGACCTTGTCGATGGTGGGCAACTGGCTGATTGCGAGAGCGTCCTCCATCGTCAGGTTCGGACGCTTATTGATTTCGTCCCAGTCGAGGCGGCCCATGCCGAAGCTGAACTTCTGGACGAAGACCGTGTTGGAGCCGAGCGAAGAGATCTGCTTTTCGACCTCGTAGTTCATCCCCTGAATGAGCGACACGATGGCGATGACCGTCATCACGCCGATGATGATACCGAGCGCAGTCAGGAACGAGCGCATGCGGTGGGTGCGGAAGGTCTCGAGCGAGAGCCGGACCAGTTCGATGATGCGCATCGGTCAGGCGGCGATCCGGCCGTCGATCAGCCGGATGACGCGGCGGGCGTGGCCGGCCACGGCCTGGTCGTGGGTGACGAGGATGATGGTATTGCCTTGTTCGGCGAGGGAACCGAACAGGCGCATTATCTCGACGCCGGTCTTCGAGTCGAGGTTGCCGGTCGGCTCGTCGGCGAGCACGACCGACGGCCGGTTGGCGAAGGCCCGCGCGATGGCCACGCGCTGCGTCTCGCCGCCGGAGAGCTCGTTGGGCTTATGGGCCATCCGGTCTTTCAGGCCGACCATCTCGAGCAGCTCGGCGGCGCGGGTCGAACGCTCGCGGATCGGGACGCCGGCGTAGAGCATCGGGAGCTGGACATTGGACTGGGCCGAGAGGCGCGGCAGCAGGTTGAACGACTGGAAGACGAAGCCGATTTCCCGGTTGCGCAGGTGGGCGAGCTCGGTGTCGCCGAGGGTCGAGATGTCGCGGTCGTTGAACAGGTAGCGGCCCGAGGTCGGTGTGTCGAGGCAGCCCAGCAGATGCATCAGGGTGGATTTGCCCGAGCCGGACGGCCCCATCAGGGCGACGTACTCGCCCTTCTCGATTTGGAGCGTGACGTCGCAGAGGGCGTGGACTTCAATCGCGCCGGTGCCGTACGACTTGGCGAGGTCCTCGGTGCGAATCAGCATGAGGGCAAATGACGAAGCTCGAAGTCCGAATTCCCATTGAAACCCGAGTGAGGGCAAATGGCGAAGCTCGAAGTCCGAATTCCGATTGAAGCCCGACTGAGGGCAGAAGACGAAGCTCGAAGTCCGAATTCCGATTGAACAGCCAGGAACTGGGTCATTCGTGCTTCAATCGTCATTCGAGCTTCGTCATTCGGACTTCGCCTGCTAGTCGGGCAGGCTGTCTTTGGCCGGCTTCCCGGTCACCCGCTGCCCCTCAGTCAGTTTGGAGAGCTTCTTGTACGGGCCGGTGACTACCTCGTCGCCCGGCTTGAGTCCATCGACCACTTCGAGTTCCGTGTCGCTCGTCGTGCCGGTGCGAATCGGCGTCAGCACCGCTTTGCCGTCTTTGATCAGGAACACGGTCTCGGTTTCCTTGCCCTTCACCTCGCGGCGGCCGGCGGCCTGCACCGGTATGACGAGGACGCTGTCGAGTTCCGCAGTCGTGATCTCGGCGCGGACGTTCATGCCCGGGCGCAGGGCCGGGGCCGAGCTGTCGAGCGTGACCTCGACTTCGAAGGTCGTGGTCTGCTGGGTGGCGCTGAGAACGTTCTCGGTCGGCATGTGGGCGATGCGCGTGACGCGGCCCGGGAACGACGTGTCGGGCAGCGCGTCGACGTAGACGGTCGCTGCCTGCCCGACCGCGACCGACACCACGTCGGCCTCGTCAACGTCGATGAACGCCTGCATCCGTGACATGTCGGCGAGGACCATGAGCACGGTGCCGGAGTAGTTCATCGTCCCGATCATCACGGCTTCGCCTTCCTCGATGTTCAGCTGGGCGACCGTGCCCGAAATCGGGGCGCGGATGATGGTCTTGTCGTACTGGTCCTGGGCCTGGTCATACTGCGCCTTGGCCATGTCGTACGCGGCCTTGGACGCTTCAGACTGCTCGGCCGAGACGAGCTTCTGCGCGTACAGGCTCTCGACGCGCGTATGGCTCAGCCCGGCCTGAACCGAGCGGGCGCGGGCGAGGACGAGGTTCGCCTCGTAGCTCTTGCGGTCGAGTTCGAGCAGCAGGTCGCCGCGGTTGACCCAGTCGCCTTCCTTCACCGGCAGCTTGTCGACCACGCCCATCACCTGCGCCTGAAGGTTGACCTGGGCCTTGGCGCGCAGCGCGCCGGTGGCCGACACCTTGGAGAGGATCGAGCCGTACTTCACCTTCTGCGTCTCGACCTCTTCGCCGCCGCCGGCCTTGCTCGTCAGGTTGGCGACAACCACCAGGCCGATTACGACTGCCACGACGGCCACGATGATGATAGTGCGCGTGCGCTTTTTCAACGAGGCCCCCTTTCAGGGAAATGACGAAATCCGAAGTCCGAAACCCGATTGAAACCCGAATGAGAGCAAATGACGAAGCTCGAAGTCCGAATTCCGATTGAAGCCCGACTGAGGGCAGAAGACGAAACTCGAAGTCCGAATTCCGATTGAACAGCCAGGAACTGGGTCATTCGTGCTTCGTTCGTCATTCGAACTTGGCCTCAGCGGCCCCTGTCTGACAGTGCGTCATTCGGATTTCGGGCGATAGTCCGTGCGGCCGAGCAGGTAGTTGATCTGCGCGGCCTGGATGTAGGTGTCGGTCAGCGCCGTGATATAGGTGGCGTGCGCCTGTTCGAGCGCGGTCTCGACGCTGAAGAAGTCGATGAGCGAGATGGCGCCGAGCCGTTGCTGCTCCTTGGCGAGGCGGAAGAGCTCCTGGTTCAGTTCGAGGTTCTTCTTGGCGTAGTCGTAGCGCTGCCGGGCTTCCTCGTACCCGATGACCGCGGTCGCCGCGGCGGCGCGGACCTGGTAGCCGGCAGCCCGTGCCGCCGCCCGGGCCCGGCGCGAGCCGGCGACCGCGTCACCGATGTCGAGGACGAAGGCTTTGATGTCGAGCAGGGGAAGGGAGAACTTGATGCCGGTCGTGAGGTAGTCCTTGTCGCGCCAGTCATTGATGCTCTTGGGCATTGCCGGGTCGGAGTAGTTCGACGACCAGAATGCCGATACTGACGGCAGGATCTGTCCGACGGCGGCGATGGTGTTCATCGTGGCGACGGTATTGGACTTGGCGGCCAGCCTTGCCCCGGGGTTGCGGCGTTCGATCTCGGCAACCAGGCTGTCGCTGTTGGATACGGTGAACCCGGAGGGCTCGGTGAGCTGCTCGGTCGGCTTGACGACTACGTCGCGGCTGATGCCGGCCGTGGCGAGGAATCCGGCATTGGCCGCGGCCAGGGCCTTGTCCGCGGTCAGCAGGCTGATGTCGGCCTGGGACTTGTAGACCTCGGAACGCATCACGTCGATCCTCGAGGCGGCCCCCAGCCGGAGCTTCTCCTGGTTGAGCTTAACGTTGTCGGCGGACCGGTCGACTGCCGACGCGGCCGCGTCGCGCAGCAGCCGCGCACCGAGGAGTCCGAGGTAGCCCTCGGTGACGTCGTAGATGAGCTGGGCCTGTTTGTTCTGCGCGTCGACGGAGTAGTAGCCGGCCTGGATGAAAGAAGTGGCTACCCCGGCGAACACGCGCGGGTCGAAGATGACCTGGCTCAAGGTCAGGTCGCCGTCCCAGCCCGTCGCGGTTGAGTCGTGGCCGAGAGTCTGGAAACGGGTCTTCCCCCAGGCGAGCGAGCCCGACGCCGCCGGCAGCAACGCGTTGACTCCCTGACCGACCGCGATGCCGCTGCTCAGCCGGGACGCGGACGCCTGGGACGAGGCCGGGCTGCCCCGCAGCGCCTGGTCGAGGGCCTGCCCGAGCGACAGCTCAATCGTATCCGGCGGAGCCGACACCAGGGCGAATAGCAGTAGCAGCATGGGTTACCTCCCGAACGCGCGCATACCGAGCAGCGACAACAGCAGCATGACCACCAGCCAGACTGCGAAGACGAGCACGTATGACTTCGAGCCCTTGAGGCCGAACACAACCTTCAGCCCCATCGCGATCAGCAGGAACTTCCAGAAGTCGAATATGTCGAGTTGAGCCAGCAGCCCGGCCAGGAACCCGTGTTTGAGGTTCGGCGCGGCGACGAGCAGGCTGGTCGTTACCTCGGCCGAGCGCTTGAGCAGGACCAGCAACCCGCGCACGATTGTCGCCGGGACCGCGACCAGGCTGGCGCTGCAGACGATCGCCCACATCCGTTTGAAGTCGCCCGCGCCGCCGAACATCGGCAGGCTGACGTTGTAGACAACCGCGAGGAACAGCAGGGCGATCAGGCTGATGAAGAGGACACTGACCACGGGCATGCCATAGCGCATGACCGGGCTTGAGTAGTACTTCTCCATGCCCTCCATCGCCTTCTCGATCTGCTCCTCCGGCACGTTGCGCTCGCGCATCTGGTCGAGTGCCGTCTGGCGCTGTTTGTCCCAATCAACGTATTGACTCGAGAGGAGGGCGAACAGCATGTTGAAGACGAGCACGATGATGAGCGGAACAAGCCACGACGGCTTCTCCTTCAGGCGAGCGAAGGCACGGCCGGGCGCCAGGAAAATGTCAAGCATCTTAGCTCCTTGCTGGCAGCGGCCCGCGGTGCGGGCCGATCACGGAATCAGACGTCAACGGATGGAGGTTTGTTGCGGACGCCACGTTGCGGCATCACTTCTGCGGCCGCACGACGCGGCCCGTGTGCTGCGGGTCATGCCGGTACTGGGGCCAGAGCGTGTTCGCGGCCGGGCCGTCGCCGCGGAACGCGTACAGGCCTCCGTCCCACGAGCCGACGTAGACGGTGCCGTCCGGGCCGATTGTCGGCGCGGAGGTGCAGTAGATCTCCTTGTCGCCGGTGGCTACTTCACGGGTCCAGAGCAGGCGGCCGTTCGCGGCCATGGCGCACAGCGTGCCGTCGTCGGGCAGGAAGTAGACCGTGCCTTTGTCGCTGGCCGCGGCCGTGGCGGCGATGATGTCGATTGCCTCGTAGAGAACGGTCGGCGTGCCTTCCGGCGCCTTGCGGCAGAGATAGTCACCGTCGGTTCCGAAGTAGAGCGCGCTGTCGGGCCCGACTATGACCTCGGGCCGGATTTCGTCGCCTTCCGGAGCCGGGGTCCGCCACTGCTGCCGTCCGTCCGGGCCGAGGCAGTAGAGGTGGCCGTCGGTGTTGCCGATGTACACGACGTCGCTCTCGTCGACGACGGCCGAGGCGAAGAAGTAATCGCCCTCGGGTGCACCGAAGGCCCAGCGCCGGCGGCCCTTGGCGTCAAGACAATAGACCGAATCGGACGCGACGTAGATGTAGCCCTTGGGGCCGATTGTCGGCGAGCCGGCGAATTCGTCGCCGGTCTTGAAGCTCCACTTCTTCTTGCCGTTCGGCGCGACTGCGACCAGCGTGCCCTTGTCGGTGCCGACGTAGATGGTGCCGTCGGCGCCAATCGCCGGCGTGCCGTATACTTCGTCGCCCAGGTACAGCGACCAGCGCTGCTTGCCGGCCGTGTCCAGGCAGTAGAGGTTCGAGTCGAGCGAGCCGAAATAGACCCGGTCGCGGCTGATGGCCGCGGCGCCGTAGATGGCGTCCTTGGCCTTGAAGACCCAGCGCTGGTCGCCGTTGGCCGGGCTGATGGAGTAGAAGGAACCGCTCTCGTCACCGACGTAGATGTTCCCGTGCAGGTCCAGGGTCGGCGACGCGACGATGGGGTCCGAGGTCGGGAAGACGCCCTTCTGTATCGGCTCGGGCATGACCCAGATACCCCGCGGCCTGCCCCAGGCAGAGATCCGGCCGAGTGAGTCTCTCGCCCGGACTGACACGGCGTACTCACCCGCTGCCTTGTACTGGTGGTAGCGACTGATGTCGACCGGGCTCTGCAGTGGTTCGGTCCAGTCAAGGGTGTCGCCATCTCCCCAGGCAACCTGGTAGTATAGCGGCAGTCGGGCATTGGCCGGCGGGAAGATTATCGCTTCGATCTCGACCGCCGTGTCCGCCCACAACGGAACGACCAGCGAGTCGGGCGCGGAGAGCGGGTCGACTCCGAGTAGTGCAGACAGGCAGAGCATGAATGTGATTGCCATTACAACCTCCAAATCGGGCTAACGCCCAGGCCCCGGTGCGCGGCAGACCGCGTTTGGTCGGGTACTCGCCTGGGCTGCTTGGAACAAGGGCTTATAGAGTATTCGACGGCGGCTGGCTGTCAAGGTTGCGGTTGGCCGCGAGGCGGGCGAATGCCGCCCGTGCGACATCGACATCTTTCGCAATCTGGGACGCGAGCGCAGCCGGGTTCTCGAATCGCCGTTCCGGCCTTATCCGGTCGACCAGCCGGAAAACGGCGCTGCGCGGTGACTCGGTAATCTGCACATCCAGCAGGTGGGCCTCGATGGTCCGGGTCTCGCCGCCAAACGTCGGGCGATGTCCGATGTTGAGCAGGGCATCGAAAGTGCGGCCGGCTGCATCGACCCAACAGAGGTAGACGCCGTCGGCCGGAACCAGGGTCTCCCGTTCGAACGGGCGCAGGTTGATGGTCGGGAACCCAAGACGACGCCCGGTTCCCGTGCCCGGAACGACCGTGCCGCTCATTGCGTAGCAGCGACCAAGCAGTTCGGCCGCAAGGCTGACGTGGCCAAGCAACAGGTGTTCACGAATGGTCGTGCTCCGAACCGGTACGCCTCGGAGCAGTATCTCGGGGACGACCTCGACCCTGATGCCAAGTGGTTCGAGGGTCCGCCTCAGCAGGTCGGCGTCGCCCGTTCCCCGGATGCCGAACCGGTGGTCGTGGCCGACAACCACCGCTGCCGGGTGGAGTGAATCGACGATGTGGCGCCGGATGAAGTCCGAGGCGGGAGTGGTGCGGAGCTCCGTGTCGAAGCGGAGCACGTGGACATACTGAACGCCCAGCTCAGCCAGCAGGGCCTTCTTGTCGGCGAAGGTAGTGAGCACGTAGGTGAAGTCGGGGTAGATGAGCTGGGCCGGCAGCGGGTCGTATGTAAGGACAGCGGTCAAGCCTTCAAGCTCGGCCGCGGTTTCCAACGCGCGGCGTATTATCTGCTGGTGCCCAAGATGGACGCCGTCGAACGAGCCCAGGGCGACGACGAGTCGGGTCGGGGGTCGGGCGTCACTCGGCATAGATTATGCGTTCGGTACGCAGTTTCTTACCATTTGACACGACGATGGCGAGAAACCTGTGGTCGTCAGTCTGAGCCAGCGCGAAGCCATCGACTCCGGGTGCGGGCAAGTCGTTCACAACCCTGCCTTGAAGCAAGTGTCGTGCCTGAACGGGGGAGACGATGACATGCTGCATCCCGGCCAGCGCGGCGCCGATAGTGACAAGTCGCTCGGAGAGCGACGTCTCGGTGAGCGCGTCCGGCGCAGTCGCGTCTTCAATGGTGAAATGCCCCACCTTGCTGCGGACAAGGGTAGAGAGTGTCGCCCCCGTGCCCAGTGCCGTGCCCAGGTCCCGAGCCAGTGCCCGCACATATGTCCCCGCCGACACCCGGCAGCGGATGGTCGCGGTCGGCGGCTGCCAGTCTTGAAGCTCGAGTTCGTAGACCGTCACCTTGCGCGACTTCGGACGGACTTCCAGACCCTTGCGCGCGAGCCGATACTGCGGCTGGCCGTCCTGCTTCAGAGCGGAGAACACCGGCGGCACTTGCTCTATCTCGCCGGTGAATCCTTCCAGGCAAGCCTGTACACGTTGAGCCGTCAGTTCGGTCGCTGGCTGTTCACTAAGGACCTTCCCGGTAACGTCGTCGGTATCTGTCTGTTTTCCGAACAGCACGCCGGCCACGTACTCCTTGGGCAGGTTGAGCAGGAACCGGCTGACCTTGGTTGCCTCGCCCACCAGCACGAGCAGCACGCCGGAAGCAAGCGGGTCGAGGGTCCCGGCATGGCCCAGAGGGATCGGTGATTGGCGATTGGCGATTGACGATTGGAGGAGCGGCTTGATGCGGCGGATGACATCATAGGACGACATGCCCGACGGCTTGTTTACACTCAGCACCCCGCGCATGCGGCAGATCAGAACGGAATATCACCACAAAGACACCAAGACACCAAGTCAGGACTCCCGGGCCTTTGAACCCGGGAACACACCAATTGTCTTTGTGTCTTCGTGACTTGGTGGTTAATCTTCCGTCCTAGTTCCGTCCGGCGGTTCGTTCTTGTGGAGTTCGGAGATGATCTCGTTGATGTGCATTTCGTGAGCCAGCAGGTCGTCAAGCGCGAACCGCAGTTCCGGCACGACCCGGAAAGTGACCATCTGGCCGAGCCGGCGCCGGATGTAACTGCGGGCGCCCTGGAGATGCTCGAATGAACGCTGCCGGGTCTGTTCGTCTCCCATGATGGAGAAATAGACCGTGGCGTTCTTCAGGTCGCGAGAGATATGGCAGCGCGTGACCGTCACGAACCCGATCTTCGGGTCGGAGAGCTCGGTCAACACGATTTTCGCGACGGTATCTTTGATGGCGTCAGCGACTCGCTTATCCCGGTGTTGCATGCCTGTATTCTAGGGCATGGGTCGCGATTGTAAAGTGCCGCCCCGGGCAGTTGTTGACCGGCCGCCTGCCAGCGGCTAGATTGACATGGAATGCGCGTCCTGACCGTCGCTGCGGTTGTTCTTTGCCTGGCCGGTTGCTGCTACCACACGCCGAGAACGACCGTCAGGCCGGGACCGCCGCCGAGTCCGGGCCCGACCGGCGAGGTCACGGTGCGCGTGCGATTGGCTGCCGGCAGCACAGCGTTCCTCAGTTCGAGCCAGGGACTGATCTTGGCCGGCGGCTCGTCCCGTCAGTCGGTGGAGCCCAACCAGTCGATACAGGTCAGCTACGATGCGGGATTTGTGCTCGCAAGCGGGGGCGCAACGTCGCTGCGTACTGCCGATACCCTGGCGGTCGCGCCCGCGACGGACGGCTTTGTCCGGGTCGGCGACCGCAGCTACCGCGGCCGGCTGCTTCTCTTCCGCTCCGCCGACGGCGACCTCGCGGTCGTGAACGTGCTGGGACTCGAGGAGTACCTGTTCGGTGTAGTGCCCTGCGAAATCGGCCCGATCAACGACCGCACGCTTGAGGCCGTCAAGGCACAGTCGATCGCGGCCCGCAGCTTCACGATTACCCGCCTGGGCCGGCGCAAGGGGCTAGGTCACGACTTGTATGACTCCTATCTGCGTGACCAGGAGTATCGAGGGATTGAGCGCGAAACCGAGCTTTCCCGGCAGGCGGTGCTGGCGACGCGGGGCGAGGTGCTTGAGTACCGGGGCGACGTCTGCGAAGCGCTCTACCATGGCAACTGCGGCGGCGTGACCGCGAACGGTTCCAAGCCGTACCTGAAGAGCGTACCGGACACGCCCGGTCACCGGCGGGGCAGGAAGGCCTATTGCTCGGGAAAGCCGAACTTCTCCTGGCAGGTGAGCTTCGGGAAGGAGAGCCTCGATGCGGTGGCAAGCCGGCTATCAGGCAAGAAGTGCCGGGTGCGCTCCGGGAGGCTTGAGTCCGACCGCCAGTCGGGTCGGGTGAAGTACCTCGATTTCGCAACTGACCGCGGCAGCGTGCGGCTGCCGGGTTCGGACTTCCGCATGGCGATGGGTCTCAGGTCGACCGCATTCACGATGGCAATCGGCGGCCGGTCCGTATCGTTCACCGGCCATGGCTGGGGCCACGGTTCAGGAATGTGTCAGGATGGAGCGGTCGCGATGGCCGAAGCCGGTGCGAACTACCGGGAGATACTGCAGCAGTACTACTCGGGCGTGGACCTGAAGCAGCGCTACTAGCGCCGGGCCGAGGCTACCGGCCGTTCTCTTCTTCTACTTGTTCTTCCGGAAGGTGGGTAATCAGTACGGCCGCGGCCACGACCGTGGTCCAGAATCCGCTCTTGTTGCCGATGGCCGACTGGGTGATGTTCTGGGTGCGGACGATTTCGTTGGATATCTTCCAGATTTCCTTGCGCTGGTCGTAGCTCGTGTCCGGGTTGAACTGGACGCCCAGGGTCGTGGCGAGCATCTGCGCCGCGAGGTCCTCGGCATAGTCGCCGGCGCTCTCTTCACGCTGGCCGAACGAGTGGTACTCGGATAGATAGCCGTACTTGGTCGGGTCCTTGGGGATGGCCAGCCCGACTGAGGCGGAAATCAGCCGGTGCGGTTCATTGGTGGCGTTGTCGCTGATAACGGCAAACATGACCTGGCCCGGCGTCAGGAGTTTCTGTCCCCGGGTGCGCGAGATTATGCGGCAGCAGGGTGGGAAGATGGATGAAACCCGCACGATGTTGTACGCGGCGATCCCGGCGTCGCGCAGCGCCGCCTCGAAGCTGGCGAGTTTCTCACGGTGCACGCCCGTGCCCTTGGTTAGGAAAACGTACTTAGGAAGGATTACCATTCCACCTCCCGCAGCAGGCTGTTGGTTCCGGATTTCAGACCAAGGGAGTGGAGCAGACCGGGGTTGAACCGGCGACCTCCAGATTGCGAACCTGGCGCTCTCCCAACTGAGCTACTGCCCCATTTCGTGTCGGACGAGTCGGACCTGTCGGACAAGTCCGACAGGAACGGAGCCGCGCTACTGCGCTGGACCAACGTTGACCAGGATGCCGTTACGGCGGCGCTCCAAGCGGTCGAAGTCTTCCGGGTTGAACTGGAAGGTCCCGATGAGCATGACCGGGCTGGCAACGACCGGCGCGTCGTCAGTGCTCTTCGGCGTGCGGCCGAAGAACAGGCAGATATCGGGTCCGTCAGGCCAGTAGGCGATATCGCCGACCTTGACGTCGGTCACGAGTTCCGGGTCCTCGATAGTCAGGTCAACCGGGAAGTAGACTTCCTTCCCCCATGTCTCACCGATCGTCTCATACGGCAGAAGCCTGAGCAGCCTCTCGGCGAGAGGCGAGCTGTTCAGCGTTCCAACGAGGTCGACGCCGCCGACATTGATCCGGATATTACTCAACTGCGGTTGAATTCTAGAGAAGTCGGGTCGAATGTCAACACAGGCTGCGGCCTCGCCGCAGCCGGCCTGGCGACTCTAAGGATCGAGCCCGCTGCGGCGTTCGTCCGGGTTGGGCGGCGGCTCGTTGAGCAGCAGCCAGTAGAGACCGAGCTGGCGGATTGCCTCGATGAACAGCTCGGACTTGATCGGCTTGCGCACGTAGCTGTTGACGCCGAGCGCGTAGCTGTGAAGCAGGTCCTCTTCCAGCTTCGAGGACGTGAGAATCGCGACCGGCATCAGCCGCGTGCGGCGGTCCGCCCGAATCCCCTCGAGCACGGTCAGGCCGTCGACCTTGGGCAGCTTCAGGTCGAGCAGAGTGATGGCCGGGTAGTCGGCCGGGTCTCGTCCTTTGTACTGGCCGCGGCCGAAGATGTAGTTGAGGGCTTCGGCGCCGTCGTGACACACAACAACCTTGTTGTCGATACCGCACTTCGCCAGGGCTCGGAGCGTGAGCTCCTCGTCGTCCGGGTTGTCTTCAACCAGCAGGATTACCTTCTCGCGGTTCTCTTCCACGTTCTATGCCTCCTTTGGTACCGGTTCCAGGGTGAACCAGCAGGTTGCACCCCCATCCACTTCCGCCTCGAACCACACGCGGCCGCCGTGTCGCCGCACGATGCGCTGAACGATGGCGAGCCCGATGCCGGAGCCGGGGAACTCGCGTTCGCTGTGCAGCCGCTGGAACGGCGCGAACAGCTTGTCGGCGTAGGTCATGTCGAACCCGACTCCGTCGTCGCGGACGAAGAAGATTCGTTCGCCGCTGCCGCGCGCCGTGCCGACCTCGATCCGGGCAGCCGGGTGCCGGGACGTGAACTTCCAGGCATTGCCCAGCAGGTTCCGCAGCACCATCTCGGCAAGTACCGGGTCGGCGTCCGCGATCAGATCGTCCGGAATCACGAACTTCGCCGTCCGTTCCGGGGCGGCGCGCCTCAAGTCGGCGGCTATCTTCCGTGTCAGATCGCCTAGGTCGACCGGCTTGCGTTCCAGTGGCAGGCGGGCGATGCGGGCGAGATTTAGCAGATTGTCAATCAGGTCTGCCATCTTGACCGCCGCGGCTCGCATGCGTTCGAGGTGACTGCGTCCCCGTTCGTCGAGCTGCGGCCCGGCGTCCTCGGCCAGCGCCTGGGCGAATCCGTCGATCGCCCGCAACGGCGCGCGCAGGTCGTGCGATACCGAGTAGGAGAACGCCTCCAGTTCTCGGTTCGCCGCCTCCAGTTCCGCGGTTCGTTCCGCCACCAGTTCTTCGAGATGCTCGCGGTGCAGTACGAGCTCCTTGGCGTCGCGATGGTGCTGGATTGC
>Ga0316622_100000538_pt1 | contig 22188 bp, 21 predicted proteins | sample OWC_Aug_OW2_C1_D_FD_207646 | JGI IMG/M metagenome (GOLD analysis project Ga0316622, IMG submission 207646) | Wetland soil microbial communities from Old Woman Creek delta, Ohio, United States - OWC_Aug_OW2_C1_D5_C | ecosystem: Environmental > Terrestrial > Soil > Wetlands | place: USA: Ohio... | reverse complement strand
GGCGCTCGTCGCCACGGGATCGCTCTTCGGAGCGATCGGCCAGTGGTTGCCCAGCTTCGTGCATCCCTTCGCCTTCAGTCTATTCACGGCTGCCGCGCACCCGTCAAGGGCGTCACCGGCCTATTGGGTGTGCGCGGCGTGGTGGGCCGTCAACGTTGTCTTTGAAGTGGCGCAACTTCCGGGGACCAATCTGGCAGTCGCCATGGGCGTTCAGGACACGTTCGGCCAAACGTGGCTCACGCGTCCGCTAGCGAACTATGTCCTGCGCGGCACCTTCGATGTTGGCGACCTCATGGCCACGACAGCGGGTGCCATTGCCGCAGCCTGTGTGTTGCACGTCGTTCATCGCCCTGGGGTGAGAGATGAGTACTAACAAGTCCAACTCGTCCGGTTTCGGACGATACGTGCTGACTGCCGTGATCGCGGCGCTTGGCGTCATCTCCATTGTCGCGAGCGGAGGTGGCGGCGGAGAGCTTGAGTCCATGTGGGTTCCGAACATCGATCCGCCGCCATACGTCAGCGTGACGCCCTCACGTCTGACCGTTGAACAGGGTGGGACGGCGGTGTTTACGGCGAGCGCTGGCAGGACACTCTCCCCGCCCACTTTCCAATGGCGCCGTGATGGCGCCACTATCGCCGGTGCCACCGGTGCGACGTACACGCTGGTCGGTGCGAACCTCGGTGACGACGGCGCGCAGTTCTCCGCGGAGGTCACCGCCAGCAATGGGACTGCGACGGCAACGGGCCTGCTCCAAGTGTCACGGTTACCAGGCGTCGTATACGAGGACTCCGATTTTCCGTTGTCGAACTGGGCGTTGGCTTCGATCGCGGATCCCGCGCAGAACGGCCCGAAGCTAGCCGTGTCGCGATCTGACACTGGCGGCAATCCGGGCGCCTTCAGAAGCATCACGTATGAGATGCCGGCGGGCGACAGTTCGATCAGTGTCTTTCACGCCGCAGTGTCAGCAACGTACGAGCCCGCAACGCAGGGCCCCATCTACGGCATCGACGCTGAAATGGACTGCAAGAACTTGGACGGCGCAGGCGAAGTATCGGCGCGAGCGCTGCTGGAACAAGCAGGGCGTCGGTTTGCAGCTGAGTACCGAGTGGTCTGCATCTTTGGCTGGGAGAAATACTCCGTGATCAGCCGCCGCGCGGACGACTTCATGCTGGTAGACGGCACCGCCTGTGGAACCACCGAGGCCTGCCCGGACTTTTCCGCCAGCGGTGCGCCGATCCGTCTCGGCTTCTGGACCCGCTCGCGCGGCGGGTCGTCCGCTTCACCTGCCGGCACTGTCTTTCAAGGCATCGACAACTGGAAAGTGACCGTGTGGAGGAAGTAGCGGCGTAGGCAAGAGCCTGGGGATCGTCTCGAGTCCTCGCGCCTGACGGGCCTGTTCGCGCGGTAAACGAAGTCCGCGCCAGTTTTCAGCCGAAACGGCTCCTGGCCAGGGGCGGCGGTTCAGCCATTCGGTCGAGTCGCGCATCCGCCATGCGCCCGGTGCAGCGCGGAGGGCTCATCTGCGGACTCGATCGAAATCGATGGGTCGGCCGAACGGACTCCCCCAAAGGAATCAGCCGAGCGACCGCCACGTCGCTTGGCACACGATAGAGTCGATTGACCCGTACTCACTGCCATTCGCGCGGCCATCGCAGTCCCGGCGTCGTGTTCGGCACGGCCCCCTGACCGCGTCCAACTCGTTTTGAAAACCGATCCGCTTTCCTTTCATTGGCTGTGCAAGTTGGCTGGCACCGAGGCGGTCTGCTTCACGGTGAGTGCCATGGAGCTCTCGTGCTAGGGGCGCTGCGCGGCCTGGCCCGCCGCGCTTTCGAGCCCGGCGCGCCTGAACGTGGCGGGCGCTGGTTCCGCCGTGAAGAGTCGATCATGGGCACGGCGATCCACGCGGAGCTCTGGGGCGACGATCCTGATGCGGCCGCCGAGGCCCTCGAGGCGGTGATGCAGGAGATGCACCGGATCGATGCATCGATGAGCCCGTACAAGGAGTCGTCGGAACTGTCGCGTATCAATCGCGAGGCGGCCCGGCAGCCGGTCGAGATCAGCCCGGAGTTGTTCGACCTGCTGGCTCGATCGATCGCGTTTTCCGAGCTTTCCGACGGCGCCTTCGACATCACCTACGCGAGTGCCGGTCACCTGTACGACTACCGCCGACGCATCCGGCCGACCCGCGAGCAGTTGTCGGCCGCTCGCGAGGCGATCGGCTATCGGCATCTGCAACTCGACCGTGCGGCACGCACCGTGCGGTTTGCACGCGACGGGGTACGCATCGACCTGGGTGGCTTTGCAAAGGGCTACGCGGTCGACAACGGTGCCGCGATTCTCGCGCGGCATGGCGTGCGCCACGCCGTGGTGGCGGCGGGCGGCGACAGCCGGATGTTGGGCGACCGCTGTGGGCGACCGTGGACCATCGGTGTACGCGATCCGCGCCGCAAGGGTGAAGTCGTTGCGCTGCTGCCACTGGAAGACGTCGCGGTGTCCACCTCGGGCGACTACGAGCGCTTCTTCGATGACGGTGAAGAGCGCTGCCATCACCTGATCGACCCGCGCACAGGGATGTCACCGCACAGCGTGCGCAGCGTGACTGTGATCGCACCGGACGGGCTGACGAGCGAGGCACTGTCCAAGACCGTGTTCGTCCTAGGCGTCGACAAAGGACTGCGGATCGTCGAGTCGATGTCCGATGTCGACGCGGTGGTCATCGACGCGACCGGCGCATTGCACTACTCGGCCGGACTGCTCGCAGGCGCAAGTCCCGCGTCGAACTAATGCCTATGGCCTAGCGCCGTGACCCGGGCAAGGAATCAACCCATGAATCACGCACCACATCAGGCAATCAACACGCGCTTGTCTCGGGACAATTCCTGCGTCCCGCATCCGCGAGGTTCCATGGAGGCCATCATGAGGGACACCCAGTTTGCACGTTGGACGGCCGTGCTCGGGCTCGCCGCCGCTGTCGGCGTTGCGGGGTGCTCCGGCTCGAGCACGGAGGCGGAAAGCACGGTCACTGTCGAAGGCAACGTGCCGATCGCCTACGCCAAGCGCTCGACCAAGCTGAACGTCAATCCCACCAACGGCGCGCCGTTCGCCGCCGGTGGCGACCTGATGATCCGCGAGAAATCCTCGCCGAGCGCGCCTGAGTTCAACGTCACCGCCGCGATCACGCAAGGCCAGGGCGACGTGTCCGATCCCGAGGTCTCGTACGACGGCAAGAAGATCGTGTTCGCGATGCGCTGCCCGACCAGCAACACATCAAGCGTCGGTGGCGTGCCGGCCTGCACCGGACGCTGGAACATCTGGGAGTACGACATGTCCGCCGGTCTGCGCAGCGGCAGTTTCCGGCGCATCACCAGTTCGACGACTGACGACGATGTCGACCCGGTCTACCTGCCGGCCGACCGTGGCTTCGTGTTCTCGTCCAACCGCCAAACGACGACGAAGACGCAGGCGCTCGGCCAGACCTATTACGCCGTCGATGAATACGAGCGCGAGCGGGTGTTCAACCTGCACACGGTCGACCGCAATGGCGATGCCGTCACGCAGATCTCGTCCAACCAGAGCCACGACCGCAATCCGGTGGTGCGGCCCAATGGCGACATCATGTTCTCGCGCTGGGAGCACGTCGGCCCGCGCAACCGCTTCGCCATTTTCCGCGTCAAGCCCGACGGTACCGACATGTTCGTGCTTTACGGCGCGCACAGCGGCGGCAACAGTTTCCTGCATCCGCGCGACATGGATCCGAGCGGTCCGTACGCGGGCAAGGTGGTGTCCTCGCTGATGCCGTTGTCGGGCACCCAGGAGGGCGGGGCGCTGATGCTGATCGACGCGGCCAACTATTCCGAGCAGAACACGCCGGCCAACGCGCAGGTCACCGCGCAGGGCGGCCAGGCGCAGTGGACCGCGAAGGAGATCGATCTCGGCCGCGGCCTGTCGGAGTTTGGCCGCATCTCGGCACCGTACCCGCTGTGGGACGGAACAAACCGCGTGCTGCTCGCGTATCGCCCGTGTGAGGTGACGCGCAACGGCGTGGTGGTGCCGTGTGCGACGCTGACCTCCGCCGAGCGCGCGATGCTGGCGGACGACACGATGTCGCGCGCACAGCAGGCACTGCTGCCGGTGCAGGACAACGCCCCCGCGGTGTACTCGATCTACATGGTCGATCCCGCCAAGCAGACGTTCCTGATCGTCGCGGCGCCGCCGTCGGGCTTCATGTACACCGACCCGGTGGCCATCCAGGCGCGCCCGGAACCGAACGCCACGCAGCCGACCGTTGTCGACGAGGTGCTCAAGGCGCAAAACCTGGCACTGATCGAAGTGCGCAGCGTGTACGACACCGACGGCCTTGATCGCATGGGCGATTCGATGCTGGCGGCGTCGGACCTCGGTGCGGGATGCAGCACGGCCATTGCCAAGACCGCACCGACGGACACCGCGGATACGCGCTCGCAGGTGCCGGACCTGGTCCGCATGAAGAACCCGGGCGATGTCGCCTATCGCTGTGCGCCGGCCTACTTCGTGCGTGCATTCCGCGCGGTCGCCCCCCAGGCTGGCATGACGGGCATGCGGCAGGCCATCGGCGAAACGGAGTTCGAACCGCAGCAGATACTCGGCTACGCGCCGGTAGAACCGGACGGCTCGTTCAAGTTGCTGGTGCCGGCCGATACGCCGCTGGGGCTGGCGATCCTCGACTCCAAGGGCCGCGCGATCCAGACGCACCTCAACTGGATTCAGGTACGTCCGGGAGAGCGCCGCACCTGCGATGGCTGCCACAGTCCGCGACGCGGGGCGTCGCTCAACTCGGGCGCGATCGTCAATTCGCTGCCGGAGGCTCTGCTGCCTGCGATGGCAGCGGCGCACCAGTCGGGCGAGACGATGGCATCGACCCGCACGCGACTCGATTCGACGGCGCTGAAGCTCGGAACCGACCTCGTCCATGCCGACCAGTGGGCCGACACGACCAAGCCCGGCGTCAGCGCGCGCCCGAACATCATCGTTCGCTACACGGGCAATGCCAACGCCGCGGACGACCTGGCGACCGCGGTGCCCACCGACGGCATCATCAACTATCCCGATCACATCGCCCCCATCTGGGCCCGCAGCCGCGGCGCCCTCGGCGTCGATACCTGCACCAACTGCCACAACGACGCGGCCAAGCTCGATCTGCGCGCCACCGTGGCGGGTACCGGGCGACTGGTGTCGTACGAGGAACTGCTGATCGGTGATCCGGTGATCGACTCGGCAACGGGTCAGCCGGTCACGCGTCTCGAGGACGGCGTCCCGGTCATCGTCCGCAATGCGCCGCTGGTGGAGAACATGGCTGGAAATGCACTTGGCATGACCCGCGCGAGCCGCCTCGGCGAAATCATGTTCGGTGAGCTGCTGAAGGCGTCGGCCGGTGCTCGCACCGCGCATCCGAACCCGCCGGCCACGGCACCGGACCATTCAACGCTGCTGAACCTGGCCGAGAAGCGCCTGATCACCGAGTGGATGGACCTCGGCGGGCAGTATTTCAACAACGTGTCGGCGAGCAGCAGCCCGGTGCGCACCGCGACGGCGCTCTCGCGCACGGCATTCGACGCGAACGTGTATCCGGTGATCCAGGCCAACTGCGTGATGTGCCATCAGCCGACCGGCAATGCCGGGGCAGCGCAGACCGGCGAGTCCTACCTGCGCAACCGCTACATCCTGACCGGCGATGCGGAAGGTGACTACAACGTCACGCTGACGATGATTTCCAACGCCTGCAATGCCGCGTCCAACGCGCTGTTGCAGCGGCCGTCGACGGTGCCGCATCCGGCCGGCGCCGTGGGCCAGACCGCCGCAGTGCTGCCCGCGGGCAGCGCCGGGTACGGTGCGATCGCGGCGTGGATCAGTTCGGGGTGCACTCCTCCATGAGCCTGGACTCGGCGGGGGCCGTCGTTCACTCCGGGCGCGCCGCCTGCGCGGCGGCTGGACTCGTTCTCATTCTGGCGGGCTGCGGCGGCGATGGAAACGCGCTCGACAACCCGCCAACCGTGCAGAACCCGACCACTACGAGTGGCCAGAAACTGTCGTTCACCTATTTCCAGAAGTGCGTCCAGCCGGTCTTCCTGAAGCAGCTGCAGATCAACCAGAACGGCGTGATCTCCACCAACACCTGCGCTGCCGCCGGTTGCCACGACAACGTCACCGGTACGGGTGGCGCCTTCCGGCTGCTGGGTAGCGCGCAGCCCGTCGATCTGGCGAACCCCGCCAACACAGCGGACGTGATCCGCGCGACCGACATGTACAAGAATTTCTACTCGGCGCAGGGCGAGGTGGTATTCGGGGCGCCGCTATCGAGCCGGCTGCTGACGAAGCCGCTGCTGCTCAACGTGCTGCACGGCGGCGGGCTCATCTTCCTGAGCGAAAGCGATCCCGACGTCATGCTGATCCGCTACTGGATCAGCCGCCCGATGCCACAGGGCCAGGACGAGTTCAGTTCCGCGGCCAACGGCATGTTCACGCCGGCGGACCCGAATGTCGGCACCTGCAATACCCAATGACCTCTGCCATCTCGCAATTCCGGTGGCGAGTGGCGCTGGCGCGTGCGACGGCCTGTGCCGTGCTGGGGTTGCTGGGTGCGGGAGCCGTGGCGACGTCGGCGTCAGCGCAGGAGAAGACGCAGGAAAAGACGCAGGAGACGGCGCAGGAGAAGGTGCAGGTCACCGATCCGTACATCGAGCTGCGCACGGGGCCGGGGCGCGGCTATCCAGTCTTCTTCGTCGCTGCGCGCGAGGAGTGGATCGAAATTCTCGTTCGTCGCACCGACTGGTTCAAGGTGCGTGCAGCCAATGGCCAGGAAGGCTGGGTCCATCGCTCGCAACTCGCGACGACATTGACCGCAGCCGGCACCGCGACTGCCTTCCGCGACATTCTGGTCGACGACTATCTGCGGCGGAAGCTGGAACTTGGCGCCGCCTGGGGACAGTTCGACGGCGAGCCGATGCTCAAGATCTGGAGCGCGTACCGGTTTGCGGACGCGCTGAGCGTCGAAGGCACGATCGGCCAGGTGCAGGGAACGTACTCGGGCACCGAGTTCTGGCACATCAACCTGAACGTCGAGCCGTGGTCGGATCGCCGGCTGTCGCCGTTCTTCGGCATCGGCCTGGGCCGCTTCAAGAACATCCCGAACGCGAGCCTCGTCAGTTCAATCGAGACCAACGCCAACCTTGCGAATGCGGCGATCGGCCTGCGCTACTACATCGCCGAACGCTTCGTGGCGAAGCTCGACTACTCGATCTACACGGCCTACGTCTCGGACAGCGACAGCGCTGAGTACCGGGCCGTGACGCTCGGCATCGCCTTCTTCTTCTGACCGCGACATTCACCCATGCGAAAACTCCGTCTTGCGTTGCTTCTGAATGCCGGCCTGGCGATCGCCGCGACGCCGTCACTCGCGCAAACCACCACGCCGGCCGCCGCGGCGCCGAACGAACAGGTGATCGAGCCGGCCGTTCCGCGGCGCGATGTGCGCGTGCCGAAGATTCCAAGCCGGGACATCATCGCCGGCGCTTACCTGGGCACCTATTCGAGCGAGGACTTCGGCGCGAGCTTCGTCTACGGCGTGCGCCTCGGATACCACATCACCGAGGACTTCTTTGTCGAGGGCGTCTACGGCACGACCAAGGTCAGTGACGAGAACTTCCGGCAGATCCTCCCAGGAGGCGTCTTTCCCCAGAAGGAAGAGACGCTCGACTACTACAACCTGTCCGTCGGCTACAACATCCTGCCGGGCGAAGTCTTCTTCGGCAGCCGGTACGCGATGGCCTCGGCGCTGTACCTGATCGTCGGCGTCGGCAGCACCAAGTTCCTCGAGCAGAGCAAGCAGACCATCAACTTCGGCCTTGGCTACCGCGTGTTCCTGAAGGACTGGGCCGCCATACAGGTCGACTTTCGCGACCACCTCTACACGCTCGACCTGCTCGGTCAGTCCAAGTCCACTCAGAACCTCGAGTTGACCGCTGGCGTCACCTTCTTCTTCTGAGTCCCTGAGCCAGGCACGACATGACCTTGATCACCCGACTTCTCCGGCCTGTGCGGCTGCTCGCGGTGGCCGCACTTGCCGTTGCCAGCGGCGGGGCCGTTGCGGCTGTCACGCCGTCGGCCGGCGCGCCCGATTTCGCGCTCCCCAGCCTTGACGGCTCGAACCTGCGGCTGCAGGAGCAGCGCGGGCGCGTCGTGATGATCAATTTCTGGGCGACGTGGTGCGGGCCCTGCCGGGTGGAAATGCCACACCTCTCCCGTTTGTACGAGAAGTACCGTGGCTCCGGCTTCACCGTGCTGGCGGTCAACATCGACGAGGACCCGCACAAGGCCGCCAGCCTCGCCAAGCAGCTCGGCATGCGATTCCCGGTGCTGCTGGATACCGAGAAGAAAGTGAGCCGGCTGTACGACCTCAGCACGATGCCGTCGACCATCCTGATCGATCGCGATGGCCGCGTGCGCTACATCACTCGCGGCTACCGCGACGGCTACGAGGAGACCTACGACAAGCAGATCCGGGAGTTGCTGCGCGAATGAAACCCACCCGCAAGTCACTGTGGACCGCACTGCGCAGTGCGTTGCTCGGCCTCGCCGCTGCAGGGACGCTGGGCGCTTGCGCGATGCCGGAACCCTGGGTCAAGCCCTACGAGCGCGAGCGGCTGTCTGACCCTTTGATGAAGGTCCAGCGTGACGCTCTATCGGCCAAGCATCTCGAGCATGTGCACGAGGTACGCGAAGGCGCGCGTGGCGGCACGGGGGTGCAGGGAGGCGGTTGTGGCTGCAATTGACCGTTGTCGCCGAGCCCTGCGCAAGACGCAGCTCACGCTGCTGGCGCTGGGCAGGCGTCGCGAAGGAGCGCGCGGGCTGCCGTTCGTGGCGAGCGCGCGCCTGCTCGGCGCGCTGGGCGGGCTGCTGGCGACGGGTCACGCACAGCCGGCCGAGTTGCCGGAGGACCGCGCTGACCTGATGCTGCACAGTTTCGACGGCGGTGGAGTCAGCGCCTGGGGACCGGCGCTGCTGGTGCGCAAGAACCTGCTCAACAAGGCCTCGCTGTTCGCGACCTACTACGCTGACATCGTCAGCAATGCCTCGATCGACGTGGTCACCACCGCCAGCCCGTATGACGAAACGCGTCACGAATACGGGTTCGGTGTCGATCACGCGGTGCGCGATTCGCTGATCACCGTGGCAGGGTCGTACAGCACCGAGCCCGACTACATCGCCACCGCATTCAATATGGATGTCGCGACGGACTTCTTCTCCGGCATGACGACAGTCAGCCTCGGCTACACCTACGGCTCGGATGACGTCGGCAAGGTCGGCGAAGGGTTTTTCGACAATGCGAAGCACTGGCGCTATCGGGTCGGCATGACGCAGATCCTGACGCCGCGCTGGTACGCCAACGCGAATTTCGAGGTGGTGTCGGACGACGGCTATCTCGGCAGTCCGTATCGCACGGCACTCGTCTTCGGCGCCGCGGTGCCGGAGCGCATGCCGCGCACACGCACCAGCCGGACCGTCCAGTTCCGCCTGGTCGGCGAGGTCGCTCCGGCATGGGTGGTACGCGGCGAGTACCGCTACTTCTGGGACACCTGGGATATCGGCGCGCACACCTTCGGACTTGGCGTAGCGACCCGCTTCGGCGAGAAATGGCTGGTCGACGTCTACGCGCGCGGCTATCGCCAGGAAGGCGCGCTGTTTTACTCCGACAACGCGACCAGCGAGACCCAGTATGTGACGCGCAACCGCCAGCTGAGCACCTACAACTCCTGGGCTATCGGCACGAAGGCGACCTATGCACTGATGCGCGTGCCGGGCCGGTACGAGATCACCCTGAATGGTGCGGTCGAGTACTGGAATACGGATTACAGCGATTTCACCGACCTGCGCACCGGCAGCTTGTACTCGTACAACGCGACCGTGCTGCAGTTGTATGTGTCTGCGCTTTTCTGAGTGAAGGACCGCAGTATGTCGAAACGCAGCCTGCTGATGGCCGCCTTCCTGTCGCTTGCAGTGCTGGCGGCCGCGTCGGCGCAGCCGACGCCCACGCCGTCCAACGCACCGGCTTCCGCACCTGCGCCTGCGCCTGCAGCACCCGCTGCTCCCACGTCGACGCCGGCCAGCCTCGACGATCGCATCCAGGATGCCAAGGCCGATGTGATCCGGCTGAACCGCGACTTGATGGTGCTCGAGGAGGAGCTGCTGTTCCCGGCCAATACGCAAGTCGCGATCTTCGTGTCGATGGACGTGGGCAAGATGTTTTCGCTCGACTCGGTGCGCGTGAAACTCGATGGCAAGGACGTCGCCGGGTACCTCTACACGCCGGCCGAGGTGCAGGCGCTGCATCGCGGCGGCGTGCAGCGACTCTATGTCGGCAACCTGAAGGTCGGCACCCACGAACTTGTGGCGTTCTTCACCGGCAAGGGCCCGCATGACCGCGACTACAAGCGCGGCGCGACGATCAAGATCGAAAAGGGCACGGATCCGAAGGTCATCGAGCTTCAGATCAAGGATTCCACCGGCAAGTTGCAGCCGGAGTTCGAGGTCAAGGTCTGGCAGTGACTGCCGGGCGGTGCGTCCCATGAAGAGACAGTCTCGACGCTGGACGCGAATCGCTGCGCTGCTGGCTGCGCTCGCGTTCACGGCCTCGGCCGTGCACGCGCAGGCGTCGGGTGACTCCAGGCCGGCAGGGGCGTCGCTCCCTTCGACCTGGATGGACATGTCCAACTGGGCGAACTGGTGGCCCTGGCGCGACAGCAAGCCGCCGCTGCCGACCGGCGTCGAGTCCCCGCACTACGGCGACAGCCTGTTCTACTTCTTCCAGGGCCGCTACTTCACGTCGGTCACCCGGCTGATGGTGTCGCAGCAGTTCGGCCGCATGGCCCCGCACGACGATGAGGCGGAGATCCTGCGCGGCGGTCTGTTCCTCTCCTATGGCATGCACCGCGAAGCGGGCGAGGTGTTCGCCAGGCTGATCGAGCGTGGCGCGAAGCAACCGGTGCGCGACCGCGCCTGGTTCTACCTCGCCAAGATCCGCTACCAGCGCGCTCTTTATGCAGAGTCCGAGGAAGCGCTGGGCCGCATTGAGAAGCGCCTGCCCGGCAACCTCGAGGAGGACCGCGCTCTGCTGCAGGCCAACGTTCTGATGGCGCGCGGCAAGTACATCGAGGCGATCGCGGTGCTGGAGGCGCTCGCCAAGGGTCCGGGTGCGACCAGCTACGTCCGCTACAACCTCGGCGTGGCGCTGGTGCGAAGCGGTGATCTGACGCGCGGCACGACGCTGCTCGACGAGGTCGGCAAGCTGCCTGCCACTACCGACGAGTACCGCAGCCTGCGCGACAAGGCGAATGTCGCGCTTGGCTTTGCCTCGTTGCAGGAAGGCCGTGGCGAGCAGGCGCGCGTCTATCTGGAACGGGTCCGGCTGTCGGGGATGTTCTCCAACAAGGCGCTGCTCGGCTTCGGCTGGGCCGCCGCCGCCCAGGGCCAGATGAAGACGGCACTGGTGCCGTGGAGCGAGCTGGCCACGCGCGATCCAGGCGATGCGGCCGTTCTCGAAGCCAAGCTGGCGGTTCCCTACGCAATGGCCGATCTCGGTGCCAGTGCCCAGGCGCTCGAGCTGTACCAGGACGCCATTGGCGTGTTCGATCGCGAGAGCGTCAACCTCGACAAATCTGTTTCTGCGATCCGCAGCGGCAAGCTGCTCGACGGCCTGATCGCCAGCAATCCGGGCGACGAGATGGGCTGGTTCTGGAGCATCTCCGAGTTGCCCGAGGCGCAGGACCTGCCGCTCGGCGGTCACCTCGCGTTGCTGATGGCCACACACCCGTTCCAGGAAGCGTTCAAGAACTACCGCGACCTGCTGTACCTCTCCCGCAACCTGCAGCAATGGCAGGAAAGCCTCGGTGTGCTGCGCGACATGCTTGTCAATCGTCGCCAGGCCTTTGCGGAGCGCCTGCCGCAGGTCCGCGAGAAGGAGCGCGCGCTGGATCTCGCCGGCTTCGAACAGCGTTACGAGGAGCTCAAAACCGAACTGGAGCGCGTCGAGCGCGACGCCGATGCGGCAGCCTTCGCCACGCCGCGCGAGCGTGACCTGCAGGCGCGGCTCGACCGCGTGCGCGAGGCGCTGGAGCGCGGCGGCAACGATCCCGAACTGGCTCAGGCGCGCGAGCGCACCCGACGCGTCGCCGGGGCACTGCTCTGGCAGCAGAACGATCAGTTCTCGGTGCGCCTGTGGAGTGCAAAGAAGGGCATGCAGGAGTTGCAGAGCAACCTAGCGCAGGCGCAGCGACGCGATGCCGCGCTCGCGGCTGCGCAGCGTGATGAACCCGCGCGGCTCGATGCGTTTGCCAGCCGCATCGACGCGCTCGCGACGCGGGTCGACGCGATGATGCCGCGCGTGGCGGCGCTGACGCAGGAGCAGCAGGCCGCGGTGCAGGAGCTCGCCGTAGCTGAACTCCTGCGACAGAAGGAGCGGCTGGTCGGGTACGGCACACAGGCGCGGTTTGCGGTCGCGCAGATCGTCGACCGCGCCAGCATGGCAAAGGAGACCGGCCGTGCGCCCGCGCAGTAGGCTCGCCGTCGTTCCTGTGACGGCGATGATCGCGGCCGTGCTGCTCGCGGCGTGTTCCAGTCCGTTCAAGAGGGCGCAGCCCGAACCGCCGACGCTGAAATCGCTCGCGTCGCGCCAGGTCACGGTCAAGCCCGATGCCGGCGTCAAGGCCAATGAAGAGGACGCGGCGCGCGCCTATCGCGACTTCCTGGCCGCAGCGCCGCGCGAGCCGCAGCGGCAGGAAGCGCTGCGCCGCCTTGGCGACCTCGAAATGGACCTCGTCGACTCCCGCATGGCGACCGGCGAAGCGACCGGATCCTCCGCCGACTACAAGGCGGCCATCGCGCGCTACCAGGATTTCCTGAAGACCTACCCGAACGACTCCGGCAATGACCGCGTGCTCTACCAGCTGGCGCGCGCGTATGAGCTGAGCGGCGACCTGGAGACGTCGCTCGCGACGCTCGACCGACTGGTGCTGCTGTATCCCACCACGCGCTACCGCGACGAGGCGCAGTTCCGTCGCGGCGAACTGATGTTCACGCTGCGCGACTACCCGAAAGCGGAGGTGGCGTACCTGGTGACGACGCGAGGTGACCGCCGCTCGCCGTACTACGAACGGGCGCTCTACATGCACGGCTGGTCCTTGTTCAAGCAGGGAAAGCTCGAGGATTCGCTGCAGTCTTTCTTCGGCGTGCTGGACCTGAAGCTTGTCGGCCGTGGCAACGAGAGCGATCTCGAGAAGCTGCCCGGGCTGACGCGCGCCGATCGTGAACTCGTCGAAGACACGTTCCGCGTCACCAGCATCTCGCTCGCCAACCTGCAGGGGCCGGCGTCGATCCCGCCCTACATCAACTCGCCGGTGCGCCGCGAGTACGAGTTCCGCGTGTATCAGCAACTGGGCGAGCTCTACATCAGGCAGGACCGCGTCAAGGACGCCGCCGACACCTTTGGCGCCTTCGCGCAGCGCGCGCCGTCGCATCCCGAGGCGCCGGTGCTGCAGGCGCGGGTCATCGAGATCTACGCGGCCGGAGGCTTCCCTACGCAGGCACTGGACGCGAAGAAGCAGTACGTGACTCATTACGGGGTCGGCAGCGACTATCAGCGCAGCAATCCGGACGGCTGGACCCGCAACGCCGAGCCCTTAGTCAAGACCCATCTGGAAGAGCTCGCCCGCCACTACCACGCCGGCGCACAGAAGACGAAGAAGAGCGAGGATTACCAGGAGGCGGTGCGCTGGTATCGCAGCTACCTGACCTCGTTCCCGCAGGACCCGCAGGCCGCGCAGAACAACTTCCTGCTCGCTGAACTGCTGTACGAGGACACACGCTATTCCGAGGCGGCGGTCGAATACGAGAAGTCGGCGTACGGCTATCCGCAGAACGCCAGGAGCTCCGATTCCGGTTACGCCGCGCTGCTGGCCTACGCGCAGCAGGAGAAGCGGCTTGCCGCGCCCGAATTGCAGAAAGTCCAGCTTGCCGCGGTCGACAGCGCGCTGCGCTTCGCGAAGACGTTTCCGCAGGATCCGCGCGGCGCATCAGTGCTGACCAATGCCGCCGAAAAGCTCTACGCGCTGAACGACGGCGAGCGCGCCGCCACGGTCGCACGCCAGGTACTTGCGCTGCAGCCTGCGGCACCCGCGGAGCAGCGGCGCGTGGCCTGGACCGTGGTGGCGCACACGTCGTTCGAGAAGGGCGCGTTCGCCGACGCCGAGCGCGGCTACGCCGAAGTGCTCGCACTGACGCCGGAAAAGGACACGGCGCGCGCCGCGCTGACCGAGCGACTCGCCGCGTCGGTCTACAAGCAGGGCGAAGCGGCGCGCGCGCAGGGCCAGTTGCCCGAAGCGATCGGGCACTACACGCGGGTCGCAGCCGTGGCGCCGGCCTCGTCCGTGCGACCGACCGCGCAGTACGACGCCGCCGCCGCGATGCTGGCGCTGAAGGACTGGGACGGCGCGGCGCGCACGCTGGAGGACTTCCGCAGTCGCTATCCGAAGCACCCGCTGCAGGATGACGTCAGCGCCAAGCTTGCCGTCGCCTACGTCGAGAAAGGCAGCTGGACGCAGGCCGCGGGCGAGTTCGAGAAGCTCGCGGCTGCCAACAAGGACCCGCAGCTCGCGCGCGCTGGCCTGTGGCAGGCGGCCGAGATGTACGAGAAGGCCGGTGCGCGCGCACCCGCGGCGCGTGCCTACGAGCGCTACGTCAAGCAGTACCCCGAGCCGCTGGAACCCGCGCTGGAGGCGCGCTATCGGCTGGCGCGGGTCGCGCGCGAGGACGGCAACACGGCGCGCGAGCTGGCACTGATGAAGGAAGTGCAGCGGGCCGACCTGACCGCGGGGGCTGCACGCACCGACCGTACGCGCTATCTGGGCGGCATGGCCACGATTGCGCTGGCCAAACCGCTGGCCGACGACTACCGCAAGGTCGCGCTGGTCGAGCCGCTGAAGCGTCAGCTGAAGCTCAAGAAAGACAAGATGGAGCTCGCGCTCAAATCCTATGCGGCGGCGGCGGACTACGGTATCGCCGAAGTGTCCACGGCGGCCACGTTCCAGACCGCCGAGATGTATCGCGACTTCGGCAAGGCGCTGATGACGTCGCAGCGACCGAAGGGCCTGAAGAAGGACGAACTCGAGCAGTACAACGTGATGCTCGAGGAGCAGGCCTTCCCGTTCGAGGAAAAGGCGATCGAGGTGCACGAGCTCAATGCGAAGCGCACCGCGAACGGCATCTACGACAAGTCCGTGCGCGACAGCATCGCCGCGCTCGGCGAGCTGCGCCCGGCCCGATACAACAAGGTGGAGCGTGCGGAAAGGACCGTCGATGCGATCCGCTGAGCGACTGATCCGGTCCGGCTGCCTCGTCGCGGCGAGCACGCTGCTGGCCGCGTGTGCGATGTTCGGGGACAAATCTCCTTCGCCTGACCCCACCACTGCTGCCGACGTAAAGACCGCATCGGCGGCCACGCCCGCCAACCAGGCGGCCGCACCAGCGACCGCCAAGCCGGAGTTGCCGGTCAGCCCGGCAGTGCAGCGCGACTTCGACGCCGCCCGCCAGGCGCTCGCGGCCGGGCGCACAGCCGAGGCCGAGCGCGGCTTTGTCGCGCTGACGAAATCCAATCCGGAGCTGGCGGGGCCGTACGCCAACCTCGGGCTGATCCGTCGCCAGGCCGGCAAGACGGCGGACGCCGTGGCCGCGCTCGAGAAGGCAGTCCAGCTTAGCCCGCAGCACGCCGAACTGCACAACCAGCTCGGCATCACCTACCGCACGGCCGGGGACTTCGCCAAGGCGAAAGCCTCATACGAACAGTCGATCACGCTGGATGCCGGCTACGCGCCCGCGGTGCTCAACCTCGGCATTTTGTATGACTTGTATCTGTGGGATGGCGTGCGTGCGCTCGAACTCTACGATCGCTACCTGCAGCTGACGCCGGGCGGCGACCCCCAGGTGCAACGCTGGATCAGCGACCTCAGGAACCGGGTTACACAGAAGAGCGCGCCTCAGCGCAAGGAGCAGGGATGAAGCGGCGCTTCTTCGAGCATCGGCGCGATTCATTGCGCGCGACGATCATGGTCGCGGGTGTGCTGGCCGCGTGCGGGGCCTGGGCACAGGACCGCGCGGACATCGACCGCACGCAGATCATCGGCAACCGTGAACTGCCAAAGGTGCTTTACATCGTGCCGTGGAAGAAGCCGTTGCCGGGGGACCTTTCGAGCCGTCCGCTGGACAGCGTGCTCGACGAGGCGCTGGCGCCGGTCGATCGCGACGTGTTCCGCCGACAGGTGCGCTACGACGCGCTGATCCAGTCGCGCACCTCGGTTTCGAACGGAACGGCCGGTCAAGGTGCCGCCCCGGCGGCAGATCGCAAGTGAGTTCAGCAGACATCGGAGTGTTTTCGGAGATCGAGTCATGAATGCATTCAATACCGTCGTCAAGTTCTTCCAGGACAGCGGGATGTTCATCTACCCCAGCATCCTGATCATGGCGCTCGGCCTCGCTGTCGCGATCGAACGCTTCATCTTCCTGAACCGGGCGCGCACCGAGAACCGCAAGATGTGGGACCAGATGCTGCCGCTGCTGCAGAACGGCAAGTTCGACAAGGCGCAGGCGGTGGCGGGTAGCGGCGACGTGGCGATCGGCAAGATCGTCACCTACGGCATCGAGCGGCTCAGGACGCCGCACCGGCGCGAGGACATCGACGCCGCGATGGAGGAGGGCATGATGGAAATCGTGCCGCGGCTGGAAAAGCGCACGCACTACATCGCGACCTTTGCCAACGTCATCACGCTGGTCGGCCTGCTCGGCACCATCATCGGCCTGATCAAGGCGTTCACCGCGGTGGCCAACGTCAACCCGGCGGAGAAGGCCGAACTGCTGGCCGCGTCGATCTCGATCGCGATGAACAACACCGCGTTCGCACTGATGGTGGCGATTCCGTTCCTGCTGATTCATGCGTTCCTGCAGGCGCGTGCCACCGAGATCGTCGACAGCCTGGAGGCGGCGAAGATCAGCTTCCTGAATCTGGCGCAGCGCATGACGGCCGAAGTCCGGCAGCGCGCGGCCGCCTAGTCGCGCGGGCCGTCAACCCGAAGCGAGGAGCACAGCATGCGCGTGCGTCGCCTGCGCCGCGAGCCCACCGGGCTCGACGTCACGGCGTTCATCAACCTGATCGTCGTGCTGGTGCCGTTTCTGCTCAGCACGGCGGTGTTCACGCACCTTTCGGTCCTCGACCTGTCGTTGCCGGCGCAGTCGACCGGCGCCCTCGAGAAGCTCTCGGCCGACAAGCTCAACCTCGAGATCGTGATCCGCGCCGACGCGATCGAGGTCGGCGACCGCATCGGCGGGCTGATCCAGAGCATTCCGAAGACGCAGGCCGGCCACCACGACATCGCCATGCTCGGCACGGTCGCGCGGACGATCAAGGAGCGCTTCCCTGACAAAACCGATGCGACGGTGCTGCCCGAGCCGAACGTTCCGTACGACGTGCTGGTGCAGGTGATGGATGCGCTGCGTGCCGGCCGGCAAGTGCAGGGCGCCAAGGTGGTCGAGGTGGCGCTGTTCCCCGACATCTCGATCGGCGATGCGCCGATCCGGCAGGCGGCCGCGCGATGAAGCAGAGCGGAATCCAGAGGCGTGCGGCGCGCCGCAATCGCAATACGTCGACGGTCGACCTCAACCTCGTGTCGCTGATCGACATCTTCACGATCCTGATCTTCTTCCTGCTCTTCAACATGGGCGTCGCCGAGATCCTGCCCAATTCGAAGTCGATCAAGCTGCCCGAGTCGACCGCGGAGAAGCTGCCGCGTGAGACCGTCGTCGTGATGGTCAGCCAGAACGACATCATCGTCGATGGCCGCAAGGTCGCAGCGGTGAGCGACGTCATCAATGCCGAGAGCGATCTCATTCCGACCCTGAAGGCGGAACTGGACGTGCTGGCCGGCCGCCAGGTAATCCGTGCCGAGAACGAAGCGTCCAAGCGCGCGATCACGATCATGGGCGACAAGGAGATTCCGTATCGCCTGCTGCGCAAGGTGATGGTCACCTGCGCGCGCGCGGACTTCACCGATGTCTCGTTCGCCGTGCAGAAGAAGGGCGGCTAATGGGGGCTGCCGCAACCTATCTGCACACGCCGATTCTGGCGTGGTCCGTTTCGGCCGAAGACGAGGAGCGCTTCAAGCGCATCCTCAGGCAGGTCCTGGTGGTCTGTCTGCTGGCTGCGCTCGTGATGCCATGGCTGCCCGTGCGCGAACCCGATCGCGCGGCGCCCGAACCGCTGCCACCGCGGCTGGCAAAGCTGCTTCTCGACCGCGAGGCGCCGCCGCCGGCACCCTTGCCGAAGCTCGACAGGCCCGTGCCGAAGGACGAAGCCAAGACCGTTGCCCCTAACGTGCCGAAGGCCGAACCCAAGACGTCGGTGGTCGAGGCGCGTCGACCCGAGGCGAACAAGCCGCCCGGTGAAAAGCTCGAGAACGCGCGCGCCCGCGCGTCCGGCGTGGGCCTGCTCGCGATGAAGAACGAACTCGCCGAACTGCACGCGGCCCCGGCCGCCGTACAGCTAAACAAAGACATCAAGCCGGGCCCGGGCGTGGGTTCCGGCGTCGGCCCGGGTGTGGGTGCCGGCGTCGGGCCCGGCGTGCCGACGCGCTCGCTGATCACTTCCAATGCGACCGGCGGCAGCGGCGGCATCAACACCGCGGCCTACAGCCGCGACACCGGCGGCGGTGGCCTGGCCGGTCGCTCGACGACGCTGGTCGAGGGCGTGGCCGGCGGAGCGGGTGGCGGCGGCCCCGGTGGCGTTGCCCACGGCAGTGCCGGTCGCCCCGGGGCGGGTGGCGGCGGCGCAGGTGGCACGCTGCAGCGGGGCACGAGCGGCAAGGCGTCGCGTTCGATCGAGGAGATCAAGCTCGTGTTCGAGAAGAACAAGGGCGCGATCTATTCCATGTATACCCGCGCGCTCCGTGATGAGCCGTCGCTGCAGGGCAAGGTCGTGCTCGAGTTGAAGATCTCTCCGGCCGGTCAGGTGGTCGACCTGCGCATCGTGTCCAGCGAACTGAAGGCGCCGGACCTGGAGCGCAAGCTGCTGGCACGGATCAAGCTGTTCGATTTCGGCGCCAAGGACGTGGACGCCATCACGGTCACCTGGCCGGTCGATTTCCTGCCTTCCTAACACGCCGGGTTCAGGGTGCGCAGCCGCCGGAACTCAAGGCCGGAACCATGGCGGCGCCACCGCGGCGGCAGGGGTCGAACTAGTTGCCCGCCGTGACGCGCGGCTTCTGTTTGCGTCGCTTGGTGACCCGGTCGAAGAGCCAACGCGGCATCACTTTCAGCAGCGCGGTCGCTGCGCCCATCTGCCACGGAATCGTGCGGTAGCGCGCGCCGGCGATCATCGCGTCGGCCGCCCGGCGCGCGAACTCCGGCGCATCCATCAGGAACGGCATGCCGTAGGGGTTCTTCGCTGTCAGCGGGGTACGGATGAAGCCCGGCGAGATCGTCACCACCGCGATGCCGTGCTTTGCCATCTCGACGCGCAGGCTCTCGCAGTAGGTGATGACCGCGGACTTCGACGCGCAGTACGCGTCCGAGCCCGGCAGGCCGCGGATGCCCGCCACGCTGGCAATGCCGACCAGCGTGCCGCGGCGGCGCGTCTTCATCGGCGCGATGAACGGATGGAACGTCGCCGGCATCGAGAACACGTTGGTCTCGAACACGCGGCGAAACTGCGCCAGGTCCTCGTAGTGCTCGGTCTTCACGCCGACCGAGATGCCGGCGTTGGCAATGACGATATCGACACCACCCACCGCGGCGTCAAACGCGCGGCCGGCGGCGACGATCGCCTCGGTGTTGGTCACGTCGACGCCGTAGATCAGGTGTTGCTGGCCTGGCAGCGTGGCGACCACTGCCTGCAGCGCGTCGATGCGGCGGGCCGCGAGGCCGAGCCGCGCACCGCGGGCGGCGAACTCACGTGCCAGCGCTTCGCCGATCCCGCTCGAAGCGCCGGTGATGAAGACGTTCACGTCGCCGCGACGGCGCGCTCTACTTGCGGCCGCGCTCGGTGCGCGCCTGCGCCACCAGATAGTCGAGCACGATCAGGCTGCCTTCGCGCGAGCCCACCATCGACGGCGCAGTCTTGAACTTGCCGTCGATGCCCATCGCCGGCGTGCCGTCGATCTGGTAGGCGCGCCAGAGCTGGCCGGCGCGGTTGGCCCGTGCCGCCACCGAGAACGAGTTGTAGGTGTCGATCCACTGCTTGCGGTCGATCCCGTTGGCTGCCATGAAGTCGGCGATCTGGTCCGGATTGATCAATGGCTGCTTGTTCTTCTGGATCGCCACGAACACTTTCTCGTGCAGGTCGTTCACCTTGCCCAGGGCATCCAGCGTGTAGTAGATGCGCACATGCGGCATCGTGCTGTTGTCCCAAGCGATCGGAATGCGCTTGTACTCGACGTCGGCCGGCAGCTTCTTCTTCCAGCCCGCCAGATACGGCTCATAGGAGTAGCAGTGGGGGCAGGTGTACTGGAAGAACTCGAGGACCTCGACCTTGGCGCCACTTTCGGGTGCAACCGGATTCTTCAGCCGCACGTAGTCCTTAAGTTCCTGCGGGGCACGTGCGGCAGGCTGTGCGTGCACCAGCAGCGGCGCGGCGGCCGTCGCGGCCGAGGCAATCAGCAGGTGGCGGCGTGAAAGCGACATCTCGAGGTTCTCCAGGTGATCAGAGGAAACGGCCGGCCAGCCGGCACGTGCGAATTTGAACGGTTGTGCGACCGTGGGCGCTGACAAGGGTTCACCCCCACCGACAGGCGGGTCGCGCGGGCATGGTCAACGGACCTTGATCAGTTGCACATCAATGCCGTTTTCCGCCATGGTCTTGCGCATCCGGTTCACGTCCTCAATGTTGCCGTAGGGTCCCAGGCGAACGCGATACAGGGTTTGCCCGTCCTGCTCGCGCGGAAAGATCTTCGCGTCGTAACCGAGCAATGCCAGCCGGGCGCGCATCGCATCGGCGTCGTCCGGCGACTTGAACGCCCCGGCCTGCAGGAGGTAGCGTGAGCCATCGTCGGGCAGCGCGGCGGTGACGCCCTTTTCCGGCGGCGGTGGTGCGGCCTTCGGGTCAGTCGCCGCATCGAGCTTCGGTGCGGGCACAACCGTCGTATCGGGTCCGCGCGGAGTCATCTGCAGAGGCTTGTTGGGGTCAGGCAGCTGCCCGCCGGCGCCCGGATTGATGTTCTCGCTGGCCGGGCGCACCTTGTTCACAAACGGAACAGGCGCGTTGGTGATGTAGAGCGCCACCGCCACGGCGACGCCCAACCCGACCACCAGTCCGATGATGAAGCCGAGCAGCGTGCCGCCGCACTGGCGACGCAGGAGGAGGTGAGTCATGCGTGAAGTTTACTTGGGCCCGGGTGCCCGGCCCGCCGTAGCCGGACCCCCTGACTGTTTCGCGTGAGGTGCAGGCGCGATGGCGCCTGTCACATCTTCTCCGGCGCCGACACGCCGAGCAGCGCCAGCCCGTTGCGCAGCACCTGGCGAGTTGCCAGCAGCAGCGCCAGCCGGGCGTTGCGCAAAGCCTCATCGTCGACCAGCACGCGCTCGGCGTTGTAGTAGCCGTGGAAGTCGGCGGCGAGGTCCTTCAGGTAGTACGCCACTTGGTGGGGTGACAGCTCGTCGGCTGCTTCGGCCAGCAGGTCAGGAAACTGCGCCAGCCGGTTCAGCAGCGTCTGCTCACGCGCGTTGGTCAGCGGTGTCAGGTCCGTGTTGAGCGCCGCTGCTGCGTCCGCAACCGCAAAGCCCTTCTCTCCCGACTGCTGCAGCACCGAACAGATGCGCGCATGCGCGTATTGCACGTAGTAGACGGGGTTGTCCTCGGATTGCGACAACGCGAGATCGACGTCGAACGTGAACTCCGCGTCGGCCTTGCGCGCAACCAGGAAGTAGCGTGTGGCGTCGCGCCCGACCCACTCGAGCAGGTCGCGCAGCGTCACGTAGGTGCCGGCACGCTTGCTCATCTTCACTTCCTCGCCGCCCTTCGTCACGCGCAGCATCTTGTGCAGCAGGTAGTCCGGGTAACCGCGCGGCACGTCGAGCTTGAGGCTGCGCGCCGCCGCCTGCACGCCGGCGCGCACGCGCGC
>Ga0316622_100000537_pt1 | contig 22195 bp, 17 predicted proteins | sample OWC_Aug_OW2_C1_D_FD_207646 | JGI IMG/M metagenome (GOLD analysis project Ga0316622, IMG submission 207646) | Wetland soil microbial communities from Old Woman Creek delta, Ohio, United States - OWC_Aug_OW2_C1_D5_C | ecosystem: Environmental > Terrestrial > Soil > Wetlands | place: USA: Ohio... | reverse complement strand
ACAGCAGGATCGCCTCCGCGAGGAAGATCGCCGTGATCTGCCGTCCGCGGGCGCCGAGCGCCTTGAGAAGCCCGACCTCCGCGGTGCGCTGGCTCACCGCGACCAGCATCACGTTCATGATCAGGATACCGGCGACTGCGAGGCTGATCGAGGCGATGCCCGCGAGCGTCAGCGTCAGCGCCGTGAAGATCCGGTTGAACGTGGCGAGCACGGCGTCCTGCGTGATCACGGTCACGTCTTCCTCGCCCTGGTGCCGGGCGGCGATCGTCGCGCGCACCTGCTCGCGCACGCGGGCCATCGAATCCGGGTCACGCGCCTGGATGAGGATCCGGAACAGCGACTCGGTATTGAACAGCTGCTGTGCGCTGCTCACGGGAATGATGACGAGCTCCTGGGTGTCGAAGCCCACGGCGCGTCCCGAGTCCGCCAGCACGCCGATGACGCGGAAGCGGCGATCACCGATGCGCACGGACGCGCCGACCGCGGGCCGGTGCGCGAAGAGTTCCGACCTCACCTTGGTGCCGATGATGCAGACGGCGAGGCTGCGGTCGAGCTCGCCGGGCGGCAGGAAGCGCCCCTGCCCCATCGACATCTTGCGCACGGTCAGGAAATCCGCGTTGGTGCCGATGACCGGCACCTCGCGCGACAATTCACCAGCGGACACCGGAGCCGAACCCACGACGATGGGGGCGATCCGCTCGACGTCGGGGATGCGGAGCAGCGCCTGCGCATCGCCGAGCGTCAGGTCCCGTGGCGTCTCACCGGCGAACAGGCCGGGCTGCACGCCGGTCGTCTCGGAGCGGCCGGGGAGCACGATCAGCAGGTCCGTGCCGAGGGCCTGGAACTCGCCGGTCACGTAGCGGCGCGCGCCCTCGCCGAGCGACGTGAGCACCACCACGGCCGCCACGCCGATCGACATTGCGATCAGCATCATCACGCTGCGCAGCCGTGCCCGCACCAGCGACTCGGTCGCGAGGTGCAGCAGGTCGCCGAACCTCACGGGGCGGCTCCCGGCGTCGCCTGGTCGACGACGACCCGGCCATCGCGCATCCGGATCTGGCGTCGCGAGCGGGCGGCCACCTCGTCATCGTGCGTCACGACCAGCAGCGTGATGCCCCGCGCGTTCAGCGACTCGAGCGCGGCGAGCACCTCGGCGCCGGACACGTGGTCGAGGTTTCCCGTGGGCTCGTCCGCGAGCAGCACGGTCGGCTGCATGACCATCGCGCGCGCGATCGCGACGCGCTGCCGCTGCCCGCCCGAGAGCTGATCGGGGCGGTGGTGCGCGCGGTCCGTGAGGTTCAGGCTCGCGAGCACGGCCTGCGCGCGTTGGCGCCGCTCGACCGGGGCGATGGCCGCGAGCACCATCGGCAACTCGACGTTCTCGAACGCGGTGAGGCGCGGCACCAGGTGGAAGGACTGGAAGATGAAGCCGACCTTGTGCGCGCGCACGTGCGCGAGTTCGTCGTCACTGAGCGACGTGGTGCCGCGGCCGTCGATCAGGTACTCGCCACCGGTCGGACGATCGAGCAGGCCGATCACGTTCAGCAGCGTCGACTTGCCGGAGCCGCTCGGGCCCATGATCGAGACGTACTCGCCGTCGCCGATCGCGAGCGAGACCTCGTCGAGCGCCTTGACCTGCTGGTCGCCGACCTGGAAATGCCGGCTGACGCTGCGCAGCTCGATCATGGGCGCACGCCCCGCGCGCTCACTTCGCGACGGCCGCGACGCCGTCCGCGAGGCCTTCGCGATCGATGGATACGATCACGCGCTGCCCGGCCTCGAGCCCCTGCGTGACCTCGGTGTACTCCCAGTTGCCCAGTCCGGTCTCGATCTCCCGGGTGCGCGCGCGGCCCTCCTCGAGCACGTAAACCCGGTGGCCCTCGACCAACGCGCGCGTCGGGATGCGCAGCACGTCGGCGTGCTCGGCGAGGATCACCTCGACGTCGGCGCTGTAGCCGGGCAGCAGCAGCGCATCGCCGCGGTCGTCGATCTCGGCCTCGACCTCGACCGTACGCGCCTGCTTCTCGGTGTCGAGCACGTACGGCGCGACGCGGCGCACGTGCGCGGGGAAGCTGCGGTCCTTGAAGGCATCGAGCGTCACCCGCGCCGGCATGCCCTCGCGGACCCGCGGCGCGTCGACCTCATCGATCGGCGCGGTGATGTAGATGCAGCTGATGTCGACCACGTCCACGGCCGGCGGCGTCGGGATACCGACTGGCGATGGCGTGACGAACTCGCCGAGCTCGCCGTTGATCTCGGCGACTGTGCCCGCGAACGGGGCGCGCAATAGCGTACGTTCGAGGCGCGCGCGCGCGGCATCGATCCGGGCCTGGCTCACGCGAATCTGCGCCGCGGCGGCCCGGCACGCCGCCTCGCGACTGTCGGCCTCGCCGTCAGCCCGCTCAGCGAGCTCGACCGACACCAGCTTGCGCTCGACCAGGCGCGCGAGCCGGTTCGATTCCTGCCGCGCGACCTTGGCTGCCACGCACGCTTCGTCCCGGCGCGCCTGCGCGGCGCCCGCGTCCTGCTCGACCACCGCGAGCTCGGCGCGAATGTCGTCGTTCCAGAGTTCGAGCAGCACCTGGTCCTTCTCGACCTGGTCGCCCTTCTTCACTGGCAGCCGCGCGATCTGCCCGCCGGCGGGTGGCGCGAGCTTGGCGCGCTGGCAGGCCTTGACCGTGCCGGCACGGGTGTTGGTCACGGTCTCCGCGACCGGGCCGCGTCCCACCTCGGCCAGGTCGACGACGATCGGTTGCGTGCGGCCGACCCACAATGCGATCGCGACGCCGGCAGCCACCAAGCTGACCAGCACTGCAAGCGCGCGCCATTTCATGGAGTCACCGGCCCTCGTTGCCCGACGTTCGCATTGCAGCATCCGCACGCAGCGAGCGCAATTCGGGGCAATGCCGTGAGAAGCTGCGAACCGGCCGGTGAAAAACCCGGCGTCGCCGGCCTACACTTGCGGTCATGATGGCGTCGACCAGCAGATCATCCCGTCCGATCGCAGCGCGTTCCCTGCTGCTGGCCGTCCTGCTCAGCCTGCTCGCCGCGTGCGCGCCGTTCCGCCACGGGTTGCCCGGCGCAGGTGGTACCGCGGATCCCGGCCGTGCCGTGCTCGAGGCGGCCGAGACCCGGATCGGCGCCCCCTATCGTTACGGCGGATCCGGGCCGGAGGCCTTCGACTGCAGCGGGCTCGTCGCTTACGCGCACCGGCAGGCTGGAATCGCGGTGCCGCGCACCGCGGCGGAGCAGTTCAGCAAAGCCACTCCGGTCAAGCGCCGTGAGCTGCGGCCGGGCGACCTGGTGTTCTTCCGGCTCTCGGGTCGCGGCGTGGGCCACGTCGGGATCTATGCCGGCGACGATCGCTTCGTGCACGCGCCGCAGAGCGGAGGCCACGTGCGGCTGGCGAGCCTCGAGGACGAGTGGTATCGGCAGCGGTTCGTTGGTGCGGGACGCTTCTACGCGGCACCACCATAGGGCCGCCCTACAACAGCTCGCGCAGCTTGACCTCGTCGGCGCCGCCGAGCTGCGCGACCTGGGCCAGCAACAGCTCGGCGGCCGCGACTGCGTCCGCGCCGGCGGAGTGCCGCTGGTGATCCGGGAGGCCGCGCCGCTCCCGGCACGCATCCAGCGTCAGGTCGCCATGCAGTTCCCGAACCTTGCCGCCGCCGCCCTCGACCAGGTGACGTTCGAGCGTCATCGTATCGATGAACGGGTTCGGCAACGGCACGCCGCCGAGCCGGCGCAGCAACGCGGCGAGGAAATTGCGCTCGATCGCGGCCGCATGCGCGACGATCGCCCGGCCGGCCAGCTCGGGCAGCAGCTGCTCGAGCATAGCCTCGGTGCTGCCGGCATCGTCGAGGTCGCTGTCGAGGATCCCGTGGATGACGGCGCTCTGCCCGACGCCACCGGGGCTGCCGTTGCGGACCCGGACCTCGCGTGCGCTGGCCAGCACGATCCGGTCGCCGCGAATCAGCACCCAGCCCGCCGCGATGATGTGATGGCGCTCGGCGTCGAGACCGGTCGTCTCGAAGTCGAGCGCGATCATTTCCAGGCCGGCCACGCGTGCGCCGCGCGACGGCAGCGGCTGCTCCAGAAGGCGCTGCTGCAGCGGCAGCGTGCAGGCCCGTCGGGCCCGCGCCAGGCGCATGCGCTGCAGCAGGCTCACAGCGGAAAGTCCAGGATCAGCCCCTTCTGCGCCTCGCGTATGACCAGGAACGCTTCGCGCAGCGCGGCGCGTTCCGCGTGGCTGATCGTGCGGGGATCGAGGTGGTTGTGCGGTTCCTCGCCGCGCCGGACCTGCTCGGCGTGCAGGCGGACTCGCAGGCCGGCCAGCAGCAGGTGCGCGCCCGACAACCGGTCCGCATCCCTGCGGCTCAGCCGGTCCGCCTCGAGCATGGCCGCGATCCGGGCCTGCGTGCCGGGCACCGTCACACCCGCCTCCAGAGCGCGCACACGCACAAGGTCGGTCAGCGGCATCAGCCCGCTGGCCTTGATCTCAAGCGTCTCGCGATGCTCGCCCTTGCTGGCGAGCACGAAGCGCCGGAAGAATCCGAGCGGCACGTCGTAGCCGGCCGCCTGGCGCGCCAGGGCCGCGATGAAGACACCCTTGCCGGAACCGGTGCCGCATTCACCGAGTGCCTGGCTGACCCGCTCCGCGAGCGGCAGGTCGCCGTGCACGGCACGCAGGTCGAAGAAGATGCTGATGCGCAGCACCGCCTCCGGGTCCGGCACCGCGGACCATGTGCGAAAGTGCTGCAGCCAGCCGGACAGCGGCTGGCGCCACTCGTCGGTGGTCGCCATGATCTTGCCTGGGCAATACGGGTATCCGCAGGCGTCGAGGCCATCGCAGACGATGCGCGCCAGCGCCGCGTACCAGTCATCCGCGCCGGGCGGCGCGTCGTCGGCGTAGACGATGCCGTTGTCCTGGTCGGTCTTGATGCTCTGCTCGGCCCGGGCCTGCGACCCGAAGGCCAGCCACGCGAACGGCGCCGGCGGCGGGCCCAGCTGCTGCTGGGCCAGGCCGATCAGGCGGCGCGTGACGGAATCGTTGATCGTGGTCAGCACCTTGGGCACCTGCTCGGCACGCATGCCCGAGGCCAGCATCAGCTCGAACAGCTTCGGCACCTGCCGGCAGATCTTCACCAGCGCCTCGATCGAACCTGCTTTCTGCACCTGCGCGGCCAGGTAGAGCGGGTGCTGGGTCTGCAGCGTCATCAGGTCGCGCGTCGTCACCATGCCGACGACATGCTCGTCGCGTGTCAGTGGCAGGTGATGAATGCCGCGCCCGGCCATCGCGAGAATGCCCTCGAGCACTGGACTCGACGCATCGAGCGTCAGTGGGTCGGCGGTCATGATCGCAGCCACGGGCTCCTCCGGACTGCGGCCCTCGGCGAGCACGCGATTGCGCAGGTCGCGGTCGGTGACGATGCCGCAGACACGGTCGCCGTCGTCGACGAGCACCGACGAGACGCCGTGCTGCGACATGCTGCGCGCGGCTTCCGCAATCGTGGTCTGCGGCGCCACCACGATCGGCTCGGAACGGATCAGCTCGCCCATCGGCGTCATGAACAAGGTCTGGCCGGACGAACTGCGAGGTTGCAGCGCGGAGATCAGCCGCTCTTCGAGACTGCGCAGATAGTGGGTGCCGAACTCCGACGATTTCGCGCGCAGCTCGTCGAATGCCGCACGCGGCATCATCCAGACCAGGCCGTCCTCGATCATCGTGATCCGGAATCGCACCGGCTTGCCTGTCAGCAACGACTGCAGCCCGAAGCTCTCGCCCTCCCCGTAGCGATCGACGAAGTTGCCGTGCCGATCGTGGGCTTCGACCGCGCCGCGACGGATGATGTACAGGGTGTCGTTCTGGTCGCCGACCTCGAGCAGCACCGAGCCCGTGCGCCGGTAGACAGCCTCGATCGCTGCGGCGGCCCGGTGCAGCAACTGCGCGTCGAGCAGGTCGAAGGGTGGCGTTTCCTCGAGGAATTTTTCGACATCGGCCAGCGGGTTGCTCATGGTCGTCAATCATAGCGCTGACCGTATACTGGCGGCTGCCCTGAAGCTCGCACGGAGTGCCCGATGTCCCGACCCGACAAGTCCCGTTCGCCGCGTCTCGTCCGGCGCCAGCGCTCCAGCGAGAACGTCGGGTTGTCGTGGTCAGACTTGCGGCCTGCCGAGCTCTGGACGACGCTCAGGTCCTACTTGGGGCTGGGTCGCGAAGCGGCCCCGGAGCCGATCGACACGCCCGAGGCGCTGGCCCGGTTTCTCGACAAGCGCGCCAGCTTCGTTGCGCAGGCGTCGCTCTACGGCTACCTGCGCACTCGCGCCGGGATGCGCTACCCGGAACTGTTCGACGACGACCCGTTCGTCGCGTCGATCAACATCGCCAAGTGGCACGTCTGGCTGGATTGCCTGTCGGACCTTGCGGTGTATGCGGGCAGCCGCATCGCGCAGCAGGCTCCGCGGGAGCTGCCGCGGGTCGCGCAGATGATGATCGCGCTGGTGGACGGCGTTCTCTCGCAGGCCGGGACGCCCGCCGAAGCCGGTGCTGAATTCGCTACGCACGTGCAACGCGTGCGCGACCGCGTGGCGCGCACCGACTGGCTGGTCATCGGCAAAGACGAGGCCGCGTTCACGGAAAGCCCCGCCGGGCTGGTGCGCTGGGCGCCGGTCATGGACGAACTCAAGGATCTCGACGAGGAGATCGTGCGCAATTCGATCCGTTTCCGCTGGCAAGAGGTGCGCCGGGAATTTACCCGTCACCTCGACTCCCGCAAGCTGCTCGGCGCGATGCCGGATCCGGCCGGCCGATGATCAGCCGCCGAACAGCCCACCCAGCCAGTAGATGGCTTTTGCGATCTGGCCCTCGAGTGGGAACGACAGCATGCCCATCACCGAATAACCCATCAGCCACGGCATGACGTAGAAGCGGAACATGAAGAAGAACCACGCCACGTAGAGCGGCACCATCGCGGGGACCAGGAAGCCCGGTGTGATGGGCTCGAAGCGCTGGATCAGCGGGTCGGTGACGCGGACGAAGAAGCGGCTGAAGAAGAACCGGCTGTCCGCGGGCAGGAACAGGCCCATGCCGAAGCGGCCGATCAGCGTCCACATGATCATACCGAGCAGGTAGTCCAGCAGCACCACCCAGAGCGGGATTCCCTCGATCATCTGGTCACTCCGTTCCGGCCGGCTGCGCTGACCCGCGAAATTCTCTCACACGAAAAAGGGCCGGAGCGAGTCGCCTCGCCCCGGCCCTGCAGAGCTGCACCGTGCGCGATCAGGCCTTGGAAGGAATGATCGTGTCGCCGTGCGGGACGCGCACGTCGTCAACCATGCGCTGGATCTCCTCGCTCGGCGGAGGTGTGAGCAGCGTCACGACGATCATCGCGATGGCACTCGCCGTGACGCCGACGACGCCGAAGCGCAGGTCGTCGAGACCGATCCACGGCTGCGCCAGGCCATACCACGCCTCCGGATTGCGGACCGCCAGCAGGTACCACCAGCCCGTACCGAGGCCGACGATCATGCCCGCGAGGGCGCCTGCGCGGTTGGCGCGCTTCCACCAGACGCCCAGCACCAGCGGGACGAACAGGCCGGACATCGCGAAACAGAACGCCCAGGCCACCGCCCCGAGGATGCCGGTGAGCTTGAGGCTCGCGACCGCCGCGCCACCGGCGCCGATGATCAGCAGCAGGATGCGCGAGGTCATCAGGCGCTTCTTCACTTCGGCCTTCGGGTCGATGATCTTGTAATACAGGTCGTGCGACAGCGTGTTGGCCATGGCCAGCAGCAGTCCGTCGGCGGTGGACATCGCCGCCGCCATGCCGCCAGCCGCGACGAGGCCCGAGATCACGTACGGCAGGCCGGCCATCTCCGGCGTCGCCAGCACGATGATGTCCGGGTTCAGGAAGAACTCGGTCACCTGCAGGATCCCGTCGGCATTGCTGTCCTTGACGGCCAGCAGACCGATCGCGCTCCACTTCTGGATCCACTCGAGCGACATCACGTGGTCGATCGAGGCGCCGATGATCGAGGTGGGCAGGTTCGGGTCGATCATCTGCAGCTTGCTGAACGTCGCGAGCGCGGGCGCCGAGAAATACAGCAGGAAGATGAAGAACAGCGACCAGGCCACCGAGTTGCGCGCATCGCGCACCGACGGCGTCGTGAAATAACGCATCAGGATGTGCGGCAGCGAGGCGGTGCCGACCATCATGCAGAACACCAGCGTCACGAACTTCCAGGCTGCGAGCGCGCCTTCCGGCGGAGTCGCGTGCAAAGTGGTCAGTGCCTTGAGGCCTGCCACCGTGTCGGTGGGCTGGGTGCCGACGCCGATGATCGGCTCGAGCTCCATGATGCGCTGCACGGCAGCGCCGTACTCCAGGTGCGGCAGCCAGCCGAAACCCTGCGCGATCGACATCCAGAAGATCGGGATCAGGTAGGCGACGATCAGCACGATGTACTGCGCGACCTGGGTCCAGGTCACCGCGCGCATGCCGCCGAGCATCGAGCACACCAGGATGCCGAACAGCCCGAGCCAGACGCCGACCTCAAACGGAATCTGGAATGCGCGCGCCGCGATCGTCCCGGTCGCGGTGATCTGCGCCGTCACGTAGGTGAACGACGCGACCACCAGCACCACGATCGCACATAAGCGCGTCAGCTTGCCGCCATAGCGCGTGCCGATGAAGTCCGGCACCGTGTAGCAGCCAAACTTGCGCAGGTAGGGCGCCATCAGCGTCGCGATCAGGATGTAGCCGCCGGTCCAGCCCACGATGAAGGCCATGTAGGGATGGCCGGACATGAAGATGCCGCCGGCCATCGCGACGAAGGACGCGCCCGACATCCAGTCGGCCGCAGTCGCCATGCCGTTGAACACCGGCGGCACGCTGCGCCCGGCGACGTAGTAGGCATCCACCGCTGTCGTGCGCGACAGCACGCCGATGAAGGCGTAGACGACGAGCGTGAAGAGGACGAACAGAATGCCGATCCACTTGGCGCTCATGCCGAGCGTCTCGAAGAACGCCATCAGCGCGAAGAATGCGAGGAAGCCACCAGTGTAGATGGCGTAGATTTTCGGAAGGGATTCCATGAATCCCTTCCCTTCCCATTTCATGCCCATGTCGCCCCCCTTATTCCCGTTCTTCCACGCCGAACTTGACGTCGATGGCGTGCTGCTGACGGTTGAACACGAACAGCTGGACCACGAACACGATCAGCGAGCCCTGCGCCGAAAAGTAGTAGCCCAGCGGCCAGCCGAAGAAGTTGATGTTGTTCAACGGCAGGGCGAACCAGTGGACGACGTAGGCGAAGATGAACCAGACGGTCAGGTGCGCGATCGTCAGGTTTCGCGTTTGGCGCCAGTGCTCGGCGCGGTCTGCGGCAGATAGTTGACGCACTGCAGTTCCCCCTAGTGATGTGATCGCCCCAACCGGGGCTCCCGTACACCCAGTCGCAACCCAGGCGCTGGCGCTCTTGTATGGGCAGTCTGACCGTAGCAGCGTGCGCGACGGGCTGTCATTGCGACCTTAGTCGAAGGGCCTAGCGGCGCCGGCCCAGCCAGCGCTGCGACTTGTCGAGATCGAGCAGATTGGTGGTGGTGGCGAGGTGGAGCCGCTGTGCCTTCTCCAGCGCCAGCAGCAGCAGCTGGGCGTTGGCATAGGCGTCGGCGATCGCGTGATGGCGACCGATGGGTGGTAGCCCAAAGTGCCGCGCCCAGTCGTCCAGCGAGTCGTTCGGTGTGTTGGGGAACAGCGCTGGCAGCATGCTGGCGAGGTCCAGGAAGCGCGGCCCGGCGCGGATGCCGAGGCTGTCCTGCAGTTCGCGGCCGAGCACGGTCGAGTCGAATTCCGAGCGGAAGGCGACCGCGATGGAACCGTCCAGGAACTCGAGAAACGACAGCAGGGCGTCCGTCGGTTCGACGCCGGCGCGCTGTTCCTGGCCGCCGATCTGGTGGATCAGGATGTTGTCGGCGCGGCTCTCGCTGGCCTGTCGCACGACGACCTCGAACGCATCGTCGTGCCGTACCGCCCTCTCGACGACGGCCACGGCACCGATCGAGATGATCCGATCGCGCAGCATGTTCGGCCCGGTCGTCTCGAGGTCCATGGCGACGAAGCGCGCCAACGACAAGAGGCCGGTCGTAGTGCGTCGATCCTCGCTCGCACGCCGCTTCGCACGCAGCCGCAACGCGGTCAGGCGTGCACGGTCCTCCGGTGACAGCGCCAGACGGACCCGCCGCCTCTCGATCGAACGCTGGAACGGCAGTCGCATGCTGCTCTGGCGCCTCCAGGCGGTCCCTACTGCCCGATCGACTGCTCGAGTTGCGCCTGCAACGCGCGGGCCTGGCGAAACGATTCCTTCAGCATGCGCTGGTCGAGGTCGTTGAGCGCGTAGGGATCGACCCGGTTCAGGGCCGTGTGCGGGCCCGCCCGGTCGCCCCCGGGCGGGCCCGCGGGCTCTGGATCGAGTTCGCCCCGTTGCGCGCGCAGGCGCAGCATCTGCAGGAAGTGGTAGGCCTCCACCACGGAAGCCATCTGGCGCTCGTCGATGTTGAGCCGCCGGCCGGCGAGCCTGAGGCGCTGCGACGTGTTGGTCTCGGCGACGCCTAAGGCCAGCGCGAAGGCCCGCGCCGCGTCGACGAAGATGCGCGTGCCCTGCGCCTTGAGGTCGAGGGTGCCGGCGTGCTCGCCGTCGTCCGTGCGGAACTTGCGGATCACGCCGAGCGGCGGCTCCGCCTGCATGGCATTCGCCACCAGCATGCGCAGGAACAGCTTGTTCTCCGACGCGACGTTGCCGAGCCACGCGCGCAGGCTTTCCGCAAGCTCGGCCTTGCCCGCGAGCGGGCGGAAGTCGAAGAAGATGTTGGCACCGAGCAGGGCCTGGGGCGTCGGTTCGCGGATCCAGCCGGCGAACTTCTCGCGCCACTCCACGGTGTCGAGGCAGTACTCCGGGTTGCCGGCCATGATGTTGCCGGGGCACAGCGGGAAGTCGAGCGCCGCGAGCCCCTCGTTCGCTGCCCGGGCGAACGCCAGCAGGCGCTCGCGGATCGCCGCCGATGCCCCGGTCGCACCCAGGAAAACGAGCGCGTTGTCCTGGTCGGTCGCGACCGTCTGCTCGCGGCGCCCCTCGCTGCCGACCGAGAGCCAGCACCAGTCGAGGTCCTCGAGGTCGAATCGAGGCAGCAGCAGGGCGAACAGCTTTTGCGTCAGCGCGTCGTTGAGTGCAGTGATGGTCTGGGTGAGCGTCTCGGCGCCCGCGCCCATCACGATCAGGTTGTCGGTCAGCGCGTCGATGTCGCGCGTGGCGCGCCGCAGGCCCGCGACGTCCCGCGCGTGGCGGATGAACTGCAGCACGTTGCGCATGGTGAGCCGCTGCAGCCCGAACAGGTCGCGTTCGGAGACGACGCCCGCCAGCCGGCCCTCGCGCGTCACCATGATCTGGTGCAGCCCGCGCTGCGCCATGTGCGCCAGGGCTTCCTGCGCGGTCGCCATGTCGCTCATCGTGCCGGGATCCGGCGTCATCACCGCCATGACCGGGGTGCCGAGGTCCACGCCCGGCAGCACGACGCGCTCCATGAGGTCGGTGAGCGTGAAGATGCCCACCGGACGCTGCGTCGAATCGACCACGGCGATGGTGCCGATGCGCTCGTTGCGCATGGTCTCGAGCGCGGCGCGGATCGAAGTGCCCTTCTCGCACGACACGGGGGCGCGCCGGATCACGGTCCGCAGCGACTCGAACATCGTCTGCTGCTCGAGCGCACGCTGGGTGAAGTTCTTGCGCAGCTGCCCGAGCGAGTGTTGGACGATGCCCGCGAGGGCCTGCGTGCAGAATGCAGCGAACGGAGCGGACTCACGGCGCAAGGCATCGAAGTCCTCGCGCGACACCCGGTAGCAGAAGACGTCCTCCGTCGCCTCGAAGCGCCGCGTTCCCGCCGAGCCCGCCGCGAGCGCAGCCACCGGGAAGCACTCGCCGGCGCCGCGCACCTCGTCGTCGCCCGGGACCGCCATGTTGTGCACGCGCACGTGCCCGCGCTGGATGATGTGCAGGTGCTGCGCCATGCCGTCGGCCGGATCGACGATCGTCGTGCCGACCGGGAAGTACGCCAGTTGCGCACGCGCGGCAATGAACTCCAGATCCTTGCGCGCCATCGCCGAGAACGGCACGTGCTCGCGCAGGAAGCGCAGCGTCGATTCGACGATCAGGGCGGGCGTCGCCATGGTCCCGACGCTACACCCGCCCCGCCGTCAATGCACCGCCTCGCTCAGTGGGAGGCCGCCTTGGACGCCAGGATGCCGGTGTTCTGCCGCGCGTAGACCTCCGGCCAGAGTGCCTCGGAGCGCTTGTCGCGGAACAGCAGCGAACCGAGCAGCACCGCGAGGAACCCGAGCGGGATCGAGACGAGGCCGGGGTTCTTGAGCTGGAACAGCGGCTTCTCGAGACCGAGGAACGAGGTTTCCCGCCCTGCAAACTTGACGAGGTCGTCGTTCGCCTTCTGCACGGCCTTGTCGAGCAGCGCCAGGTCGAGCTTCGCCTGGCCTGCGGCGTGCAGGTCGGCCGAGGCCAGCGCGACCTCGATCGCTGCGCGCTTGGCAGCTTCGCCGTCCAGCACCTTCTGTGCGGCCGCCTTGACGGTCTTCGGATAGGTGACGTTGGGCGACACCAGTGTGAGCCCCACCGCGAGCACCGTGCCGACGATCATGCCGGCGACGATGCCGCCGGTGCTGCAGCGCTTCCAGTACAGCGTCAGCAGCACGCAGGGGAAGTTCGCCGAGGCGGCCACCGCGAACGCGAGCGCCACCAGGTGCGCGACGTTCTGGCCCTTGGCGGCGATGCCGATCGTGATCGCCAGGGCGCCCACGAGCACGGTAGCGATGCGTGCAGCGCGCACCTGCTGCTGCGGCGGGACGGTGTCGCCGCCGTGATACACGCCCACGTACAGGTCGTGCGCGATGGCTGAGGCCGCCGCGAGCACCAGGCCCGCCACCACCGCGACGATGGTCGCGAACGCCACGGCCGAGACGAACGCCAGCATGAAGTTGCCGAGGAACGAGTTCGGGCCGCCGCCGAGGAACTGCGCGAGCAGCGGGCCGGCCATGTTGCCGCCGGCGTCGACTGCCGCGATCGCGGCCGGGCCGACGTGCTTCGCGGCGCCGAAGCCGAGGAACAGCGTCAGCACGTAGAAGCCGCCGATGATGGCCATGGCCCAGACCACCGACTTGCGGGCCTGCTGGGCCGTCGGCACGGTGAAGAAGCGCATCAGGATGTGCGGCAGGCCGGCTGTGCCGAACACGAGCGCCATGCCGAGCGAGACCTGGTCGATCGGGCTCTTGAAATACAGGCCCGGCTCGAGGAAACGCTGGCCGAGCTCGATCGCGGACATGTTGCGGGCCGGGTCGCCGAGCAGCGACGCGACGCGCGTCTGTACCTTGGGATCGCCCACGACGTCCTGCAGGAAGGCCGGCAGCGAGAACCCGTAGGGCAGCCAGACCAGCACCACCAGCACCAGCGAGGCGATCACGAGCAGGATGGCCTTGATGATCTGGACCCACGTGGTCGCGACCATGCCGCCGAACAGCACGTAGGCCAGCATCAGCACGCCCACGGCGATCACCGAGACTTCGTAGTCGATGCCGATCAGCGTCTTGACCAGCACGCCGCCGCCCACCATCTGCGCGGTCAGGTAGAAGGTTGAGACGGTGATCACCGACAGCGCGCCGACGATGCGCATCGCCTTCGGGTCATTGCGGTAGGCGAGGATGTCGGGAAGCGTGTAGCGGCCGATGTTGCGGCAGGGTTCGGCGATCACCAGCAGCACCGTGATGTACGCGACGAGCCAGCCGACGGAGTACATGAAGCCGTCGTAGCCGTACTGCGAGATCAGGCCCGCGATGCCGAGGAACGAGGCGGCCGACAGATAGTCGCCGGCGATCGCCCAGCCATTCTGCAGACCGGTGATCCCGCCGCCGGCCGTGTAGAAGTCGGACGCTGTCTTGACGCGCTTCGCGGCGAGGTACGTCACGTACATCGTGAGCGAGATGATCGCCGCGAACACCGCGAACGTCAGCCAGCGGTACTCCGGTGCCACGGCACCCTGCGCGAGTGCCGTGCCGCTCGATATGACCAGCACGCCTGCGAGCGCCCACGCGATCCATCGTCGATGTTGCGTCTGCATGGCTCAGCCCGCCTTCTTTTCGTAGTGTGCCGCGAGCTCGCGCGCCATCCGGTCGAAGTCCCGATTGGCGCGCCACGAGTAGAAGTACGCAATTCCCCAGGCGACGATGAACTGGGTCAGCGCGAACAGCAGGCCGAAGTTGATGACACCCCAGACCTTGACCCGGTAGAGGTCCTGGAAGTACGCGGCGCCGATCGGCAGCAGGAAATAGAACACCACCGAGATGATCATCAGCGTGGTGAGGAACGTCTGCTTCTTGCGGTGCAACTCCTGGAAGCGCGGATCGGCGATGACCGCGTCCCAGTCGATGGTTGGAGGCGAGACCATGGCTGCTCTCCTGGCGGTGCCTGGGGATCGTGACGGTGCGCGCAGTGAATCTAGCAGGAGCCCCGGCCGGGGCCACTGCACATTCGTCGTACGGGAAAGTCGCGGCAGACCAGCGGCCTTAGACGATGGACTAAGGCCGCTCCGCGTGGGTCGGGCTCAGCGATTCATGCGCTCCTCGACGAGCTGCGCGACCACGGACGGGTCGGCCAGCGTCGAGATGTCGCCCAGCTGGTCGTGCTCGTTGGCCGCGATCTTGCGCAGGATGCGCCGCATGATCTTGCCCGAGCGGGTCTTCGGCAGGCCGGGCGCCCACTGGATGAAGTCCGGCGTCGCGATCGGGCCGATCTCGCGCCGCACCCACTCGCGCAGCTCCTTGCGCAGTGCCTCGGTGGGCTCCGCGTCGAACACCAGCGTGACGTAGGCGTAGATGCCCTGACCCTTGATGTCGTGCGGGCAGCCGACCACGGCCGCCTCGGCCACCTGCGCATGCGCGACGAGCGCGCTCTCGACCTCGGCCGTGCCGAGGCGGTGCCCGGCGACGTTCAGCACGTCGTCGACGCGGCCGGTGATCCAGTAGTAGCCATCCTCGTCGCGCTTGGCGCCGTCGCCGGTGAAATAGCGGCCGGGGAACGTCCGGAAATAGGTGTCGATGAAGCGCTGGTGATCGCCGAACACCGTGCGCATCTGGCCGGGCCAGCTGTCCGTGATCACGAGGTTGCCCTCGCAGGGGCCCTCCTGGACCTGGCCCTCGTTGTCGACGATGGCCGGCTGGACGCCGAAGAACGGCAGCGTCGCCGAGCCCGGCTTCTGCGCGATCGCGCCCGGCAGCGGCGTGATCAGGATGCCGCCCGTCTCCGTCTGCCACCACGTGTCGACGATCGGGCAGCGATGGTCGCCGACCACGCGGTGATACCACTCCCAGGCCTCCGGATTGATCGGCTCGCCGACGGTGCCGAGCAGCCGCAGCGACCTGCGCGACGACTTCTTGACCGGTTCCTCGCCCTCGCGCATCAGAGCGCGCAGTGCCGTCGGCGCCGTGTAGAAAATCGTGACCTGGTGCTTGTCGACGACCTGCCAGAACCGGCTCACGTCCGGGTAGTTCGGCACGCCCTCGAACATCAGCGACGTGGCGCCGTTCGCGAGCGGACCGTAGACGACGTAGCTGTGGCCCGTCACCCAGCCCACGTCCGCGGTGCACCAGAAGATGTCCCCGTCCCGGATATCGAAGACCGCTTCGTGCGTCAGTGCCGCATAGACGAGGTAGCCGCCGGTCGTGTGCAGCACGCCCTTCGGCTTGCCGGTCGACCCCGACGTGTACAGGATGAACAAAGGATCCTCGGCGTCCATGGCCACCGGCTCGCACTCATCGGGCTGGCCATCGACGACCTCGCTGTACCAGCGGTCGCGGCGGTACATCGCGACCGACGCCCCGGTGCGCTTCACGACCAGCACGTGCTGCACCGTCTCGGTGCCCGGACTCGCGAGCGCCTGGTCCACGTTGGCCTTGAGCGGCACCTTCTTGCCACCGCGCACGCCCTCGTCGGCCGTGATCACGACCGTGGATGCGCAGTCGGAGATGCGCCCCGACAGCGAATCCGGCGAGAAGCCGCCGAACACCACGGAGTGGATCGCGCCGATGCGGGCGCAGGCGAGCATCGCGACCGCCGCCTCGGGAATCATCGGCAGGTAGATCGTGACACGATCGCCTTTCTGCACGCCGAGCGAGCGCAGCGCATTCGCGAGCCGACACACGCGGTGATAGAGCTCGCGATAGGTGATCGTCTCGGACTCGGCCGGGTTGTCGCCTTCCCAGACGATCGCCGCCTGGTCGCCGCGCGTCGCGAGATGGCGATCGAGGCAGTTCGCCGCGACGTTGAGCTGGCCGTCGTGGAACCAGCGGATGCGGAAATCCGCGGCGTCGAAGCTGACGTCGCGGACCTGCGTGTACGGACGGATCCAGTCCAGGCGGCGGCCCATGCGGCCCCAGAAGCCGGCCGAGTCGTTCACCGACTCCGCGTACAGCCGCCGGTAATCGTCCTGCCGGATCCGCGCGCGCGCGGCGAACTCCTGCGGCACTTCGTAGAGCTTGCTCATGTTCCTCTCCCCGTAGTCTCGTCCGTTGTAATCGCCACCGGCTCAGTCGAGCGCGGCTCGCACCTTTTCCGCATGTGCGGCCAGCAACGCTGGATCGGCCATGTCCCGGGCGTGGAAACGCAGGTCCAGGCCCTCGTGGCGCGGCAGCACGTGAAAGTGAATGTGGAAGACGCTCTGTCCGGCGGCCGACCCGTTCAGCTGCGCGATCAGGATCCCGGGCGCCGCGAAGGCCTTCTGCACGGCACGCGCCACGCGCTGCGTAGTCAGGATCGTCGCCGCCAGCGCGGGGCCCGGCAGGTCGAACAGGTTCTCGGCCTCGGCCTTCGGGATCACCAGCGTATGGCCGTCCGCCTGCGGCATCACGTCCATGAACGCCAGCGTGTGCTCGTCCTCGAAGACCTTGTGGGCCGGGACCTCGCCGCGCACGATGCGGGCAAACACGTTGTTGCGGTCATAGGCCATGGGCCGCTCCCCGGTGGCGACGTCGGTCAACGGAGTATAGCGAGCGGCCCAGCGGTTACCGGAGGGTCATTCGACCAAAGGATGACGGCGCGGGCGGCGGGGCCGCGCTGCTGCGCCGCAGTAATTCACCGCCTGGCCAGGGAAGCGGCGCCGATCGACACGCAACGCAGCTTCCCCGCCGCGGTTACGGCTTGTAGGGAATGACCTTGACCCGCAGCATGAACTTGATGTTCTCGCCGCGCATCAGGTGGTCGCCGTTGTAGTTGTATTCCAACTGGTCAGTGGCCACGCCCGTAATCTGGTACGTCGAGTCGTTCACCTTCTTCAGGAACTGGTTGATCGACGTGAGCGCGGCCGCCGGATCGCCCGCGTTCATTGCGTTGATCGCATTGCGGACCTGCGATTCCATCGCCCGCCCCTCGGGATTCCGGATGACGAGGGCCGCACGGGCGTTCTGCACGGACTTCAGCAGCAGTTGCAGCTTGTACTGGGTCAGCGCGAAGAAGTCCTGGTAGAGCGCCACCTGGTCCAGCGGGTATTCGCGGTTGAAATCAATGTGCATGCCGACCACGAAGTAGGACGCCGTGCGCGACTTCCCGGTCGTGCTGCCGCAGCCGTTGGTGGCTTCGGTCGCCGTGCCGGCGTAGATGCCGGTGCTGGGCCCGACGCCGACACTCGGAGGTGGAAGGCCGGCCGGTCCTTCAAGCATTCTGCGCGGGTCCGTGGACTGCCAGACGATCACGTCCTGCTCCTGCGGATCTTCGGAGTAGAGCGGACCCGGTGCCAGGTTGCCGAGGATCGGATCGGAGCATTCGTAGAGATTGTCAGGCAGGACCGTCGCCGTGTCGTGCTCGATCTCGACGGCACCCTTGAAGATGTCGAGATCCTCGGCCTCCACCTTCACGACCAGGAACCTGGGCGAACCGCAGAGGTACTCGGGTATCGTCAGCGACGCGTCGGGCCCGAAGGCGGCCACATCGTCGAACAGGACGAGCGGTCCGCGATTCACGGAGCACCTGCCGGTGAGGGGATCGATACGCGGATCGTTGAACTCGAAGGCCGTGAAGCTGACTTTGTCGCCCGATTGGAAGGAATTCGCCGGGAACGCGAGCGTCTGGCCTTCAATGGTGGTGCAGGCCGTGCTGGTGGTACCCTCGACGCACTCACCGATCAAGCGCGGCGTGTCGTACTCGACGATGAAGCCGCCGATCGAACTCACCGCCGAGCCTTCATCGTTCCAGCCGTAGAGATTGGTGGCGAAGCGACCGAGCGTCACGTGATTCTCGTTGCCGCCCTGATTGTTGGGCTCGATCTGCACGCCTTGGGCGTTCTCGGCCCAGTTGGTGAAGACCGTGCCGCCATTCACGCTGGTGAACGGCCCTTCGTTGTTCACCCAGCGCCATGCACCGGCACCCGCGCCTGTATCCCGGAATCCACCCACCCAGACCTGCGACTGCGTGAGCTCCGGGGCCGGAGGTACCGTGACGACCGCCAGGTCGAGCGCCTTCTGCAGCAAGTCGTCGACGAGCCACGAGTTCTCGCTGGACGAGGTCACGGTGGCCAGGTGCCCGACGATGGCGCCGGGGGCGCCTCCCAAGGGTCGCTGGGCACAAGCATTCGCTTCTGCCCAGCTGATATTGTTCCTGCTCCAGATCTCATACTTGTGGCCCGTATCGTCATTGACGTCCGAATAGACGAGTGTCGCGTCGGCGGGGCACACAGCGGCTTGCGCCGAGGCCATGGCAAACAACGCCGTCAAACCGGCAAACAGGCTGATGGTCTTGCTGGTGGTCTTGCACATTTCCGCTATTCCTTGCTGCGCGAGGTAGATGGTCGTCGTGCTGGTTCGGTCGCCAACGGTTCTTGTTTTCGAATCCGAACGAGTCGGCTCGGCCCGACGAGCTGCGCGCGCGCCCATCGACAGGTTCTACGCCCGTTCAAGAAGTGGGAACACTATCACAGACTCGATTACGATCCAGCATTCGCCGGCGGCGTGTTATGTCAAGTACGCCGCTGGTTGGCGCATGCAACGCTCAGCAGTCCGGCCGGAAGGCCGTTTCTCAGCGAGTGTTTGTTTCCTGCATCATGGCCGCCTGTTTCGACGATTCCACCGCGCCGCTGCGCCTGCGGCCATACTCTTCCGACCACCGGGTCGCATTGTTCACGTAGAAGAGTAACGCCCCGGAGTCGGCACGCAACGCGGTCAGACCTTCCATCAGCAGCTTGGCACCCTGGGCAGTCTGCCCGAGGCCCAGCAGCGCAGCGCCTTCGACGCTAGTGGCCGCCGCCGTGCGCCAGTGTGCGGCCCCGAGCAATTTCTGGCAGATCGCCCGGGACTCCGTGGCGGCCATCCGCGCTTCCTCGAAACGCCCGGTGTCGACCAGCAGGGTGGCGAGGAGGTTCAGCGAGCCGGCGACCTCGGCGTGCTCGTTGCCGAGCAGCTTCCTGCGCATCTGCAGCGCCTCGCGCAGCAGCGGCTCGGCCGACTCGTATTCACCCGCTTCGAGCTGCCACATGCCCGCATTGGCCATGCCGCGGGCCGTCGACGGATGCTCCAGCCCGACCGTGCGCCGGTACATCTCGAGCGACTCCTGCATCATCCGGCGGGCGCCCTCGGCATCCCCCTTGTCGTGCAGCACGAAGGCCAGGTTGTTCAGCGCCTGTGCGATGTCCGGGTGGTCGTCGCCGAGCAGCTTGCGCTGCATGGCAATGGCCTGGCGGAACATCGATGCCGCCTCGTCGTACTTCTTCTGGTCGGCCAAGGCATAGGCGATGTTGTTGAGGCTGAGCGCGATCTCGGGGTGCGTGTCGCCGAGCAGCACGCGCTTCATCTGCAGTCCCTCGCGGTACAGCTTCTCCGACTCGGCGTACTCGCCCGTGTTGCTCAGCACCACGCCGAGGTTGCTCAGCGCCTCGGCGAGGTCCGTGTGCGGCTCGTCATGCAGCTTGCGCTGCAGCTCGACCGCCAGGCGCATGGCGGGCAGGGCTTCATCGTACTTGCTCTGGCCGTCCAGGTTCATCGCCAGGCCCTCGAGGCTCTTCGCCACCTCGACGGCGTTACCGCCGAGCAGCTTGCGCCGCATGGCGAGCGACTGCCGGAACAAGGGCTCCGCGGCCTCGTACTCGCCCTTGCGCGTGAGCAGGTCGGCGAGCTGGAACTGGCTGCGCGCGATGTCCACGTGCTCGGGCCCGAGCTGCTTCTGCCGCAGGTCGAGCGCCTTGCGGTACATCCTCTCCGCTTCGTCGTACTCCGCGGTCAGCGCCAGTACGCCGCCGAGCTTCTCGGCCGATTGCGCCACCTCGAGACTGTCGGCGCCGTAGAGATCGAGGCGCTTCTGCAGGGCACTGTCGAGCAGCGAGGCGGCCGGCGGATAGAGCGCGAGGCTCGTGTACACCGTGCCCATGGTCTCCATGAGCGTGGCCTGTATTGCCGGTTGCGTGGCCAGCTCGGACTGGATGCGCTGCGCGCCCTTGTCGAGGATCTCGCGCGCCGTGATGGAGTTGCCGCGCGCCTCGTTCGGGTCGGAGACGGCGAACAGGCCGACGAGAAAGTCCGTAGTCTGCCGGGCGGTCTCCGCTTCGGTCTCCGCGCGAATACGCTCGCGCTCGGCCTGGTTGCGCGCGAGCCACGCGGCCGCGGCCAGGCCGGAGGTGATCGTCATGCCGACGATCGAGGCCGTGACCAGCGCGATCATGCGGCGATGCCGTCGCTGCAGCTCGCGCTGTTTCAGCTCGTCGAATCCGACGCCGAGGATGCCGGCGATCAGCTTCAGCAGCGCGTTGAGCTTGCCGTCGCCCTGCGGCCGGGCATCCGCCGCGATGGGCTCCGCCGGCTGCGCGGACAGCGTGCCGTCGGCCCCCATCCGGAACCGCGCGGCGGGTGGAAAACACTCGGCGTCGGTGCCCGGCTCGCCGTCCACGATCAGGCAGAAGATCCGGCTCTCGCGACCGAGGCGCTTGTAGGTCAGGATCTCCTCGTTGGTCCAGTGGGACTTCGCGGCGTTGGGCGAGCAGATGATGATCTGGCTGGACGAGTCCCGGAGCGCCTGGGTGAGTTCCGTGCCGAGACTGTGGGAGGACGAGAGCTCCTCGCGGTCACGGAAGACCTTGCCCATCTGCGACGGCACGACGCCCATCGGCGTAGCGCGACCGACGAGGTGCTTCGGCACCTTGTAGGTCTCGAGCGCCTTGTGCAGCCAGGACGCCCACTTCTCGTCCTTGTGGCTGTAGCTGATGAACGCTCGGTACTTGTATTCTGCCGACAAGGGATGGCCTCAGCCGCGAGCGGTGATTGGGGTCGGATCATAACCGGGACCTGTATCGCAGCGGCAGACTCGACGCACGGCCAGCCGTCCGTGACAAACGCCCGCGTTGTCCCTTATGGTGGGGGCTGGTTCCGTTCCAGGAACCCATACAACTAGAACGACAAGGGGGAATCCTGATGGCTGCGTCATCGACGCAACAGTCGCTGTTGTTTGCAGTGCAGCGCGGGTTCGGTCTGCCCGGGGAGGCGGCGAGTGCGCTTGCCGCGGAACTCGAGCCCGTGGTCTGCCGTGGAGGAGACTGGTTGTTTCGCCAGGGTGACCCGGGCGACGAACTCTACCTGCTGGTGCGTGGCCGACTGCAGGTCTGGATCGACTCGGCCGAGCCCGGCGCGGCGGGACCCCGTTGCGTGGCTGAAGTCGGCCCGGGCGAGACCGTCGGTGAGATCGGCATGCTGAGCGGCGGCGCGCGCTCGGCCGGCATCCGGGCGACAAGGGACAGCCTGCTGCTGCGCATGGGTTCTTCGGCGTTCGACCGGCTGTCGCAGAGCCGGCCCGAGCTGACCCGGCAACTCGCCGGCAGCATTGCGACGCGGTTGCGGGACCGCACCGCGGGCGTCACGTCGATTCGGCGCTCGTTCCGGACGATCGCGCTGCTCCCTCTCGACTCCGGTCCAGCGACCCGGGACCTCGCGGATCGCCTCGTCGCCGCATTCACCCCGCGTGGCGCGGCCCGTGTTCTCACCGCGGCCGACCTGGCCCGGGTCGACGGCATCGAACTCCCCGCCCGGATCGGCGCGCCCGTGACCGCGGGCCTCGTGGACTGGCTGGCCCAGCAGGAAGACCAGCATCGCTGCGTCGTTTACGTCGCAGATCC
>Ga0316622_100000536_pt1 | contig 22217 bp, 19 predicted proteins | sample OWC_Aug_OW2_C1_D_FD_207646 | JGI IMG/M metagenome (GOLD analysis project Ga0316622, IMG submission 207646) | Wetland soil microbial communities from Old Woman Creek delta, Ohio, United States - OWC_Aug_OW2_C1_D5_C | ecosystem: Environmental > Terrestrial > Soil > Wetlands | place: USA: Ohio... | reverse complement strand
GCCCCCCCGCTGCTGTCGACGGACCCACGATCCGGCTGAAACGACGGGTTACTAGTGGTAATCGTGTATGGGGGCGTACCTCCGACGATAGTAAATTGCACACTCCCACCCGTTGCACTACTTATCGTAAATGTTGTCGGCGACACTACAAGCGCAGGCGTCGGTGTCGGCGTCGGCTCTACTGGCGGCTCAACGACAGTAATGTTCGTGCTTCCCGAGGCGGTCCCGGCCGTCGCTGTCACTGTACAGATAAGACCCCGTCCTGGTGCGGTGAATTGTGCTGTGGCGATGCCGCCCGTCGTCTGCCCGAATGGAGTCACCGCACCATCACATCCCAACCCGCCGACTTCAAAATTGACGGTCGTACCGTCGGGTGCCGGAGCCCCAAGGGACGTCTTCACTCCGGCACTGATTGTCGAAGTGCCGTTCGTATCAACTGTGCTCGGTGCTGCCGTTACTATGATCGACGAAATCGTCACCGGTTGCAGGAAAAGACTTGTGGCGTTGAAGGCGCCGTTGTCAGCATCAGCCGTAATCGTCGCGACCGTCCTGACAGAAGTGAGGCCGATCGGGACCACTTTGACAAGGACAGAGGCTTCGCCGTTGATGTCGGTGGTCCTGGTCGTACCAGTCGGGAACGTCACCTCCGCAGTGTCATCCGAGCCGAAGGTGACAGAGACGCCCGGGACCCGCTCACCAGTGCGATCGAACACAGTGGCAACTACGTTCACCTGGTTGTCGCCGGCACCCTGAAAGAGGATCAAGTCATCGGGTTCGTTGCAGATGCCATTGTTGTCGTTGCCGCAGACCTCGAGCGTCAGAGTGGGCAGCAACACAGCGCTGCCAGCAGAAAAGTAGACCGTCCTCGCATCCCGCACGATCTGGCCCGACTGTGTCTCCACCTCAATCGTGATAAAGTCCTGCGTGCTGGAACTAGCCCTGGCAGTGGCGATGCCAATCTGATTTGTCACCGCTATTTCCGGGCTTATGGTGACCAGCTTGTTCGCCACCGCGTTGCTGAACCTTACCTGTACACCCTGCACGGGCTGGCCGTTTCCGTCGAGCACCTTCGCATTCAGGGTGATCGAACCGTTCGTCTGGGCCACGAACTGTGAAGGCTCCAGTTGCACCTTCGCGGGCACTCCGGTCGGCTCGCCTGCCGGCAGGCTCGCCGAGCCTGAGCCGCCTCCTCCGCAGCCGTAGACAACGACACTCAACGCAAAAAGGATTGCGAATAGTAAGGGCTTTCTCATCCTATCCCCCTCGTTACTGGCAGTTGTTGAAGTGCCCGATCTCAAAAGGGACCTGCACCAGTTCGGAGAAACTGTCGCCGAACTGGTTCTGTCCTTCGAGCGTGATAGTCGCGGTGTAGTTGTTGGGGTCTCGGGCTGCGTACTGACCGCTCGACCAGTCCAAGGCGTACTTATCTTTCCGTACAAGGTCAAGGAAGTCTATCGTCGCCGTCACGGTACTAGTGTCGGTACCCGTCGGGGCCGGAATGTTGATCGTCTGAAAACGTGTCATCGATTCGATCGGCGGAGCGCCGATGGAGTCCTGAGAGCGGGTGTATACGATCGTGTACTTCTCAACGGTAATCGTCGGCCGGAAGGGCGGGTTCGGATTCGGGTTGATGAGCCGTGCGTTGATCGTGAGAGTTGCCTGGTGGGTCGTGAAAGTCTCAACAACCGGCGGCGGGCCAGCCTGGCAGATCTGCTGGAAGGCATCGACCGAGGAGGTGTTCGCGCCAAGGTAAAGGGGGGTCACGGACGCATCAAGGATGAGACCCGTGTTCTCAGAACCTGAGCTGCCGGGGCTGCCGGCCCCACCTCCGCAACTGCACAGGAAGGCCGATACCGCAAGGAGGCAAAGGGCAAGCGGCAACGAACGATTGAATCTCATGTTTCCTCCTCTCATTTCTTGTGAAGACACCACAGGACCCGTCAGCGCTTTATGATCCTCGGGGTGATGAAGATGATGAGTTCCGAGGTGGTATCCTCGACTCTGTCGTTCTTGAAAAGCCAGCCGAGGCCTGGAACGTTCTTGAGTACGGGGACACCTGTGCTGGTGTTCCGCTCGGTCCTCTTCAAAAGGCCACCTATGACGATGGTCTCGCCGGTCTCGATGAGCACGTTCGTCCTGCTTTCTATCTTCGTCGTCCGGGGCGCCGTGCTCCCAGCACTTATGGGGACAAAGTCGATCAGGTCTTCCTTGTTCACCATGACATTAGCAAGAACGGAGTTGCTAGGGGTGATATGGGGTGTGACCTCGATCTGAATTGCGACATCCTTGAAGGCCGCCGAGATCTGGCCGCTGGCCGGGTCTCTCTGGGCATAGGGGATGCTTTCACCCTGAAGGATCTTTGCCTTTTCGTTGTCCAGGGTGACAACCCGCGGGTTCGAGATAATGCGGGCTCTCCCTGCGGCCTCGATTGCCGTAAGCTGCACATCCAGCCCAAACGTCCCGGCAGCGTTGATGATCCCGAAGCTCACCCCGGAAGCTGGATTCGCGGCTGGCGTGTTGACCACGTTGGGCAGCAAACCGAAGGGTCCCGTGCCAAGACTCTGGTTGCCACCGATCGACCAGAGGGGCCCCCTGAAGCCGATGCCCCACTGGATGCCAAGGTCTTTGACAGCTTGGGTCGATATCTCCACGATCCTCGCCTCTATCTGCACCTGGCTCGTAGCCTTATCAAGGCTCACGAGCAGAGCATCGATCTTTCCGAATGTCGCCGGTATGTCGTTGACCACCAGGGAGCTCGTCCTCTTGTCGAAGCTCATGCTCCCTCGTGATGTCAAGATCCTGGAATCCTTGATCGAGTTCTGGAGCACCGCGGGGTCGGCGTAGCTGACGGAGAAGACCCGCGTTTCGAGGGGTTCCGACTCCCGCTCTGTCCGCCTTAGATTCGACTCGTCTTGCCGTTCCTTCGCAAAAACTGCCATCGGCGCGATGCGTATGACGTTGCCATCGAGATCCTTGTCGAGGCTGAAGGTCTTCAGGACGAGGTCAAAGGCCTGCTCCCAGGGAACGTTCGTCAGCTTCATTGTTATCTTGCCTTTGACGTCGGGGTGAAGGACGATGTTGTAGCCGCTGACGTCGCCGAGGAGACGCAGGATAGCGACCACATCCCCGTCCTGGAAATCGAGAGAGACGAGTTCCGAGGAGATCGGTGCCCTCTTTGCCTTCTCAGCGTCTTTCTTTGCCGGCATCTCCTTGGTTTTCAGTGCTATAACCACCTCGTCATCTGCCGACGCCACCTCGACCTCTGTCCTGCCCCTCATGTCAAGCGTGAATCGTATTCTGTTCAGATCGACGCCGAACTTGAACTCCCTCACCGGACCCGGCAGGACCGTGGGCATGGGAGCCTTCATCTCGACATCCGGGATTTCAATGAGAATGCGCGTGTCGCCCTGGCTTATGGAAGGCTCGGGGAGCGCCCCGTCACCGCGTATTCTTAAGTCGACCCTGTTGCCCTCCGTTTCAAAGGAGACTTCCCGGATCTCGCGGGCCATGACGTCCCAAGAGGCTTCCTTCTTGCCCATCGAGGCCGCCGCTGCACCTTCAGCGGCCTTCACCTCCTGGAACTTTACTGTCAGAGTGTCGCCCCTGACCTCCGGGACAGCCTTCATCGGGCTCGTCAGAAGAACGTCGAGCCTCGCCGCCACAGCCGGCGACTCTATCTGGAGAGGGTTTATCTCGGTAATGCCGGGACGGTCTGAGGCGATCCTCTTGCTGAACTTTCCAAGCCTCGCTCCCTCCAGGTCAATCAGCACCTTGAAGGGGTCATCAGAGGCAAGCACTTTGTACTTGACGCCCCCCGGGACGGTGATTCTGAGCGAATAGTCAAGCACTTCTATGTTCGTGATTTCCGGGGCTGCGGCTTTGCCCTGCTGGGCAAAGGAGACTCCGGAAGGACCGGTGAGACCTGCAAGACTCAGCCCGACGACCACACACAAGAAAAGGGCGGCGATCCTCCGCTTCTCCCACGCCTTATATTCAGCCCCGGGCACCGCATCCCCGAAAGGCTCTGTACCGAGTCCTGAATCTTTCATCCCCTTGTACCCTCTCTTCATGCCTGGTCCTCCAAACGGAGTTTTAAAACGGTATCACGCTGACCGAGGACACCCCGCTCATTCCGCACCGTCTCCCTGACGACTACCGAGTCTTTCTGTATCTTCTGAACCTTGCCTCCGTGGAGCCCTATCCGCATGCCCTCTTTCACAGTATAGGATTTCCCGTCCGGCATGGTGATTACGGCATAATAGCCGCTCGTGCTGGAGAGGATTGCCACGAGTTTGAATTCCGAGATCTCATAATCCTCGAGGGGAGTCATGCCCCTCCTCTTCTCGGTCTCCGGCCTCAGCACAAGAGGGACAAAAGGGTCCCGCCGGTCCTGGGCAGCATACTTAAGAAAGGCAGAACGGCCTTTGCTCTGGACAGCCGATTCGTCAGGCACTTTGCCGCCGGCCTCGGGGCCCTTGGCTGGCTTCTTCTGCTGGTCGGCTTCCGGCGGGGCCTTGGACACCTGCGGCGGAGAGCCGGTTCCCAGCCATCCGGAGCTGTAAAGGTAGATGCCGGCCCCTATGACCACAACGCTGAGAAGGACAAGAAGGGCGACTAGGCGCTTGTTCATTTCTTCTGACTCCCTTGCTTCTTCAGGGCCTCCCGCTCGTTCTCCGGGATCACCGAGTAGGTCATGGCCGTGAAGGTGACATTCAGCACCGCACTCCCCTTCGTGATTTTTTGCCCCGCGGGCTTCATGTTCAGGTTTGTCGCGTTGACGATCCTGTTCAGCCCGGTGATCGTGCTGAAGAACTGTCCCAGCCGGTGGTATTGCCCCCTCACCTCAACATCAACAGGAATCTCATAAACCTCCTGGCTGGGATGGACGGTCTTCTCCCGTGGTTTCCATACGACCACCTGGAGGCCCGAGGCGATCCCCGTCTCGGACACCTGCTTGAGGAGACCCGACACCTCGCGTTCGACGGGAAGCTGGAGCTGGAGTTCAGCCAAACTCTTCTTCAGCCGCTCGTTTTCAGCCATCAGCTCTGTGAGCTTCGCTGCCTTCTGTTCGGCCACACGTATCTCGGCGAGCTGCTTTTCCACCTCAGCGGTCAGCACCGCAACCTCCTGTGTTGCGGGCTGGATGAGAAGGAAGAAGGCAGCCGCCAGAATCACCACGGGAGGCAGGATAAGCAGCAGGTTCTTTTTGAGGGGCGAGAGGTTTTCGATATCGAGCTTCATGTCCATGGCGTCTCACGCTCCGAGGGTGAAAACCAGGCTGTATTTGTAAACAGTGACTTTCTCGACCTGCGTCTCACGGGTTTCCAGGAGGGTCACGTTGGTCACGCCAGGCGCCTTCTTCAAATTGTCAACGTAGGCCACCACATCAATGTTTGTGAAGGCAAAACCTTCCACGGCAACGTTGTTCCCTCTGTAGGAAAGGGCGTTCACCCAGACCCCCTCAGGCAGGGCACTGCTCACCTGGTCAAGGATCCTCACCGGAATTGACTGGTTTTCCCTGAGCTTTTCGATGAGGTTGGTCTTCAGGAGGTACTCTTTGTTGAGGCTCTCAAATTTCTTGACCTCGCTGATCTTCTTTGCCAGGGTCGCAAGCTTGGCCTTGTTCTCTTCGCTCTGCGACCTCAGCTGAGAGACCTTGGACTTGAAATAGACCGTGGCAAAGCCGGCAACCAGGAGGGATGCGAGGAGCACGGCCAGAAAAACGACGAGGAAGCGAGGAGGGGGACCAACTTTCTTCTTCTTCTTCCTCTCCCCCAGGAGATTAATGCGTATCATTACCTGTCACCTTCGCGCCTCAGAGCAAGCCCAACAGCTACGGCCGCGATTGGCGCCACCTGTCTGATTAAGCCGGCATCGAGTTTCTCTGGCACGGCAATCCTCCTGAAGGGATCAGCGACCTTGACCGGTATGCGCAGGCGTTCCGCCATGAGGTCCGCAAAACCCTTGATCAGGGCCGCGCCCCCGCTGACGACTATCTCATCGATCTCCACGTCGCTCACGCTGCTCTTGAAATACTCGAAGGAACGGTATATTTCGGCATAAAGCTCATCAGAGGCGTTCCTCATCACGGTCTCAACCTTCTCGGCGGAAAGAGAGCCGAGACTCTCGCCCTTTTTGACCTTCTCCGCGTCATCCCTTGAAAGGTCAAAAGCCTTCTCGAGTGCCAGCGTGTGCTGAGAACTTCCCATGGGACTGTCCCGCGTAAAGAGAGGTGCGCCGTCTCCCAGAATCGTGATGTTGATGTCACTGGCACCCACATTGACCAGGGCAACCCGCCTGACATCGAGCATGTCGTAGTTGACTTCATACATGTTGCACAGGGCGAAGGCGTCCACATCGATGACCACAGGCTTCAGGCCCGACTTCGTCGCCACCTCTATGTAATCGTCCATTACATTGTTCTTGACGGCGACGAGGACCACGTCCATCTGGCCCTCCTCATCCTTCTTCGGCCCCAGTATCTGAAAATCCATCTTCACATCGTTGATGTCAAAGGGAATGTACTGCTCGGCCTCGTACTTGATCGAGACGCCCAACTCGTCCTCGGTCATCATCGGCATGGAGATGCGCTTGACCACCACCGACGAGTGCCCTGAAATGCCGAGCACCGCATCCCCTCCCCTCACGCCCGATTTCCTGAGGAGTTCCTTGATGGCTTCCACAAGCGATGTCTTGTCGGAGATCAGACCGTCTGAGATGATGTCAGGGGGGAGGGGGATCAGGTCGAAGAGCCCAAGCTCGTAGGCGCCTTTCGTCTCATTCACTTGGGCAATCTTGAGATAGCTCGAACCGATGTCAAGACCTATGGGTGTTTTCTTTCCTATTAACATGTTCCGTTATGAATACCAGAAATGGAGTAGTTTGTCAAGTCTTTTTTGCTGTCTTTTCTTGCTCCCGCCTTCTACTGAGCTATTATCGGCTTCTGCGTCCTCTTTTTTAAGTGACTCCGGTCACAGGCTTCTTGTCCGACAGGCCACAATTCCGGGGTGGTGAAGCTGCTCGCCACCGAGACCTTGAGGGGCCCGCGATCTCCTATGCAGAACTCGTGCCAGACCAGAGAGCCCCGGACCGAGGGTTTTCAACCCGTTAACGCCATGAATCTTGACGCTTGCAAGCGCCATTAGTCACGTAATTGACTGTCGACCCCCTCCGCCGACATCGCCAGAGTGGACAGCCGGAGCAGCCTGAAAGGTCCTGGGTGATGCCTGCCCATAAAATCGAAGTCTTGTCATTGTCCGGCAAGACCGGACAATCCAGGAGGTTCTGAAAATACTGGATTCCGTCCCCCGACTTATGACTATACATAGCGACTAAACTCGTCTGTCACTCCCGCAACCCCGAATTTGACGCGGGGGCGTCTGGAATCCTTCTGAAAGAACGATTCCGGACCGATCCCCGACGAGCGGGGACAAGAGCCGGAATGACAGCAAAGCGCTCTCCACGTCCTTGTAAACAGGCACTGCAAGAACACTATAAAGGCTGGTCAACGCGGATGTGCAGTTCCCTCAACTGCTTCTGTTCAACCCTGGAAGGCGCGCCGCTCATGAGACAAAGGGCCTTCTGGGTCTTCGGGAAAGCGATCACGTCACGTATCGACTGAGCTCCGACCATGAGCATCATGATACGGTCGAGTCCGAGGGCGATGCCCCCGTGAGGAGGCGCACCATAGTCCAGAGCCTCCAGCAGAAAGCCGAACTTCGCCCGGGCCTCTTCGTCGGCAATGCCGAGTATGCCGAACATCTTCTTCTGAACTTCTCGCCGGTGGTTGCGGATACTCCCGCCGCCAATCTCGTATCCGTTCAGCACTATGTCATAGGCCCGTGCCCTCACCCCGAGAAGTCCCTCGCGGCCGGAGGGGGTGAGGCCTGACCCTTCAATGCCAACCGAGAGCAGGGCAGCCGCATCCTCGTCCTTCGGGGCTGTAAAGGGATGATGCATTGCGGCGAACCTCTTTTCCTCGTCATCCCACTCAAGGAGCGGGAAATCACAGATCCAGGCGAACTTGAAGCCTGGCTGGACAAGGCCGAGCCTCTTTCCGAGTTCCAGCCTCAACCGGCTCAGCACGTCGTGGACGGTGTCCGCCCTGTCAGCCACAAAGAGCATCACGTCACCCTCCACGGCCTCAAGCCTTTCGGCCATTCCCCTAAGGACCTGTTCGGGGAAGAACTTGGCAATGGGAGACTCGAACCCGTCCTTCACCTTTACCCACGCAAGACCCTTGGCCCCAAGGGACTGGACCTCGGCGGTCAGCAGGTCCATCTCCCTCCTTGACAGACCCGCCATGCCCTTACCGTTGATGGCTTTGACCCTCCCTCCCGAGGAAAGCGCGTCAAGGAAGACCTTGAAGGAGGAGGCCCGGGCAGGCTCCGCCATATCCTTGATCTCGAGGCCGAAGCGGAGGTCAGGCTTGTCGTTGCCGAACCTCTCCATGGAATCGGCAAAGCTCAGCCTCGGGAAGGGGACTTCGATATCGACATCGAGAATCTGGCGGAAGAGTCTCTTCATCATGCCTTCCACAAGTGTGATCAGGTCATCGGGCTGCGCGAAGGACATCTCCACGTCGACTTGGGTGAACTCGGGCTGGCGGTCCGCGCGAAGGTCCTCGTCCCTGAAGCACTTCACGATTTGATAGTAGCGGTCAAAGCCGGCGATCATGAGGATCTGCTTGAACAGCTGGGGCGATTGCGGGAGCGCGAAGAACTGTCCGGGGTTGACCCTGCTCGGCACGAGATAGTCCCGGGCGCCCTCAGGGGTGGATTTCGTCAGCATGGGGGTTTCGATATCGAGAAAGCCGTGCTCATCGAGATAATCTCGTATGACCTTGGTGGCCCTGTGCCTGAGGATAAGATTGCGCTGGAGCTCGGGTCTCCTGAGATCGAGGTACCGGTACTTGAGCCGGAGCGACTCCGACGCCTCCGCAGCCTCCTCCATCGGAAACGGCAGGGGCTCCGCCTCGTTGAGCACCGACATTTCCCGGGCATAGAGCTCGACCAGTCCTGTGGGGAGCGCCCTGTTTTCGGTTCCCTCGGGCCTCTTCCGAACCTCGCCCCCCAGCGATATCACAAATTCCGAGCGGAGACTGTGCGCCAGTTCATGGACCTCCGCGGACACGTCAGGGCTGAACACTACCTGAACGATGCCGGTCCGGTCCCTGAGGTCGACGAAGATGAGGCCTCCGTGGTCTCTCCGTCTGAAGACCCAGCCCGCGAGCCTGACGAAAGATCCTGCATCCCCCTCCCTGAGTTCACCGCACAGCCTGTCTCTGAACATAAAGCCTCCCGTAGACATTCAGACGGCGAAGCATTCCCGCCGTATTCTCTCCAGTTCATCAGGCCGCATCGCCCGGTATTCGCCCGGTCTCAGGTCACCAAGAAGCAGACCGTCGACAGCGACCCTCCGCAGCCTGACCACCGGATGTCCGAGGGCCTCAAGCATTCGCCGAACCTGACGGTTCCTGCCTTCGGTAATGCTGATCTCGATCCATGAGTTGTGTTCGCTTTCCCTTACCACCTTCGCCTTCGCCGGCGCCGTCATGCCGTCGGACAGCCGCATGCCCCTCCTGAGTTTCTCCAGTTCCCTCTCGGTGATCACCCCCCTCACCTTAACCGCGTATGTCTTGGGAATCCCCGCGGACGGATGGAGGAGCGCCTGTGCGAGATCGCCGTCATTGGTGACCACCAGAAGCCCTTCGGAGTCATAGTCGAGACGGCCCACCGGGAAGACCCGATACTTCACTCCCTGAAAGAAGTCCTTGACCGTCGTTCTGCCCTCGGGATCGGTGAGTGTGGACATCACACCTCTCGGCTTGTTGAAGAGAAAATGGACCTTTGGCTCCGTCCTCATCAGGAGCTTGCCGTCAACCTTTATATGATCCCGCGACAGGTCCGCCGACATGCCGATGAGGGCAGGCCTTCCGTTTACTGAGACCCTCCCCTCCCTGATGAGATCTTCCGCCTTTCTACGCGAGGCGACGCCCATCCGGGCGAGGATCTTCTGAAGTCTCTCTTCCACTTGGTCACCCTGATATGCGTGGACAGGTCACGGGAACCTGAGATGCTCGGCCAAACCCCCGAGCAACGTGCCGCAGACGCCGCCTACGACTTGATCTCGACGTAGGCCTTCTGCCTGAGCCCCTTAACCCAGTTCTTGTAGTCCCTCTGAAACTTCTCTTCCAGCATCCGCTGGCGGACGCTCTCCCGCAGTTCCTGAGGATTGTTGAATTTCCGCGCTTCGTTCAGTTTGAGGATGTGCATGCCCCGCTCCGTCCAGAAGGGCTCGCTGATGTCGCCGACGCTCATGCCGCTGAGGACTTTTTCAAACTCCGCCGTGATGTCGCGTTTCCGGATGAACCCGAGGTCACCGCCGCTCTTCGCACTCGAATCCTCGGAGTAGCGGGATGCAACGTCTGCGAAAGGCTCGCCAGCCTTGAGCTTGAGATAGATCTCCGCAGCCCTTTCCTCGGTCTTCGTCTTGTCCTGCCCCTTCTTCAGGAATATGTGGCTGATGGCGTATCCCTCCCCGTCCCGTACGACCTGCGGGTTGTCCCGCAAATACCTGTCGAGGTCTCCCTCGGTCACGATGATCTTGCCCCGGACCTCCTGCTCGACCACCCGGCCCACCATGATCTGATCGGCCACCTTTCTGCGGTACTCCTTCATCGTGAAGCCTTCCTTCTTTATAGACTCCTCAAAGGACTGCTCACTCATGGAGTACTTATCCCTTATGCCCTGCACTGCCCTGTTGACATCCTCCTCGCTCACTGAAACACCGAGTCGCGCGGCCTCCTGGATCTGCAGCCTCAGGTCGATGAGCACCTCAAGAAAGGCCGTCTCGTTCTGTCTGAGAAACTCGCGACGGTCTTTCTCCGTGAGCGTCTTGAGAGTGCCTGAGGCCTCAAACTCCATGGTTTTGTAAACCTCGCTCCAGGTGATGACATCCTTGTTCACAATGGCCATGACCCTGTCGAGAAGGATCGCTCCCTCGGCGAGACCCGCCGGGCAGCTCATCAACAGACATACGACAGCGGCGATCCTGAGCCTCATACCCCACCTCCACGATTCCCCGCGCTGAAGCAGGGTCCTTGTGTTATGAAGCGGCGACGTGACATCAGCAGATCCTTGGGAGCTGCTCCCCGGGAAGCATGTCGACGATGCGTGTGCCCCCCACCCCGGTTCTGAGAAGGACCATACCCCGTGTCTTCCGGTCCTCAGCCCCCACTTCTCCTATGATGGCCGCGTCCTTTGCCAGAGCGTGATCCTTCATCCGCGAAAAGAGCGATGCCGCCGCGTCCGCCGCCACGATCGCGATCAGGATGCCCTCGTTGGCGACATAGAGAGGGTCAAGCCCGAGAAGCTCGCAGGCGCCGCGTACACCGCCTGGCACCGGCAGCGCGTCTTCATCGATACGCAGAGTCCGGCCGGATTCCAGGGCAATCTCCTTCAGGGTCGTCGCCACGCCCCCTCTGGTGGGGTCTCTCATCATTTTGACCTCAGGAGGTCTCTCAATCATGAGCTCCACGAGGCCGTTGAGCGGAGCTGTGTCACTGAGCACCGGCGGGTCAAAAGCGAGGCCGTTCCTCTCGGCCATGACCGCAACCCCGTGCCTGCCGATAGGGCCGCTCACGATGATCTTGTCTCCCGGCTCAATGCGGTCGGGGCCGAGAGAGACCCCTTCAGCAACGGTTCCGATGCCGCAGGTCGTGATGAACAGACCATCGCCCTTTCCCTTCTCAACAACCTTCGTATCACCGGCGACTATCCGGATGCCCGCCCTCCCGGCAGCCTCCGCCATGGAAACGAGGACCTTCTGCAGCGTCTCCATGGGGAACCCTTCCTCGATAATGAAGCCGGCGGAGAGGAACAGGGGGCGTGCCCCTGCCACGGAGAGGTCGTTCACGGTGCCGTAGACCGAGAGTTCGCCGATGTTGCCCCCGGGGAAGAAGAGCGGCGACACCACGTAGCAGTCAGTGGTAAAAGCGAGCCTCCGGCCGTCATACCCCGGGTCGATCGTCGCTGAATCGCCCAGATCACTTACGCCCAGCAGAGGGGCAACGTGATCCCTTATCAGCTGATGCATCAGCCTGCCCCCGCTACCATGTCCGAGCAGCACCCTCTCCATCTCACCTCTCATCATACGGTGACGCCTCCGCGCATACCTGCCCGGGACTCTCGGCTAAGGGCCCCTGGGCGCTGATGCAGTAACGTGCGGGACCTGTCTGAGGCGCCCCGTCACGGAACGCGGGAGTGACGGAGAACCCGATCAGGGTCTGATCAGGGTCGGACGGCCCTTTCCGATAGATCCTGTAGCCTTTCACCCACAGCTCAGGGTTCTCTTTCCACAGCAGAAAGATTGCCCTGTCGGAAGGGACGATGCGCAGTCCCTCGGGAGCCCCCGGTCTGAAGGTCGCCGGGTTTACCTCAAGTTCCTGTGAAAGCGGGCCCTCATCGCGAAGAGGAGTGCGGCGAAAGGCTTTGACCGAATAATACACGATCCCTGTCGAGTCTGCCCTGTCCGTGAACCTGCTCTCCTCCAGAGGCGCCTTGTTAGTGGGCTCACCGGGCCGTGCGCCCGCCTGTCGGCTCCGGTAGATATCGTAAAGCACATCACCATCCAGCCTTTCCCACGATATCTCGACGGAATCAATCCCGACAGCGTATCGGAGCCCCCGCGGTGAAGGGGGCGGTTCCTGAGGGGTAACGTCGAGCATCGGTGAGAATGCGCCGTACACGTCTCTGGCACTCACCGCCCGGATTCTGTAGACATACCGCGTGCCTGCCTGCACGTCCTTGTCGACAAAGCCGGCGCCGTCACCAGGGAGACGGGCGATGAGCCGGAAATCCGGTTCGCCCAGCGTAGTCTCCCGGCCGGTGGCCTCCGCCCGTTCGATCTCGATGCCCTGAAGGATCACCTTCGTTTCCGCGGGGCGGTCCCAGGACAGGATGACCTCATGCTCGCGGTGAAGAGCTCTGAGTGCCGCTATCTGGTGCGGCTTCTCAAAAGACCGGAGGGTCGGATATCCCTTCTGGCCGCAGGACGCCATAAGTAGCAGTGCGTTGAGAGAAACCAGCAGGGTCGTTACGATAGAGAATCGACGGACCGGGGGCATGTCCCCTCAGTCTCCCCCGATCGCTTTCTTGAATCTCTCGATCTGGCCGCGGACGGCCTCAGGCGCCGTCCCGCCGTATGAACGTTTCATCCTGACCGACGCAGCCGCATCGAGGACCTCAAAGATATCGCTGTCGGCGGCATCCGAGAAAGATCGGTATTCCTGGAGCGTGAGGTCCCTGAGAGCCTTCTTTCCGTCTATGCAACTGCGCACTATCCTCCCGGTGATCTCATGGGCCCTTCTGAAGGGGACGCCCTTCCTAACGAAGTACTCTGCAATGTCCGTGGCCGTGGCGTATCCGGCATCGCTGCCTGACTCCATCATCGCAGCGTTAAACCGCACACCGCCGATGAGTTCGGCCAGCAGTGTGAGCGTATTCCTAACGGTGTCGGCCGTGTCGAAGACCGGCTCCTTGTCCTCCTGCATGTCCCTGTTGTAAGTGAGCGGAAGGCCTTTCATTGTCGTCAGAAGGCTCATGAGACTCCCGTAGACCCTGCCCGTCTTGCCCCGCATCAGCTCCGCCACATCGGGGTTCTTCTTCTGGGGCATGATGCTCGATCCCGTAGTGAAGGCGTCCCTGAGCTCGACAAACCGGAACTCCTCCGAAGACCAGCGCACCATCTCCTCGGCGATCCTCGAGATGTGCATCATGAGTATGGCCGCGCAGGACAGGAACTCAACGGCAAAGTCCCTGTCGGCGACCGAGTCCATGCTGTTCTCCGAAACGCCACCGAAACCGAGCAACTCGGCAACGTAGCCTCTGTCAATAGGCAGGGACGTGCCGGCGAGGGCGCAGGAGCCGAGGGGAAGGACGTTGATCCTGCCCAGGAGGTCTCTGAAACGGGCCCGGTCCCGCTCAAGCATCTGCGCGTAGGCCATGAGGTGGTGAGAGAGGAGCACCGGCTGTGCCCGCTGGGAGTGGGTGTACCCCGGCATGATGACGCCGAGGTGTTCTTCCGATCGCTCAAGGAGCGCGCCTTCGACCGTCCTGAGGAGCGACCGTATGGTTTGCACCTCGTCTCTCAGATAGAGCCTGAGGTCGAGCGCCACCTGGTCGTTTCTGGACCTCGCCGTGTGCAGGCGCTCGCCCGGCTCGCCGATCCTCTCGATCAGGGCCGCCTCGATGTTCATGTGGACGTCTTCAAGGTCTTCCCTGAACGTGAAGGCGCCTTCCTCGATATCGCGGGCGATGTCCTGAAGACCCTGCACGATCAGTCCGGCGTCGGCCTCCGGAATGATGCCCTGTCTGCCGAGCATCCTGGCATGGGCGATGCTGCCCTCGATGTCATACCTCCAGAGCCGCCTGTCATAAGAGATCGACTCGGTGTAGTGCTCGACGATTCGCGAGGTCTCCTCGGTAAACCTCCCGGACCAGGGCTTCTTCATGGCGCGGCGTTACTCCTCGGATTTCTGCTTCTGCCTCTCGGCAACGATCTTCTGGGCGAGGTGGGCGGGCACCTCTTCGTAGTGCGAGAACTCCATGGAGTAGAGGCCGCGTCCCGAGGTCATGCTCTGGAGCTGATTCGCATAAACGAGCATCTCGGACATGGGCACGAGGGCCTCGACCTTCTGGTTCCCGCCCGCTTGGGCGTCGACACCCTGCACCTTGCCCCGCTTCGAGTTCAGATCGCCGATGACACTGCCCAGGGTATCCTCGGGCACAATCACCTCGACCTTCATGATGGGCTCCAGGAGGACCGGTCTTGCATCCTGAACGGCCTTCTTCAGCGCCATGGAGCCGGCGATCTTGAAGGCCATCTCCGAGGAGTCAACTGAATGGTATGAGCCGTCGAAGAGTCTAACCTTCACGTCGACCATAGGATAGCCGGCAAAGGCGCCTTCTTTCATCGTCTCGACGATTCCCTTCTCCACGGCCGGACGGTATTGCTGAGGAATGACGCCGCCGACGATCTTGTCAGCGAACTCGTACCCGCCGCCTCGCGGCATGGGCTCGATTTCGATCCAGCAGTCGCCGTACTGACCCCGGCCTCCCGACTGCTTCTTGTACTTGCCCTGGGCTTTTGCCGGCGCCTTGATCGTCTCGCGGTAAGGGATCTTGGGGGTCTTCATCGTGACCTCGACGCCGAACTTCCTCTTGAGCTTCTCGAGGGCGATCTCGAGATGCACCTGGCCCATGCCCGAGAGGAGCATCTCCCGTGATTCCTCATCCCTGCTGAAGCGCAGTGTCGGGTCTTCTTCAAGGATCCGCTGGAGGCCGATGCTGACCTTCTCCTCGTCGCCCTTCGTCTTCGGCTCTATGGCATAGGAGATGATGGGGTCGGCAAAGCGTACCTTCTTGAGGACCAGCGGGTGGTGTTCCTCGCACAGGGTGTCACCGACGTTGGTGTCCTTTAACTTCACCACGGCCGCTATTTCACCGGGCCCCACCGACTGGGCGGGTACGTGTTTCTTTCCCTGGAGGTAGAAAACCTGCCCGATCCGCTCCTTGCTGCCCGATGACGCATTAAGGACCGTCGAGTCCGCTTTCAGCACGCCCGAGTAGACCCTGAAGATGGAAAGCTTGCCCGCAAAGGGGTCCGCAACGGTCTTGAACACGTAGGCTGTGAGAGGCTCCGAGGCGACAGGCTTCCTCTCCACTTCCTTGTTGTCTTTCGGGTTCACACCCTTGATCGGGGAGATCCTGCTCATTTCGTCCGGAGAGGGCAGGCACAGGATCACGGTATCCATGAGTTTCTTGACCCCTCGGTTCAGAACGGCGGACCCGCAGACGACGGGGATGAACCTCCAGGTCAGACAGGCTTCCTTGATGCCCTTCAGGATCTGCTCATTCGTCAGTTCTTCTCCCTCGAGGTACTTCTCAAGCAGCGCGTCATCGGCCTCGGCGATCTTCTCGACAAGTTTCTTGCGATACTCGTCGGCAATGGCCTTCTGGTCGGCCGGGATGTCCACATCGGTCTGTTTGCCGTCTTCGTAGAGGTAGGCCCTCATGGTAAGGAGATCAATGAGCCCTCTGAAGTTCTGTCCCTCGCCGATGGGCAGGTAAAGCGGGACCGCCTCAGCCTCGAAGGATTTCTGGATCTCGTCAAGGGCGTTGAGAAAGTTTGCCGACTCCTTGTCGAGCTTGTTGACAAAGACGATCCTGGGCACCTCGAACTCGCCCGCGTACTTCCACACCTTCTCGGTCTCGGCCTTGACACCTGATATGGCGCTGACGATCACCACGGCTCCATCGGCGACCCTCAGACAGCCCCTGGTGTCCTCGATGAAATTGATGAACCCCGGGGTATCGATCAGATTAATCCGCGTCGACTTCCACTCGCAGAAGGCCATGGCGGACGAGACGCTGATCTTCCGGGCCACCTCTTCCGGCTCGTAATCGGTGGTCGTATTGCCCGCCTCGATGCTTCCCATGCGGTCGATGGCGCCGGCGTTGTAGAGCATCGCCTCCGTCAAAGACGTCTTGCCCGCCCCGGCATGGGCAATGACTGCCACGTTCCTGATCTGACCCACATCCAACCGTGTCATAAACTCCCCCTTTATCTGCGTGATCAACAATCCGGCGGGAGTGACGGGTCTTGCAGTGCCACGTCACTCCCTCTATGGTGTTATGATTTCCTCAATGATCGGCGTGAATTTCTTCCCGGCCTCGATTCTCCGTATGAAGAGTTTCACGAGCATGAAGGCCGCCGCCAGCAGGCCGAACCCGCACATCGCCGAAACGATCTCGGGGTCGATCTGCGGGAGAAAGCCGGCCACGTATTCTTTGCCGATGACAGCCCCGAGTATCAGCGCGAGCCCCGGGACTCCGTACACCAGGAGGCTTCCTTTGAGGTAGGTGTAAGGTCTGAAAAAAACCCTCACCGTGTCGCCCTTGCGGGCCTGCGCACTGTTCAGGGCCTCGATCTCGGCTCCTTCGCCCGTGACTCTGCAGACGCTCCCGGCGGAGCACTTGTCGCACACGCCTTGCTTCCTGACGACCACAAGGGCCGTAGACCCGTGAATCTCCTTGACGACACCTATCTCTTCCACGGCAGCATCTCAGTCATACCCTCACCGGTCCCACCAGAGGCAGTTCACTCCTTCTCCTTGAGGAGCTTGTACTCGATGCTGTCCACGAGGGCCTGCCAGGAGGCCTCGATGATGTTCTCCGACACCCCTACAGTCCCCCAGCGGCCCGTGTCATCGCCCGACTCGACGAGCACACGGACCCGCGCCGTCGTGCCCTTCCCGGCGGTGAGCACCCTGACTTTATAGTCGTGGAGCTTCACCTTCCTCAGCTCGGGGTAGAATTTCTCGAGGGCCTTCCTCAGCGCGTTGTCCAGGGCGTTCACCGGCCCGTTCCCGATTGAAGCCGTGTGCTCTATGCTTTTTCCAACCTTCACCATGATGGTAGCCTCGCACACCTGGTCTCCCTCCATCATGTCCTTGCCCTTCTCGACAATGACCCTGAAGCCGATGAGGTCAAAGACCCTCCGGTAGAGGCCCAGGGCCTTCTTGAGAAGGAGCTCGAAGGAGGCCTCGGCGCCCTCGAACTGGAATCCCTGGTGCTCCAGATCCTTGAGCCGGTTGAGAATCTTGTGAATCTCCGGCGAGTCTGCCTCGAGATGGATCGAGAACTCCTCGGCCTTTCTCAGGATGTTGCTCTTCCCGGCAAGATCAGAGATGAGCACCCGCTGCGAGTTGCCGACCCGTTCGGGTCTTATGTGCTCGTAGGTTTCGGGCCTCCGCATGATAGCGCTCACATGGATGCCTCCCTTGTGGGCGAAGGCGCTATCCCCCACAAAAGGCTGCCGCTTGAAGTGCCTCGTGTTGGCAATCTCGTTGACGTACCGCGACACCTCCCTCAAACGCCTGAGCTGGTCGTCGCTGATGCAGTGCAGGCCGAGCTTGAGCTGTATGTTCGCGATGATGGAGCAGAGATTGGCGTTTCCGCATCTCTCGCCAAAGCCGTTGATGGTCCCCTGGACCTGCACGGCGCCGAGTTCCACGGCCACGAGTGAGTTGGCAACCGCGCAGTCAGAGTCGTTGTGCGCATGGATGCCGAGAGGCGCCTTCGTCTTTTCCTGGACCCTCTGGATGGTTGTGCTTATGTCACCCGGCAGGCTCCCGCCGTTTGTATCGCAGAGCACCAGGCAGTCCGCGCCCGCCTCCTCGGCGGCCAGCAGGCACTTGAGCGCGAAGTCGTGGTTGTCCTTGAAACCGTCGAAGAAGTGCTCGGCGTCGAAGAAGACTTTTTCCGCGTGTTTCTTGAGGTAGGATATGGAGCTCGCAATTATGTCGAGGTTTTCCTCGAGACTGATCTTCAGGGCCTCCCTGACGTGGAAGTCCCAGGTCTTGCCCACGATCGTGAGCACCGGGGCCTTCGATTCGAGGAGAGCCTTGATGTTGGCGTCGTCTTCAACGCGGTGCCTCGGCCGGTGCGTGCTCCCGAAGGCCGCAATCACGGCATTCGAAAGGCTCATCTTGCGGATTTTCTTGAAATACTCGGCATCCTTGGGGTTGGACCCCGGCCATCCGCCCTCTATGTAGTGGACTCCGAGTTCATCGAGTTTCTCGGTGATCCGCAGCTTGTCCTCGACGGAGAAGGAGACATCCTCCGCCTGGGAGCCGTCACGCAGCGAGGTGTCGTATGCTTCGATCATTCTCACGCCGGCCTACGCTGCTTCTGCAAGACCGAAGGCCTGGTGGAGGGCCCTCACTGCAAGTTCCGTGTATTTCGCTTCGATCAGGCACGAGACCTTGATCTCCGAGGTGCTGATGGTCATTATGTTTATGCCGTGATCGGCAAGGCAGCCGAACATCTGCGCAGCAACGCCTGAGTGGGTCCTCATGCCGACGCCCACTACCGAGATCTTCGCCACATCTTCCCTGAGGCTCACACCCCGGGCCCCGAACTCCTTTGTGAGCGATTCGGTCAGGGACAAGGTCTTCTTGCTGTCCGTCTTCGGCACCGTGAAAGAGATGTCCGTGGATTTGCCGTCGCCGCTCACATTCTGCACGATCATGTCGACAACGATGGCAGCATCCGCAACGGACTTGAAGAGACGCGCCGCGATCCCCGGCTTGTCCGGGACGCCCAGAACGGTGACCTTGCACTGATTCTTGTCGTAGGCTATGCCCGACACCACCACATTCTCCATGTCTGCGTCCTCCTTCGTGACGAGCGTTCCTTGGTTGTCGTTGAAGCTCGACCGGACGACCACCGGCACCTCATATTTCATGGCATACTCCACCGACCTGGTCTGCAGGACCTTGGCGCCGAGGCTCGCCATCTCGAGCATCTCTTCGTAGGAGATCTTTGCAAGCTTCCTGGCCTCCGGCACGATGTTAGGGTCCGTTGTGTATACGCCGTCGACATCCGTATAGATCTCGCAGAGATCAGCCTTCAGGGCCTGAGCGACGGCGACTGCCGAGAGGTCGGAGCCCCCGCGGCCCAAGGTGGTGATGTCGCCGCCCTCCTCGGTGATCCCCTGGAACCCTGCGATGACCACCACATAGCCGTCATCGAGGGCTTTCCCCATCCGGTCTCCGGTGATCCGCTCGATTTTCGCTTTTGTGTGAACGGCATCAGTGACAATGCCCGCCTGCCATCCCGTCAGCGCGATGGCCTTGTAGCCGAGTTCCTCGATCGCCATGGCGGTGAGGGCCGTCGTGACCCGCTCTCCCGAGGAAAGCAGAATGTCCATTTCCCGGTCATTCGGGTGTGACGATATCTGGTGTGCGAGACCGATGAGCTTGTCCGTCTCGCCGGCCATGGCCGACACCACGACAGCCACCCGGTGACCTTCCCGAGCTGTTCTCACCACGCGTTCTGCGACCGCCTTAATCCGTTCAATGTTCGCAACGGAGGTGCCGCCGTACTTCTGCACAATCACCATAAGAACTCCCTTCCCATGACTCCCTCAGCTTCCGCGTATGAAGTAGTCCATCAGGTTGTGCCCCTCTTCGAACATGGCGATGCCCTGCCTGCGGACCACGGACTCGTCGTAGACAGCGCCCTCATTGAAGCGCTCGGTCCTGCTGTCATAGATCACAAAAGGCACCGGTTCTTCGGTATGGGTCCTGGCCTCGACCGGCGTCGCGTGGTCGGGCATCAGCAGAACCCTGTATTCCGCAAACCCTTCCTTCAAGCCCTTCAGAACATTCCCCACGACAAAGCTGTCAAAGTCCTCAATGGCTCTCACCTTGTCGTCATAGCTCCCTGCGTGGCCGGCCTCGTCCGGCGCCTCTACATGAACGTAAACAAAATCAACATCGGAAAGCGCGGCAAGCGCATGCTCGGCCTTGCCCTTGTAGTTCGTGTCAAGCCAGCCCGTCGCTCCCGGCACGTTGAGGATGTCGAACCCGGCATAGATCCCGAGCCCCTTGGTAAGGTCCACGGCAGATATGAGAGCTCCCCTCAGTCCGTACTTCTCGCGGAACGTGGGAAGCGCCGGTCTCTTTCCCTGCCCCCAAAGCCAGATGCTCGTGGCAGGCCGCTTGCCCGACTCACGTCTCTTCCTGTTCACGGGATGGTCCTTTAGGACAGCCATAGAGCGCTCCTGCAGCTCCCTCAGCACTTCACCGCCATCGCCTGACGGCAGATAGGCTGCCACATCCTTGCCAAGAATGTCATGGGGCGGAACGCAGCGCGCCGCTGATCTCCCGCCTCTCCAGACCATGAGATGACGATAGCTGACTCCCGGGTAGAAGGCGATGTCTCCGCTGCCAAGGGCCGCTGCAACAGACTCTATGAGATCCCGTGCTTCTTCAGTGGCGATGTGACCGCTGCTGTAGTCGGTCATAACTGTCTGTCCGTTCTCTGCGGTAAGCGTCACAAGGTTACAGCGGTATGCAACATCGCCTTCACCAAGCGCAACCCCGATGCTTGCCGCTTCAAGCGGGGCACGTCCCGAGTAATACCTCTTCGGGTCATAGCCAAGAATGCTCAGGTTTGCAACGTCCGACCCAGGGTGCATCCCCAGGGGGATAGTCCTCACCGAGCCGAGCAGCCCCCTCTGCGCAAGCCAGTCCATGTGCACGGTTTTCGCGTCTACAAGCGGCGTCCGGTCTCCGCGAGCCTTTGCGGGCCTGTCCGCCATGCCATCCCCCACGAGAACCACGTATTTCATGCCCTGCTGTCCCCGCATGTTACAGAAAGTCTCCAATTAATGAAACTCCCCGCGGCAGAGACCTCGGGTATCTACTATCCCCTCCCTTGAGGGGAGGGTGACATATCATCATGAACACCCCCTCCCGCACCCTCCCCCCTCAAGGGGGAGGGAAACAGGGAAACCCCGTGGCAAGACCACGGGGAATGACAAGTTCAAGAGAGGGAATCGCGGAAACGCCCAGCCAGTTCGCGCGGCCCAGGTTCCTCCCTGTCTCTCATTTTCTTTGTTCACGCTCGTTCCTGACAACTGCGGATGGCGTTCACCCGGTGGCGCCGAGTCCGCACAACAGGGTGAATAAACGCAAGTTTTCACTCTACCACGTCGCCCTCGACAAGCTCAACCTCGACATTCCGCTCCCTGAGGGCCTGGATGCTCTTCACGAGGCTCTCACGGCTTCCCTCGAGTTCGAGCACCATATCTCCCGCCGTTTCCGTGACCCGGGCCCTCCTGATACTGGGAACGACGTTGCACCGGCCGGCCACGTGATCAATCAGAGGCTCGTTGATGAGGTGGAGAGGAACGGTCAGTTTCGCACGCACTCTCATGTGCCTGCCCTGTCATTCAGAGGGCAGGTGCCGTTGTGGACGTTCCCGCGCCCCTCAAAGGCTCTGGCGTGTCGCAAGAGCCGCCGCACCTCCAGCAATCGCGGGGATGATTGAGATCTCATCGCCATCCTTCACCTGCGTCTGCTCGGCCTGCAGGAAGCGTATGTCTTCCTCGTTTAAGTAGATGTTCACGAACCGTCTGACCTTGCCGCCTTCAGCGATCCGCTCGGCAATGCCCGGATAGCGCTCGTCCAGATCCCGGATCAGGTCAATGACCGTGCCCGTTTTCCCGTCGACCTCTTCCTTGCCCTGGGTCAGTTTTTGAAGAGGTGTCGGAATTCTCACTCGTGCCGCCACGATTTACCTCCTGTCTCTATCGATTCTCAGACTTCAGAGCAGCCTCCATGCAGCCCCGAGATTTCGCCCCCCCTG
>Ga0316622_100000535_pt1 | contig 22226 bp, 22 predicted proteins | sample OWC_Aug_OW2_C1_D_FD_207646 | JGI IMG/M metagenome (GOLD analysis project Ga0316622, IMG submission 207646) | Wetland soil microbial communities from Old Woman Creek delta, Ohio, United States - OWC_Aug_OW2_C1_D5_C | ecosystem: Environmental > Terrestrial > Soil > Wetlands | place: USA: Ohio... | reverse complement strand
CGCAGTGTATTTTCCATACAATCTGGTTGTCGCTGCTGCGATCCTCCTTTGTCTCCTCGGGGTGGGCCACCTGCTGACCACGGCCGGCCGCACCTCGTCACTCGCGCTGGCGGTTGTGGCAGTCCTAACCTGCAGCTTTGTGCAGTTTAAGCTCTACCCGGACATAAAGCAGACGAAGGCCGCAATCAGCTCCTTCGAGCAGACTGATCCGTCATCCCCTGAACGCGCAGCCTTCCGGCGGCTTCACGGGATTAGCGCCGGTCTGAACCTCCTGCTCCTTGCCGACGGGCTCTGCCTTGTCATCATTGCCGCCGTCGCCAGGAAATGAGTCGTCCCCGCCATGGGTCATTGCCCGATCCTCCCCTCCTGCCTGAGCCTCTCCATCAGTGCCATGATCCTCGGAAGCTCGGCATTGGCAGCTTTCTCGCCCTCGAGCACTGCATCGTGGCGTCTGCCAAAATCTGAGGCAGCTATGTCTGCCACCGCCGGACGTATTACCACGTCCGCCTTGGCCAGTTGCGCACCAGAGATGCGGGAGTGCATGATGTCTACTGACTGCAGAATGGTCTCGATCGTGCTTTCGGGCGCTCTCTTCGATATGCCAGACGAAATGTCGACGGCGATCACGACATCGGCTCCCAGCCTCCGCGCCGCCTCAACAGGCACGGGGCTCACTACCCCGCCGTCGACGTAAATCCTGCCGTCGATCTTCACGGGCCTGAAGACGCCCGGTATCGCGCAGCTCGCCCTGACCGCCGTCCCGGTGTTCCCCCTTCCGAAAGCAACCTCCTCGCCTTTCTGAATGTCTGTGGCCACTGCATGAAAAGGTATTCTCAGCCTCTCCAGCGGGGTATTGTCCAGCATCCTGTTCACGTACTCTTCCAGCTTTTCACCTTTGATAAACCCGTTGTCCGGCACGGTTAAGTCAATCAGGTCGCCCTTCTCAAGGGAAAAGGACATCTTCTGGAGCTGGAAGGCGTTATAGCCGTAGGCGTAAAGGCTTCCGATGAAACTCCCGGCGCTCGATCCCACGATCACATGGAGAGGGACGCGGTTGGACTCGAGAACTTTGAGGACGCCGATGTGCGCGAATCCGCGGGCCGCTCCGCTGCCGAGGACCAGAGCGACCTTGGCAGGCCGCGGAGACGGGCGGGAAACTTCCTTGGTGACACAAGAGGCGAGGATCAGGAGGCAGACCAGGCCCGCAACTGTAATGAAGAAACCGTGTCCCGGACTTCTCGTCATGGTGAAACCTCCCCGGATCGCGGCCTCAGCCCGGCCAGAAACCCGCTTGACTTCCAACCTCAAGCGCAACATCCCTCCGGGCTCTGCGCAGCCCCAAGGATTCCTGTCAGATTATAGGACCTTCGACCCTTCCTGCGCAAACGGAGTTGCGCATAATGGGGCTGAGAGCCTCACGGTCGTGCCGTGTCTCGTGTTTTCCCGTCATCTTTCGTTATTATATTTGATCAGGAATGGTTGTCCGGGAGGGTGCGCATGATCGTCGGAACTCCTTTGCTGACAGCGGAACAGATCCATCAGAAAGTTTCCGAACTGGCGGACAGAATCAGCCGGGATTACTCGGATAAGGAACTCGTGGCAGTTGGTATCCTCAAAGGCTCCTTCATGTTCTTTTCCGATCTCGTCAGGCTGCTGAGGATTCAGCTGAGAATCGACTTCTTGATGGCATCGAGCTATGTCAAAACCAAGACGACGGGTGAGGTCAAGGTCCACTGCGATCTGCGGGAAGATGTTTCCGGTCGTCACGTGCTGCTCGTCGATGACATCATAGACACCGGCGTATCGTTGAACTACATCAGGGAGCGTGTCCTCTCCCGGGGCCCGGCAAGTCTCCGGACCTGCATACTTCTCGACAAGAAGGATCGGCGGCTCGTGGATGTTCCGGTTGAGTATGTCGGGTTTGAGATCCCCGACAGGTTCGTGGTGGGTTACGGCCTCGACTACGAGAACGGGTACCGGAACCTGCCCTTTATATCAGTCTTCAAGAAGTCGGTCTGACCGGAGGAAACCATGTACGAACTCTCGATAGAAACCGCCTTTGCCTCGGCCCACCAGCTCAGGGGATACCAGGGAAAGTGCGAGGCCCTTCATGGCCACAACTGGAAAGTCCAGGTCCACGTGACCGCAGAGCGTCTCAACGAGATAGACATTGCTCTGGATTTCCACGACCTGAAGAGAATCACCAACGAGGTGGTGTCCCAGCTCGATCACGTCTGCCTCAATGAACTCTTCCCCTTCACCGAGCGAAACCCCTCGTCGGAGAACATCGCCCGGTGGATCTACGATTCTCTCAAGAAGAGGCTTGCCGAATACGAGGTGAGGCTCTCGGCCGTCACGGTCTGGGAGTCGGACACCGCGTCGGCGACGTACTACGAAGACTGACGGGCCCGAGGCATGGACAAGGACTTTGTGCTCAAGGTCCTCGGGGCAGTGCTCGACAGGGGAGTCCGCGAGGCTGAAGTTTACCTGCGCACTTCCAGAAATCTGACCGTTGAGGTCAGGGATCAGCGGATTGACACCCTCGAGACTTCGCGCTCCATGGGTTACAGCCTGCGCATCATGCAGGACGGCTGCCTTGGGTTTTCCTACTCGACGGACCCCAAGGATTTCAGTGGAGTGATTCAGCGGGCTCTGGAATCGTCCCGCCACTCCTCGCCGGACCAGTTCCTCGGGCTGCCGAGGGCGGCCCTCCCGAAGGCCGTTGCGGTTCACGACTCCCTCGTTGAGACCCTCCCCGAGGACGAGGCTCTGTCCAGGGTCCTCGCAATGGAAAGAGCCGCCTTTGCACGGGATAGCCGCGTCAGGAAGGTCAGGAAGGCTTCCGGCAGTTTCAGCACAAATTTCACCTGTATCGCGAACAGCCACGGCCTTGAAGGCTGCTACTCTTCTACGGCGTGCACTGCTCAGATCATGGTCGTCGTCGAGAGTGAAGGGGAAAGCCAGATCGGCTGGGACTTCGAGGGCAGCCGTTTCCTGAATGAGATCTCCTTTGACCGGGTGGGTACGGCTGCCGCAGGGCGCGCTCTCCAACTTCTCGGCGGCAAGAGGCTCTCACCCGTCAAGGCTTCAGTGCTCCTCGACAGCGCCACAGCCTGTGATTTCCTGAGCCTCCTCGCCCACTCTCTCTCAGCCGAGGCAGTACAGAAAGGAAAATCAATGCTGGCCGGAAAGACAGGAACGCCCGTGGCCTCCGGCATCGTCAGGGTCACCGATAACGGACTGATGGACGGCATGCTGGGGAGCAAACCTTTTGATGACGAGGGCGTCCCCACAGGAGAGAGAGTCCTCATTGGCGAGGGAGTGCTTCGGGGATACCTTCACAACACCTATACGGCGGCCAAGGAGGGCCTACCGTCAACAGGCAACGCTCTCAGAGGCGGATTCAGCCGCCTCCCTTCGGTCGGCGGCACCAACCTCTTTATCGGCCCTTCACCGACGGCCACGGCCAACAGTGAGGACTTCCTGATCAAGAAGCTGGACACCGGGCTTTTCGTGACTGAAACGATGGGAATGCACACAGCAAACCCAGTTACCGGGGAGTACTCGGTCGGGGTCTCCGGAGTGTGGGTCGAAGGGGGCCTGAAGCGGTATCCAGTGCGCGAGGCTCTCATATCCGGCACCGTTCTCGACCTCTTCAGGGGGATCTGCGGCGTTGGTGATGATCTCAAGTTTTATGGTAACATAGGCTCTCCCAGTCTCTTGATCGAAGGGGTCGACATCAGCGGCTGAGGCGGTTCCTCGCATCCGTGTCAGCCTTCGGTCTAAGCCAGCCACGTTACTGCCTGCGTCGTGTTCTGGCGCCATAAGACACAATCCCCACAGGAGGATTTCATGGACTACTTTCTGACGGAAGAACAGCAGATGATACGGGACCTCGCCCGACAGATAGCGGAGGAAAAGGTGGTCCCCGTCAGAGCTGAACTGGACGAGAAAGAGGAATTCCCCTGGGAAATTATGAAGGTCCTCGCCCAGTCCGACCTCTTCGGGCTCTTCATTCCCGAGGAGTACGGGGGTCTGGGGAAGGCCTCGCTCGAGCTCTGCATCGCGGTTGAGGAAATTTCCCGGGCCTGTCTCGGGGTCGCCACCACGTACGCTGCCAACGCCCTTGGCACATTCCCGATACTGCTCTTCGGAACAGAGGACCAGAAGAACAAATATCTCCCTGACATTGCTGCGGGCAAGCGCTTCGTTGCCTTCGGCCTCACCGAGCCCAACGCGGGCAGTGACGCGGGCGGCATACAGACCACCGCGCGCCTCGACGGCAACGAGTACGTCCTGAATGGTCTCAAGCAGTGGATTACCAACGGTGGGGAAGCTGAAATCTACACCGTCATCGCTATCACCGACAGGTCAAAGGGCCCCCGGGGCGCTTCGGCCTTCGTCGTCGAGAAGGGCACCCCCGGTTTCACTTTCGGGAAAAAGGAAAAGAAGCTCGGCATCCGGTGTTCCTCAACGAGCGAGCTTATCTTCGACAACTGCCGCATACCGAAGGAGAACATTCTCGGCAAGGAGGGGTCCGGTTTTCTCGTTGCCATGAAGACCCTTGACAGCTCACGCACGGGGGTGGGCGCCCAGGGAGTCGGCGTCGCACAGGGCGCCTTTGAGGAGGCGGTCAAGTTCGCACGATCAAGAGTCCAGTTCGGCCATCCCGTAATCAGTTTCCAGGCAGTCCAGCACATGCTCGCAGACATGGCCACCCACATCGAGGCTGCCCGTTCCCTTGTGTATGCCGTTGCACGTTTCGTCGACAGCGGCGCCAAGGATGTCTCCAAGGAATCAGCCATGGCCAAGACCTTCGCGACGGACGTGGGAATGAAGGTGGCCCTGGACGCTCTCCAGGTGATGGGCGGTTCAGGCTACATGCGCGAGTACCCGGTGGAGAAGATGTTTCGTGATGCCAAGATACTCCAGATCTACGAGGGCACCAACCAGATCCAGAGAAACGTCATCGGCCAGGCCCTGATACGCGAGGCGGCACGCAAGAAATAGCAGACCCTCAGAGGGGCGGCCACCGTTCCGCCCCCCTAGGCCTTTGTCCCCTCAGCGCCCGATACTCCCAAAGCTGATCCCCTTGAGGATTCCCTCGACTTCCTGTTTCACGCCCGCCCAGATGTGGTGAATCCTGCAAGAGCCGTTGAGACTGCACACCTTGCGGTCGACCGTGCAGGAGTTCATCGCCACAGGGCCCTCCACCGCCGTCAGAACATCATAGAAGGTCACTTCGGGCGGAGAAGAAGCCAGCCGGAAACCTCCCCTTACCCCCTGAAAGGACCTCACAATACCTGCACGGACGAGTTTCTGCAGGATCTTGGCGACAAAATTCCGCGGAATCTCCATTTCCCGTGCGATCTCATCAGCCATCACCGTGTCCTCGGTCCGCAGGGACAAGTAATAGACGCATCGGATCGCGTAATCCGTTTCGCGCCTGATCTTTATCATGCGTTTCGCAGCCTAATAGGCATGCCGGTCTTTTACCACCTCCTCGGGCACGACCCTGTGCCTGAAGACCCGGTATGCCCATATCTGGTAGCCGATTACCACCGGTACGAAGAGCAGGGCCACCACCGTCATGATCTTAAGTGTGTAGGCGCTGGATGAGGAGTTGAAGATGGTGAGGCTGTACCGCGGGTCTATGCTCGATGGGATCAGATTTGGATAGAGTCCGATAACACCGGTGAAGGTGACCATCAGAATCGTCAGGCAGGACGAGAAAAAGGCCCCGAGCGTTCTGCCCGTCGATTGGAGGACCTTGATCCCGATGAGCCCGATTACCGCGAGAGCGGGAACGGCGAAGAAAGCGGGGCTTTTCAGAAAGTTCTCGTAGAGAGCGGTGGCGAACTTCGTGTACGCCAGGAAAAGAACCGCCACGACGAGCAGCGCCCACCATACCGACGCGGCAAGGCCCGACGCCCTTCCCCTTACCTGTCCCTCCGTCTTGTTCGCCAGCCACAGGGCGCCATGCTCGACGAAGAGCAGCACAAAGAGTACTCCCGTCAGCAGACCGTAGGGATTCAGCAGTGACAGGAGCGTGCCGTGATAACCCTGGGCGTCCATCGGAAGGCCCTGGAAGATGTTGCCGAAGGCCACGCCGAAGAGCAGCGCAGGGATGAAGCTGCTCAGCAGTATGGCTCCGTCAAAAGCCTTCCGCCAGGTCCCGCTCTCGCTCTTGCCCCTGAACTCGAAGGTCACACCCCTGACAATGAGGGCGAAGAGGATGATGAGGAGCGCCGAATAGAGATAGCTGAACATGAGGGCGTAGGTCGTCGGGAAAGCCGCGAAGGTGGCGCCGCCTGCCGTGATCAGCCAGACCTGGTTTCCGTCCCAGACCGGCCCCACCGAGTTGATGACAACCCTCCTTTCCGTATCCGACTTGGCTACAAAGGGATGCAGTATGCCAGCACCGAAGACGAAACCGTCAAGCATGAAGTAGACAGCCCAGAGAACTCCCCAGAGTATGAACCAGACAACCTGGAATTCCATGCTACACCTCCTGGGCCCGCGTTCTCGACACGAGGACCGAGAGATCCTCTTCAGGGCCTTTTTTCGCGTATTTGACCATCAGGTAGATGCCGATGGCGCCGAGGAAGCCATACAGCAGCGTAAACCCCACCAGGGAAATGAACACCTGCGTGCCGTCGACGGCCTTCGACACGGCATCAGAGGTCCTCAGCAGGCCGTAGACAATCCAGGGCTGCCGGCCGACCTCCGCAAGGATCCACCCGATCTGAACCCCGAGGTACGGCAGGAACAGGGCGAAGAACATGATCCTAAGCAGGCCCCGATAGGACTCGAGCCTGTCTCTCCGGGACGCAACGAAGGCAACCAACCCCAGCAGCATGAAGAGCATGCCGAGGCTGGCCATGACTCTGAAACTCAGGAAGGTGATCGTGACCGGCGGCCGGTCATCCTTCGGAAAGTCCTTCAGCCCCCTTACCTCGGCGTTGCCGTCGTGGAAGGCAAGGTAGCTGAGCATCTTCGGCACGCCCAGTGCCTCGACAGTGTTCCGCTCGTTGGCGGGGTCGGGCATGACAATGAGATTGTAGGGCGCTGCCTTCTGGGTGTCCCAGACGGCCTCCATGGCGGCGAACTTCGTGGGCTGCACTTTTGCTACTTCTACAGCGTGGAAGTCCCCTGTGATAAAAACGAGTATTGAGGCAACCAGACCGAGGGTGGCCGCTGACCTGAAGGAGCTCTTGAAGAGCCTCACTTCGCTCTTGCGCAGCAGGTGGTAGGCTGAAACGCCCATGACGAAAAAGGCTGCAACAACATAGCCTGAGAATACGGTGTGGAAGAATTTCGACCAGCCGTAACTGTTGGTGACCAGCGCCATGAAGTCCACCATTTCAGCCCTGCCGTTCCTGAGGACATAGCCCACCGGTTTCTGCATCCAGCCGTTCGCCAAAAGTATCCAGAGGGCTGACAGGTTGGTTGCGATGGCAACGAGCCAGATGGAAAGGGCATGGATCTTCTTGGGCAGCCTGTTCCATCCGAAGATCCAGAGTCCAATGAAGGTCGACTCGAGGAAAAAGGCGACCGTCGCCTCAATAGCGAGGGGCGCTCCGAAGATGTCACCAACGTAGCGCGAGTACTCGGCCCAGTTCATGCCGAACTGAAACTCGAGGGTAATGCCGGTGACCACGCCGACGGCAAAGTTAATAAGGAAGAGCTTTCCCCAAAACTTGGTCATCCTGAGGTACATCTCGTCGCCGGTCCTGACGTACTTCGTCTCCATGTAGGCCACGAGCAGCGACAGTCCCAGCGTCAGGGGAACAAAGATGAAGTGAAAGGCCGCGGTGGCTGCAAACTGCAGCCTGCTCAACATCAGGGCATCCATACTCTCTTCTCCCTCCAATTATTGATAATAACTAAACAGGACTAATTTACTGCTCTTTTCCGGATTTGTCAAGAGCATGGAACTATGAGCACAGACTTATGCGAAAAACAGCAAGGGCGACGTAGACCTCAGTCCACATCGCCCCCCGACACAATCCTGCCTGACTGTCAGTTTACCGCTTCAGATTCACCAGTTCCTGCATCAGCTCGTCCGTCGTGGTAATCATCCGCGAGTTGGCCTGGAAACCCCTCTGGGCGGCAATCATCTTGACGAATTCTTCAGCCAGATCAACGTTGCTCTGCTCGATAGTGTTGGACAACACCTTCCCGATGCCGGAGCTGCTCGGCTTGCCGACAATGGGCTGTCCCGATTCGTAGGACTCGGCGAAAAGGTTTTTGCCGAGCTTGGTAAGTCCCGTAGGGGATACGAACCGTGACAGGGCCACCTGGCCCAGCACCCTCGTCTGGCCGTTGGTGAAGATGCCCGTGATCGTGCCGTCGTCGGCTATCATGAGGTTCTTCAACGCGCCTGAGGTGAAGCCGTTCTGCGTGAGTTTCGTCACCCCGAAGGGGGCTGCAAACTGGGTCGTAGCGTCGAAGCCGGCGCCGGCCGGTGTCTCTCCTGTGCCGGAGCCGAAGTCGAAGGTTATCGCTTGGGGACTCGTCACCGACGCCCCGAAGTTGAAGTTGACCGCCGTCGTGCTGTTGTCAGTGGTGAGAGAACCGTCGCTGCCGAAGCTTAGATTCTGGCTACCCGCTTCCGCGTAGTTCCCGGCGGCATCCTCGTAGACGTAGTGGGCAGTCCAGGCATTGGCGCCGGTCTTCACGAAATAGGCAGTGACGTCGTGGCTGCCGCCCTGGGAGTCATACACGGTGACGGTCGTCGAGGAGTTGTATAATGAGGGGTCGGGCGGGTTAGCTCCCGCCGCAAAGCTCCAGGTCGTCTGGCTCGTCGTGGCGTCGAGGTTGACCGCCACGTTGACCTCCGACGAGGCATTCGCCCTGCTCTGGCTGGCTGAGACATTGAGGTCGCTCATGGCCCCGGTGATGTTTCCCGCCTCGTCAGCGATGTAGCCCTGCAACGCAAGGCCGTCGGGATTCACGATGGTGCCGTTCTTGTCAAGGTGGAACTGACCAGCCCGCGTGTGGTACTTCGCATCCCCGTCGCTGACCATGAAGAAGCCGTCGCCCTCGATGGCCATGTCGAGGGCGCTCGCCGTCGACTCGAACGACCCTTGGGTGAAGAGCGGGCTCGCGCTGCTCATGTAGACGCCCCGGCCAACCTGGGAGGAGCCTGCAACGCCGGAGACCGTCTGGCTGAGCACATCGCCGAAGGTGGTCCGGCTCGATTTGAAGCCGATGGTGTTCATGTTGGCGATGTTGTCGCCGATGACCGAAAGGGAACTGCCGTTCGCGTTCATGCCGCTGACTGCGCTGAAAAGTGACGTTAACATCTATGCACCTCCTCCGGTGATTTCCCTGACTTCTCCGAGTTGTACCCTCGTTGTTCCGTCTATGACAAGGTAGGCCGTGTTGTCGCTGAACGTGACGCCGGTGACCGTTCCTGTCCTGAGCGTCGTCGCCTGCACGGCCGTGCCCGAGCCGTCGGCGGCCTCGACTTTCACCTTGTATTTTCCGTCGGGTTGTGTCACGCCCGCAGTGTCCCTGCCGTCCCAGGTCACCGTATTCGTACCCGCTTTCTGTGCGGCATTGCCGATCTTCCGAACGAGCCGCCCCGAGGAGTCGTAGATAGAGACAGTCACTGCGGCTGCGTCCTGACCCAGGCTGTAGCTGACTTCACCCGTTCCCTTGAGGGATACCTCGTCACCGAGGGCTTTCACACACTTGCCGATCATGCCGGTGGCGAGCGTGTTCTGCAGGGAGCCCTGATACAGTGTCAGTTTCTTCAGCCCCTCGTTGATGTTCGTCAGCTGCTCGAGCGAACTGAACTGGGCCAACTGTGCGGTGAACTCGGTGCTGTTCATCGGGTTCAGGGGGTTTTGCGCACGAAGTTGCGTCGTGAAAAGCTTCAGAAACTCGTCCCTGCCCATTGCGTCCTCTTTCTTCTTGGCGGCAGACGTGAGTTGCTGACTTACGTAGTCAACGGCCGATACGTCCATTCGCTATCCTCCTGTCATTTATGCATAAATACTGATGAGACCCTGGGCCACTGATGGTGCGTCAAGTGCTACGTTTACGACTTCGGCGGTGTTCGGCTTCGTCCGTGGGTTCTGGTCCCCCTCGGAAGGCTCCCTCTTTTCACGAAGGGAGACTGCGACATTTCCGATGCTCACTCCCTCTCTCGTGAGATTCTCCAGAAGCTGTCCGAGGTTGTTCTCAATGACCGATTTGGCGGCCGCGTCAGAGGTCTGAATCCGGGCGTTGACCACACCGTCATCCATCACCAGTTCGATCCGAAGCTTGCCGAGATGCTCGACCTTGACTGAGACCTCAACAGAGCCCTCGTCGTGGCGAAGGACCAGAAAACGATCACCCGGGACCTCGGAAGTCCTGACGGTTTCAGGGACATGCTTCGGCGCTGTCGGCGCTGCTGAGTCGTCCCTCGGGCCGGCGTGGGGAGGCATCATGTCCGCAGAGTTCTGCCTGGCGCCCATCCCGGACGTTCCTCCGGCGCTCGCCGCTCCGGCATAAGTTCCGACACTCTCGGATCTGTATGGGTCGACATCCGTCGTATCGGATGACGCGGAGATTCTCTCCGATGTCCTGCTGCCGACAAGGTTCGACTCGCCGTCTGTGGTCTCCCCCTTGGCACCGCCAAAGGCCGACAGGTCATTCGCACGGCCCTTCGCATCAAGGGGCCTGTGAACATCCGCGGCACCGCCGCTCCGAACAGCTTTGCTATCGCTGATGATGTTCCGGAACGACGAAGCAGACCCTGCGACCTTTGCCTCTTCAGCATTCAAAGGCACGGCAGGCGCCAGAACAGGGGCCTCCTTGCCCAGAGCTTTCCCCGCATCTGGACCTGAGAGAATAAGCGTGCTGCCTTTCCGTTCATCGGCGGTCGTGGCAGAGTCGCTCTTCTTGACTCGACCTGGCAAGCCGTCAAAGGCCCCCCCTGCCGCTCCGTTGATTTCAATAGGTGATGGCGCTTCACTCGGCGAGACCGTCGGTGCCGTTCCGCTGGGTCCCAAGGTGAGCGCTGCCGCGACCTCAGGAGCCTCATCATTTCGCTCACCGTCCTTCGCTAGCGCTTCATCCGGCTGAGTATCCCCTTTACCGGAGAACAGCGCCATCAAGAAGCCCAGCGCCTCACTCAATGCCCGGGACAGAACATCACCATCGTGCCCCTTACCATCGCCGAGCCTCTCAAAAGAGGTCGCGGAGGACTCCTCTGTCGCCTCTCCCCTCATGAGGCCCGCGAACTCCCTCGTGAGCAGATCACGTGTGGAGATCTCAATTGAAAGAAGGGGGCCACCGGCTGTCGCCTCCGGCCCCCGGGAGAGCAACTGCCCGAGCAGGGGTCCGAAGCCGCCTCCCGCCTCCTGAATACCCCCCACCGCTGCCAGAAGCGCAGAGGGGTCAGAGGATGCCTGGGCCTGGAGACCTGTTACATTGGATGCGTCCATGCCTCCGGTAGATATCAACTCCCATGCCATCGTTACACCACGGCTGGACTGGCGGGCCCCCGAGCGCTCCGTGAACCTCTCGGGAACTTATTGCATTGTATTTCGGGAGGTTACGGCAGAAGGGACGATGGAGGAAGTGTAAGGTGAGTCAGGACGTCAGGGATGCCTCGGTAAGGGCGGAGGAAAGATTTCACCGGCTGGGAAATTTTTTCTCGATCTTTGTGATGGCTTCCGTCAGAGTGGCTGCGCGCTTCGGATCCATTTGAGCCATGACCGCGGCGGCCTTCTTGCTCTTCATCTTCATCAGGATCTTGGCGGCAGTCTGTTCATCTGCCGCAGAGAGTCTCGAGGACGCTTCATCAGCCGTCATCGTCTCGTAGGCCTTCACCATGTGATCAAGGTTCTCAGCCTTGATCTGTTCGATCTTCTTCAGCGCGGCCTCCATCTGGCTCAGAAGCTTCGTGTAGTGTTCGATTCGCTCTTCCACGTCCTTCCGCAGGACCTCAAGTCTCTTCTCCTGTTCCCGTAGAGTGTCTTCCTTTTCTTTGAGCTCACGCTTCTTCTTTTCGACGATGACGATGAGGTCATCCTGTCCGGCAGCCTCCTGAAGGGCGCCATGCAGTAAGGCTGCGGCGAGCAGGAGGACAAGCACCGCGGAAACACAGTACCGTAACGCAGGCCACTGACCGGCGGTTACAGGCCTCTGTCCAGAATCAGTTCTGCGTGACACCTCGTTATCCTCCCCAGGGCAGAACGTCTTATCTCCGTGCGGACCGAGTTATGAAGCGGAAATCCATCTCCCGCTGCTCAGCCGCACTGCGGTCCCGCACCTCGTCATGGAGAAGTCTATCGTGGAGCATCTCGATGAGACGCTTCTCCTTGTGGGCCTCCACCATGGAGGACTTCGTCTTATCCAGTTCGATGAGCTTCCTGCGCACGACTTCCCTCTGTTTTTCAAGCCGCTTCTTCAGGTGAAGAAGCTGGCTGTGGAAGAACTCCAGTTCCTGGATCGTAATGGCGCCGAGGTCGTAGCGCTCGTAGTATTCTTCAACGGCGAGCTGAAAGCTCTTTTCCAGACCATCGAGCCTCCTGACCTCTCCGTCGAATTCCTCGAGATGCCTTTTCACCTCCATCTCGAGGAGTTTCTTACGGTAGTCTCTGAGTTGGAGAACCTTTGAAACCCTTTCGCGTCTCATGGTGCCCCTTCCCTGTCCTCCAGGGCGAAGTAGAGACCCTGGATGCTGTCAGCCAGATCAAGTTTCTCGTGCATACCCTGCCGCAGGTAGGAACGCATTCTTTCGATCTTGCCGATAGCTTCGTCCACCTTGGGGTTCGTTCCCGGCTTATATGCCCCAAGGTTGATCATGTCTTCGACTTTCTTGTATACCGCCAGAGTTTCGATGAACCGGGAGGCATAGTGCCGGTGACCCTCCTCGACTATATCGGGCATGACACGGCTCACACTCTGCAGGACGTCGATTGACGGGTAGTGGTTCTCCACGGCGAGTTCACGGGACAGGACAATGTGGCCGTCAAGGACTGCCCGCGCTGAGTCCGCGACCGGCTCGGAGAGGTCGTCTCCTTCCACAAGGACCGTGTAGATGCCCGTGATGCTCCCCGCGCTCTCCGCCGTCCCCACCCGTTCCAGAAGTCTGGGCAACAAGGCAAAGACGGAGGGAGTGTATCCCTTGGCAGTCGGCGGTTCCCCGGTCGCAAGGCCGATTTCCCGCTGCGCCTGGGCCACCCGTGTCAACGAATCCATCAGGAGCAGGACATCGTCACCGCGGTCCCTGAAGTACTCAGCGATCGCCGTGGCGGTCAGGGCCGCCCTCACCTTGCTGAGCGGGGGTTGTTCCGAGGTGGACACGACAAGCACCGACTTCGACAGGCCCTCTTGGCCCAGATCTTTCTCTATGAACTCCCGGACCTCCCTCCCCCGCTCGCCGATGAGCCCGATGACGTTTACGGGGGCTTCCGTATACTGTGCGATCATCCCGAGGAGCACGCTCTTGCCCACCCCGGAGCCGGCCAGGATGCCCACGCGCTGTCCCTTCCCGCAGGTCAGCAGTCCGTTGATCGCACGTATCCCGAGATCGAGGGGTTCAGTGATCCTCTTTCTCCTGAGAGGGTTCGGTGTCGTGGCGAGAAGCGGGACGTCGTCTCCCCCGATCGGTCCTTTCCCATCCAGGGGATCCCCGCGGTCATTAATGACACGGCCGACGAGGGAAGACGACACCTTGACCGATATGCTCTTCCCGCACCGGCTGATCCTGCTGCCGGGACGGATGCCGCCGAGATCAGCGGCCGCCATGAGAAGCACCTTGCCGTCCTTAAACCCCACGACCTCGGCATCCGTCGGTGTCCCGTTCCCCGCGTGTATCCTGCAGTGATCGCCGATACCCGCCCGTATCCCCGTTGCCTTGATGATGATGCCGGTGATTTCCACGACTCTCCCGTAGACCTTCAGAGGGTCGGTCCGCTCCACACATGCGTGGTATGGTGAGAGGTCAATCACAGGCCCCGCTCTCTTTCATTTCCGCCTCTATCACCGCAAGCTGCTCGTCGATATCGGTGCTCACATCTTCCGAGGGGCCCGTCACAATCGAGCCGAGGGGAGAGGCGGAAGTATCGGCACTGAAGACGATTTCGGGATGGAGCCCAAGGAACTCAGGCCTGCGCTTCATGAAGAGCTCCTGCACTGCAGGATGGATGCGGATCGTCACCTGACCGGTCTTCTCAAGCCTCGTCAACGCCTCCTTTGTCATCTCAACGAGGATGCCGGGATCGCAGCTCAGCTCCTGAAGGATGATCTTCCTCGCGAGTGCAACCGCCAGTTCAACAGCCTGGCCCTCCACCTCCCTTGTGATGCCCTGCCCGAGGAGCGCCAGGTCGTGGATCATTTCCTCGACCTTTTCAAGGAGCACCGTTGCCTTGCGTTCACCCATGTCGAAGCCGGCTCTCTCGCCCTGGGCAAAGCCCCGCTCAAAAGCCTCGCGTTCGATCTCCCCGATGCTTCCGTCGTGGCCCGTTTCCTCGGCCGGCAGGCATCGCTCCGGGTCGAAGCGCGGCATGAAAAAGGGCTCGCAGGATCCCCTGTTCCACGAGCGCGCCTTACTCGACAAGTTCCTCTCCTCCTCGGCCGGCCAGCACAAGCTTGCCCTCGGCCTCCAGTTTCCTGGCAACCTTCACGATGTTCTGCTGAGCCCGCTCGACATCGGAGACCCGCACGGGCCCCTTCATCTGTATCTCCTCCTTGAGGATCTCTATGGCACGTTGTGACATGTTGGCGAAGATCTTCTCCTTCAGGGCCTCGGAAGTGCTCTTGAGGGCCAGCGACAGTTCTTCGGAGCTGACCTCCTTCAGTATCATCTGAATGCCGCGGTTGTCCACCTGGACAAGGTCATCGAAGACGAACATCAGTTGTCTCACCGAATCTGCGAGCGTGGTGTTCTGCTCTTCGATCCTCTCCAGCACAAGTTGTTCCGTCGTCCTGTCGCAATGGTTGAGTATCTCGGCAATCGTCTTGGTGCCGACGAGCTTCTTCCCTTTTCCCTTGGAAATGTCCATCTGATCCTGGAGTACCTCCTTGAGGTCCTCGATGGCGCTTTCGGGTATCATCTCCGTCGTGGCTATGCGCAGCGCAACTTCCGACTTGAGGTTCTCGGGCAGGTTGGAGAGGACCTCCGCCCCCTGCTGCGGTTCCAGAAGACAGATCACCAGAGCAATCGTCTGAGGGTGTTCGGCAACAAGGAAGTTGGCGAGGGCCTTCGAATCGACCCATCTCAGTGAGTCGAGAGGGCCCTCCTTCGACGCCATCTCAAGTATCTTCTCGGCCCCGTCTTCGCCAAGGCCCTTCAACAACACCTTCTTCACGAAGGCATCGCCTCCCAGCTGAACATCCACCTCTTTCATCATCTCCGACGCCTCTTTGACCACGTCATCGATGATCATCCGGTTCACGGACCTGACCCGCTTCATATGCATCGTGATCTTCCCGATGTCGGTCATGTCGAGACCCTTGAGCACCTCCGCGGCTGCCTCTTCACCGAGGGTTCCCAGAAAGATTGCCGCCTTTTCATAGCCGGTCAGCATGGGCTATTTCTCCTGAATCCAGCCTTTGATGAGCGATGCTGCCTGTTGCGGATTCTGTCTGGCCCACTCGACGACACGTTCACGGGAATTCCTTTCAGGCAGTTCCAGGGCCCTCTCGAGTTCAGCCACCGTCTTCGGGAGTTCCATCCGGGATGTTGCCGCTGAGGAAACGCCCAGTATCTTTATAAGGGGCCTCAGCACGAAGAGAAAAAGAAGAACCACCGCCACCAGCGGCACGAGGTACCGGGCCGCCGTCGCGATGATCGGCATGATTTCACGCGGTCCCTCCGCCAGTTCCTCGGGAACGCTGGTCTCAAAGGGCATGTTCACCACCCTGACCTCATCGCCGCGCTCAGCGGTAAACCCGACCACTCTCTTCACGGTGTCTTCGATCTGCCTGAGTTCTTCTTCCGTGCGCGGCTTGTAGGCTCTCTCCTTTGCGCCGGCCTGAGCCGTTGAGGTCCCGTCGACGAGAACCGCAACGGAGAGCTTCCGGATCTCTCCCGGAGCGGTGACCACATGGCTTGTGACCTTGCTGATCTCGTAATTGACCGTCTCCGTCTTCTTTTCGGTCTGGGTCTGGTTCGAGGATCCCTGGGGAGCGCTTTTCGCCGGTACGTTCGAAGTCACGCCGGGCACCCCGGAGGTTTTGCCGGTGGCGGACTTCTCCAGGTTTCGCTGTTCGCTCCTTACGATCTGACCGTCGGGGTCAAACCGCTCTTCCGTCTTCTCAACCTTCCTGAAGTCAACGAGGGCAGCCACCTTTGCCCGTGCCTTGCCCTTGCCCACAACCGGCTCCAGGATCCCCAGAATTCTCTGCTCCAGGTCTTTCTCAAGGCCCCGCTGGAATTCCAGCTGGCTGTTCGTCATCCCCAGAATGTCGCCGCCAGTCGTGGTCAGCATCTCTCCCTGCTGATCGACCACCGCCACATCACGGGGCTGGAGGCCCTCAACACTGCTGGACACAAGGTGCACGATGCCCTGAACCTGTCCCTGGGAGAGCCTGCGGCCCGGCCTGAGCTTGACCAGGACCGACGCCTTGGGCCTGTCATCGTCCCGCTGGAAGAGGGACTTCTCCGGCACGGCGAGGTGGATTCTGCACTGCTCCACCTCCGCGAGGGCCCGAACAGTTCTCGACAGTTCCCCCTGCAATGCCCTGCGGTAGTTCAGCTTCTGGACGAAGTCAGTGGTCGTGAAAGTCGTTTTATCGAAGAGCTCGAATCCTATCCCGCCTCCCTGGGGGATACCCTGACTTGCGAGTTGCAGCCTGAGATCATACACTCTGTCGGAAGGTACCATGACGCTGCCGCCGGCCGCCCTGTAGGGTATCTTCTGTTCCTGGAGCTTCTGGACGATCTGCCCGGCATCTTCCTCAGAGAGGTTCGAATAGAGCACCTGGTAATCGGACTTCTGGATCCAGGTGAGCCCAAAGATCAGGGAGCCCGCGGCCACCGCCAGAACAGCCAGGAGGATTACCTTGTTGCGCACCGGCATATCGCGGAGGGTCTGCACTATAGTGGGTAGTCCTGCCATCACACCTGCATCCTCGAAATCTCTTCATAGGCGCTGAGCAGCCTGTTCCTGACCTCGATCATGAGTTGAAAGGACATGTCCGCCTTCTCCATGCTTATGAGGGCCTGCGTGATGTCGCCGCCCGACGCAAGTTCCTTGACGGCCGCATCAGCGTGCTGCTGCACCTGCGAGATCTTTCCGACCGCGTCCTGCAGCACATCGTCGAATGAAGCCGAGCCGTTCTTGGCGCCGACCTGACCCTTGATCAGATCATTCCCGAGCTTGAGGCCTGTAATCCTGAGCTCCGTCATCAGGGCCTCCCCAGTTCCAGGGCCTTCATGTACATTGCCTTTGACATGTTGAAGGTGGCGACGGAGGCCTCATAGGCCCTGAAGGCCATCATCATGTTGACCATCTCCTCTATCACCGTGACGTTGGGCATTTCCACATATCCCTCACTGTTTGAGTCCGGATGGGTGGGGTCGAAAATCATCTTTGTCGGATCCTCGCTGGGAATGACATCGGTCACCCTTACCCCTGAAAGATCCGCAGACCCTCCCTCGAGCTGCACCGATGAGAAGAGGACCTCCTTTTTCTTATAGGGCCCTCCCTCTTCGCTCCTCGTTGACTGCACGTTCGCCATGTTGGAGCTGATCACATTCATTCTCTGGCGCTGGGCTTCAAGAGCCGAAGCGCTGACGCGAAAAACACCAAAGGCATCCATCATTGCCTCCTCAAGGCATTCTTGAACATCCTGATCTTGGTCGTGAGCATGGTCACTCCCGCCTGGTGTAGAAGGGCATTCTCGGTCATCTTCGCCACCTCCATGTCAAGCTCCACGTTGTTGCCGTCGGCCCAGGGCTGACTCTCCTCGGTGACCATGTCGGTCGCGACCATAGGCCCTCCCCCTCCGATGTGCGCATGGTTCGTAGCCTTCAGCGCAAGGCTGGCCCCCTCAAGAGCCTGCTCGAAGCGAAGGTCCCTGATCCGGTGGTCAGGCGTGTCGGCATTGGCGATATTCGTGGCGATCAGGCCGTGCCTCCGATTGGTGAATCGCAGAAGGCCTTCAAGGATCCTGAAATCATCACCCATTGCCCACCTCCCCCATAGTTCAATCAAAACCTGTGCCCGTCAGTGCTCTGACGGCGCAATAAAACCCTGGCGTTGCATATGCAAACGACAATGGGCAGGGCAGTGGTGCCGAAAAGCCTCTGCGGGCGACACCTCTGCAAAGACAGTGAGGAGTGACGAGTAAAGAGTGATGAGTGAAGAGCGATGAGTAATCTGTCACTGGCCACCTTTCACTCATCACAGTTTCTGTGGTCTTGACGTATCCTGCGGTGCCCCAGGAATGCAATTGAAAGAACACCCTCTGCAGAAGGCGCCACATCGCAAGGTCCCGAACTCTTACTGATATTTCTGCGCCTGGCCGTACTCATTCAGCTTGTTTCTGATGGTCCTCACACTGACCCCCAACAGTCTCGCAGCCCTTGTCTTGTTGCCCTGGACGTCACGAAGGGTCTTCATTATCAGTTCCTTCTCCATATCCCTGATCCTGCCCTGATGACCCTGGTTTGGGGAAACTGCGTCCAACAGGAGGTCTTCCCTGGTGATGAGGCTGCCCCTGCAGAGAAAGAGCGCCCTCTGTACGACATTCTGGAGTTCTCTCACATTGCCCCGCCAGTGCTGCTCCCTGAGGAACTGGAGGGCGTCCTCAGAGAAGCCCGTGACGCATCTGCCGTTTGCCGGGGCACACTTCCTGAGAAAATGCTGTGCCAAAAGCGCCACATCCTCCGGACGGTCCCTCAGGGGCGGGATCCTGAGAGGAAAGACACTGAGCCGGTAATAGAGGTCCTCGCGAAACCTCCCCTCGGCGCACTCGACCTGAAGGTCCCTGTTCGTCGTGGCGATGACCCTCACGTCCACGGCCAGCGGTTGGCGCCCGCCGATGCGGTCGATCTCCCGCTCCTGCAGCACGCGGAGGAGTTTGGCCTGGAGGACCATCGGCATTTCGCCGATCTCATCCAGCAAAATGCTCCCCCCCTGGGCCAGTTCGAATTTGCCGGCCTTTCTGTCAGCGGCGCCTGTAAAGGCGCCCTTCTCGTAGCCGAAGAGCTCCGATTCGAGCAGGTTCTCCGGTATGGCGGCGCAATTCACCGCCACAAAGGGCCTGTCGCGCCGCGAGCTCATGGAGTGGATGGAGCGGGCAAGAAGCTCCTTGCCGGTGCCGCTCTCGCCGTAGACGAGGACGGTGATGTCGCTGGCGGCGAGATTTCCCGCGACATTGAGAATCCTCATCATTTCCTCGTTCTCCGTCACTATGTCGCTTCCTTGGTTCTCCCTGGCCAGGATCGTTTCGATGGCTTTCTTGAGCGTCTCGAAGGAGAAGGGCTTCATGAGATAGTCCGTCGCACCTTCTTTCATCGTCTCGACGGCGTTCTCAATCGTCCCGAATCCTGTAATCACCAGCACCGGTATGTTACCCCTGCGCTTTCTCACCTCTTTGAGGAATGTCACGCCATCCATGCGCGGCATTCTCATGTCCGTGACGATCATGGAGAAGGTGGTGTCCCGGAGCATTCTGAGGGCTTCCTCTCCGTTCTCGGTCACCACAGCCTGATATCCGAGCCGCCTGACGGCCTCGGTGAGCGCAATCCTGATCTGCAGGTCATCGTCCACCACCAGAATGGGCTTCACCGGGCCTCCCCCGCCGCCGGGAAATAGAGGCTGAAGATGCTTCCCCTGCCGGCTTCGCTCCACACCTTGATATAGCCGCCGTGGGCCTGTATGACCTTGGAGGCTATGGCAAGCCCGAGGCCGGTCCCCGATTCCTTGGTGCTGAAGAAAGGATCAAAGATCTTCTCCCTGTCCTCAGGCTTTATTCCCGCGCCGTTATCTCTCACGTCCACCACAAGGAACTCCCCTTCGTCACGCATCGTCACTGCGACTCTGCCGTGCCCGTTCACCGCCTGCACGGCATTCACGATGATGTTCGCCAGCACCTGCTTGAGGAGACCAGGGTCACCCGATATTGCCCCCTCCCTGAGAGACTGCTCCAGGGCCACACCCCGGGTCTCCATGAGCGGGATGAAGAGCTGCAGAGATTCGGCCACGACCGGCGCCAGCTCGATCCTCTTCAGTGCAGGCCTCCGGGGCTTTGCGAAGAGCAGCATATTCGTCAGTATCGTGTTAAGGTTCGATATGCCGGCCGAGATCCCCTGGGCAAGATCCTGGTGTGGTGTCCCCCCAAGGTCCCGGGCAAGCAGATTCGAGAAGAGTTCCATGCTGCAGAGGGGGTTGCGCACCTCATGGACGATCTTCGCCGCCATCTCTCCCATCGAAATGAGCCGCTGGTTTCTCTCATGCTGCGCCTCGAGCTCCCTCAGCCTTGTGACATCCCTGGTGAGTATGACCTCCCCGCTCGGGTTGCCCCGGTCGTCCGCCACCGGCGCGCGGGATATCATGATGTAGGACCGCCGGTCACCGACGGTGAGCACAATGTCTGAGCCTTGCCGCATGATCGAAAAGGGGAAGTCGGAGAATTTCTTGCCGGCGACCGACGCACCGTGAAATCCGAAAAGTTCTGCCGCCGACCTGTTGGCGACGGTAATCTTACCCGCTGCGTCAACGACCACGATGGCCTCTTCGAGACTCTGCAAGACCGTTTCGAGATAATTCCTGTGGCGTTCCACCTCTGCCAGTGCCGCACCGAGGGCCTCGTTCTTTCGGCTGAGTTCCTCCGTCAGATGTTCAATCCTGCCCTGGAGCGTCGCATAGGATCGCTCCAGGCTCTTCGACGCTTCCGCGAAGGTGACGAAAGCTTGATCCAGCAGACCGGTGGTCATCAGAATATCCTCTCCATGCTCTCGGCCACCAGAGCCTCCTTCAGCGCAGCGCGGGAGTAGCGGCTGAGGACGTCAGTGCCGGACTGTATCTTATTCAGTGCGCTCACCGCCTCGGGTCCGGAGCTGAGACGGGCCAGCCTGTAGAAGCACCATTTCCTGTCATCGTCGCCCTTTCCCTTGCCCTTCTCCTGCAAAGACACGGCGGCTGCATAGTGATCCAAGGCCTCTGACCTCCGGCCTGCGGCAGCAGCCACCTCGGCGAAGCGCAGGTGGTGTGCCCACCCGGAATTGGCCGCATCGAGGGAGCGGCCGAAGAAATCAACGAAGGCCTTATCCCTGCCTAAAGGCCCTGCGAGGTCTGCAAGCACGGTAAGGTCTTCCTCGGTGAGTTCCTTCAGGGACCTGAGCGCTGACAAGGACTTCTGATACTCTCCTTTCGCAAGAGAGACCCGTGCTTCCACCCTCAGCAGATCGTTGCTGCTGCCCCCCAGTTTCGCGCCGTTGAGATAGAGCGAGGCCCTCTCGATCGCACCGAGATCCGCATACAGATCGGCCATCGCCAGCCTGCTTTTCGTTTTTGCCTCTGGTGAGCCGTACTTCAGAAGCCAGTCGTAGAGTTCGAGCGAGGGCCGTCCCGCGGGCCTCAAACCTCTGGCGATCGCCAGCAGGGCCTCTGATCTCTCGGGATCGAGAAACCGTCTCCCCGAGGAACGCCAGAGCCTGGCGAGTTCGGAGCGGTCCTCATCGGCGAGACTCACGAGAAGCGCCTGCATTTCGTCGAGGGCCTCTTTGGGCGGGTTCAGTCTGTAGACCAGTTCGTTGAGCAGCCTCTCGGATTCCTTCGTCTGCCCCTCGGAGCGATAGATTCTCGAAAGATTGAGGATCGCGCGGTCATAGGTGCTGCCGAAGGGGTATCCGTTTCTGATCTCCATGAATCGTGCCCTTGCCTCATCGGTCTTGCCATACTTCAAGCTGAGTTCCCCAAGACCCAGAACGGCCAAAGGGCGAAGTTTCCTGTCAGAGCTCATAGCAGCAGACTTGAGCAGCTTGAGGGCCGTCTCAGTGTTTCCCTCCTCTGCCGCGATGAGGGCGAGTGACCTCTCGGCCCACTGCTTCCAGGGTTTCTCGATAATTGTGCCGAGGTAGAGCTTCGCTTCCGGCAGTTTACCGAGGAGACGCAGATTCTCCCCCATGAGGTAGACCGTCTCCTGTGAAGACCGGAGAAAGGCACGGTCGTTCTCTAGCAGAGACTGAAAAATATCAGAGGCTTCCCGCACCCGTCCCAAGGAATGGAGCGCCTTCGCTCTCCCCGAGAGCGCCACGGGACTGTTTCCTG
>Ga0316622_100000534_pt1 | contig 22229 bp, 19 predicted proteins | sample OWC_Aug_OW2_C1_D_FD_207646 | JGI IMG/M metagenome (GOLD analysis project Ga0316622, IMG submission 207646) | Wetland soil microbial communities from Old Woman Creek delta, Ohio, United States - OWC_Aug_OW2_C1_D5_C | ecosystem: Environmental > Terrestrial > Soil > Wetlands | place: USA: Ohio... | reverse complement strand
GCGTGCGACCTCGTGGTCCTGTCGGGAGGCAGTTCCGTCGGCGAGCGCGACGTGATGGTCGAAGCGGTGGCGTCCATGGGGGAAGTTAAGTTTCACGGAATCGCGGTGAAGCCCGGAAAGCCAACCCTCTGCGGCGTGATCGAAGGCAAGCTCGTCCTCGGGATGCCCGGCTACCCGACGTCGTGTTTGACCAACGGGTATGGCCTCCTGGCGCCCGCCTTGCGCAAGTTGGCGCACCTTCCCGCGGTGCACACGGGCGGCGTCGAGTTGCCGATGGCGCGCCGGTATACCTCGACGACCGGCCGGCACCAATACCTCCCGGTCCGCGTCGAGGGCGGCGAGGTCGCGCCGGTCTTCAAGGAATCGGGCGCCATCACGTCCATGGCCGACGCCGAGGGGTACATCGAGATTCCGGCGAACGTGGACCTTGTCGAAAAAGGAGAGCGGGTCCTGGTCAAGTTCTTCTAAGCGACCCGGCCTCCCTGTGCGGCGCGTAAGATTGACGACGCGCCACACCAGACCGCACAGGCCGGGGGAGAGTCCGACGAGGGGCGGCGGCCCACCCCTCTCGGTAGGGCTCCGGGTGGAGGGCCGAGCCTTTGCGGATTGTCCCGTGCAAGCGCGAGGGCCTTCCCCACGAACGGAGCAGCGCGGCGAAGCGATGTGGCCGTTACTCCGCGCTGCGCAGTAAAGGGGATACCATGCGACAGCGTCGGTTGGTGCGAAGCGTCGTGGTCGCCCTCGCGGTTCTCGTGACGGCCCCGATCGCCCGAGGGGCCGAGACGCCGGCGCCCGGCGGCGCGGTCTACGAGATGGAGGTCATGGGCGTGCAGGCGGACCCGCAGTCGGGAGCGCCCATGGTGTTCCTGCGGGGCAAGCAGGACAAGCGGGAGCTGGGAATGTTCATCGGTCCGTTCGAGGCGCAGGCCATCGCGCTGCCGCTGCAGGGAGTCCGGCCGTCGCGGCCGTACACGCACGACCTCATGCTGGCGGCGCTGCACCGCCTCAAGGCCAAAGTGAAGCGCGTCGTGATCACGGGTCTCCGCGACAACACGTACTTCGCGGACCTCGTTCTGGACGTGGACGGGCAGGACGTGCTGCTGGACTCCCGGCCTAGCGACGCCATCGCCCTCGCCCTGCGCGAAGACGTGCCGATCCTGGCAGCCGAGGCAGCGTTCGCTCGGTCGACCCGGTCCGCCGCGCCAGACGGCGGGGAGCGGACGAAGCCATGACCCGCTGGTTGGCGTCACTGGTTCTAGGCCTGGCCCTGGCGACCTTGGCCCCGGCCGCGGAGTCACCCCAAGCGGAGCGCGTCCAGGAGGCAATCCAGCGATACAACGCCGGTGTGGCGGCGCTGGCCAGGCGGGACCTGGAGCCTGCGCTGTACCAGTTCCGTCAGGCCGTCCGCCTGAATCCCACCCTGGTCGAGGCGCAGCACAATCTGGGCATCACACTCTTGGAGCTGCGCCAGCCCGGACCGGCGGCCGACGCGTTCGCGCGCGTTTTGGAGTTGCAGCCGAACCATCTGGAGGCGCGGCTGGGACTTGGGCTGGCGTACCGCGCCCAGGGCGACTTCGAACGCGCCGTCGGCGAGCTATCGCGGGTTGTCCCCCAGAAGCCTGACGACGCGCAGCTTCACCTCACCCTGGGGGAACTGTACCGCCGGTTGAAACAGCCGCGGCCGGCGGTGACGCACCTCCGCGACGCCGCGCGGCTGGCGCCGGCGGATGCAGGGATCCAGTTCCAGCTCGGCCTGGCCTACGCGGACAGCGGGGATCTCGATCAAGCGATTGCCGCGTTCCGGCGCACGGCAGAGATCCGCCCGGACGACGCCGACGCCTACTACAACCTCGGCGTCGTCGCGGGCGAGAAGATCCGTGCCCTGGTGGACGAGAGGGTTGCGGCATACCGCAAGGCCGCGGAGCTCCGCCCGACGCAGGCGGACGCCCATTACCATCTCGGCGTCGCCTACATCCAGAAGGCCCAGATCAGTCAGGTGGAGGACAAGCACGCTCTGCTCCAGCTGGCGCTGGAGCAGTTCCGGCTCTTCCAGCAAGCGGCGCCGCAGGACCCCAAGGCCCCTGCCGCCGCGCACAACATCGAGGCCCTGGAGCCGCAGGTGAAGTAGCCGCCCCGCCGGGGAGGATATATCCGCAGATTGCATAGCGCGGCCTGAGGGCCGCAACCAAAAGAACGGACTGTCTTGATCCGCAGATTGGCCGATTTCAGGGGGGCGGCATTTCTCGGAAACAATCTGCGCAATCTGTGGATCATATCGTTGCCTCCAATCCGCCGGGGGCCAATCGGCGGTTGTGTGACGGAGGAAATCTGGTGAGCCTCCCATTCGCGGGCCTGGTGACCTTCGCCATGGTGCCGCGCTACGATCCGGCGGAGGCGCCGCCCCCGCACGCCGTGGTTCTGGGCATCCCGACCGATGAGGGGGCGACGCAGCACCCGGGCGCGCGCTACGGCCCCCGGGCGATCCGCGATGCGTCCACGCAGTTCCCGTACTACAAGCGGGGGCGCGGCTACTACGACCCCGAGCGAAATTGCCCCATGCTGCCCGCGCTGGAGCTTCGCGACGCCGGCGATGTGGCGATCGTGCCGACGCTCCCGGAGGAGAACAGTCGGCGCATCACCGAGGCGGTCGCGGGATTGCGCGCCAGCGGCGCATGCCCGGTGTGCCTCGGCGGCGACCACAGCGTCACGCCGGCCATCCTGCGGGCCTTCGCGGACACTCCCGTGCACCTCGTTCAGATCGACGCCCACCTGGACTTCGTGGACCGACTGGCGGGTGCGGCGGGGACGCACGCCAGTCCGATGCGACGCGCGCGCGAGATGCCGTGGGTGCGAAGCCTCACGCAGCTGGGCCTCCGCAGCATCGTGTCAAGCGCCGAGGATTATGCCGCGGCCCGGGCGGCAGGCAACCGCATGGTGACGACGGGCCAACTCCTGGCGGCTCCGGACGCGGATTGGTGGGCCGATCTCACCGGGGATGCGTACCTGACGCTGGACATTGACGCGTTCGACCCCGCGGTTGCCCCGGGGACCGGCTTCGCCGAGCCGGGCGGTCTCGCCTTCGCCGACGTGGCGCGGCTTGTCCGGAGGCTGGCGCGGCGGTTCCGCTTGCGGGGAATGGACCTGGTCGAGGTCAACCCGTACCTCGACGCATCGCGCCGCACGGCCGTCCTGGCCGCGCGAACGATCCTGGAGGCCCTGAGCGCCGTCTTCGACCCGGACGGTTGACCCTGAAGATCTCAGGAGGGGATGATTTATCCGCAGATTACGAAGATGGCCGATTTCAGGGGGCGACTTTCTTCGAAAACATCTGCGCAATCTGCGGATCCATGATGCCTCTTCGATCTTGGCGTCTCTGCGGTTCGGGATTCTTCTGGGAATAGGGCTCGAACCAACAAAGGAAACGCCCATGGCGCCAAAGCTCTTCACCCTCGACGAGGCCAACCGCTTGGTGCCCACGCTGGAAACCCTGCTGCGCCGTCTGATGGGGCAGCGCCAGGCCCTGCGAGAGCATGCGAAGGTCATCGAGGAGTTTCGTGCGGCGGCGGGCACGAGCGGCGGGGGCCTCCCCGGAGGCCGGTTCGGCGAGGCCCGAGCGGCGGCCGAACAGCTGGGGGCGGAGATCGCCGACGGCATCCGGCAGATCGAGACGTGGGGCTGCGTGGTCAAGGACCTCGATCAGGGGCTGGTGGACTTCCTCTCCCGCCGAGGCAACGACACGGTGTTCCTGTGCTGGCGTCTCGGTGAATCCTCCATCCGCTACTGGCACGGCCTTCAGGAGGGCTTCGCCGGCCGGAAGCCAGTGGCGCAAGACGAGCCGGAATAGCGGGTCCGGGTGACGGGCAGCGTGAAGGTTCTGACGGTCCGGGCGCAAAGAGTGTGTCAGGCGCCTCGAGCCCAGAGATCCTGATAGCGCGGGAAGGTCTTCTGCAAGGCCCCGGCCTCGGCATCGGTGCCTGCGACGAAGCGCGGCAGCATGACCTTGCTGAAGGCCCGGCTCCCCGCGAATTCGACCTCGGCGGCGGCGACCGGCTGCCAGTCCTGCGTGACGATCAGTGCCTGCGTCTGCCAGATTCTCCCCTTGGGGTCCGATGTCCGGACGGACGCTCGCGGGCCCAGGGCGAGCAGCGGCGTCCCGTGCTTGATGGTTTTGCCGAGGGTCACAACCAGGCGACTGGACAACCCGCACTCGCCCTGACGCAGCGCCCCCATCCACCACCCCAACTCGTCGCCGACGATGATGTGGTAACCGGGAAAGAGGCTTCCGTCCTCGCACCGAAAGTGCGCCTGGGGGGTGAGGTGCTTCCACACGAATGCGTCATCGCACTCGAAACGGACCTGGGCGCCGCGAGGATTCCGGAAACCGCACCCCAAGCAGAATTCGTAGCCAGGGACGGTGAACGCCTCCCCCCGCGCGGCATCCCATACCCGACGGAGATCAGCCGACGGGGCCGACGGCAGGGTTGCGGCCGGAAACACGTCGGCTTCCACGATCGGTCGGTCTTCCCGCAGAATCCGGCTGTGCCAGATTCCGCCCCCTGACGTCACCTCAGCCCGCAGAGCGGTATCCAGGGGTATCTCTCGGTGAAGCACGACCTCGATCCGAAGGGGTCGAGGCAAGACAACCTCGCCGCCGCGCTCGCCGGCCACCATGCGGACCATCTCGAAGAGCAGAGCGGCCGCGCCTCCGCCGTGTCCTGCGTCGGGCGGCCCCTGGAGATCCGGCGGGAACGTCGCCACCGCACGCATCCGGTCCAGCTTGAGCAGCTCAACCTTCAGGCGCCCGCGTAGATAGGCTTCCATGGATTCAATGGTCATGATCGCCTCAGAAGAGAAAAGCCAATGTAGAACCGACAACCGACATCCGCCAATGTAAAACGGACAACCGACAATGGAAAACCCACCAACAGGGCGGCGGCGCTCAGCGATCGGTTCTCGGTTGTCCGTTTTACATTCTTCATTGCGCCCGTCAGAAGCGCGCGCCGAGCCGGTGAAGCTCTTCCCACGCCCGCGTGTTGCCGGAATCCATCGCGAGGACCTCCCGGAAGCGTTGTTCCGCCTCCGCCTGCCCTGCCGGTCCGGATGCCGCCAGCGCGATGCCGAGGTTGAGCCGCCAGTTGACGTACTCGACGTTGGCCCGGAGGGCCTGGCGGTATGCGGCCGCGGCCTCCGGATAGCGCTGGAGGCGAATCAGCGCCTCGCCGCGCCGCGCCTGAAGCTCCCCGCTCGTCTCGCCCAGCGCGGCGGCCGCGTCGAGGGCTTCCAGCGCGGCGCTGTAATCGCCGAGCTGAAGGAGGACGCGCCCGAGCCCGAAAGGCACCCGGGCGTCCTTCGGAAGGATGCGCGCGAGATCCCGATACTCGGCCTCCGCTTGACGGTCGTGGTCTGCCCGCCGCAGGGCGTCGGCCAGCGCCACCTGCGCCTCGACCAGGTGGGGGGTCTGCTGGCGGATCCTGCGCAGGACGCGAAGGGCCTCGTTGCCTTCCAGCGTCCTGGCCACCTCGACAGCCTCGTCCGGCAGGCGCATCGGCCCGCTCACCGCCCGCAGAAGATCCTCGGCGGCCGCGTGGTGGTGGCCATCCTCGGCCAAGAGGCGCGCCCGGAAGAGGTGCGCCTCGGCATCCATTGGCGACCTCTGCAACACCCGGTCCACCCATTCCCGAGCGCGCGCCTGGTCCCGCACGGCACGGTACCCCTGCGCCAGGGCAAGCGCCAAGCGCCCGGTCGGGTCACGGTCCGGGTCCGCGTCCTCGACCGTCGGGGGGACCGTGAAGAACCGGGTCAGGCGGGCGTTGAGCGTGGTGGTGTCCCGGCCGAGGTTGCGGGGCGCCAGGAACTCCAGCCGCGGGAAATCGTCCAGGTTGTACGCCGCCTCGCCCGCCATCTTCAGCAGCGCCGCCTTGGGCATCAGATACATGGCCATCAGGCCGTACGCGTCCGCGAACCCGAGCTCGCGCAGGTCTTGGCGGGCGACCGGCCGGGCCTCCAGGGCCGCCTGCAGATCCGCGCGGCGCAGCCGCTGCGGGTGCGCCGTCCCGATGAGGAGCATGTCGCTGTCGTTGACGGCCCACAGCGAGACGTCGGGGAAGACATCGGCGAACGTCCGGTAGACCATCCGCAAGTCCTCGGGCGCCATCCCGTACGTCTGCATCCACTGGCCGAAGACCCCGCCTTCGGCCAGTTTGGACAGCGCTTCCTGGTAATACTCCCGCGTGAACAGGTTGCCGATCCCGGCGATCCACGGATTCGACGGCTCCGACATGATGACGTCGTAGCGCTCGCGGACCGCCAGCAGGTAGTTCCGCCCGTCGGCGTGGATGAAGCGGAGACGAGGATCGTCGTGGATCCGCCCGTTCTTCTCGGCGAAAAACCGCGCGCCCTCGATTACAGCCGGCTCGATCTCCGCCACGTCCAACCGCTCCACAGGGAACGCCGCCGCCGCCTTGGCGGTCATTCCACTCCCCATCCCGATCACCAGGACGCGCTTCGCCCCGGGATTCATCAGCATGGGAAGGTATCCCACCATCAGTTGGGTCGGGGAATCGCCGAATGAGGCGTCCACCTTGCCGTTGGTCTTCTCGTATACGTAATTGGACCCGGCGGACCGATGCACGCTGATCGTGGCCGTCAGGCCTTCCCGGTAGTAGAGCAGGTCGTCCCGCTCCATCCACTCGCGTCGCAGGCTGTCGGTGGGGAGCGAGGCGTAGTTGTGCGCGTAGATCGTGACGCCGCTGGTCATGACCCCCTTGTCCCACGTCCGGAACGACAGGACAGCGGCAACGGCGGCGACGAACATAGCGCCCGCCGCCACGAGACGCCGGTTCTGTCGGACGCGCGCATCTAGGGCGACCAGGATGACGCCCGTCGCTGCGCTCACCGTCACCGCCAGGCCGATGCTGTTCTGGACGCCCAGGACCGGTATCAAGACGAAACCGCCCAGGAAGGCCCCGATGATGGCCCCCAGGGTATTGCTCGCGTACGCCGTGCCGACGCTGGTCCCGATCCGATAGAGGCTCTGGGTGTAGATGCGGGCCACCACGGGGAACGTCGTTCCCAGGAGCAGCGTGGGCACAATCATGACCAGCGCGGAGAGGGCGACCTGAATACTGAGGAATTGCCCGAACGAGTCGCCAAACCCTTTTTGCAGGCGGAGAAACAGGAAGGGCAACCGTTCGAATAGCGGGATCGTGGCCAGCGCCGACAGGGCGATGAGGAGTTGGAGAAGTCCGAACCCCGCCACGCCCATGTCCCGGGTGCCCCACCAGCGGGCATAGAGCAGGCTCCCCACCCCCAGGCCAACGAGAAACGTGGTCAACATGACGGTGAACGAGTACGTGGACATGCCGATGACGAGGGTGAGGGCACGCGTCCAGGCGTTCTCGTACACCATGGCGGCTGCTCCCGAGAGGCCGAACGCCGCCAGGAGCGCGATGTCGAGACGGGAGGCAGCCGTCGCCGTCGGACGGGACTCGGGCGGCGCCTCGCCGGCGTCCTCCGAAGCCTCCCGGCGTCCCCGGAACCACATGACGGCCACGACGACGAGGACGGCGATGCTCAGATTCAGGGCCGCGGCAAGCCGCACGCTGCCGCGCAGCCCCAGCTCCGGAATCAAGTAGAACCCGCTCAGAGCGCACCCGACTACCGCTCCCAGCGTGTTGATGGCGTACAGGTCGCCGATGCGGCGGCCCAGCGAGGCGAATTGCGTGACGGAGAACCGGCTCAAGAGGGGCAGCGTGGCGCCCATGAGCGCCGTGGGGACCAGGATCACCGCGAAGCAGAGGAGGAACAGGGCCAGGCTGAACAGGGTGAACGACGCCTCGGCCAGCCCGTAGAGCCGGCTGTACGCCTGCTGGGTGAGCGCAAAGAGCGTGGGGATGACGAGGCCGTAGATGCCGACGCCGCCCTCCAGTAGGCCGTAAATCAAGAACGGATTCCGTCCGGTGTCGGCGAGGCGGCCGAGGACGTAGCTCCCCAGCGCCAGGCCGCCCATGAAGGCCGAGAGCACCGTGGCGATCGCATGGGTGGTATTCCCGAAGATCTGAGTGAGCATCCTGGCCCACACCACCTCGTAAATCAGAGCGGTGGCGCCGGATACAAAGAACAGGCCGTAGACCAACGGGAGCACGCGGCGAGTCAGCGTTGCCTGGTTCAGGGCGTTTCCTTTCGTTCTCTGGGGCCGGCGGAGGTTCCGGGCGCGAGGGAGCGGATGTAGACGACCAGGGCCCGGATCTGCTCGTCCGAGAGCCGCATGCCCCAGGACGGCATGGCATTGGAACGGCCGAATTGCGAGCTGCCCTTCTTGATGATCTCGAAGAGAAACCGGTCGGTCACGGCGCGCATGGCTTCCGAATTGGTGAAATCCGGCATCACCTGGCGGAGCACCGTTGCGCCCGGGCCGTCCCCTTTTCCGGTCGCGCCATGGCAGACCGCACAGTGCGCGTCGTATAGCGCGCGCGTCGGGGAGCCCGCCGCGGGGAGAGCCGGCGGCTCATCGCGCCGGAGGAACTCGCGTCCGAGAAGCGCGAGGCCCGCCGCCACGCCGATGCACGCGAAGACGGCGTATGTCCAGACGGGAAAACGCATAGATGCTGGAGCCACCTATCGCGATAGGCGATACCGACATGCTGGTCGGCGGCCGGCCACACCGGCGGACCCGTGTTCGGTGTGGCGGGGAGCGACGCGACGTCAGCCCCGCGGACCCGGCCCGTCGGTCCGCACGTATCCAAGGGTCCGAAGGAGCTTCTCCCCGTCGCCGGATTTGAGGAAGTTCGTCAGGTAGTCGCCGAGGTTCCGCAGCATGCTCGGCGGAATGACGGGGGGTGTGGCGAAGGCGTTCCAGGCCACGATCATGTGGTGCAGCGTCTTCACGTCATCCGGCATCGCGGATTCCTCCCTTCAGGCAGAGCACCTCGCGCGTCGCACATCCTCGGCGTGCTACCCACAGCGCTCGCCAACCCACGGCGCGGTCAGGCCCTGAGCGCTCTTGCGCGAGCCGGGCATCCGACCATCGTGCAGCCTACGCAAACGGCCGGCCGATGTCAAGCGCGAGCGAGACGGGAGAAGCGAGACGGGAGAAGCCTTGACACGGGCAATCCGAACCGCTTAAGCTTGCGTGCGAGGCGCGACCCTGCCGTCGGGCGCTGGCGCAGCCGCCAGTTCCGGAAGGCTCACCACACCAACCGAGGAGACGACGACATGAGCGCGTTTGTGGAGCGCAGGAAAGGACGTCGTGTGTCGGTCCCCGGGCGCCCCGGCGGGCGCGTCAGGGCCACGCTGGATGCGCGACTCCTGGACCTCGGATCCACCGGGGCGCGCATCGAGCACCACAACCTGCTGCGACTGGGCTTCACCTGCACTCTCGAGTTGCCGGCCGCGCTGGGTGCGCTGGTGCTTCCCGTGCGCGTGGTACGGAGTGCCGTCGTCGGGACGGATAAGGGCCCCTCGGGCGAACAACTCCTCCGATACGAGAGCGGCGTCACCTACCTGGAGCTCACGGCGGCCCAGCGGGCCACGCTGGAGAGAGTCCTGGACCGTCTGGCATCCGGGGAGGCGCTGGGGAGCGGACGACTCGTCCTGTAGAAGGCTGCTGAAAAAGGCCCATCTCCGACGTTGCCGCGCTCCCGCGGCGCTGCGACGTACGTACGCAGTACGCCTCGCGCCTCGGATCGCGTGGCGCCTTGGATCTGGACCTTTTTGAGCAGCCTTGGCGAATGAGAGGTTCAGGCACATTGCGTATGCGTGGCGAGCGCTGGAGCCCGTCTGTTTGGGAAGGCCGTAGGAGTTTGCCGGAATGACCTCGTCAGCCGCGACGGATCTCGACGCCCTGCGCCGACGCCTCAGCAAACAACATCGCGACTTTGTGAGCGCGCTCTGGAAGTTTTTTCGCGATCACAACCAGTGGGTCCCCTCTCGCATCGCCCACCAACATTTCGGTAAGGACGCGGTGCAGGCAAACCTGGCTGCGCTTGGCCCGAGTCTGGTCCAGGCCTATCGCGACGACGGCAAGGACTACTACCGCCTAACGTTTCTGGGCATGCTGCTGACCGATCAGGGCTCCGCAGCGGAGGATTTGCTCGTCCGGTACCTGGAATACGTTCGCGACCGGCACGGGTCGGACCCGCGCATGGAGTGGGTCGGCAGCCAGGAGGTGGAGGCGGCGCTGCGCCTGTCAGCCGAGCAGTCGCGGCTCCTGCGGCAGATCATCCGACTCAGCCACTGGTGGGGCGGCGGCAGCGCGTTTGGTGAGCGGGAATGGACGGTTGGCGTCCCCGTTGACGTGGACGAACTGGCAGCGGAAACCGATCTGCGGCGCTACGTCCGCGAGCACGTGCTGAAGCATTTCCCGACCGAGTCGCGTCCGCTGGCGGCCGAGGGAAGGCGTGGCGCGCCGGGCGGCGCTTTCTGGTTCATCGAGGACGTCGCGCTTCGCGAGCGGCTGGCCGCGGATTGGCACGAGGCCCAGGACGTTTGTCACGTGCTGGGGTGGAAGAGCTGCGTGATCCTTTGCGGGGGGATCCTGGAAGCGCTGCTGGCGGACGCACTGCCGCGATCGGGGTCACCCGCGCCGCCGCGCCGCCCGCTGCTCCTGAGCGGTCTGGTGACCGCCGCCGTCCAGCGCCGCGCGCTGAAGAAGGACGCCCTTCGTCTCAGCCCGACGCTGCTGGCCTTCCGCAGCCTCATCGCCTCCGGGTCTCGTCGGCGGAAGGCGGCCGCCCCCGATCGAACCGAAGCCGAAGCCGCCCTCGAGGCGGTGCGGTCCTGCCTCCGGCAACTGGCGGCAACTACGTCGAAGCCTTCTCCGCCAGCAACGCGTTGACCTTCGCCATCACGGCGAACGCGTCGGCGACGTAGACCATATCGGCCTTGCCGCGAGCCCAGCCGCAGTTGGGGTCCAGGTTCACGGCCCGCCGCTCGCTGATGAAGCGCCATCCCACCACGTGCGGCTCTTCCCCGTGACAGCACGTCGCCAGCCCCTTGGGGTGCCGCGGCGTCGCCCCGGTCTGGCCCACCTGGTTGAGGTGCGTCATGAAGGGCAGGACGCTTTGCCCTTCGCCGGAGAGATCCACCAGCGACTTGCTCCCCCCCAGCGACGCTTGGGTCCGCCGCAGGAACGTCAGAATGAGATCAGCTGCCTCGGGGGCGTGCGCCTTGCCGTCGGCCTGCGCCTTCGTCCAGCCCGCGCCTGCCACGAACAGGAGGTCTGCGTCCGGCCGGATCGTTTGCGCGTCCGCGGCGGGGGCCAGGAAACCGGAGACGGTCGTCCGCAGGCAGCCGGCGGGCGGCTGCACGTCGATCCGCTGCACCGAGGCCGAAGCGCCCGCGCCTTCCCACGGATCGAGACAGCCCGGGTCCACCAGGATCACCCAGGGCCGTTGCGCGCGTCGGATCGTGGCCTCCATGCGCTGGCGGTAATACCATCGGCTGATGGACACCGCGCCGTCCGCGATCGGAAGCCCCGTCACGTGGGTGTCCGCGCGGCCGCCCAGGCGATACGCCACGCCCGGCAGCGTTCGACACCAGCGCGAGGTTCCGGCGGAAATGACGAGCGTGGCGCCGGCTTCCCGGCAGATGGTTTCGGCGGCCAGGGCGTCCGTCGCGTAGCGGGACGGCGCAAACGCCTCTCCAGCGACTCCGACGAAGCGGTCCGCGCCGCAGTCGGCGATCGCGTCGGCGGCCGCCTGTACGGCCGCGCCCACCAGTCCCACGCACAGCGTCGAGCCCGCCAGAGCCGCCTTCAGGAACCGCGCGGCGGTCAGCGCCTCGCGCGCCGGTTTCGCCAGCGACCCGTCCGCGTCCACGTGCGCCAGCAACAGGATCGTATCCATGGTGACTCCTCGGACGAAGCGCAAGCGCGCATGGCGGCTTGCGCGCCAGGCGTTATCCTTTCGCGATCCACTCCACGATCTCGCGCGCGATCTCGTCCGGAGAAAGATTCTTGACCACGCGCGTCTCCCGCCGTTGCGCGGGCAGCGCCACGCGCGAGAAGGTCACGCCCTCCGCCCCGGCCTTCGCGGCCTTGGCCCGCTGGAGCGCCGGCATGACGGTCCGCATGTTGGCCATGCCGACCTGCGGATTGTTGGGCGGCTCGGGGAGGCTTCCCGTGGCCCAGCCCAGGACGGCGGGCGGCCCCGCGCAGGCCGAGATCTGATGCTTCCCGCCCTCCACGCGCTCCAGGATCTGGAAGGCGCCATCCGCGTCAATGCTCAACTGGTCGACGCCCTGGAACTGGTCCAGGATGCCCAGGCGCTCGCCGACCTGCTGCAACGTGCTCCCGGCAGCGCGCGAGGCCGACTCCCAGCCACCGAAGACAAGGAGGCGGGACCGATCCAGGCCGGGGATGGTTTGAATCGCGTCGGCGAGGGCGGCGGCCACGTCCGACGACTCCGTGAAGCCGCCGCCGGGGCCGTCCAGCGCCACCAACTCGAACGGGACCTTCTGGGCCACGGTCATCATCACCTGCTGGAGCTTGGCCTTGGGGCCGAGGGCGACCAGCCAGACCTTGCTGCCCGGCGCCGTCTTGGCGAGGTGGGCCGCTTCGTACAACGCGTGCGCGGCCCAGGGGTCCAGGACCGCCGGCAGCATCAACTCGTTCTTGAGGCCGGGTCCGGTCGGGCCGGTGACCGGCTCCAGGGTCTGTAGCGGATCGGGGACAATCCCGGCACAGACGACGATGTGATAAACCTGACTCATGGGTTCACCTCGCGTTGGGGATTCTCACGCCCGAGACGGCAAGACAGCGCAAATGTAAAATGAAAAACCGACAACCGACAACCGGTCAATCCGAGCCAGTGATCGGTTTTCCATTGTCGGTTGTCCGTTTTAAATTGGCTGTTCGTTCTCGACTGTGCAGCTCACCTCGCGTTGGGGATGCTCACGCGTGACACCGCACGAGCAACGAAATGCAAAATGAAAAACCGACAACCGACAACCGATCAATGAGAGCCGTTGACCCGTTGTTCATTGTCGGTTGTCCGTTTTACATTGGCCATCAGTTCTCCGCCGAATGGAGCCCGCCCGTGCCGCCCCGGAACTCGATGGCCGCGCGTTCTGGGTCATCGGGGTGGCTCACCGCGCAGTTCCAGAGGCACGCGCCGCAGTGGACGCACTTGTCCCGGTCGAAAGCCGGGACGCCCTTGTCGCCCGCCGTGATGGCCTGCCCGGAGCACATCTCGATGCAAATCTTCGTGCCGCAGGTCTCGCACAGGTGAGGATACAGAAACACCACGTGATTCGCATAGCCGGGCGGCGCCTGCACCTTGCCGCCCATCAGCAGCGCGTCCTGATGGCTGACGAGCAGTTGCCCATCGTGCGGGATGGGCGGCCACCCGCAGCGATCCATCAGGGCATTGTGGAGGGAGAGCCCGCGCGTCGCGCAGTCCTGGCGGATGCGCGCGATCTCCTCGGGCGCGATGCGGCCCGCGTAATGTTCCTCGATGGTGGGGAGACGCTTGGCCGGCGGCAGGGAGTTGCCGGGCATCGCCACGCGCCCCTTGGTCAGCCCGGCCAGCGCCATGCCAACCAAGCCGGAGACAACCCCGCGGGTGAACCCGTCGCGCGCCTTCTCGGCGACGCGGCCCTCGGCCTCCACCCAGCTGACGCGCCGACGCGCGACGTAGGCACGCTCCAGGTTGTCCTTGGTGAACGGCTGGCCGACCCGCAGCAACTCCAGCACGCCCTCCGCCGCCAGCACGCCCGTCGTCCAGGCCTCGTCCACGCCGGATCCCGTGAGGACGTTGGTGCTCCCCGAGCCCTCGCCGATACGGACGAAGCCGTCGCCCACCAGGTGCGGCTCGCCGCGCTTGCCGGACTCTTGCAGCGTCTTGGCTCCCCACGAGCGCAGGCGCCCGCCCGAGATGCGCCGCCACAGATAGGGGTGCAGCATCCAGTGCTGGAGGTACCGGTACGAGGTGCGCACGGGGCTGTCGAACCAGGAGGGCACGAAGATCCCCGCGGAGGCGATCCTTCCCGGGTAGACGTAGAGGAAGCCGAAGATCTCCGGCTCGGGATACCCGAAAGTGTGGAGCACGGTCCCCGGCTCCAGTGTCGAGTGCTCGGGGAGGTCCACCACGACCTTCGCCCCGACGGCCCACTCCCGACGGTGGTGGCCTTCCGGGAGCCCGAGCCGCTCGTCGATCTGCCGGCCGATCGGCCCGACCGGTCCATCGCCGATCACCGTGAGCGCCGCGCGGATGTCCATCCCGGGCAGAAACCCCGTCTCCGGGCGCCCCTGGAGATCCGTGCCCTGATCGGTGAGTCGCACGCCGCCGACGCGACCGTTCTCCCAGAGGGGTTCGGCCGCTGGCATACCGGGCCAGATCTGCGCGGCCCCGGTCCCCATCACCTGGGTGCCGACCCACTGGTTGAACTGCCCGATGGAGAGGAGCAGCCCGCCGTCCTTGCGCAGGAACGGCGGGACGTAGGGAAGATTCAACGCCTCGTGCTCGAAAGGGAGCAGTCCGCGGAAGGTCCGGATGCAGCGGTCCGCCAGTCGGAGGAGCGGGGAGCGGCGGCTGGCGCCGATGGGGTCCAGCAGATACGCGACGGTCTCGTGCGCGACGGGCGCGGCCAGCGGGATCTGCGAGAGATCCAGGTCGGGAAAACTCGTCCGGATGCCTCGCGCGCGCGTGACCACGCCGGAAACGCCGAAGCCGACGTCGTCGGCCCGCTCGTAGCAGAGGACCTGCGGCGGCATGCCCGGCATCGTTCGGCTCTCGACGGCCGGCGTGCCGTCCGGATTCGTGAGGCCGCGGGCGAGCGTGGTGAGGAACCCCCCCATGGCCGGCCCAAAGCCGACGCAGACGATATCCACATCCATCGTCTGCCGCTCCACGCCGGCGTCCTGGCCAGGAAGGGCCTGTTCCGACATCCGGTTCTCGCTCATACGGTGGCCATTCCGTTCGCGGCTCGCGGCTCGCGGCTCCAGGCTCTCTCCATTCCATCCTCGCTCATACCGGGTAATCCAGCGCCTCGGGAATCATCACCTTCGTGAGTGCGTCTGCCGCGCGGTCCTTGGCCAGGCGGACGCCGGTGAGGCAGCCGTCCAGCTTGAGGCGGAGGCGCACAAAGGCCTCCATCCCGTCGAATCGGACGCACGGCCCCGCCTTCGGCCCAACGGGCATCGTCGCTCCCGACGCGTCGACGCCGATCGGCACCAAGGGGTCGCACGCGTCCGGCCCGCACCCGGTCCCGCCGTCCCAGGCGGCGTGCCGATTGTAGCCGTAGACCAGCTCGGCGCACACGCGGGCCGACTCCCCGGCGGCCCGCGCCGCCTGGACGTGGCAGAGGTCGGTGAGGAAGCGCAGGAGCCCCGGCAGGCCCTCGGCCAGGACCGGGTTCTCGGGCCCTTTCGATTCCAGCTCCAGGAGGTCCAGGATCTGGTGCCGGCTGGCCAGCAGCCAGCACAGGGCATCGGCCAGCGGGAACGTCACGCCTTGCCGGTTGCCGTGGTAGAGCTTCCCGCCGTCGGCGTCGGTGGCCTCCTGCAGGTGGGTCAAGGTCCAGAGCCACAGCTCCATCGCCGTGGCCAGGGTGCATGCGCCGGTGCCGGGGCGGCGGCCCGCGATCCCGCGCATCTCGGCGATCCAGCCCTTGAACTGGGCCAGGAACAGGTCGCTCACCATGGTCACGGACAGCTGCCGGCGCTGGACGGCCTCGGGCCCTTCGTACGTGGCCTCAAGCTGGGCGTCCATCCATTTTTGGCCGAGGAAGCCGGGGCAATCCTCGGTGATGCCGTAACCGCCCATGAGGCTCACGGCCTCGCGCATCATCGTCGCGCCGTGGCCGGTGTTCCAGAGCTTGCACGCGGGACACAAGACGCTGGCCAGCGCGTCCTTGACCAGGAACAGCACCAGCACGTCCGCCCGGAGCGCCTCGTACCGCTGGGCGTCGCGCGTGCTTTCCGGTTGGGCCTGGAGGGCGAGGAATTCCAGGGCGTCCTTCTGGACCCGCCGGAACGCGCGCATCTGCGCGGTGCCGCCGCCGATGCCCTGAGCTGCGAAGACCTCGTCCTTCTTGCGCTCCAGCGGGTCGAGTTCGTCGAAGAGGCGCGCCGCCGCAAAGCCCAGCGACGTCGCGGCCTCGCCCGTGGCCCACACGTCCACCAGCCGGTGGAGCGCATCCTCGCGCTGCTGCAGGCCCAGCTCGTAGCGCGGGGAGCCGGGCGCCACGCTCTCGCCGCCGCGGAAGCGCCCGCGCTGGTAGCGGATGACCGGCTCCACCGCGGAGAGGAGCTTGGCCGCGGTCATGAGGCCGACCGTCACGCGGGTGCGGCGGAAGACCGCCTCGATGATCTCGCCGTGGTTGTACCGGGGAATGATGACCCCGTCCTTGACCGTGTACCCGCCGATGATCCGGCTGGCGGGAACGCGCAGGCTGAAGACCGGGTCGCAAGTCGAGGAGAGCTGATGGACGAGCTTCTTCGTCGGGACGCCGCGGTCGAAGGTGCCCAGGTCGGTCTCTTCCAGGATCACCATGCAGCTCCCCTTGATCCGCGGGTCGCCGGAGTCCACGGCCGCCGTGACGAAGTTGGCGAACCCCATGTTGGTGATGAACCGTCCCCGCTTGTCCACGTGCAGGATGGGCTCCTTGCCCTCCTCCCACTCCTCGACGCGGACCTTGCCGCCCAAGAGCCCGGTCTCGACCCCGACGTAGGGCAACGGTTCGGTGAGGCTAAAGGCGCCGCGCCAGATGGTTCGGTCCTCGCCCGGCTGGGGGGGGAGGGCGCGGCGCATGTAGGTGTCTCGCTGCTCCGGCGTGCCGCGCTCGTGGATGGGCGACAAGCCCAGGTTCCCCGCCAGGCTGCAGGTCGCCGCGCCGGCGTCCACCCACGATAGCTCGAAGGCCACTAGGGCCAGGGCGAGGTTCTTGGGGCCCTCGACGAAGCCGCCCTCGGCCGGGTCCATGAAGACGGCGGTAATGCCCGACTCGTCGAACGCCGTCAGCAGCTGCGCCTTCTGGGCGGTCCATTCGTGTGCATTCCGCGCGCCTTCGGCCACCAACCGGGCCACGGGGCCGCGCGCCACGCCGCGCGCCGACTGCACCAGCATCTGCAAGTCGTAGCGGTCGGCGAACCGCCACAGGATCTGCCGGACGTCATCACCCGGCAGGGTCCGCAGACCATCTTGATCGTGCCGCTCGATCGTCCGCTCCATGAGAACCGTCCTCCCGCTGGGCTTGGCGAGGGTCAGGCGCGAGTGTCGATTGTGCAATGAGGGGCGGGCCCGAGTACCATCGCCGGGCAGCGGCATCACGCCGCCCGGCCTCCCCGACGGCGGGGCCCACCGGAACCACAGGTCTCCGTGCGCCCGGTACCTTACCATCACAGCCGGTCACGCGCGAGCCCCGAATACGATTTGTCCGCAACAAAACCGCAGCCTCCAGATTCCCGACCGGCCCCACTTTCAGAATGCCGAAAAGCCGCGCTGGCCCAGGCTGCTCAAAAGGGCCCAGATGCAAGTCGACGCGCCACAGGCCGGGGTACCCGCCGCAGGTGGGTCCAGGCGTACTGGGTGGTACGCCGCAACGAGCGCCCAAGCGAACCAACGCCGCAGGTGGGCCGTTTTGAGCAGCCTGCTACGCGAGCAGGCGGCCGCCGTCCACCACCATCACATCCCCCGTCATGAAATCGCCCCGGGTGGCCAGGAACAGTGCGGCGTCCGCGATGTCCTCGGGGGTGCCCACGCGCTTGAGGGGCGCCGCCTGCCCCGCCTTGGCGATGGTGGCGTCGAGGTTCGGCCGGCCCATGTTCCAGCGCGTCTCCGCGATGAAACCGGGCGCGATCACGTTCACCTGGATCTCCGGCCCCAGGGTCTTCGCCAGGCACTTGCTGAGCTGGACCACCGCGGCCTTGGAGCAGCAGTAGGCAATGGAGCTGCCCTGCGGCCAGAGGCCGGCCACGGATGCAAGGTTGATGATGCGGCCCGCCCCCTGTTTCTTCATGGGCGCCACGACGGCGCGGCAACAGAAGAACGTCCCCTTCACGTTGACCCGATACAAACGATCCCACACCTCGTCCGTCAGGCCGTCCAAGTCCGCGAAGTCCACGAAGGCCGTGATGCCCGCGTTGTTCACGAGGATGTCGATGCGCCCGTACTTCTCCAGCGTCTGCGTGACCATGGCTCGGACCTCGCCGTCCTTGGCAACATCCGCCTGGATCAGCAGGGCCTCGCCGCCAGCCCGCCTCACCTGCTGCGCCGTCTCCTCCGCCTCAGTGCGGGACTTCGAATAGTTGACGACGACCTTGGCGCCTTCGCGCCCGTACGCTACGGAAATGGCGCGGCCGATTCCGATGGCCGCCCCGGTGACCAGTGCGACTTTTCCGTCGAGCTGCCCCATGATCGTCTCCTGTCGTGAGTGTCCGATGCGCCCACCACCGCCCCTGAGGGCTGCGCGATCGCCGACGCCACCAGGGTGACGGACACGCTATCACCATCCCAGGGGTTCGTGTCAAGACGAAACCCGCGTTGCCGGCATGGGCCGAGCGGCGCGCCCTGTGCGTTGCTGGCGGGCCGGGGAGGTGTTATGATCTCCTTCGCACTCGCCGCGGGAAGCGCGCGAAGTCGTCGTGAACCTTTCATCGGAGAGAGGGAGGTGGTATGAGCTTCGACGTTGCCGAACGGCTGGCGATCCACGGAGGGCCGAAGGCCAAGCAGACGCCATTCCCCAAGGGGAAGCGCCACGGCGAGCTGGAGAAGAAGTACCTCAACGAAGTCATCGACTCCGACATGCTGTTCTTCTACATGGGCACCAAGGTGCGCGCCCTGGAGAAGCGGTTCGCCGAGATGTACGGGATGAAGCACTGCATCGCCTGCAGCAGCGGGACGGCGGCCGTCCACATGGCCGTGGCTGCCCTGGAGCTTCCGGTCGGGCGCGAGGTCATCACGTCCGCCATCACCGACATGGGCTCGCTGACCGGCGTGCTCTACCAGGGGCTGGTGCCTGTCTTCGCCGACGTGGACCCTCACACGCTCAACATGACGCCCGAGACGGTCCGGCGGAAGATCACGCCGAAGACCGGCGCCGTCATGATCGTGCATCACGCCGGTCTCGCCGCGGACATGGACGGGTTCCTGGCGCTCGGCCGGGAGACGGGCCTTCCCCTCGTGGAGGATTGTGCCCAGTCGTACCGCTGTCTTTACAGGGGGCGGCTGGCGGGCACGATGGGCGTCATCAATTCGTTCTCGCTGAATCACTTCAAGCACATCACCTGCGGCTCGGGCGGGATGATCCTCACGAACGACGACAAGCTGCGCTACCACTCGTCGCTCTTCCTGGATAAATGCTATCAGCGGGACGAGGGCATCCGGAATCCGTTCTTCCTGGCACCCAACTATCAGATGACCGAGCTGCAGGGCGCGGTGGCGCTGGCGCAGCTCGAACAGGTGGAGCAGATCGTCGCGGCGCGGAACCGGCTCGGTGCGCGGCTGGACGCACTCCTCGCGACGATTCCCGGCGTCACGCCTCAGCAGACGCCGGAGGGCTGTCGGCACGGCTACTTCCTCTACCTCTTCAAGCTGGACCTCGGCCGGTTTCGCTGCACCAGCCAGGAATTCTCGGAGGCGCTGAGCGCCGAGGGCGTGCCGAACAAGGCCCGCCTGATCACGGGAGGCATGCCGGTCTATCAGTACCGCATCTTCCAGCACCGGTCGGCGTTCCCGGGATCGGAGTTTCCCCTGGAAGGCCGACGGTACGGCAAGGGCGATTGCCCCGTGGCCGAGGACGCCTTCGACCGCTGGATCACCACGAATATCTACGAGCATTACACCGACACCGACATTCAGGAAATGGCGCACGGGATCGGGAAGGTCGCAGCTCATTTTCACAAGTGTTAGGGATCGGAGTGCCGAATGCGGGTGAGGCGCACACGCGACGCCGGAGGGCCCTGCGTCGATCATTCCCGCCGGACTTGAATCGGCGCCAGTACGACAGTCGGGGACGTCCATAAAACTATAAAAGATCCCCACTCCACTCCGCGAGTGACGAACGGAGCACCGCGAGAACCGGGAGGCGGCTCCTAAAAGTGAGTCGGAAGCGAAGCGGGAGTTCTCGCGGGTGAGGTCCGAGGAGGCCGGCGCCGTAAACGCGATGCCACCATCGCACGCAGCAAAGACTTTTATACTTTTATGGACGTCCCCTACGTTTTGGCATCTGTGGGGACCCGTCCTCCGGACGGGCACCTATCCGAAAGGATGGGTGACGCCGTTTGGCTTTTTGGCCGGCTCACGGTCCCGAGTCTCGCCTTTGGGGGGAATTTGGGACGTCCGGGCTTTGGGCGGCCTGAGCTTGGGGGTTCGTTCACGGTGGATATGAACACACAGCGGAGTTGAAGTGCTGGAGGATCTGATGTCAAAGCATTCCTGGGTGCAGGAATTCCCCGGCGCGATTACGGTCTGCGATCCGGACGGCGTCATTCTGGAGATGAACGACAAGGCGGTGCGGACCTTTCAGCAGCAGGGCGGCGCGGCGCTGATCGGGACCAACATGCTTGACTGTCATCCCGAACCAGCCCGGACCAAGACGAGGGAGTTGCTGGACTCGCGCCGGGCGAACGTGTATACCATCGAGAAGCGCGGGCAGAAGAAGCTGATCTACCAGGCGCCCTGGTATCAGGAGGGCCAGTACCGCGGGTTCATCGAGCTGTCCCTGGAACTTCCTGCGGAGATGCCCCATTTCATCCGCGAGTCCTGATGGGGCTGCCGGCCGGAACATTCGATTGGCACCGATCCAGGACGGACCGCGATTTAAATACACGACGAGCGCTAACGAACCTCGGACACCGAAAAGGAGAGCGCCATGAAAGGTAACGACCGGATCATCGCCCGACTCAACGATCTGCTCGCCGACGAGCTGACCGCCATCAATCAGTACATGGTGCAATCGGAGATGTGTGACAACTGGGGCTACGAGAAGCTCCACAAGGCTGCCGAGAAGCGCGCCATCGACGAGATGAAGCACGCGGAGAAGCTCATCGGTCGCGTCCTTTTCCTGGAGGGGATCCCTATCGTCAGCAAGCTGAACAAGATCAACATCGGCGCCGACGTAGAAACGCAGCACAAGAACGATTGGAAGTCCGAGCAGGGCGCGATCCAGGCGTACAACGAAAGCATCAACCTGGCGGTCCAGGTCGGAGACAACGGGACGCGCGAGATCTTGGAGCACATCCTCAGGGACGAGGAGGCGCACATCGACTGGCTGGAGGCACAGCTCGACCAGATAAAGCAGATGGGCATCCAGAACTACCTGGTGGAGCAGCTGGGGTAAACCCGGCAGGCGCCTACCGATCTGCTCCCTGTTCAGGGCGGGGCGCTCGTTCGTAGGGGGATGTCCGTATGGCACGGCAGAACATCGCCACCGGCACGCCGTGGGAGCCCATCGTGGGGTACTCCCGGGCCGTCCGCGTGGGGAATCAGGTGTGGGTCTCCGGAACGACCGCAACGGGTCCCGGCGGTCAAATCGTCGTCGGCGGAAACCCGTACGCGCAAGCCAGGCAGGCGCTTGCGAACATCGCGGCGGCCCTGCAGTCGGCAGGCGCGACGCTGGCCGACGTGGTTCGCACGCGCATCTACGTGACGAACATCGACGACTGGGAGAAGATCGGCAAGGCGCACGGCGAGGTTTTTCGCGATATCCGACCGGCCACCAGCATGGTGGAGGTGCGGCGGTTGATCTCCCCCGAAATCCTGGTGGAGATCGAAGCGGACGCGGTGATCGGGGGGTCGCCTGGATAGGTGCGTCCGCGCAGCCGCGGCCGGATTCCGCGGACAGATTCCCGACCTCATGGAGGTGCCCATGGCTGCCGAGAGCAAGGCGCGCCTGGACCGAGACCGGTACTTCATGGGAATCGCGATGGCCGTACGGGCGCGGGCGAACTGCCGCGGCAATCACGTCGGAGCGATCCTGGTCCTGGACGGGCACGTGGTTTCCACCGGCTACAACGGCACGCCCTCGGATATGGTCAACTGCGAGGAGGGCGGCTGCGACCGATGCGCGAACCGCGAGAAGTACGGGTCGGGCAAGGGCTACGACCTCTGCATCTGCGTCCACGCGGAGCAGAACGCCCTCCTCTCGGCGGCCCGGTTCGGCATCCCTGTCCAGGGCGCCGTCCTGTACACCACCATGCGGCCGTGCTTCGGCTGTACGAAGGAGCTCTTGCAGGCCAAGGTCAAGTCGGTGTTCTACATGCACGACTGGAAGCACCCGGACCCCGACGTGTG
>Ga0316622_100000533_pt1 | contig 22294 bp, 19 predicted proteins | sample OWC_Aug_OW2_C1_D_FD_207646 | JGI IMG/M metagenome (GOLD analysis project Ga0316622, IMG submission 207646) | Wetland soil microbial communities from Old Woman Creek delta, Ohio, United States - OWC_Aug_OW2_C1_D5_C | ecosystem: Environmental > Terrestrial > Soil > Wetlands | place: USA: Ohio... | reverse complement strand
GGCCGACGGGGTCCTCGTCGCGCAAGTGCTGAGCGGTCTTCTGATCCTCGCGGGCGGAGCGCGCCGTTGCGACCTGGCGCGCGAACGCGCCCAGATCAAGTGGTTGCTGTGGGGCTTCGCGCTGGGCGTCACCCCCTATGTCTTCCTGCGCACGCTGCCTCAGCTGATCGGCGTGCGCGCGCCATTCGGCCCGAGCTTCGATCGGCTCCTCGAGATGGCGATTCCGATCGCCTTCGTCTTCGCCGTCGTGCGCTTCCGGTTCCTGGACATCGACATCATCATCCGGCGTAGCATCATCTACGCGGTCCTCGCCCTCCTCATGGTCGGCGTCTATTTCGGCCTCGGCATCCTGATCGGGCAGTACGTCGACCAGGAGTTTCCCGCCCGCTCTCTCCTGCTCGCGCTCGCGATCGGCGCGGGAGGCGGGTTGATGTTCCAGCCCCTGCGCCGCTCGATCGCGCGCGGCGTCGACCGCACGCTCTTCAAGCTGAGCCACGACTATGGGGAGGCGCTGGCGATGCTCTCCGGCCGCCTGGCCGGAGTGCACGGGCAGGCGGAGCTCGCCCGCGTGCTCGACGAGTTCCTCGCCGAAACCTTGGGGGTGCGCGCCCATGCGGTGCTCTTGAAAGAGAAAGGCGAGTGGTCGAGCTTCGGCAACCTGCCGCCGGCCACGATCGCCTGCATCGACGGCGAGATCACGCGAACCGGCGCGGCACCCTTCCCGGCGGAGCTGCTCGCCACGCCGGGGAGCACGAGCATGCCCGAGATCGAGGTGCCGTCGTTTCCGGCCTGCCTCGCCGGCGTGGGGCTCGTCCTCGTCCAGCCCCTGCTTGGCAGCGAGGCCCTGATCGCCCTCGGGAGCAAGCAGAGCGAGCGGCGTTACGTCGAGCCGGATCTGGCCCTCATCCGGGGCGCGGCGGAGGAAGCGGGCCGGGCGCTGGAACGTATCCGGCTCATCCAGGCGGCCGACACGGAGGCCCGCGCGCGGCGACAGGCCGAAGAGATGGACCGGCTGAAGAGCGATTTCCTCTCGCGCGTCGCGCACGATCTGCGGACTCCGCTCGCTTCGATTGCCTGGTCGACCGACAACCTGCTCGACGGAATCGTCGGACCGCTGATCCCCGCCCAGCAGGAGTACCTGCACTCGGTGAAGGCGTCGGCCGGCCACCTGAGCCGCTTGGTCGACAATCTCCTCGAGATCAGCCGCCTGGAACAGGGACGCGCGCATCTGGATCTCGCTCCCGTGCGCCTGAGCGAGATCGTCGAGCAGGCGCTGCTCACCATCCGGCCGCTCGCCGCTCAGAAGCGCATCGCGATCCGCTTGGCTTGTGAGGAGGATCACCCGGCGCGCGGCAATGCCGAGAAGCTGGTCGAGGTCGTGCTCAACCTGCTCGACAACGCGATCCGCTTCTCGCCGGCCGGGCAAACGGTCGAGATCCGGATCGCGCGTGGCGACCTGCGCGTCCCGTCACTGACCGCGGCCGGAAGAGCCGCAGCCCGCGAACCGGCGGATGGAAACGCGCGGACTGCGCCGGCGCTCGTCGTCTCGATCCGCGATCACGGGCCGGGATTGGGCGGCGCCGATCCGCAGGCGCTCTTCGAGCGCTTTCGACAAGGAGCGCACAGTCCGCACGCTCCTCAACAAGGCTTCGGACTCGGGCTCTACATCGTCAAGTCCTATGTCGCCCTCATGCGCGGAGAAGTGGCGGCCAACGACGCGGTTGACGGGGGGGCGCTCTTCTCGATCACGCTGCCTTGCGCGGATGGAGTTTCCGGCGGCGCTGGCGCGGAGGATCTTGCGGCCATGCCCGGCCGCCCGGCCGCTGCGGGTGCCCGCCATGCGGGCCCCGCGGGCGAACGGCGGGAAGGAGTCGATCCATGAAGGCCACGATCCTGATCGTCGACGACGATGAAGCGTTGCGCCGCGCCTTGATCGACCGCTTGAGATTCTGGGGGCACGCGGTCGATCAGGCCTCGGACGGCGCGGAGGCCGTGGCCCGCGCCGGCCGCAAAGCCTACGACCTGGTCCTCCTCGATCTCTCCATGCCCGGAATGCCGGGCATGGAGGCGCTGGAGAAGCTGCGCGAGACGGGCTGCACGGCCGAGAAAGTGGTTCTGACCGCGTACGGATCGGTGGCCAAGGCGGTCGAGGCGATGAAGCGTGGCGCCGACGATTTCCTCACCAAACCGGCCGACTTCGAGCTGTTGCGCGCGGTGATCGACCGGGCGCTCGAGAAGCGCCGCCTGGAGCGAGTGAACGCCGCGTTGAGCGAGCAGGCGAGCGCCTGCGGGCTGATCCCCGGCCGCTCGGAATCGATGCGCACCCTGCTCGACATGGCGGCGCAGGCGGCGCGCTCGGAAGCGACGCTGCTCCTCCTCGGCGAAAGCGGCACCGGCAAGCAGGTGCTCGCCGAGCACATCCATCGGGCGAGCATGCGCTCGCGCGGCCCATTCGTCTACATCAACTGCGTCGCGATCTCGGACGAGCTCATCGAGTCGACGCTCTTCGGGCACGAGAAGGGGGCGTTCACCGGCGCGGTCGTGCGCAAGCAGGGCCGGCTCGAAGCGGCGGCCGGCGGCACGGCCTTCCTCGACGAAGTCGGCGACATCAGCGCGCGCCTGCAGACGAAACTGCTGCACTTCCTGGAGACGGGCGAGTTCGAGCGCGTGGGCGGCAACCAGGTGATCCGCGTGGACTGCCGCATCCTCGGCGCCACCAACCGCGATCTTCCCCTGGCGGTGAAAGAAGGACGCTTCCGTGAGGACCTCTTCTACCGGCTGAACGTCGTCTCGCTGAACATTCCTCCGCTCAGGGAGCGGCGCGAGGACATCGTTCCGCTGGCCGAGGCGTTTCTGGTCCGCTACGCGACCGAGATGAACCGCGAAGGGCTGCGCTTCTCCCCCACGACCTTGCCGACGCTCGAGAGCTACTCCTGGCCGGGCAACGTGCGCCAATTGAAGAATGCGGTCGAGCGAATGGTGGTCCTCGCCCGGGGCGACGTCTTGACTCCCGATCTCCTCCCGCCCGAAGTGCTCGCCGGTCCGGACTCGCGGCCGGAGGACCTGTGGGCACTTCCCTACCGCGAAGCGATGACCGGCTTCCGCCAACGCCTGATCCAGTCCGCCCTCTTGCGGGCGGGCGGGAACCAGACGCGCGCGGCGGAGATGCTCGGTGTTCAGCGGACCTATTTGAATCGCTTGATCCGCGATCTTTCGATTCCCGGCACCGCGCGCGGCCAGGGACCGAAGCAGTGAGGAGGCGATTCGTCCGGATCGAGGATCGCGGCCCGCGGGTTTCCGGCCGGGCGACATCCCGACCGGAGGGCATTTCGCCCGCGCCCAATTCGGCCTGGTGCGGCCGGGGCCGTTGGGTCTATGGTCGAGCCGAGGAGAATCCCATTGTACAAGATCGCCCGCTGGGTCCGCGGTTCCGCAAAGGTCTGGCCGGCCGCCGCGTTCTGCGCCGGCGCGGCCGTGATCCTCTGCCTTCCGTCCGGAGAACGTGCCTCGCCCGGCGGGTGCCGCGCCGGGACCGTGTGCGCCCCCCCTGCGGTGCACGCTCAGGCGCTCGCGGGGGCCTCCCAGGAGGGAGAGACGCGCATCGTGACCGACGAAGCGGACGCGGCGCTCGCCATTCTGGAGCGGTCGCGCGCGGGAAACCCGGTCACCGCCCGCGACTGGACGCGGCTGTTTACGAGCGAAGGCTACCAGCGCCTCAAGCAGCGCGAGGAGTCGATGGGGCGCGCGTTCTCCGACTCCGCCTTCCGGACCTTCCTGCTCGCCGACAGCGTGGTCGCCAAGGCGCCCCGCTTGCGCGAAACGCTCGAGAGCTGGCGCGCAACGGATCTCGAAGGCGCGGCTCGTCTCGCGCGCGCCTATCTCCCGGCGGGGTCGCGGCTCGCGGCCGCGCTCTATCCGGTGATCAAGCCCCTGCCGAACAGCTTCGTCTTCGAAGCCAAGTCGCGGCCGGCGATCTTCATGTACGTCGACCCGGAGGTTTCCCGGGTCCGTTTGGAGAACACGCTCGCGCATGAGCTGCATCATATCGGCCTCGCTTCCGCCTGCGCCGGCGCCGAGGAAGAGGCTTCCTCCGAAGCCGTGCGGACGGCGCTGCTCTGGGCGAGCGCGTTCAGCGAGGGAGTCGCGGTTCTCGCTGCCGCGGGCGGGCCCGAGGTGCATCCGCACGCGGTCGGCACGGCCCAAGAGCGCGAGCGATGGGACCGGGACGCGGGGCGAGTTCCGGAGGACCTCCCCCGGCTGGAGGCCTTTCTTCTCGATGTCGTCGACGGGCGGCTGGCCTCGCCCGATTCCGTGCGGGCCATGGGGATGTCGTTCTTCGGATATCAGGGGCCCTGGTACACGGTCGGCTGGACCATGGCCGCGACCATCGAGAGAGCCTTCGGCCGCGAACGCCTGGTCGCCGGCCTGTGCGATACGCGGCGCTTGTTCGCCGACTACGACGCCGCCGCGCGCCTGATCGACGCATCGGGCGAGACCCTGCCGCGCTGGTCACCCGAACTGCTCGCGAAACTCGCCATCCCCCCGGCGACCGCCCCGGATTCGGCCGCGCCCGCGCCTTCATCGCCATGAAGGGTTCAGGTGAGACGGCTGCCCTCGAGATGCGCAGCGACTACTTCGGCGATCCCGAGGCTCTCGCCGCGTTCGAAAGTTACGCGCGGGCGGTCTTCGGCCTCGATTTCGGCTTGTGGAAGGCCAAGGGCCTGTGGGACCCCGGCTATGTCGCCTTCTCCGCTTTCGCCGGCGACGCGTGCGTCGCCTCGTTATGCGTCTATCCCTCGGAGATGCGGGTCGCGGGCGCACGGCGCCGCGGCGCGCAACTGCTCACGGTCGGGACGCTGCCCGAGTATCGCGGGCGGGGCATTCAGCACGAGCTGTGGCGTGCCGCCGCGGCCTGGATCGACAGACGCTGCGACTTCGCCTTCCTCTTCACCGACGATTCGACGGCCGGATTCTATGAGAAGCTGGGATTCCGGAGGCTGGCCGAGCACGCTGAGGTGATCCCGCTTCCGGTCGGCTCCGGGGCGCGCACCGGGCCCAATCGGAAGCCGCCCGGGGCGGCCGGCGCGGAGGCCTGGCGCGAGCGGGAGCCGCACGGGACGACCGGTGCGCCCGGCGGCGAGGCGGATCCGCGACGCCGGCGCGCCATCGCGGATCCGCCACGGCGCAAGCTCGACCCGGCCGCTGACCGCGATTACGAGATCATCGCGCGGATGGCACGCGAGCGGGAGGCCGTCTCGGAGAGGCTCGGGTTCCTGAACGCGAATCTGCTGCTCTTCCGCATCCTCTACTCGTTTCGCGAATGGCTCTACCTGCTCGACGATCCCCCCGCACTCGTCGTCCTCGAGGAGGCCGCCGACCGCTTGCGCATCCACGACGTGATCGCACCCAGCCTTCCCGTGACCCGGGCGCTCGCGCCCTTCCTCGCGAGCTTCGGCCGGGAGCGCGTCGAATTCCTCTTCTGCACCGATCGCCTGGAGGCGGGGCCGGGCACCGCGCGCGCGCTCGCCGGCGAGGCGCTCCTGGTGAGCGGGGACTTCCACCTGGATGGACGGTTCATGTTCCCCTCCTCGATCCGGGCCTGATACCCTTCTTCGAGGCGCACGCTCGGGCCCTGGCATCCCTGGCGACAGAACTCGCAAGCGGAGGGAAACATGGCTCACGCGATCAACCTCGAGACCTGCTTCGAGAAGTTCTCCGATCTCTTCTCCCCGAAGATCGTCGCCGACGTGAACGGCCAGCAGGTCAAGCTGGTGCGTCTCGAAGGCGATCGCGTTCCGTGGCACACGCATGATGCCGAGGACGAGCTGTTCCTCGTCCTCGCCGGCGCGCTGGATGTTTGCGAACGGGACGAAACGGCCCGCCTGAATGCGGGTGAGTTCTGCGTGGTTCCCCGGGGGCGCGAGCATCGCGTCGTGCCCCACGGCCACGTGAAGCTCCTGCTCTTCGAACCGGCGGGCATCGAGCACACCGGCAAGGTGCGCGCAGAAATCACCAAAGACGACTTCGAGCGCCTGGATGTCTGAGGAACGACCCGGGCAGCCGGGTGACCGCCTTTCCCCTCACGGCCGGGCATCTCCGGCCGGGAAGCCTCCTGCGGGGAAGTCTCCTGCCGAGAGGCGTCCTGACGGGACGTCCCCTGCCGGGGTGCCGCGACCCGCGCGATCTCGGGTCGCGGGCTTGTTGCGGATGCGGACGAAGCGCCTCGAGCTTGTCGCCGCCGACGAGGCCATGACGGAGGCGGAACGATTCGACCGGACGCGCTTCTCGCACCTGCTCGGCGCCCGCATCCCGGCCGAATGGCCCCCGGAAAGCCTGATCGATGCGCTTGCCGTCTTTCATTTGCTGATCCACGAGCGTCCCGATCTGCGCGGCTGGCTGGCGTGGTATGCGCTGCTGCCGCCGGATGAGCCGGGAGCGTCCGCTTCCCCTCTTCTCGTCGCGGGTGGCGGTTTCAAGGGCGGCCCCGATCCAAGGGGGATGGTCGAGATCGGCTACTCGGTCCTGCCCGCGTATCGACGGCGCGGCATCGCGACCGAGATCGTCGGCGCGCTCGTCGCCTGGGCCTTCGCCCATCCAACGGTTCACGGCGTGGAGGCGGAGACCGCGCCCGAGAACCGCGCCTCTCGCCGCGTCCTCGAGAAGTGCGGCTTCCGGCGGAACGGCCAGGGAAGCGAAGGCGGCCTCCGCTTCGAATGCATGAAGAGACGGCCACGGGCCGACGAGTGATCCTGCGCGCCGCGAACGCGCGGCCCGCTCTCCGGCGCGCAAATCCAGGCCCGCGCTCCACCCGCCGCGAGTTCCGTCTTGCGAACCGGCATCCGCCGGGTCACTCTTTGCGTCTCCGGGCTGCCTGCCAGGCTCGCGGAGCGGAGGCTTCGGTCCGAGCGGCAGGCCGGTTCGCGGGAATCGCGTCGCACCGCCGGACAGCGCTCGGCGGCCTGCAGCGCTGCCCCGGCAGCACGCTGCCCGGGCGGAGCGGCGGCTGGAGGCAAGGGCACCATGGCGTTGAGCTTCTTCGCGGATGCCAAACACATGCCGTCGGAGACCGATCTCGCCAGCGCGCTCGGCCGGGCGCACGGCGCCTGGGAGGAGGTCCGGACAGCGCTCGGGGCTGATCTCGACGGCATCACCGCGGAGTGGGCCTACGCGGGCAAGTCCTTCGGCTGGTCGCTGCGGCTCAAGCGGAAGAAGCGCGTGATCGTCTATCTGATTCCTGGCGAGAAGCGCTTCCTGGTGGGAGTCGTCCTCGGTGAGCGGGCGGTGCGGGCGGCGCCCGAGGCGAATCTCTCCCCGCAACTGCTCGACCTGATCGCGCGGGCGCCCCGCTACGCGGAAGGCCGGGGACTCCGGGTCGAGGTGCGGACGAAGAAAGCGGCGGCGGAGATCCGCAAACTGGCGGCGCTCAAGGCGGCGCATTGACGGCCCGCGGCGGGGCGGGCGCGGGCCGAGGAGGGATCTCGCATGAAGGTCGTTCGCCTGAGCGCGGCCGAGCGCTACGAGCCTGAACGGGACTGGTGCCGCATCAGCCTGTGCGCCGAGCGGGAGGTGTCGATCGAGCACTTCGTCAAACCGCCCGGCCACGCCTCGCCGCGCCACGACCACCCGAACGCGCAGGTGTTGGTCGTGCTGCAGGGCGCCCTCGTCATCCGCACGGACGGCGAGGGCGAGGTCGCCCTGAAGGAAGGCGACGCCGTCTTCATTCCCGGCGGCCAGCCTCACGTCGTCATGAATCCTCTCGACCGGCCGTCGGCCGGCATCGATGTCTTCGTGCCCGGACGGGGCTTCGACTTCTGGAAGAAGCGGGCCGCCGCGCAATCTGCTTCGTGAGCAGCGCAGAAACGCGGAGGCCTCGCCGGAGGAAGTGACGGGACGCCCGATCGGCGGACGAGCATTGGGGTGTTTCCCATGAAAAGGAGGCCCGGCATGAGCGCGCGCACTGACCTCTCGCTATCCGAGGAGGTCCTCCTCCTCGCCCTTCGCGACCGGGAAGGCACGGTGAAGGCGGGGAGCTTCTACACCTACGCGCTCGGCGCGGCGATCCTCGCCGATCTCCTCCTCTCCGGCCGGATTCGGACCGCGGAGCGCAAGAACCTCGTCACGCTCGTCGATTCGCGCCCGCTCGGCGATCCGCTCCTCGACGAAGCGCTGGCCCGGATCGCTTCCGCCGGCAGGCGGGCGTCGCTGCGCGCGTGGCTCTCGCGCTTCGCGCGCATCCGGCGCCTGAAGGACCGCCTCGCGCAGCAACTCTGCCGCAGAGGCATCCTCCGCGCGGACGAGGACAAGGTCCTGCTTCTCTTTACGCGCAAGATCTACCCCGAGATCGATCCCGGGCCCGAGCGCGAGCTGATCGACCGCCTGCGCCGCGCCGTCCGGAGCGCTGACGACGGGGTAGACGCGCGAACGGCGGTGCTCATCGCGCTCGCGCGCCACGCCGAGATCCTCCGGCCCGTCTTCAGCAAGGAGGAATGGAAGCAGCGCAAGCCGCGGATCGAGAAGATCGCGCGAGGCGAGGCGATCGGCAAGGCGACCGCGGAGGCGATCCAGGCCGCGCAAGCGGCGGTGATCGTCGCCGCCACTCTGCCCGCCGTGCTCGCGGGCGGCCGGTGAAGCACGGCCGGCCATGAGCGGCGAACAGCCGACCCCGCCTGCCGACCGGACCGCGGAGATCGAGCGGTGCCGGCGCCTGCCGAAGATCGAGCTGCACCTGCATCTCGAGGGAGCGATCCCTCTCGCTTGCCTGTGGGAGTTGACCGAAAAGTACGGCGGGGACCCGGGCGTTCCCGATCGCGACGCGCTCGCCGCGCGGTTCCGCTACCGGGACTTTGCCGGCTTCATCGACACCTGGTGCTGGAAGAACGGATTCCTGCGCTCGTACGACGATTTCCGCGTGATCGCCGCGGCGGTGGCGCGCGAGCTCGCCGCGCAAAGGGTCTTGTACGCCGAGGTGTTCCACTCCCCGCAGAGCTTCGCGTGCCACGGGCTGAGCGCGCCCGAGATCACCCGGGCCGTGCGGCGGGGATTCGCCGAAGTGCCGGAGATCGAGATCGCGCTCGTCCTCGACCTCGTGCGCGACCTTGGGCCCGCCGCCGGCTTGCGCGTGCTGGCGGAAGTGGCCGAGGTGCGGCGCGAGGCGGGGGTGATCGGAATCGGGCTGGGCGGATCGGAGCATCGTTTCCCGCCGGCGCCTTTCGCGCCGGTTTACGCGCTGGCCCGCCGCCTGGGCCTGCGCACGACGGCGCACGCCGGTGAAGCGTGCGGGCCCGCAAGCGTCTGGGAGGCTCTGCGCACGCTCCAGGTCGAGCGCATCGGACACGGAACGCGGGCGGGAGAGGATCCGGCGCTGGTCGCTCATCTGGCGGAGAAGAGGATTCCTCTCGAGGTCGCGGTCGTCTCGAATCTGCGCACCGGCATCGTCCCTTCAGCGGAAGAGCATCCTCTGCGCCGCTTCGTCGAACAGGGAATCCCGGTCAGCATCAACACCGACGATCCGACCCTCTTCAACACCACGCTCGCGGACGAGTACCTCGTCCTTCACGAACGGATGGGATATGGGTTCGAGGAAATCGGCGAGCTGATCGTCGCTTCGGCCGGCACGGCGTGGCTGGACGAGGCACGCTGCGCGCAGTTGCAGGCGCGCCTGCGCGCGGCGATGGGCGCCTTTGACCGGGGATGATGCTTCAGCACGTGGGGAACACGTGGCGCGATCAACGTGAAGCGTCGCGGGACGCTGGATCGGCTGGAGAGAAGAAGAAGGGGAAGGCCGCTGCCTTCCCCTTCCCCCGAATCGACTACCAGCGGTCTCTGCCGCCGCCCGAGCGGCCGCCGCCGCCGCCACCGCCCCGAGGACGGTCTTCGCGCGGCTGGGCCATGTTCACCTTGATCGTCCGGCCCATGAAGTCCTTGCCGTCGAGTTCCTGGATGGCCTTCTGCGCCTCATCGGCCGTACCCATCTCCACAAAGCCGAACCCACGCGGTCTGCCGGTGTCGCGATCCATGATCACTTTCGCGGAGACTACCTGGCCGTACTCGGAGAAGAGTTCCTGGAGATCGTCGTCCCTGGTGTCGTAGGAGAGATTGCCAACGTACAGTTTGCTCGCCATTGCTACACTACCCTCTTGCCTGGACGCTCACCGCATGGATTCCGCGCACTGCGCTCCGTGGCCTGTCGCGGGCACAGACCGGCGGCGAATGCCCGCCCTGAACCGAAAAACACCCCATGGACCGCCCGAACCCGGAACGGATTCAGACGGAACCTGGAATATGATCCTCGCTTTGACGCCGGATGTCCATGCATTTCTTGGATAATGGTCCGGGCATTCCGGGTCTACGATGATATCCCTTTGCATGGCATGGGCTTGGAAGTGAAATTGCTCCCGGGCTGTCCGTTTCTCCCGGCCGGAGCTCAGAGAGCACCTAACCGATTCCCGGAAAATGGCTTGGCCACGCGGTCGCTAATCCTCGTTCCACGATCAGGATCCTTGCCCCCGACCGGCTCTCGGTTATGATCCCGCCACGGCGATGATCATCCGAGAAGCAGACTTCCGGGACGCAGCCGCGATCGCGGCAGTGCACCACCTCTCCTGGCGCGAGGCGTATCGCGGGATCGTGCCGGAGCGCGTATTGGAGGAGCTCGACCTTCCCCGGCTGGCCGAGTTCTGGACCCGCACGCTCGGGGAAGCGCCCTGGCCGACCTTCGTCACCGAGGCCGACTCGGGAATCGTCGGCTTCTGCTCCTGCGTTCCTGCCCGAGATGGGGATCTCGAGCGCGACCGGGCGGGCGAGATCTCCGCCATCTACCTGCATCCCGACTCATGGGGACGCGGTCTCGGACGCGCGCTCTGCCGGCAGGCGCTCGCGGCCCTGGCCGCCCGGCGGTGCCGCGAGGCGATCCTCTGGGCGTTCGAGGCCAATCATCGCGCCGCGTGCTTCTGCGAAGCGATCGGCTTTCGCCGCGACGGCGGGCGCAAGGATCATCCCGACCTCGGCCTGCCCCTCGTCCGCTATCGAATCGATCTCGTCGAGCGCGAGCCGGGGTCCTGATTGGGAGGCACGGGCGAAGGCATGGAAGGACTCGCGGGCGACGAGGCGAGGCGCGTGCGCGAGCACAATGCCCGGGCGTGGGACGGTGAGGTCGCGCGGGGCAATCGCTGGACGATTCCCATCGGCGCCGATGCGGTCGCGGCCGCACGCCGAGGCGCGTGGAGCATCCTGCTCACGCCCACGCGCCCCGTGCCTCGCTCGTGGTTTCCCCCTCTTGGCGGAGCGCGCGTGCTGTGCCTCGCCTCGGGCGGCGGGCAGCAGGGACCGATTCTTGCAGCGGCGGGCGCGTCCGTCACCGTGCTCGACAACTCCCTCGCGCAACTGCGGCAGGACCGCCGGGTCGCCGACCGCGAGCGCCTGCCCCTCTCCACCGTCCGCGGGGACATGCGCGACCTTGGGATGTTCCCGGTCGGCGGTTTCGATCTCATCGTCCACCCGGTCTCGAACTGCTTCGTCCCCGACATCCGGCCGGTCTGGCGCGAGGCCTTCCGCGTGCTGCGCGGCGGAGGCGCGCTTCTCTCCGGGTTCTCGAACGGCATCGTGTACCTGTTCGACGAGGCGGCCATGGAACGCGGCGTCTACTCCATCGTCCACTCCCTGCCCTACTCGGATCTCGAGGCGCGGGACGCGGAAGAGCTTCGCACGCGCAGCGAGGGAGGGCGCCCGCTCGAGTTCGGACACTCGCTGCAGGACCAGATCGGCGGTCAGATCGAGGCGGGCTTCGTCCTGGACGGCTTCTTCGAGGACATCGATCCCGGCGAGCCGCTCTCGCGGCACATCGCTCTCTTCGCCGCGACGCGCGCGGTCAAGCCGGCCCACGGCCGACGGCGGGCGGCGCTTGCGTGAAAACATGGAAGATGCTTGGGGGAATTTCCGATGCGAGGCTCAGGAGCCGTTGTTGCTTTTCCCTATTGCAGTTATGCGATTACCCCTCGAGGGACCGGGAGTCGTTTCGGGGGCTGACGAGGGAGGGATGGCGCCAATGCCCGGGTGAAATCGGATGTTTCGAAGGATATGCTCCGATCGGCCATCGAGAGCGTCCTGTGGTCTCGCCAACGAAAGGGCCCGATGACCGGCCGCGGTCTCCCCCCGGGGTGATGCCGGTGGGGGGGCCGTTCCGGCGCGACGCGGGAACGCGGAGGATACGTGCATGAACAAGGTCAGAATCGTCATCGTCGACGACCATCCGATCGTGCGCCAGGGACTCAGCCAACTCCTCTCCGCCGAACCGGACTTCGAGGTGATCGGGGAGGCGGGCAATGCCGGCGACGCGATGGATCTCGTCGAGCAGCAGCACCCGGATCTGGTGATCGTCGACATCTCGCTGCAGGACATCAGCGGCATGGAGTTGATCAAGCAGATCCGCGCGCGCAAGCAGCAGATCAAGATCCTCGTTTCGTCGATGCACGATGAGAAGCTCTATGCGGAGCGCTGCCTGCACGCGGGCGCCATGGGGTACATCAGCAAGGAGGAGACGACCGAGAAGATGGTCGCAGCGATCCGGCAGATCCTGGGCGGCAAGGTGTACCTCAGCCCCGAGATGTCGGAGCACTTCCTCAGCCGCATGGCCAAGGTCGGACCGGACGCCGACCGGCCCTCGATCGCCACGCTCTCCGATCGGGAACTCGAAGTCTTCGAACTCATCGGACGCGGCATGACCACCCGCAAGATCGCCGAGGTTCTGAACCTGAGCATGAAGACCATCGAGACCTATCGCGAGAACATCAAGATCAAGCTCGGACTCGCGAACAGCACCGAGCTCATCCGGCGCGCCGTGCAATGGCAGGAGTCGCGTTGACGTAAGCGACCCGGGCCGGACACCCCCTCTCCGGGCCGGTGCCGTCCGATCCCCGCCTGACCGCGCTCCCTCCCGCGCGAGCGCGCTGCACCCGTCCTTGCCGGATGGCCCTTGTCCCTCGACCGACCGCCTTCTATGCTCCTCACGATTTCATCAAGGGAAGGAGGCGTGCGATGAGCACCGCGCGATCCAGGCGCCGTTCCGCGCCGGGCGGTCCGCCGGAAGGTCCGAGCATTTCGCTGAACGAGGAAGCTCCGCCGGAAGTCGACGCGGCCGTGCACGCGGGCCTGGACGCGATCTTGAAGCCGCGCTCGATCGCGATCATCGGCGCCTCCCCGCGTCCCGAATCGATCGGCCGGGTCGTCCTGCACAACATCATCGAGGGCGACTTCAACGGCGTCGTCTATCCGGTGCATCCCAAGGCGCCCTTCGTGCACAGCATGAAGACCTATCCGTCGATCCTCGATGTCCCCGACCGGATCGACCTCGCCTTCGTCATCGTGCCCCACCACCAGGTGCTGCCGGTGGTCGAGGACTGCGGGCGCAAGGGCGTTCGCGGGCTGTGCGTGATCAGCGCCGGCTTCCGCGAGATCGGCGGGGACGGCGTGCGCCGCGAAGAGGAGCTCGTCGCCCTCGTGCGCAAGCACGAGATGCGCATGGTGGGGCCGAACTGCCTCGGCCTCGTCAACATGACCCCGCAGGTGCGCCTGAACGCCACCTTCGCCCCGGGCAAGCCGATCAGCGGAAAGCTCGCCTTCCTTTCGCAGAGCGGTGCGCTCGGCGTCTCGATCCTGCAGAACATGGAGCGGCTGAATATCGGCTTCAGCTACTTCGTCTCGGTCGGCAACAGCGCCGATGTGCGCGGGGCGGATCTCCTCGCCTACTGGGAGAACGACCCGGACACGGAGGTGATCGCCCTCTACGTCGAGTCCTTCGGCGATCCGCGCGTTCTCGGACCGCTGCTCCGGCGGATCACGCGGCGCAAGCCCGTCGTCATCGTCAAGTCCGGGCGCACCGCGGCCGGAGCGCGGGCGGCCTCATCGCACACCGGCGCGCTGGCCGCCGCCGACGTGACGGTCGACGCCTTCCTGCGCCAGACGGGCGCCATCCGCGCGAACACGATCGAAGAGATGCTCGGCCTCCTCACCAACTTCTGCCGCTCGCCGCTGCCGCGCGGCAACCGGGTCGCGATCCTCACCAACTCCGGCGGGCCGGGCATCATGGCGACCGACGCTCTCGTCACCGGCGGCATGGAGATCGCGCAGTTCAGCGAGGGCACGCGCCGCGCGCTCGATGAGATGCTCCCCATCGAGGCGAGTCGGGCGAACCCGATCGATCTCACCGCCTGGGGCGTGGCCGACTCCTATCGCAAGATCCTGCCCATCCTCTTCGACGACCCGAACGTCGACATCATCCTCGCGCTCTTCGTTCCGCCCCTGATGGTCAATCCGACCGACGCCGCGCGGGCGATCGCCGAATCGCGCCGCGGGCGCGAGAAGCCGATCCTGGGCGTGATCATGGCCGAGGAATCCTCCTACCGCATGCTGCCGCGCGAGATCGCCGACTGTCCGCCGATCTATCCCTTCCCCGAGATGGCCGTCCAGGCGATCGTCGAGATGGTCAACTACACCGAACGCCAGAAGCGCCCGCACGGCCGCCTGCACCGCTTCCCGGCCAAGACCGCGGCGGTGCGCGCGATGCTCGCGCCCTCGCTCGCGAAGGGCGGCGGCTACCTGCCGACCGCGGTGTGCATGCGGGTGCTCGAGGCCTACGGCTTCCCGACCGCTCCCTTGATCGAAACGGAAGGCCCCGACGCGGCGCTGCAGGCGGCCCACCAGTTGGGCTACCCGGTCGCCTTCAAGGTCGGCGGCTTGAAGTACGTGCACAAGTCCGACATGGGCGGCGTCGTCCTGAACATCGCGAACGACCTCGAGCTGCAAGGCGCCCGCGCGCAGATCATGCGCCTCATCGAGAAGATGGGCGACGATCCCGCCGAGGAGCGCGGGCTCGTGCAGAAGATGGTCAAGCCGGGGCGCGAAGTGATCCTCGGCGTTTCCGCCGACCCGAAGATGGGGCCGGTGGTCATGTTCGGCATGGGCGGCAAGTACGTCGAAGTGCTGAAGGACATCGTCCTCCGCGTGCCGCCGATCACCGACGTGGACGCCGACGAGATGATCCGCTCGATTCGCGGCTATCCGCTGCTGAAGGGGGTGCGCGGCGAGCCGGGAGTCGACCTCGAGCTGCTCAAGGAATGCCTCATGCGGCTGTCGCAGCTCGTGCTCGATTTCGAGGAGATCGTGGAGCTGGATCTCAACCCCTTCATGATGAATCCGGAGGGGGCCGACTGCGCGGTCGTCGACGCGCGCATCCGCGTGGTGCCGCGCGCGGAGTGAAGCGCCCGCGCGGCCGCGGCGCGAGGGAGGAGGGGCCGGGGGGGACATGGCGCGCATCCTGGTCGTGAAACGCCTCTTTCCCTATCCTCCCAGCCAGGGCACGCGGCGCGTTTCGCTCGCGCTCCTCGCCGATCTCGCCTCACGCCACGAGACTGTCTTTCTCACGCAACTCGACAACGCCGCCGAGCGCGCGCAGGTCCCCCACGTGGAGGAGCTCGGGGTGCGTGTCGTCGCGCCGTTCACCCCCAACCGCCGCTCCCCGCTCCACCGCGCGCTCTACAAGGTGAAGAACCGCACCTTCGCCCGCCTGCAGGGGCGGCCGGAGATGTCGTATTACGCGTCGAATCACGCCCTGCGCGCGAACCTGGAGCGCCTGGGGCGCGAGTTCGCCCCGCACCTCACCATCCTCGAAAGCTGGGAGACCTATCCGCTGCGCCGCTCGATCGGGGGCGGCCTCGCCGCCCTGTTGGCCCACGACGTCGCCTACCAGATCCTCGAGCGCGCGGCCGGTGCCGCGGCCGACCCGCGCGAGCGGGACCGCCGCAAGCGCGCGCTGGAGCTCGAGAAGCGGGTCGAGATCGAGTCGTGGCGGCTCTTCGACGCCGTGCTCACGCTCACGGAAAACGACCGGGAGACGGTCGCGCGTGAGGCCGGCGGCCCGGACGGCGCGCACTGCCCGCTCGTCCGCCATCTGCCCGTGCCGGTGGCCGATGAGTTCTTCGCCTTCGGGCGGCCGGCCACGGCCGGCTGCCGCATCGGCTTTCTCGGCTCGCTCCTCGCCGACTTCAACCTCGACGCGCTCGATTTCCTGCTCGGCGAAGTGTGGCCGCGCGTGCGCGCGCGGCTGCCGGGAGCCGAGCTCTCGATCGCGGGCGGGGGCTATCGCGGCCCGCTGGAGCGGCGCGCGCGCGAAGGCGGAGCGCGCTGGCTCGGGCTGGTCGCGGACCTGCGCGAGTTCTACGAGGAGATCGACGCGCTCGTCGTGCCGCTGCGCTTCGGGGCCGGCGTGCGCATCCGCATCCTCGAAGCGCTCGCCGCCGGCGTTCCCGTGGTCGCGACCCCCATCGCGGTCGCCGGGCTCCCGCTCACGTCCGGAGAGCAGGTCCTGATGGGAAGCGACGCCGAGGACCTCGCCGGCCGCATCGCGTGGCTCTGCGCGCACCCCGCGGAAGCCGCCGGGCTGAGCGCGCGGGGCCGCGAATGGTCCGCCCGCTCGCACGGCGCGAGCGTGCTGCGCGGACCGCGCCTCGCCGTGATCGACGAGATCCTCGCCCTGCGGCCGGCCCACCCATGACCGCGCCGGCCTTTGGCCTGCCCCTTCCTCCCGCGAATTAATGCAGCCGCCGATCCCCGCCGATAGGTGGAGCGATGGGTGTCGGGCGGCCGGGCGACCCTCAGCGGGGCCGGAGTAGCGCCCGCCGCCCGGGCGGCCGGCCGGACACGACGGAAGGACACTCGATGAAGTACTCGACCGAAGTCCTCGATCTGATCGGCAACACTCCGCTGATCAAGCTCACGCGCTTCACCGACATGACCGTCTACGGAAAGGCGGAGTTCCTCAATCCCGGCGGCAGCATCAAGGACCGTGTCGCGAAGCACATCATCTTCGAGGCGGAGAAGAGCGGCAAGCTCGAGCCGGGCATGCCGATCGTCGAGGCGACCTCGGGGAACACGGGCATCGGCATCGCCCTCGTCGGCATCCAGCGCGGGCATCCGGTCAAGATCGTCATGCCCGAGAACATGAGCGAGGAGCGCAAGAAGATCATCCGCGCCCTCGGGGCGGAGCTCATCTTGACCCCCGGAGAGAAGGGCGTCGACGAGGCGGTGCGCGTGGCGAACGAGATCGCCCAGCGCGAGAACGGCTGGCGCTTCAGCCAGTTCGACAACCCCCTCAATCCCGAGACCCACTACCTCTTCACCGGACCCGAGATCTGGGAGAGCCTGGAAGGCAAGGTGCACGCGTTCGTGGCCGGCGTGGGCAGCGGCGGGACGCTCGGCGGGGTCGGCCGCTTCCTCAAGGAGCGCAATCCCAGCGTGCGCGTGATCGCGGTCGAGCCCAAGCAGACGGCGGCGCTGCTGCGGCAGGAGCCGGGGTTGCACGCGATCCAGGGGATCGGCGACGGCTTCGTGCCAAGCTGCCTGGACACGCACCTCATCGATGACCTGATCACGGTGAGCGACGAGGACGCGATCGCCACGACGCGCGAGCTCGCGCGCTCGCAGGGCCTGCTCGTCGGCACCTCTTCGGGCGCGAACGTCTGGGCGGCGACCTTCATCGCGCGGGCTCTGGGCGCGACGATGAACGTCGTGACGGTGCTGCCCGATCGCGCGGAGCGCTACTTCAGCACGGCGCTCATCTGAACGGAGCGCTCTGGGGACTCGCCGGGCTCGAGCTTCCAGCCAGACCCGCGGGCCGCGGAAGCGGGCGGTGGGGAGCCTCGTCAGTTGCCCAGGCAATACGACCAGACGTCGTTGCCCATCTCGCTCTCGAGGGTGAAGTTGCCGCCGCAGATCACGAGGGCGCTCCGCCCGGGATCGTAGATCCCCGACTGCCCGACGCGTTCCTCCGGCCGGCTCGCGACCGGGCCTCCGTCCAACTCGATCCATTGCGGCACCGGATCGAGCGCGAGCGCGTAGACATCGGTGAGCGGCAGGCCCGTCTCCGCATCCCGGCCGCCGTGGAAGACGATCATCCCCGCCGCGGACCCGAATCCCGCGGCTGCGTCGACGCGTTGGACAGGGCCGTCGGGCAACGGAATCCACTGCTCGGCGTCGAGGTCGAAGGCCCAGGCATCGCGGTAGGCGGTGAGGCCGGTGTAGATCCCTCCGTGGACCACCATCCAGCGCCGGCCCGGCTGGTCGACGAGCGCGCTCGTGTGATCGGCGCGCGGGCCCGGCCGGGTGCCCGGCGCGCCGCCCGTGCCCGAGTCGAGTAGCTCCCAGCTCTCGGTTGCGAGGTCGAAGCTCCACACGTCGCTCAACGTGATCAGGCCGGTGCCGGCCGCGTAGGTGCGCCCGCCGTGGATGATCATCCGGTCGCCCCATTCGTCGAGGACGGCGACATGCCCGGCGCGCGCGCGGGGCCCCGCCGCCTCCACTTCCCTCCACCCATGGGTCTGGAGATCGAACACCCAGACGTCGCCGAGCCCGCTCGCATCACGGATATTCCGTCCGCCGAAGAGCACCATGCGTTGGCGCGCGCGGTCGTACACCGCAGTGTGGTCGTACCGCTTGGCGGGTCCCCCCACGAATTCCACCAGGCTCCACTCATGGGTCGCGAGATCGAGTCCCCAGAGGTCGCGGAACTCCGTCCCGCATTGCCCGCTCTCGCACCCGCTGCCCGCGAAGACGACCATCGAGTCGCCTTCGGGAACGTAAATGGCCGAATGCCCCCAGCGCGGCTGCGGGCCCTCCGAGTTGTTCAGGACGAGGACCGTCCAGGGATGGATTGGAACGAGGCGCACCGGCGAGGGCGGACCGATCCGGTCGTCGATGTTGACCGTCCTCAGGCGATACGCATAGTTGCCGCGAGCGAGGTCCAGGTCGTCGAAGGCCGCCGTCGTCCGGTCGAGCACGCCGCTCACGTCGACGAAGCGGTCGAGCCCCGCGGGGCTGCGCTCGACGAGATAGCCGGCCACGGTTTCCTCGTAGCGCAAGGGCCAGGAGACGCGCAGGATTCGGCAGCCCTGGCGCGCCGTGACCGGGCCGTCGGGGACGAAGGGCGAAGGCAGGGGCCGGGCGATGAGCGTGGCGTCGGCGCCGTCGAAATCGGCGCGCACCTCGAGCGTGTCGTCGCGATTCTCGTAGAACGACTGCATCCAGCGAATCGCGCGCCTGCCTTCCGGCACGCAGGCGAGCACGTACTCCCCCTGCGAATCGGAGAGCGCGACGATCGCGCTCTCCGTCCCGTCGGGGTTGAGCAGCGCCGCCCGCGCGTGGGTGACCGGCCGGCCCAGGCTGTTCCTCACGGTGCCCCGCACGACGTGCTCGTACAGGGGCGAGGAGAGCTGGATGTCGCGCAGCACGCCCTGCGCCGGCACTTCGATCGCCTCGCCGTGACCCTCGTAGCCCTCGCGCTCCGCGCTCAGCCACCAGGATCCCGCGGGCACGTCGCGAAAGACGAAGAGACCCGTGGCGTCGGTGCGCGTTTCGCGCGCGTCCAGGCGCACCGTGACCTCGGCGATCGGGATGCGGCTGCCCGCGTGATAGACGTGGCCGCGCACCGAGCCGACCAGGCCGACGAGCATGCGCACGTGGATCGTGTCCTCGCCGTACGCGCCCGCGCCGATCATGAGCGCGCCTTCATAGACGCCGTCGGCGAGCCCTGAACGGCTGACGCTCACGCCCAGCGTGTCGCACTGCGCGGCGAGCCGGCCCGAGTCACTCTCGACCGCGAGCCAGGGGCGATCGCTCGCGGCCCGCCACGAGAGCGGCGCGGCGGAATGGCTGCAGAGCGCGAGGCGCTCGGCGACCAGGCTGTCGGCGAAGAACAGGGTATCGGGCGAGACGGAGAGCAGGCGGTACATGTGGATGAGGACGCGGCCGTCGCCTCCGTCCGAACGCACGGAGAGCGAGGCCGTCGGGTGTCCTTCGGCGAACCGGCTCCCATCGACGCGGCAGAGGAGCAGATGCTCGTCACGCGTCGATCCGCTCGAGGAGACGGGCGAGAGCCAGGGCGCATCGCACTCGAGAGTCCAATGAAGGGTGCCGCCGCCGGCGTTGCGGATCCAGAAGACCGCGCTCGTGTCGCCTTCGGCAAGTTGCAGGGCGCCGGGATCGACGGCCAGGACCGGGGGACTGGCTTCGCGCGAGCAGCCGGAAGCGAGCACGATCGCCGCGCAGGCCGCGCTGGCCCACCACCGCCCGCATCGCCGGGGGCGCGCTTGCGATCGCCGCGCCGCACGCACTCGCATCTCCCACTCCCCGTCCGAGTCGCGAGGGCCGGCCCCGTGAAGCAGAGTCCCGCGCTGCTCGCCCGCGCGATAGCGCCGGCTTCCTTACGCTCTATGGTATTGTAATCGTTCTTCGGCCCCTCGTGTTCCCGCATGGGGCCGGAAATGCGCGGGATGCATGTCTATTGCAGGCAGCCGGTTGCCCGGGGAGACTCCCGCCCCCCCTCATCCGCCGCCGATCAACCGCCGAAGAGCAGCTCGGCGATCGCGGCCAGCGCGGCCACGACGACGAACGCGCGCACGAGTGGCGACCCTTTCGCCATGACGAGCCGCGCGCCGACGAAACCGCCCGCCATGCTCCCGGCCGCGAGGCAGAGGCCGATCGCCCAGTCGACCTGCCCCACCCCGGCGAACACGAGGAGGGCGGCCGTCGTGAAACTGAGCGCGAGCGCGAACTTGAGCGCGCTGCCGCGGACGACGTCGTACCCGCACAGAAGCACGAGACTGCTGATGAGGAGCACGCCGACGCCCGCCTGCAGGAATCCGCCGTAGACGCCCATGAGGAAGAAGAGCGGGTAGAATACCGGCCGCCCGCGCACGACCGAGTTCTCGCGCGCCCAACGGCGGGGATCGATGAACACGGTGCCTGCCATCACCGCAAAGAGCACCGCGGCCGCCCGGCGGAAGGCCGTTTCGTCGAGGAACGCGGCGAGATAGGCGCCGGCCAACGAGCCGAGCACCGCGGGAACGGCGAGCCGCCCGAGATCCCGCCAGGGAACGACGCCGCGCTTCTGATATGCACCGAGTCCCGCGACGCATTGCAGGACGATGGCGACGCGGTTCGTGGCGTTCGCGATCTGCGGAGGCAATCCGATCAGGAGGAGCAGCGGCAGCGTGACGAAGGAGCCTCCACCGGCGAGAGCGTTCGCCACGCCGCAGAAGAAGCCGCCCGCGAGCAGCGCGGGCACTTGCCACCATTCCATGGTGCCCGGCACCCCTCTCGCCCGCCCGCAACTCCCCGGCCGCGAACCCGCTCAGGCGACGGGGCGCACCCAGAAGAGCGGCTGGCCGAACTCCACCTCGCTGGAATCCTCGGCCAGGATCTTCGCGATCTCCCCGCGCTCGGGAAGCCCCGCGCCACCGTAGGCGATCTGGTTGAAGCACTTCATCACTTCCACGAGACCGAGCACCGAGCCCGAGGAGACGTGCGAGCCGACCTCCACGTAGACGGGGGCATCGGGCGAGGAGCGCCGGTAGAAGATGCCCTCCGACGGCGCGGGCACGACGACGAGCCCCGCCTCGCCCGACTCCTCGCCCGCGCCCCCGGCCCCGGCTGCCGCCGCTCCGGCGGTTTCCGCAGTGAGCGCGCGCGGATCGAGGCGCGCGAGAGGCTGGTCCCAGGCGACGGGCGTCGCCGCATCGGGGACGAGCGCGGCCACGATCCTCCCCTGCAGGTCGCGCGGCAGGCGCAGCGTGTAGCGGCGGTGGAGGATCGTCAGCGTGAGCAGCCGGTCGAAGGGATTGAGGTACGCTCCGGCGGGCGGCGCGCCATCCGCGACCCCGACCGCCGGCGAGGCGAGGACGCGCAGCTCGGGATCGGCCTCGTCGGGCCGGACTCGGGCGATCAGCGTGCGTTCGGCCATGATGCTCCCCTCATCCCGGAAAGTCGGTCAGGACGCGCAGATCGTGCATGGACCAGATGCGCGGGTTCTTGATCCGCCGGTGGCCGATCGCCTGGTAGGACATCTCGACCAGCGCCGCCAGGTAGTCGCGCAGCTCGTGGACGGCGACGATTTCGTCGGTGTCCATCTGCCGCGCCGACTTGTACGGGTCCATGTCCGCCTCGATCCGCCCCTCCACCTCGCGCATGCCCGCCTCGACCTGCGCGCGCTCGCGCGGCTCGGTCGCGATCAGGTTGAAGTTGTCATCCAGGCGCGTGCGATAGGCGCCGATCGCGAGGGTGCGTCCTTCCATGACGGCGAGACGGGTGAGCGGCGTCGAGAGCTGCACGACCGGCTCGTAGGGCCGCCCGGTCATCGCGTAGTAGCCGGCGCCCGAGGCCTTGCGCAGGAGCACGGTGAACATCGGCACCGTGTTCGTGGAATTCGTGTAGAGCAGGTTCGAGCCGAAGCCCAGCAGCCCGTGCTTCT
>Ga0316622_100000532_pt1 | contig 22297 bp, 18 predicted proteins | sample OWC_Aug_OW2_C1_D_FD_207646 | JGI IMG/M metagenome (GOLD analysis project Ga0316622, IMG submission 207646) | Wetland soil microbial communities from Old Woman Creek delta, Ohio, United States - OWC_Aug_OW2_C1_D5_C | ecosystem: Environmental > Terrestrial > Soil > Wetlands | place: USA: Ohio... | reverse complement strand
CGCGGAGCCTCTCCTCGAGCACCTTCTGCGACGGCGGCAGCACGAAGACGAGGACGCTCTGGGGAAAGAGGCGCTTGATGGACATGCCGCCCTGGACGTCCACGTCCATGATGACGTCCTTCCCCGCCCTCGCGCTCTCCTCGATGGCGCGACGCGTGGTCCCGTACCTGTGGCCGTGGACGACGGCGGACTCGGCGAGCGCGCCCGCGGCGAGCATGCGGTCGAACTCGGCCTCCGTCACGAACTCGTAGTCCACCGTGTCCCTCTCACCGGGGCGCATCGGCCGCGTGGTGACGGAGACCGAGTAGACGATCCCGGAATCGCCCTCGCGCACGCGCTGGCAGATCGTGGACTTCCCGACCCCCGACGGGCCGGATATGACGATGGGAAAGCCCGCTCGCCGCATACGTCTCCCAGGCGGAGTGCGCCGGTCCGGCGCTATTCTTCGGCGTGGTCCTCGCGGCCCTCGAGCCTCTGGGTGATGGTCTCGGCCGCGACTGCTGAGAGGATGACGTGATCGCTGTCGGTCACGATGACGGCCCGCGTCCGCCGCCCCTGGGTGGCGTCCACGAGCTTGCCCGTCTTCTTCGCGAAGTCCTTGAGCCGCTTGACCGGCGCCGAGCCGGGGGTGACGATGGCGACGACGCGGTGCGCGGCGACGACGTTGCCGAACCCGATGTTGAGAAGATAGCTGCCCAAGAGGACACCCCCCGGTCTGCCGGCGCGCCCCGCGCCTACTCCAGGTTCTGCACCTGCTCGCGGAGCTTCTCCACCTCTTCCTTGAGGGCGATCACCGCGTTCCCGACCTCGACGTCGGTGTTCTTCGATCCCACGGTGTTGACCTCGCGGTGCATCTCCTGCACGAGGAAGTTCAGGCGTTTGCCGACGGGCTCGCCCGCCTTGAGGGCCTGCCGGGTCTGCGCGACGTGCGAGCGGAGACGCACTACCTCCTCGGTGTAGTCGCAGCGCTCGGCGGCCATGGCAAGTTCCTGCGCGAGACGCGACTCGTCGACCACGAGCCCCTCCCCCATGAGCGACTTCACGCGCTCGGCGAGGCGGGCCTTCTCAAGCGCGGCCGCTCGGGGCGCCCCCTTCTCGAGGGTCACGATGTGCCCTTCGATCACGTCCAGTCGCGCGGCGAAGTCCCGGCCGAGCTCCGCGCCCTCGCGCCCGCGCATCGCGACCATGCCCTCGAGGGCCTTCGAGAGCACCGGGGCGAGGTCATGCCACACCGTCTCGGCCGAAGGGGTCTCCTCGAACTGCTCGACCACCTGCGGGAGTCCGGCTACCAGATCAACGCCGATCTCGCCGGGCAGCTTGAGCTCGGACTTGAGGTTCCGGAGCGCCTCGACGAGGCCGCGCGCGGCGGTGAGGTTCACCGTCGTGCAGGAGGCCGCCTCGCTGTCGTGCCACTCGACGTGGACCGTGACTCGCCCGCGGTCCACCGCGGACTCGACGGCCTTCTTGATTCTGTCCTCGATCTGAAGGAGAAGGCGCGGGGCCTTGATGGAGACTTCGAGAAACCGCTGATTGACCGAGCGCACCTCGACGCGGATGCGCCGGCTCCCCGCGGTCTGCTCGGAGCTGCCGTAGCCGGTCATGCTTCTGAGCACCGGGGACCTCCTTCCGCCTGCCGAAGCAACCGGTTACTATAGCGCCTCCGGGCGCATGAGTCAACGCGAGAGCGGGGTTTACTCCGATTTTCGGGGTTTTAGGGGCGCGTTGACGCCCGGAGAGCCCGGGGGCTATACTGCGGTCATGAGCCCTCTCTTTCTGAGACACCTCATCGCCGAGCTCGCGCCGCGGATCGCCGGAGCCGCGGTCACCGATGCCCGGTCCCTGAGCGCGTCCACGGTGCTGCTCGAGCTCGCCCCAGCGGCGGGCCAGCCGCGCGGGGCGCGGCGTCTGCTGACGGTCGCAGCGGATCCGCCCGGTGCGCTCTTCCTCTCCGACGGCGGCATCCCCGGAGCCCCACCCAAGGAACGCACGCCGCTCGAGCGCGAGCTCCGCGGCGCGTCGATCGCCGGGCTCACGCAGGCCGGCACGGACCCGCGCGCGGTGCTGACCCTCGCGTGCAGGGACGAGATCGGGCGCGAGAGGTCGCGCGCGCTCACGGCCGACCTCGGGCGAAGGCCGGGGCTCGCGTTCGGCGACGAGACCGCGGGGGCCGAGGCGGGCGCCGGCGCGGCTCGGAAGCGCTCGACGAGGGGCGAGCCGGCGGGCGCGGCGACTCCGACTCTCCGGGCGCGCGGCGAGGAACCGCCTGATCACGGGCCCGTCGTGCCCACGGTCTCCTGGCGCCGCGACCCGCACGGCGGCCTTCGCGTCCGCATGACCGCATCCGCGCCGGAGGGCGACGTCGAGGACTCGCGCGCGTTCGCGACGTTCAACGATGCCGCCGCGTTCGCCTACTCGGAGTTCGTGCGGACCCTGGCCGTCGAGCGCCGACGCCGGCAGGTCACGAAGCTCGCCACGGCCGAGCTCGACCGGAAGCTCCGCGCGGTCGCGAAGGTCCAGGCGGAGATCGAGGAGAGCGCGCGCGCAGGGGAGTACCGGCACAAGGCCGGCCTCCTCCTCGCGAGGAAGGACTCCGTGAGGAAGCGCGAGTCCCCCGCGCGCGTGCTCGACTACGACAACTCAACCGTGGTCGAGATCGAGATCAATCCGGCGCTCAGCGTCGCGAAGAACGCGGAGGTCCTCTTCGGGCGGGCCAAGCGCGCGGAGCGGCGCAGGACGAAGGCGCCGGCGCGGCTCGCCCAGCTCGAGCCCGAGGTCGCGAAGCTCCGCAAGGTCCTCGAGGGCGTGCGCGGCGCGGACGAGGGTGCGCTCGCCTCCATGGAGGCACGGCTTGCGCCGCCGCGGCGCGAGCGGGCGGCCGGGCGGCCGGCGCCTCCCGGAGAGCGCGCCCGGTTCCGCACCTACACGGTCTCCGGCGGCTGGCAGGTCCTCGTCGGGAAGTCAAACCAGGACAACGACGTCCTCACGCACAAGATCGCGCGGCCCGACGACCTCTGGTTCCACGCGCGTCAGGCGGCCGGTTCCCACGTCGTCCTCAGGAAGTCCGGCACCGGCCGCGAGCCGGACAAGGCGGCGATCCTCGAGGCCGCGGCCATCGCCGCCTACCACAGCAAGGCGGGGAAGTCAGGGCGCGTGGCGGTCTGCTACACCGAGCGGAAGCACGTGCGAAAACCGCGAGGCGGGAAACCCGGCCTCGCGGTGGTCACGCGCGAGAAGGTCGTCATGGTCGCGCCGAAGGTGCCTGAGGAGTAGGCGCCGGGCGCGGGGCCCGTCTGCGGGGCCGTTCCCTCCGTGGCCGGAGCCGCCCGGCGGACAGGCGGACAGGCTCAGTCGTCCTCCACCCTCCCCCGCAGTTTCTTCTTCTCTGACCTCTTCTTCTTGCTCTGCACGCGACGCGCGCGTGACGCCGCGGTCGGCCTGGTAGGCCTTCTCTTCTTCGGTCGCACCGCCGCGCGAGCTACGAGCGTGACCAGCCGCGCGATCGCGTCGCGGCGATTGTCGTCCTGCGTCCGGTGGCGCCGGGCGTCGATGACGATCACGCCGTCCTTCGTCGCGCGCCGGCCCGCGAGCCTGACGAGACGCACCCGCACGTCGTCGGGCAGAGACGCGGACCGCGCCGCGTCGAACCGGAGCTCAACGGCGGTCGCGACCTTGTTGACGTTCTGCCCGCCGGGCCCCGACGACCGCACGAACCGGAGCACGATCTCGCGCTCGTCGAGCGCGATGCCGCGGCCGACCTCGATCACGCCTTCCTCCTACGGTCCGAGCAGGGGCCACACGACGTGCCAGAACACGTTGGCCCAGAAGTGAACGCCCGCTGCCGCGACGAGGCCCTCCCGCATGTACCTCTCGCCCGCCACGACGCCGATGATGCCGTTCAGCACGAAGAGCTCGATGAGCGCGACCGGCGGGATGCCCGAGAGGCTCGTCGTGCCGAGCAGCACCATCACGGCCGGGATGTGCATGGCGCCGAACGCGAGCGCGGCGATGACGTTCCCGGTCCAGAGCCCCGTGGTCCGCGCGGGCCCGAGCTCGGAGGTCGGGACGTGTCTCTGCCTGGCGATCCGGAGCGCGATGTAGGCCCAGAGCCCCATGACGACCATGCGGAACGTGATCTCCTCGCCGATGCCGGCCGTCACCGACGCGACGAGGGAGAGCGGGAACTCCGGGTGCGGGAAGCCGACCCAGATCCCCTCCTTGAGCGTGAACGCGAAGTCGAGGAGCGTCGCCGCGGCGCCCGTGCCGAGTCCGATCGCGGCGGGCCAGAGCACCCACGCCCGCAGGCCCGCGCGCGGTCGGAACACGCCGGGAATGCCGACGCGCATCGCGAGCCAGATCCCGAGGAGCCCCAGAAGCCCATAGAGCGCGAAGACGATGACGGCGTTCCAGGCGGCAGCCTGCAGGTAGGAGACGTTCGCGAGCGGGAGAGGGACCGTCGAGCCCTCGGCCGTCCGCAGAAGCGACTCGCGAAGCGGCTCGAGAGCGTAGGTGAGAAACGCAAGGAGCGCGTAGACTCCGACGAGGACAGCGAGCACCAGGAGCTGCTTCCGCGACGACGTCATCGGGCCTCCCTGGCGCGGCGTCGCGTCAGCGCGGCGCCGTCACCCCCGCACTCTGGGGAGAAGCCAGGCCACGTTCTCGCCGAGGGTCTTCATGGTGTCCATTCCTTCCTCGTCCCCCTCGACTTCGCCCTTGCCCCTGCCGATGCCAACGTTCCAGTAGCTCGATCCCGCGATGATCATCTGGCTGATGAGGAACAGATGGTTGATCGTGTCGAACGCGTGGATCGCGCCGCCGCGGCGCACGGCCACGACCGCCGCGCCGACCTTGCGCCTGAGCATGCCGCCGTTCACGCCGGCCACCGTGCCGGCGCGGTCAATGAGGGACTTCATGTGGCCGGTCACGTCCGCGAAGTAGGTGGGTGAGCCCAGCAGGATGCCGTCGGCGGAGTCCATCGCCGCGATGCAGTCGTTGACGGCGTCGTCCGTGATGCCGCAGCGCCGGTTCTTGAGCGTCGCGCAACGGTAGCACGCCTGGCAGGGTCGGACGTCCTTCCCCGCGAGCTGGATGAGCTCCGTCTCGATTCCGGCGCGCCCGATCTCCTCAAGCGCGCGCCTGAGCAGCGCCGCGGTGTTCCCGTCCGCCCGGGCGCTCCCGTTGATCGCGACGACCTTCAAGGCCCCTCCGGTCTAGGAGCGTCTCGCCACGTAGTGAAGCCAGCCGCTCTCCGTGTCCTCGCCGTCGAGAGGAAGACGATTGCCGCACAGGTCGTACACCTCGAGCGGCTCGAAGCCGGCCGCCCTGATCTGCGCGACCTGGTCCCGGAGGGTCATATAGTACGTGATGAGCGCGTAGTTGTGCGAGCGATCGTTGATGATGGCGTACTCCGCCTCCTCGCGCTCGTACGGCCTGTTCCTGGCCCGGTTTCTGGCGCGCCGGCGGTACCTGACGAGGCTGCGGGCGAGCCCGACCGGATCGGGCGTGAATTCGAGCTGCGGCTGGAGCCGCGCGTTCCGGTGGTTCCTGTTGTGCGACGAGAACGCAAAGAGCCCCCCGGGCTTGAGGACGCGCCTAAGTTCGGCAAGCGCGCGGAGCCGGTCCTCGTGCCCCAGGCTGTCCAGGCCGTTGTTGAGAAAGAACACCGTGTCGAACTCACGGTCGGCGAAGATGCCCATGTCGCGGACGTCGCAGAGCAGGAACCGGGCGCCAGGAACGTGCTCCTTCGCCCGTTCCAGCATCTGGGAGGAGTAGTCGGACGCGGTGTAGGCGTCCGTCCACTGCGACAGGAACTTGGCGGTTCGACCCGCGCCACAGCCCATGTCGAGCACCCGCCGGCCTGCGATCTCGTCCTTGTACTTGAAGAAGATGAGGACCTCGGGGACCAGGAGCGTCGCGTGCACGTACCTGTCGACGAGATCCCGCCCCTCGTACGTCGCCTTGTTCAGCTCATCGAAGTCCACGCGACCCCCTGCTGGTCATGCGTCCGTTTGCTGCGAGGGCGCCAGCGTCACGACCGTCGCTCCCCATCCTCCCTCGTCGCCGCCCGCAAGCCGGAAAGCCTGGACGCCCGGCGTCTTCGCGAGAACGGAGTGGACGGTCGCGCGCAGCGCGCCTGTCCCCTTCCCATGCACGATGCGCACTTCGAGAATGCCGCGCTCCCTGCAGGCCTCGAGGTAGTCCCTGATCAGCTCCTTCACGTCGCCCGGACGGAAGGTGTGCAGGTCAAGCGTTCCCTCGATCGGGATCTCGATTGCGCCCGAGGTGTCGTCGCGCACTGCTACCCCACCGCGCCCGAGGTGTCGTCGCGCATCGCTGCCTCACCGCGCCGCGCCCGGCAGGACCGTGACACCCCTACCTCGCGTAGTACCCCAGCGCTTCCGGCATCCATTTGTTCAGATCGTCGATCCTCGTCGCGTGCGACGGGTGCGTCGACAGAAACTCCGGCGGCGCGCCCTGCCCGCGCGCGGCCATGCGCTGCCAGAACGGGACCGCGGCCTCGGGGTTGTACCCGGCCTGCGCCATCAGGATGAGCCCGATGCGGTCCGCCTCAGACTCGTGCTGGCGGCTGAACGGGAGCAGCACGCCCACGTTCGCGCCGACGCCGTAGGCAAGCATGAGAAGCTCCTGCGTCTCAGACGGCTTCTGCTGGATGGCCTGTGACAGCGCCGCCCCGCCGAGCTGCGTCAGAAGGAGCTGACTCATGCGCTCGCCGCTGTGGTTGGCGACCGCATGGGCGACCTCGTGCGACACGACGACGGCAAGCCCTGTCGCGTTCTGCGTCACGGGCAGTATGCCTGTGTACACGCCGATCTTCCCGCCTGGCATGCAGAACGCGTTCACAACGGAATCGTCCTCGATGAGCGCGAACTCCCACTTGTAGTTCGCCACCATGCGGCCGAGCCCGTTGGCCTTCATGAACTGCACGGTCGATTGTGCGATTTTCGTGCCCACTTCGGTCACGAGGCGCGTCTTCGCCTGGTCCCTCGACACTCTGACGCTCGACATGAGCTGCTGGTAGTCGTCTGCCCCGAGCGCGATGAGTTCCGACTCCGACACGAGCGAGAGCTGGCTCCGGCCCGTGATGGGCACCGTGGCGCAGCCGCAGAGCGCGAGCCCAAGCGCCAGGGCGGCCGCAAGCCGGACGCGACCCGACAGGGTGGTGATCATCGCCGCACCTCCTCTCCGTTTCTGTGAGCGAGCCGTGATTGATGCGTTGGGCGTTCGAATGCTCATCCGGACATTCTAGCACAGGTGGCGCAGCCCGCACGCCGGGGACCGGGGGCGCCCCGTCCGGGCCTGCCTGGCCGGGCTTGCCGTCCGGGCTTGCCGTCTGTGCTTGCCTGGCCGGGCTTGCCCGGCCGCGGCGCGGGTGTTAGGATGTTTCGGTGGTGACCGGGACGCTTCCCCCAGGCACTATCGTCGAGCCAATCCCCCCAGGGAAGGGTTCCCACATGAAGACCGACCGTCCAGCTCCAGCCCTCCTGCTCGCCGCGCTGGCTGTATTGTCCGCCGCGCTCGCGGTGGCGCCCGCGTCGTCGTCCCCCGCCACACCACCTCCACCGCGGCAGTTCGACCTGCGGGACGTCGACGGGGTCAACTACGTCACGTCCGTCAAGGAGCAGTCCGGCGGCACCTGCTGGACGCACGGCGCCATGGCGGCGATCGAGTCGAACCTCCTCGTGACCGGCGCGTGGGCGGCCGCCGGTGAGGAGGGCGAGCCCAACCTCGCCGAGTACCACCTCGACTGGTGGAACGGCTTCAACCAGCACAACAACGACGACATCGACCCGCCGGTCGGGAGCGGCCTCGAGGTCCATTACGGCGGCGACTACCTCATGACCGCCGCGTACAGCTCGCGGGGCGAGGGCCCCGTGCGTGACATCGACGGGCAGTCGTTCGGGGTGCCTCCGCTCCGGTTCAGCCCCACGTACCACGTCTACTACCCGCGAGACATCGAGTGGTTCGTCGCGGGTCCGCAGCTCGAGAACATCGACGCGATCAAGGAGCAGATCCGGACGTACGGCGCGATCGGGACGTGCCTCAGATACGATGCGGCGTACATGCAGGGGGACGTGCACTACCAGCCGCCGTCGAGTCAGCGGGAGCCCAACCACGCCGTTGCCATCGTGGGGTGGAACGACGGGATGTACACCCAGGCGCCGCACCCCGGTGCATGGATCTGCAAGAACAGCTGGGGCGTCGGCTGGGGAAGCGACGGCTACTTCTGGATCTCATACTACGACAAGCACTGCGGGCAGCACCCGGAGATGGGCGCCGTCTCGTTCCGCAACGTCGAGCCGCTCGCGTTCGACCACGTCTACTACCACGACTACCACGGCTGGCGGGACACCATGCCCGAGGTGCAGGAGGCGATGAACGCGTTCACGGCCGGCGGCGACGAGGCCATCACGGCCGTGAGCTTCTACACCGCTCGGCAGGAGGCCCGCTGCCAGATCAGGATCTACGGCAGCTTCGAGGGTGGCCGGCCTGACAGCCTGCTCGCCTCGCACTCCTGCACGATCGAGCACCCAGGATTCCACACGGTCGATCTCCCGGACCCCCCGACGCTCTCGGCCGGCGACCGGTTCTACGTGTCGGTCGGCATCTCGTGGGGAGGGCACGCGTACGACCGGACGTCGGACATCGAGATCCTTCTCGGCGCGCACTACCGCACGATCGTCGAGTCACGGGCGATGCCGGGCGAGAGCTACTACCGCTCGGGGGACCAGTGGATCGACCTCACGGACTTCGACGCGACGGCCAACTTCTGCATCAAGGCCCTCTCGGTCGACGAGGGACTCCGCGTGACGCCCGCGACGGGCTTCCGTCCGGAGGGTCCGGAGGGCGGCCCGTTCGCGCCCGCAAGCATCACCTACACCGTGGGCTATGCCGGCGGATCGCCCACCCCGTACACGGTGTCGCTCGACCCGCCGGTGAGCTGGGCCGAGCTCACGGGCGGCACCTCCGGCACGCTCGCCCCCGGGGAGACCGCGGAGGTGACCGTCGAGATCAGGGACAACGCCGCTCTCCTCGGAGAGGGCGCGCACGCGACGGTGCTGAGGTTCGTGAACGCGGCGAACCACCACGGTGACACGTCGCGCACCGTGACGCTCGCGGTCGGCGAGACGACCCTCAGACACGAGTGGACGCTCGACTCAGACCCGGGCTGGTCCACCCAGGACCTCTGGGCGTGGGGCAAGCCGAGCGGGTGGGGCGGCCACTGCGGAGGTCCGGACCCGACGTCGGGGTACACGGGCGACAACGTCTACGGCTACAACCTGAACGGCGACTACGGGAACCGGCTCGGCGAGAGGGACCTCGTCGCCGGACCCATCGACTGCTCCGACGTGTTCGCATCGCGCCTCGAGTTCTGGCGCTGGCTGGGGGTCGAGGACCCGTCCTGCGACCTCGCCACCATGAGCGTGAGCCCGGACGGGGTCGAGTGGACGACCATCTGGCAGAACGCCACGGAGATCGCCGACACGGTCTGGGTGCCGATGGACCTGGACATCGCGGGCGAGGCGGACGGCTCGTCCACGGTCTACATCAAGTGGACCATCGGCCCGACGAACGGTGAGAACCGGTACTGCGGCTGGAACATCGACGACGTCCGGATCTGGGGCATGAGCAGGAACAGCGAGCCGTCGCTCGACGGCCTCGCCCTCGCGACCGCGGCGCCGAACCCGTTCGCGGAGTCCGCAGCCATCCGCTACGCCGTGCCGGAAGCCGCAGACGCCCGCCTCGCGGTGTACGACGTGGCCGGCCGCGAGGTGCGCGTGCTCGCGGACGGCTTCCACGCGGCGGGCCCGTACCTCGTGGGCTGGGACGGAAGGGACGCGCGCGGCAACGCGGCCGCGTCGGGCGTATACTTCGCGAGGCTCACGCAGGGAGAGCAGAGCGCCACGACGAAGCTCGTGCTCGTGAGGTAGGACGAAGTCCGGCGCAGCCTGGGACCGTCACTGCGCCGTGGGGCAGGGCACGCCCAGCACCGCCTCCCCGAGAAGACAGCACACGCGGGCGTAGACGGCCGCGGCGTGGTCGGCCGCGAACGTGCCCTCGGGGGTCTCCTGCCGGCAGACCGCTCTGACCCGGTCCGCGGTCTCTCCCTTCCACGCCCAGGTCCCGTCACCGGCCGTGCCGAACGCCCTGTCGTGGAAGTACGCGTCCTCTGCCCACGCGACCACGCCCGCCGGACGCCGACCGTTCCACTCCGCCTGCATGAGCGAGCGCACGTGGCGCACGTACTCGTCCCGGGGGATGAGCCGGTAGCCCGAGTCCGTCTCGTCGTGGTGGTACCGGTGGTGCGTGTAAGGGAAGACGGGCTTCCCGCCTGAGAGCTCGAGCGCCAGCTCGACCATCGCGCGGAACCTCGTGCTGTCGCGCGCGGCCTCCCCGGGGTAGAAGTCGTACGCCGACGGGAAGAGCGCGTCGCTCGCGTCGAAGACGGGCGCCAGCGCGCGCATCCGCTCGCGCCACGCGTCGTCCTGCCGCCAGTAGCTCGAGTACGGGAGGTCGTAGTATCCGACCTTCGCGAGCGGCCGCTCCCCCTTCGCGAACTCGAGGAGCTTCACGAGCTCGCGGACGACGCCGTCGAAGCGCGGAGTCCCCGGGCCCGCCGCGATGCGCTCCACGACGCCCGCTTCCCAATCGAGCACGAGGTATCCGTCGTAGCCCTCGGGCACGTTCGCGCGGATCCACTCAGCCGTGAGGTCGGGGCGCGCCCACGTGCCGGTGTCGTCGGGATCGATCCAGTTCTGGTACATGATGAGACACGGCGTCACGCCGAGCCGCGCGCACGCCTCGGGGAGGCCGTCCGTGCCGTGGAGGTTCGAGAGGACGATCGGCGCCTGCCGGGGTCGCGGGGGCGTGACCGCGCGGGCCTGTGCGGAGTCTCCCGGCGCCGCGGAGGTCACGGCGGCCTGCGCGGAGTCCCCCGGCGCGACGGCGCGGACCCGCCGCGCGTCGCCGGGCGCCTGCGCCGCGCACGACGCAAGCTGGGTCACAATCACGATGGCCAGGACGGCCCCAAGCGCTCTCATGGTCCCTCGTGCGCCCCGACGGTCGGCACGCCCCTGAGACTACCAGCTCCCATCCCGCCGTGCTAGAATGTGTTCTTCAAGCAGTCGGCGTACGCGCGCTCGCACGCCATCCGCCGCACACGATCCGCGCTCTCAGTGAAGCCGGAGGATTCCATGAACCGCATCCTGGTCCTGGCCGCGCTGGCCGCGTTCGCGCCCGCGCTGGCGACCACGCCCTCGCAGGCGGCCGTCACGACCCCCATCCTCGACGTCATGCAGCAGGAGCTCTCCCGCTCGATGACGAACCTCGGGGAGGCCGGTGACGCGCCCCTCTACTTCATCCAGTACGCCGTCACGGAGAACCACTCGTTCGACCTCGGGGTCCAGGACGGCGGGCTCAACGAGCCCAACGAGTCAACCCGCCGGTATCTGGACGTGGACCTCCGCGTGGGCGGGATGGACCTCGACAGCACGCACGAGATCCGCGGGAGGGACTGGCGCGACAACGACAGCGACCAGCGCATCGTCGGGTTCCCGCTCGACTCGGACCCGGCGGCCATGCGCACGTCGCTCTGGCACGAGACCGAGTTCCAGTACCGGAACGCGCAGGAGCGGTTCACGAAGGTGCTCGCGAACCGCCGCGTCAAGGTCGAGGAGATGGACCTGTCCGGCGACTTCTCCCCCGCCGCGCCTCAGCGTTACGAGGAGCCGATGACCACGACCACGGTGGACCTCGACGCGTGGCGGCCGGTGCTCAAGGCCGTCGGCGACTACCTCGCGGGCTTCGAGTTCGTTCACAGCTCGGGCGTGCGCCTCACCGTCAACGACAAGGCCGTCTACATGGTGAACACCGACGGCTCGAGGCTCGCGCACGCGAACCACTACCACCGCGTGAGCCTGAACGTGTCCGGAATGGCCGAGGACGGCATGGAGCTCAGCCGCTACCAGACCTACAGCGCCGCGAGTCTCGACAGGCTCCCGGACCAGGCGACCATCATGAAGGACGCCGAGCGGCTCGTGGGCGAGCTCCGCACCCTCATCGACGCGCCGGTCGTTGACCCGTACATCGGGCCGGCCATCCTCAGGAACCGCGCGAGCGGCGTCTTCTTCCACGAGATCTTCGGCCACCGCATCGAGGGCCACCGCCAGAAGAGCGAGAGCGAGGGGCAGACGTTCACGAAGAAGGTCGGGCAGGAGATCCTGCCTCCCTTCATCAGCGTCTACGACGACCCGACCGTCGCCGAGTTCCACGGCACCGACCTCCGCGGCCACTACAGGTACGACGACGAGGGGACGCTCGCGGAGCGCGTGACGGTGGTCGAGAAGGGCATCCTCCGCAACTTCCTCACGACGCGCTCCCCCATCGAGGGGTTCCCGGTCGGCAACGGCCATGCGCGCCGCGAGGCGGGGCTCGACCCGGTGGGACGGCAGGGCAACCTCATCATCAAGTCCGAGAGGACCGTGCCGTTCGACCAGCTCCGGAAGCTCCTCGTCGAGGAGTGCAGGAAGCAGGGGAAGCCCTACGGTCTCATCTTCGACGACATCTCTGGCGGATTCACGATGACGGGCCGCGGCGGACCGCAGGCGTTCAAGGTGAACCCGCTCCTGGTCCGCCGCGTGTACGCGGACGGCAGGCCTGACGAGATCGTGCGCGGCGTGGACATCGTGGGCACGCCCCTCACGAGCTTCAGCAAGATCATCATGACCGGAGACGACGACGACGTCTTCAACGGCACGTGCGGCGCGGAGTCGGGGTGGGTGCCGGTATCGTCGGTCTCCCCGAGCATCCTCGTGTCGGAGATCGAGGTGGAGAAGGCGCGCAAGGGACAGGACAAGCCGCCGATCCTCCCGCCGCCGGCTGGCGAGCCGTCCGACGACCCGCTCTTCGGCGCAATGGACGACGAGCTGTCTCGCTCGATGACCGGCCTCACGCTCGAGGGCATGGCGCCGCCGTACTTCCTGAGCTACGGGATCGAGGACGTCGAGACCGCTACCGTGCGCGCGCGCTACGGCGCCGTGGTCGAGTCGGAGAGGAGCGACAGCAGGCTCCTGTCCGTCCAGGTACGCGTCGGCGACCCGTCCTTCGACAACACCGGGTTCATCGGCTCGTGGCAGGACGTCTCCGGCATGCAGAGCGACCTCGCCGAGGAGGACGACTACGCGAGCGTGAGGCATCAGATCTGGCTCCACACGGACGAGGCGTACAAGCGGGCGTGCGAGCAGCTTGCCGGGAAGCACGCGTACGTTCAGACCCACCCGGAGACCGAGCCCGTGCCGGACTTCTCCCCCGCTCCCCCGTACGAGCACCTCGAGGCCCCGGTGAGCCTCGACGGCGACGTCGCCGCGTGGGAGGGCGAGATCAGGGAGGCCGCGCGCATCCTGCGGGAGTTCCCGATGCTTCAGGACTGGAACGCCCGCTACACGGCGACGGCCGCGACGAGGCGCTACGTGAACTCCGAGGGAAGCCGGCACGTGAAGGGCCGGATCGACCGGGCGCTCCGCATCACGGCGACCGCTCAGGCCCAGGACGGGCAGCGCCTGTCCGCGTCCATCGAGTACGCGGTGCCGCAGGGCGAGCAGCCGCCGATGGGCAAGGAGCTCGCGGCCGCCGTGCGCGAGATGGCCGAGGAGCTTACCGCCGTGGCCGGCGCGGTGAAGCTCGAGGAGTACCTGGGGCCCGTCCTCTTCACGGACGCGGCCAAGACGCAGCTCGTCTGCCAGCTCCTCGCGGAGCAGGTGACGCCCCCGCGCTCCCCGCTCGTCGGCGACGAGTGGATGCGCGAGAGCCTTCCCGATCCGAAGCTCGCAGGGCGCCTGAACCGCAGAGTGCTCCCGGAGTTCGTGACGGTCACGGACGAGCCGGAGCGCGACTCCTGGAACGGGCATGCCCTCATCGGGCGCATGGCCGTCGACGACGAGGGCGTCAGGAGCAGGAACCTCACGCTCGTCGAGGACGGCCGTCTTGTGGCGCTTCCCATGAGCCGCCAGCCCATCAAGAAGCTCGCGGAGTCCAACGGCCGGGCAAGGGCGCTCCCGAACCAGTTCACGCTTCCCACGCTGACCAACGTGTTCGTCACGACGTCGAAGCCCGAGAAGGACCTCGTGAAGGAGCTCCGGCGGCTCGCGCGCGAGGCGGGCAACGAGTACGGGCTCCTCGTGACGCAGCTCGAGGATCCCGCGGTCACGAACGCGTACGCGCAGACCGAAGGCCCCGCGGACGACGCGAGGAACCTGCTGGCGGCGCCGGTCGTGGCCTACAAGGTGTACGCGGAGGACGGGCGGCGCGAGCCGGTGCGCGGGCTCGTGTTCGACGAGGTCAGCATCCGCACGCTCCGCGACATCGCAGCGATGGGCGCGGACGCGGACGTCGTCAACGTGATGCAGCCCGCGGGAATGATGGGGTTCGTGTATCCGCTGTCGGTGGTGACGCCGTCCATCCTGGTCGAGGAGATGGAGCTCAAGGCGGGCGCGTCGATGGAGCCGCTCCCGCTCTCTGCGGCGCCGGGGTTCTAGGACGAGGGCATCGGGGCGCGGGGGCCGTGGGGCGTCCGCGACCGCGCTCTGGCCGACCCGCGACGGCGCGTTCCGCGCCGTCTGCGGCGGCGCTCTACCAGCGCTTGAGCCGCTGCAGGACGAGCACGAAGACCACGGAGATCGCGGCAAGGGTGAGGATGGCGTAGAACGCGAGAGGGTGCGACTTCAGGTTCGAGGGCAGCGTCACGTTCATGGAGAACGCGCTCACCACGAACGTCGGGAGCATGATCCCGATCGTGATGAGCGTGAGGGTCTTCATGATGACGTTCAGGTTGTTGCTCACGATGGACGCCCTGGCGTCCATGAGGCTCGCGAGAATGTCCGCGTTGATCTCCGCCTGCTTCAGGCACTGCGTGTTCTCGACGGCGACGTCGTCCAGGAACTCGAGCGCCTCGGACGAGAACCCGATCCGCGGCGCGGACGTCTTGAGCTTCTCGATGAGCAGGCCGTTCGAGTGGATCGCGGAGACGTAGTACACGAGGCTCTTCTCGAGCGTGAAAAGGCTCAGGAGATACCGGTTCTGCAGCGCGCCCGCGACCTTCTCCTCGATGTCCTCGGCGCACATGTTGATGACCTTGAGGTGCCCGCGGAAGTGCGCGGTCGTCCGGTTCAGGAGCCTGAGGACGACGTCCGGGAGCGATTGGCACTTCACGTACTGTTTGCTCCCGTCAAAGAGGTCGAACTCCTCGGAGCTCACGATCGCGAGCTTGTCCTTGAACAGGAACACGCCGGTCGACGAGACCTCGAAGAGAAGCTCGCCTTCCATTGAGAGGTTCTTGGGGCGCTTGAAGATCATCGCGGCGTGATCCGGCTCGAACTCGAGGCGCGAGAGCTCGTCGGGGTCGAGCGCGGAGTTCAGCGTGTGCTCGTCGATCCTGAACTCGTCGAGGAGCACCCGGCGGTCGCTCTCGTCCGGGTTCACGAAGACGATGATGCGGCCCTCGCTGCAGGCCGTCACGCCACCCGTGCCGACGTCGTACACGCGCCTCATCGCTCACGTCTCCCGGGCTTCGTCGGATCAGGACGCTGCCCGCCGCGCTCCGTGGCCAGAGCCCTGACCTCCGCGAGCAGCCGCTCCACCATCAGTGTAGCGTCAATCGTGCCAACACGCTCACCTTTTCTGAAGAGGACGACCCCCGCACCCCCGCCCGCGATCCCCACGTCCGCCTCCCGCGCCTCCCCAGGACCGTTCACGGAGCACCCCATGACGGCGACCACGAGGTCGGCGGCGAGCGCCGCCGTCTCGGCCTCGACCCGCTCCGCGATGCCCTGGACGTCGATCTCGGTCCGCCCGCACGTCGGGCAGGCGATGACGGTCACGCCCCGGCGCCGGAGGCCGAGGGACGAGAGGATGAGCCGGCCGACCCGGACCTCGTCCTCGGGCGGCGCCGCCAGGGAGACCCGGACGGTGTCGCCGATGCCCTCGGCCAGGAGGATGCCGATCCCCACGGACGAGCGCACCGCGCCGGCCGCGGCCGTGCCCGCCTCGGTCACGCCGAGGTGGAGGGGATAGTCGCACCGGGCCGCCATGGACCTGTTGGCCTCGACCCCCATCAGCACGTCCGACGCCTTGAGCGAGAGGACGATGTCGCGGAACCCGACCTTCTCGAGCATCTCGGCGTGGCGCGACGCGCTCTCGACCATGCCGGCCGCCGTCGGCCTCCCGTCGCGCTCGAGGATGTCCTTCTCGAGCGAACCCGAGTTCACGCCGATGCGGATCGGGATCCCGCGCGCCGAGGCGGCGGCCGCCACCTCGGCCACGCGCTCCGGCCCGCCGATGTTCCCCGGGTTGAGCCGGAGGCCATGGACGCCGGCCTCGGCCGCGGCGAGCGCGAGCCTGTGGTCGAAGTGAATGTCCGCGACGACCGGGAGCCGCGAGCCCGCGACGATCTCGCGGAGCGCTGCGGCCGCCGCCTTCCCCGGCACGGCGACCCGGACGATGTCGCATCCCGCGTCCGCGAGCCGCCCGATCTGCGCGAGCGTCGCGGCCGCGTCCTCGGTGCGCGTGTTCGTCATGGACTGGACGGAGATCGGAGCGTCGCCGCCAACGAGGACCCCGCCGACGGACACATGCCTCGTCCTTCTCCGCGCAGGGAGAACGCTCACTTCGACCTCCGCCCCCTGAGCCGCACGTCGCCCGACCTGAGCGTCGTTCCGTCGCGGTCGAAGTACTCGAGCAGGGGGATCGCGTGCTTCCTCGTCACACCGATCAGGTCCTTGAACTCGGGCACGCCGAGGCGCTCGCTGTGCCCGAAGTGGGCCACGACCTTGGCGCGCGCGTCCTCGATGGCGCGCGGATGGAACACGAACCCGCTCGTCACCTTCACGACGCGCCCGGTCTCGGCGAGAAGCCGCAGGATCGCGTCGAAGTCCTTGCTCGACATCTCGCGCCTGAGCTCGTCGACCGTCGGCGGCGCGACGCCGGCGTCCGCGAGCCTCCGCTCGATGCCCTCGGCGATCGCAGCCTGCGCGGGCGGCAGCCCGACCTCGGCGGCGCCCCAGCGGACGAGGTTCCCGCGGCGCGTCAGCTTGCCCTCCGCCTCGAGCCCCTGGACCAGCTCGTCGAGCACCGCGCGGTCGAACCCCTTGGCGAGCTTGCCCCTGAGTTCCTCGGCCGACATCCCCCACTCGAGAGGCGACGCCGCCGCGAAGCCCGAGAGCAGCTCCTCGGCGCGGGCGGTGAGCTCGTCAAGGCGCGCGGGAGTGAACACGCGGCCGGCGACCCGCCTGAGAAGCCCCGAAGCCACGAGCTTGTCCAGCCCGGCAGCCGGGCCGCCCGGCTGAGTCTCGAGGTCGGTGGCGCGCGCCCCCGCGGTCCCGGCCTCACCGACCTTCTGCACGAGGACGTCCTCGGCGCTTCCGCCCTCGAGCACGGCGAGCGACTCGAGCACGTCGTCCTTCATGCGTGCGTGGCGCTTCGGCACGGGGTTCAGCACCCGGCCGCCGCCGATGGTCGTGACCGGCGAATACGACCTCACCACGAAGAGGTCGCCCGTGAGCGCGACGATGGGGCTCTCGAGCCGCATCTGGACGAGCGCGTCCTCGCCGGGAGCCAGCGTGTCGGTCTCGAGGAGCACGACGCGTGCGAGCACCTCGGCCGTCCCGAGGTGAAGGTGGACCCTCGTGCGGTTCGCGATGGGGCGGGCGGACGCCGCGAGCCTCAGGCGCGCGTCCAGCATGCTCGTGACGGGGAGGGCGCCGGGCGTTCCGAGGACGTCACCGCGCACGATCGATTCCTTCGGGATCCCGTGCACGCCGACCGCGGTCCTCTGGCCTGCCTCGGCGCGGTCGACCGCGCGGTCGTGCACCTCGACGCTCCGCACGCGGGTCTCGGTCCGCGACGGGACGATCTCGAGCTTGTCTCCGACGGCGATCTCCCCCGACCACAGCGTTCCGGTCACGATCGTGCCGTGCCCGGCGAGCGTGAACGCCCTGTCAATGGGCAGGCGCGCCGGGCCTCCGGACGCGCGCTCCTCGACGCCCCCGACCACGGCCTCGATCCGGGTCACGAGCTCGTCCAGGCCCTGCCGCGTGACGGCCGACACGGGCACGATGGGCGCGCCCGAGAGCGGGGTGCCCGCGAGGAGCCCCTCGACGTCCTCCCGCGCCAGCTCGAGCTCCTCGGGCGTCACGAGGTCGGACTTGGTGAGCGCGACGATCCCCGAGCGGATCCCGAGGATGCTCACGATGTCCATGTGCTCGCGCGTCTGCGGCATGACGCCTTCGTCCGCGGCCACGACGAGGAGGACGAGGTCGATGCCGGCGACGCCCGCGAGCATCGTGCGGACGAACCGCTCGTGGCCCGGAACGTCGACGATGCCCACCGACTGGCCGCTCGGGAGATCGAGCCGGGCAAACCCGAGCTCGATCGAGATCCCGCGCTCCTTCTCTTCCTTGAGACGGTCGGTGTCGACGCCGGTGAGCGCCTTGACGAGGGCTGTCTTGCCGTGATCGATGTGGCCCGCCGTCCCGAGGACGACGTGCTTCAGCGTGGAGGACACGCGAACCCCGCTACGCTCTGACCCTCTGCACGCTCGCGCCGAGGCCTGCGAGCTTCTTCTCGATCGCTTCGTAGCCCCGGTCGATGTGGTAGACGCGCGAGACCTCGGTCTCCCCCTCCGCCACGAGCCCCGCGAGGATGAGCGCCGCGCTCGCGCGCAGGTCGGTCGCCATGACCTTCGCGCCGGAAAGGCGCTTGACGCCGGTCACGATCGCCACGTTCCTGTCGAGCGTGATGTCGGCGCCGAGCCTCCGAAGCTCGGCCGCGTGGGAGAAGCGGTCCGCGTAGATGGTATCGGTGATGACGCTCGTCCCGTCGGCGACGGTCATGAGAGCCATCATCTGCGCCTGCATGTCGGTGGGGAAACCCGGATAGGGGGCCGTGGTCACGTTGACGGAGTGGGGCCAGACCGGTCCGACGACCCTGAGCCCGCCGGGCTCATCGCGCACCTCGGCTCCGGTCTCCCTCAGCTTCGTGATGACCGAGGAGACGTGCTCTCTCTTCGCGCCCCGGAGGAGGACGTCGCCACCGGTGATGGCCGAGGCGACCATGAACGTCCCGGTCTCGATCCTGTCCGGGACGACCTCGACGTCGGCCGCGTGCAGCGAGTCGACTCCCTCGATCGTGATGGTGCCCGTCCCCTCGCCCGTGATCCTCGCGCCCATCGCCTTCAGCAGGTCGGCGAGCGCGCCGATCTCGGGTTCGCGCGCGGCGTTCTCGAGCACGGTCGTGCCGTCGGCCACCGCGGCGGCCATCATGGCGTTCTCCGTGGCGCCGACGCTCGACGTCTCGAAGGTGATCGTCGCGCCCTTGAGCCTCTCGGCCTCGGCGACGATGTAGCCGTGTTCGATCTCGACCCGGGCCCCGAGCTCCTTCATCGCGCGGATGTGGAAGTCGACAGGCCTCGGTCCCCACGCGCAGCCGCCCGGCAGGGACACCCTGGCGCGACCCTGGCGGGCGAGGATGGGACCGAGCACGCAGATCGACGCGCGCATCGTCTTCACGAGTTCGTAGGGCGCCTCGTGGTACGTGCACCCGGTCGTGTCGATCGTGAGGGTGTGGTTCGCGTACTCCACCTGCGCGCCGAGCACCCGAAGCACATGGGACATCGTCTTGACGTCCACGAGGTCCGGGACGTTGCCCAGACGAAACACGCCCGGCGCGATGAGCGTGGCCGCCATCATAGGGAGGGCGGCGTTCTTCGCCCCGCTCACCCGCACCTCGCCCTGCAGACGGGCGCCGCCCTGGACCAGGATCTTGTCCATCTCGCCTCCCACCCACGCTGTCGTGTCACCGATGCGGAGCGTCTTCCTTCACTGCCGTCACGATCCGGTCGCGGCCCGCGTAGTCCTTGAACGTCCGCGCGTTGCCGATCGCGGCCCTGAGCATCCCCTCGACGGCCGGCGCCTGCCCGTCGCCGACCTCCAGGAGGACGGTGCCGCCGGGAGCCAGGAACTCCGGGCCATCCTGAGCGATGGCGCGCAGGGAGTCAAGGCCATCCGGCCCTCCGTCCAGAGCGGTCCGGGGCTCGAAGTCGCGCACCTCCGCGGGCAGGCTCGCGATGTCGCCCGTCGCGACGTACGGGGGATTCGAGACGAGCGCGGTGAGGCTGCCCTCGAGCTTCTCGCGCCGAAGCGGCTCGAGGAGGTTCCCGCTCAGAAACCGCACGCGCGGCGCCACGCCGGCGCGCTCGGCGTTCCTCGCGGCGACCTCGAGCGCGGCCGCCGAGACGTCCGTCGCGTAGACGACCGCCGACGGCACCTTGAGCGCGATCGTGGTGGCGATGACGCCTGACCCCGTGCCGATGTCGGCCACCCGGATCTCTCCGGCAGGCTTCCCCAGCACGTTCAGGGCGGCCTCGGTGAGCGCCTCGGTCTCCGGCCGCGGAATCAGCACCGCGGGGGTCACCTCGAACTCCGTGAACATGAACGCGGCCGTGCCGGTGACGTACTGCACCGGCTCACCGGTGAGCCGCCGCTTCAGGAGCCGCTTGTATGTCGCGAGCTCGTCGGGCGTGAGCGCCCGGTCGTGGGCGGTGTAGAGGCCGATCCTGGGGACGGAGAGCGCGTGCGAGAGCAGAAGCTCGGCCTCGAGGCGGCCGTTGCCGAAGCCCTTCTCGGCAAGGTAGCCCTTGCTCCACTCGATCATCCCGAGGATGGTCCAGTCGTTCATCGCGATGCGTTGGCTATCTGCTCAGCCTGGTGGTGTGTGGAGAGCGCGGTGATGAGCTCGTCGATCCCCCCGTCCATGACGCGGTCGATGTCGTGGAGGGTGAGCCCGATCCTGTGGTCCGTCACGCGGTTCTGCGGGAAGTTGTACGTGCGGATCTTCGCGCTCCGGTCGCCCGTCGAGACCTGGCTCCGGCGCATCTCCGCCATCTCCCGCTCCTGCTCGGCCATGGCCCGTTCGTAGAGACGGGCGCGAAGGACCTTGAGGGCCTTCGCCTTGTTCTTGTGCTGGGACTTCTCGTCCTGGCAGGTCACGACGAGCCCGGTCGGCTTGTGAGTGACGCGCACCGCGGAGTCCGTCGTGTTGACGCTCTGCCCCCCGGGCCCGGACGATCGGAACACGTCGACCTGCAGGTCTTCGGGGCGGACCTCGATGTCCACCTCTTCGGCCTCAGGGAGCACGGCCACGGTCGCTGCCGACGTGTGGATGCGCCCGGACGCCTCGGTCTCGGGGACGCGCTGGACGCGGTGCACGCCGCTCTCGAACTTGAAGCGGCTGTACGCGCCCCGTCCCTCGATCGCGAAGATGATCTCCTTGAAGCCTCCCGACCCGGTCGGGTTCGAGCTCATGACGTCGACCTTCCAGCGCCTCGAGTCCGCGTAGCGGTTGTACATCCGGAAGAGGTCGCCGGCGAAAAGGGCCGCCTCCTCCCCCCCTGTCCCGGCGCGGATCTCCACGATGGTGTTCTTCTCGTCGTTCGGGTCCTTCGGGACGAGGAGTGCCTTCAGCGTCTCCTCGATCTCGGAGCGCTTGAGCTCGAGCGTCTCGAGCTCCTCCCTCGCGAACTGGCGCTCCTCCCGATCCGCGGTCGACTGCATGAGGGCGGTCGCCTCCTCGATGTCGGAGAGCACCTTGCCGTACCGCCCGTACGCCTCGACGATCTCGGTGAGGCCGGCGCGTTCCTTCGAGTACTTCCGAAGGAGGTTGCGGTCGGCGAGCACCTGGGGATCGGTGAGGAGCTTCTCGAGCTCCTCGTGCCTAGCCTTGATCGACTGCAGCTTGTCGAGCATCGTCCCTCTTCGCCAGCACGGCGGAGAGCGCCGCGATGGCAACCTCTACCTGTTGGTCCGAGGGCTCGCGCGTCGTGATGCGCTGGAGCCACACGCCCGGGGCCGACATGGCGCGGGCCCACGGGCGCCTCGCATGCCGCGCGGCGAGCTTCATGATCTCGTACGACACCCCGGCGATCACGGGAACGAGGAGGATCCTCGCGAAGCGCTGACCGACGTTGTCGGGCTTGCCCGTCAGCATGAACACGAGGATGCTCACCACCATCACGATCAGGAGGAAGCTCGTCCCGCAGCGCGGGTGCTTGGTGGAGTGAAGCCGGGCGTTGTCGACGGTGAGCTCCTGCCCGGCCTCGTGGGTGAAGATGGCCTTGTGCTCCGCCCCGTGATACTCGAACACCCTCGCCATCTCCTTCCAGCGCGAGATGCCCCAGATGTACGCGATGAAGAAGACGACGCGGATGATGCCGTCCACGACGTTGAAGAGGATG
>Ga0316622_100000531_pt1 | contig 22302 bp, 19 predicted proteins | sample OWC_Aug_OW2_C1_D_FD_207646 | JGI IMG/M metagenome (GOLD analysis project Ga0316622, IMG submission 207646) | Wetland soil microbial communities from Old Woman Creek delta, Ohio, United States - OWC_Aug_OW2_C1_D5_C | ecosystem: Environmental > Terrestrial > Soil > Wetlands | place: USA: Ohio... | reverse complement strand
TGCTCCACCCGCTCCAGAGCCTGGCCCCGCGCTCGCGCTCGGCATCGCTCCTGGTCGGCGCACACGCGCGCGTCGAGGGAGACCGGCGTGCCGCGGCGCTGGCCCGCAGGCTCGCGCGCGATCTGGGACTGAAGCCGTTCTCCCTGCGCGCGGGACTCTCCGCGTCGGATCGCGGCGCCTACCATGCCGCCGCCTCCCTGGCTTCGAACGATCTGGTCGCGCTGCTCAGCCTCGCGGTCCGGCTCATGACCCGCATCGGGCTCGAGCCGGGCCAGGCCCGCGCCGCGCTCGTCCCGCTCGCTCGCGGGACCCTGGCGCAGATCGAGAGAGAAGGCCTCGCGCACGCGCTCACCGGCCCCGTGGTCCGGGGCGACGCGGACACCCTCGCCGCGCAGCTGCGCCGGCTGCGCGGCCTGTCCGGAGAAGCCGCGGACGTTCACCGTCTCCTGGCCCTGGAGCTTCTGGGGATCGCGCGAGCCTCGCGACGGCTGAGTCCCGCGCAGACCCGCGCGCTGCGGCGCGCGCTGCGCGCGCCCGCTGCTGGCCGCGGCCGCAGAGCCGGGGTATAGTCTCGCGGTCGAAGGGCGAGGAGCACCTCATGAGGATCCCGGCGGGCACGGGGAAAGCCTGCGCGTGGTTTCTGGCCGCCGCGCTGTGCGCGCTTGCTCTCGGGCCGTGTCTCGCCCAGGTCGGGGCCGGCGATCCCCGGCGCACCTCGATCTACGTCCCGGATCCGACGAACGAGGGGAGCTGGGACGGGACCTGGATGTACCAGTCGGTGGCCATGAAGATGGCGCTCTGGATGCGCACCCGGAAGGGCGTGACCGAGTTCAAGCTGCGCTACGAGAGCCTGCAGCGCGGCAACGCCTTCGAGACGGACTGGAACGGCGACGCGAGCTACTACGCGTCCGAGTATCCGGCCACCTTCCAGATGCACAGGACGCAGGGCGACGCCAACCGCATCGAGGGAACGTGGTTCTGGGAATCGCAGTCCGGCAGCACGCTGCGCGTCGAGAAGGGGAAGTTCCGGCTGTTCCGCGCGCTCGACGGACGCACCATGGTCTTCCGGTTCGAGGACTTCGAGCTCTCGACGTCGCGGCGGGGCCAGCCGTATCGCTCCGCGATCCCACCCGTCTGGACGTTCGTCAAGGTCTCGAAGCGCCTGGCCCTGTGGGACGAGCTCCCCTTCTAGCGCCCGATGCGTAGAGCCGCGGCCCCGGCCCTCGCGCTGCTCCTGCTCACCTCCGGAACCGCGCGCGGCGCCGATGCGGGGGCGGCTCGCGCCTTCCCCGTGCGCATGGTGAAGCTCGGCGGCCCCCCGGGCAGTCCCGCGACCCGCGCGCACCTGGAATTCTGCGCACGAGCCGGCTTCAACGCGGTCTGGGTCTACGGCACGAGCGCGGGTAGCTGGGCTCCGCGCGCGGCACCCCAGGGACCGTTCCTCGATCCTGCGTTCGTCGAGCTGGCGCGCTGGTGCCGGGAGCGCGGGCTCCGGATCTTCGTGTCGGTCAATCCTCCCGGGGACGGCGGAAGCGCGTTCGTGTTCTCGAGCCGCGAGCAGCAGGATCGGATTCGCTCCTTCTTCCGGCTGCTGCGCCGGCGCTGCGGGGTGCGGGACTTCGTGCTCTCGTTCGACGACCAGCCGCTCGAGCTCCAGGACGTCCGGGACATCGCCGCGTATGGACGCAGCTCCGCTCCGGCCCATCTCGACCTGGCGCGCCGCGTGCTCCCGCGCCCCGCAGGGGGCGGGAGCGCCTGGCTGTGCGGCGCCGTGTACAGCGACTGGCATCTGGAGGACGACGACTACGCCCCCTACGCCGGACCGTTCCTGCGCGGTCTCGAGCGGATCCCCTCCCGGGTCGGCATCGTGTGGACCGGACCGGACACGATCTCTCCGGCGATCACCGCGCAGGACCTGGCCGCGACGCGACGGGCCCTGGGCGGGCGAGAGATCCTCCTCTACGACAACTACCCGGTGAACGACGACGTGGACCACGAGGTACTGGCGCTCGTCCTGGGACCTCTGCGCGCCCGCGACCCTCGGATTCGCGAGCAGGCCTCCGTCTACCTCGCCTGTCCCATGCTCGAGCTGGGCGCCTCGCGGCTCCCCTTGCTCACCACGGCGGATTTCCTCAAGGATCCGCAGTCCTACGATCCCGACGCCAGCTGGCAGCGCGCGATCCGGAGCCTCGCCGGCCCGGATCCCGCGGCGCTCGAGGCTCTCCAGACCCAGGCGCTCGAGTGGGGGGGATTCGTCGGCACGCTCAACTACCATCACGCCGAGACGGCCACGCCGCGCGCGCTCGCGCCGGAGCTCGGAAACCCCGCGCTCATGGCGACCTGGAGCTACACCCTGAAGCGCTACCCCGAGCGCATGGCGGCGCTGCGCGGCCTCGCCGATTCCTGGTTTCGCGACGACGTGCTGGCGGCCATGGCACGGCGCCTGGCCGTGGCCCGAGCCCTGCCCCTCGTCCTGGAGCTGCGCGCGCTGCGCTCGGGGGCCGCAGAGCGTGCGCAGCAGATCCTGAGGCGGATCCAGGGCGAGCGGGAGGCGGCCGGCGCGAACGCGAACGTGCGGATGGCTCTCGACCGGTTCCTGGAGGCTGCCTCGATCCTCAAGCTGCTGGAGCCCGAGAGCCGGAGGGAGCCCGCACAGCCCTGACGCCGATGTACAATCCGCGCTCGCGCGGCGGGGCCTCGTCCTCCGCGCTGCGGAGGCGTTGATGCCCGAAGCCGCTTCGCCCTTGCCCGGCCGGTTCCACCCGTCCCGCGGTCTCTACCGCTTCGGCGTGCTGTTCATCGCCAGCACGATGCTGTTCGGGAGCTACTTCGCCTACGACAGCGTGGGGGCGATCGAGACGACCCTCATGAAGACGATGAACGTGGACCGGGGCGCGATCGGGGCGATGTACACCTGGTACAGCATTGCGGCGATCTTCACCGTGTTCCTGGGCGGCATCCTGATCGACCGCATCGGCACCCGGCGCGCGAGCCTGCTCTTCTCCGCGCTGGTCACGCTGGGCGCCGCCGTGGTCGCCGGAGCCCCCAGCCTGCCGGTGCTGTACGCCGGGCGCCTGATCTTCGGCATGGGCTCGGAGTCGCTCGTCATCGCCCAGAACGCGATCCTCGCGCGCTGGTTCCGCGGCAAAGAGCTCGCGCTCGCCTTCGGGATCGCGCTCACCGTGAGCCGGCTGGGCACGCTGTTCACGTTCAACACGGAGGCGCTGCTCGACCAGCGCTTCGGCTACCGCTGGGCGCTGTGGGTCGCGGCGGGGCTGTGCGGCCTGAGCCTGATCGGGAACCTCGCCTACAACCTCCTGGACCGGAGAGCGGAGAAAGCCCTCGGGCTGCGCGAGGCGGGCGCGGGCGACAAGATCGTCGTGGCGGACATCGCGCGTTTCGACGCACGCTACTGGTTCGTCACCTTCCTGTGCGTGACGTTCTATTCCGCGATCTTCCCGTTCACGGCGCTGTCCACCGATCTCTTCCACGAGAAATGGGGGCTGCCCAACGCCGCCGGCGAGGGGCTCGGCTTCTTCGCGGGGATCTTCTACAACCTGACCCACATGTTCTCCACGGCGCAGGGCACGACGACGATCATCATCACCGCCTCGATGTTCCTGGCGCCGTTCGCCGGAACGCTCGTGGACCGGATCGGACGCCGCGCGAGCCTGATGATCGTCGGCTCGCTGCTCATGATCCCGGCGCACCTGCTGATCGGCTACACGATGGTGCCCCCCGCGCTGTCGATGATCGTCCTGGGCGCCGCGTTCGTCCTGGTGCCCGCGGCGATGTGGCCCTCGGTCCCCCTGATCGTCGAGAAGGACCGCGTGGGCACGGCCTACGGGCTCATGACGATGATCCAGAACGTCGGCCTTGGGCTGTTCCCGCTGCTGAACGGACAGCTGCGGGACGCGACGCACGGCTACCGGGCGAGCCAGCTCATGTTCGCGACGCTGGGGGCGGCGGGGCTGGCGTTCGCCCTGCTCCTCAAGCGCTCCGACGCGCGGGCGGGGCGGGTCCTCGAGAGCCGCTGAAGCGCCGGTCCGGGCGCGGGAGCGTCAGGCGCTGCGGGCGAGCGAGGGCTCGCCGACGTCCAGGCTCGCCGGCTCCGCTGCGGGAAGCAGAGCGCGGAAGGCGGCGCCGCCCCCCGGCGCGTCCTCGATCCAGATCGAACCGCCGTGCGCTTCCACCGCGAGGCGGCAGAAGGTCAGGCCCAGGCCCCGGTTGACGTGGGTCCCGGCCTGACGCAGCGCCAGGCGCGCGTACTTGTCGAACACGTGCTCCCTCTGATCTTCCGGGACGCCCCGACCCCGATCCTTCACGAAGATCTCGATCCCCTCGTCGCGCGCTCGAACGCCGGCCGTCACCGTGGCGCCGGCGGGGGAATGCTCCATGGCGTTCGCGAGCAGGTTGTCCACGACGCGCCGGGTCAGCGACGCGTCACCGCTCACGAGGCACTCCTCGCGCCCGATCTCCGCCGCGAGGACCAGGTTTCTCTGGCGGGCCACGGAGGAGTTCTCGTCCAGCGCCTTGCGCACCAGGTCCGCGGCGTCGAAGCGCTCGCGGCGGGGCACGAGGTGCCCGTCCTCGAGCGCGTCCACGTCCAGAAGGTCCAGGATCATGCGCAGCATCCGGGAGGCGCCCCCGCGGCAGCGCCGCACCAGGTCCAGGGTCCGCTGGTCCGCCTGCCACTCCAGGAGGTCCAGGTTCCCCACCACGACCGAGAGCGGGCTCTTGAGGTCGTGCACGAGGGTCTGGGCCAGGGTCTTCTTGAGCCCGAGCTCCTCGTTGCGCGCCGCGAGCTCCGCCCGCGCTCCCTCAAGGTCGAGGAGCAGGCGGCGGGCGCGCAGGAGCGAGCGCACGCGGGCCAGGAACTCCTCGCGGCGAACCGGCTTCGCGACCCAGTCGTCGGCTCCGGTGTCGAGGCCCTCCACCTGATGGGAGGTGCCGGCGAGCGCGGTGACGAGCATGATCTGGGTGAGGCGGGTCGCGGGCTGGTTCTTGAGGATGCGGCACACCTCGTACCCGGACATACCCGGCATCATCACGTCCAGGAGCACCACATCGGGAGCTCGCTCCTGGGCCATGCGCAGGGCGGTCGTCCCGTCCTCCGCGGTGCGGACCTGGTACCCCTCGAGCTTCAGATAGCCCGCGAGGAGACGGCAGTTCCGTGGGTCGTCGTCGACGACCAGGACGTTCGCCAACTCGTGGCCGGTCCTCGTGCTCATGCCGCTCCCTCCCGGGCGATGAAGTAGCTCTCGACCTGACTCTTGAAGCGCGTCAGCCGGATCGGCTTCGTGATGTATCCCTCGCACCCCGCGGAGCGTGCTCGGTCCTCGTCCAGGGTGCGCACGTGGGCGGTCAGCGCCACGATCCGGACCCCGGAGTTGGCGGGATCCGCCTTGATCCGACGGGTGGTCTCCAGGCCGTCCATGCCCGGAAGCTGCAGGTCCATGAGGATCAGGTCCGGACGCCGCTCCTGGAGAAGCTCCAGCGCCTGCTCGCCGGATGTGGCCTCCACGACCTGGTAGCCGCCGGAGCGCAGCGCGTTCTTCGCCAGCTTGCGGTTGAGGGGATTGTCCTCCACCAGGAGCACGATGCGGCCCTGGGCCGGGAACGCGCCCGAAGGGGGCACGGACTCGGCCGCCTCTGGGCGGTTCTCGGGGACCTTTTCGGCCGGGGCAAGGCATTCCGGAAAGACGCAGGTGAAGCAGGACCCGCGCCCGGGCTCGGACTCGAGCGAGATCCTGCCGCCGTGGAGCTTCATGATCCGCTGCACCAGGCTGAGGCCGAGCCCGGTCCCCTGGTAGTTCCGCGAGTACGAGCCGTCGACCTGGTAGAACTCGTCGAAGATCCGTGCCTGGTGCTCCGGCGCGATCCCGATCCCCGAGTCCCGAACCTCGACAACGAGGTCGTGGTCCTGGCGGCGCGCCGCGAGCCGCACCGAGCCGCCCGCGGGGGTGAACTTCACGGCATTGCTCAGCAGGTTCGCCACGACCTCGCGAGCCATCCCCGGATCGATTCGCGCCGTTGCGATCCCCGCCTCGGCCTGCACCGAGAGGGCGATCCCGCGACTGGTGGAGAGCGGACGGAGCATCGCGGCACTCTCGCGCAGCAGGTCGGGGATGTCGACGTCGCGCAGGGTGGCCTGCAGCTTCCCGGCCTCGATCTTCGACAGGTCGAGGATGTTATTGATCAGGTGCAGCAGGTGCTCCCCGCTGCTGCGGATGTCCGCCAGGTACTCCTTCTGCGTGTCCGTCAGCTTCTCGCTCGCGGTGTCCGCCAGCAGATCCGAGAAGCCGATCACGGCGTTGAGCGGTGTGCGCAGCTCGTGCGAGACGTTGGCCAGGAATTCGCTCTTGATCCGGCTGGCCTCCGTCAGACGCTCGTTCGATTCCCGGAGCTGGCGGTTCATCGACTCGAGATGCGCGAGCAGCTCGCGCAGACTGCGCGTCCGCTCCGTGACCTTGCGCTCGAGCTCGGCGTTCTGCTCCTCCACGGAGCTGATCCGATCGTCCCGCTCCTCGATCCGGGACTGGTTGGTGCGGAAGAAAGTCGCCAGCAGCCAGGCCGGGGGCACGCCCAGGATGAAGCCCCACGGCCCCACCAGCTGGAGCAGGAAGATCAGCACGGCGCCCAGCGACAGGCCGGTGAACGCGCTCACCGCCGTCCAGAGCGAGGAGCGGCTCCAGATCGTCCAGAAGCGCTCCCCCTTCTCGAGGGCGATGGCGCCGGTCACGAGCCCGGTGTTCACCAGGAAATAGGCGGTGGTCGCGACCGCCAGCGGCAGCGCGATCTCCGGCAGTGGACCGCCGGAGCGCCCTCCGACGGTCGCGAACAGCGTCCAGGCCACCATCATGGAGAAGGGAACCGCACCGAGGTTGAACAGGAAGCGGATCGGGGCGGGACGGCGCTTCAACCCGAATGCCGCGCCGACCACTCCGGCGACCGAGACCAGGGCTGCGGCCACCGGCCCGACCGCTCCGAGAGCGCACAGCGCGAAGGCGTCGTTCGTGGTCACCTCCGTGCGCAGGGCGGGAACGCGGACGGGCTTGATCCCCGTGAGGCCGGCCAGAAGCCCGAGGATGATCACGGTCAGCCCGTGATCGACAACGTCCCCCTTGTCCCACGAGACGAGGATCGCGGCCGCCAGGAGATCCACCGCCACGACGTACCCCACGAGCGCCGAGGATCGGCGCGCCGTGGGACGCCCGGCATCCGCCTTCCGCCCGGGGGCGGCGACTGCGGGTGCGCCGGAGATCGAGGAATCGCTCATCCCGTCCTGCCCTTCGTGGAGCAACCGTCGGAGGTCGCGCCGCTTCACCGCAAGAGCAAGCCATGTGCCGCGAAGCCGCACGCCGCTGGGCCCGCTTCGGATGCTCTTCGGCCCACGAGCGTCGTCTTTCGCGACGGAAGGTCGAGACGTCCGTCGGCCGGGGTCCGGCCAACGTGCTCCGCATGGACGGGTTAGAGCGCCCGGTCGGAGATCACGACACGTCCTGTCGCGGCTCGCAACAGCGCGGACTCGCGGCACTCACGAGTGCCGGGGCGCGGCGAGAGCCTCCTCCACCTCGGAGGCGCCCGGGTCGTCCGGACCGGGAGCGGACCCGGCCGCGAGGCCGAAGCGACGCATCTTCGCGTACAGCGTGCTGCGGTGGATCCCGAGCCGGGACGCCGCGAGCTTCTTGTTCCCGCGGGTCTCGCGGAGGACTTCCTGGATCCGCCGCTTCTCCAGATCTTGGAGGGTACCGGGGACCTGGGTCGCGGTCGCGACCCGGAGCGTGGGGGGCAGATCCTCCAGCCCGATCCGCTCCGACCGGGACAGCACGACCAGGCGCTCCACGAGGTTCTCGAGCTCGCGGATGTTCCCCGGCCAGGGGTAGCGCGAGAGCGCGTCGAGGGCCTCCGGCTCGAACCCCTCGACCTTCCGCGCGAGTCGGGAGGCGCACCTTTCCAGGAAGTGCTGCGCCAGGAGCGGGACATCCTCGGCGTGCTCGCGAAGCGGCGGCACATGCACGGGGATCACGTTCAGGCGATAGAACAGGTCGCTGCGGAACGCGCCGCGCCGCATGGCGTCGTGCAGGTCGCGGTTCGTGGCGGCGACGAGTCGCACGTCGATCGCGACCGTCTCCTCGCCGCCCACCCGCTCGAAGGCCCGGTTCTGGAGCACGCGCAGGAGAAGAAGCTGGGTCGCCGGAGAGATCTCCCCGATCTCGTCGAGAAAGAGCGTCCCGCCCGAGGCCAACTCGAAGCGTCCCTTCTTCAGCCGCGCGGCGCCGGTGAACGCTCCCCGCTCGTGTCCGAACAGCTCGCTGTGGAGCACCCCCTCGGAATACACGACGCAGTTCGCCTCCACGAACGGGGCCGCGCGCCTCGAGGAAGCGTCGTGGATCGCGCGGGCCAGGAGTCCCTTGCCCGTTCCGCTCTCCCCGGTCAGGAGCACAGTGGAATCGGTGCGGGCGATCTCGCGCAGGGTGTCGAGGAGACTCGTGAGGACGGGGGAAGCACCGGCGATCCCGCGGAACGGATCGTCGGGAACGAGCCGGCGCTCGAGTTCGATCACGCGCTGACGCTCCTGGAGCAGTTCCTCGGCCAAGCGCCTGCGCCGCTCACCCATCTGGAGCCGTCCCAGGGCGCGGCCGGCGACCTCGGCCAGCCGTGCCGGCTGGACGGGCTCTTCCAGATAGTCGAAGGCACCCGCGCGGAAGGCGGCCAGCACGCTCTCGACCGCGGGAGGTCCGGTCACGACGACCGGCGTCGAGGGGCGCTCCCGCTTCGCCTGGTCCAGAAGCGCGAGGCCGCCCTCGGGAGCGAGGCCGGAACCGACCACCAGGAGGTCCGGACCCTCGCGGCAGAGCTCCGCGAACGCCTCGCCGGCCCGGGAGGTGACGAGAACCCTGTGCCCCTGGCTCGTCAGGTCCCGGGACCACGCGAACGCGATTGCGGCGTCCGGGTGGGCGATCAGGATGTGGGCGTTTTCCACCTGAGCATCTCCCTCGCGGGTGTCGTGTTTTTCTGCAAGATCGGTTCCCGGACGCCGCCCGCCTCGCGCGCGGGAACCACGCGCTTTTCCCGCGCTTCCGGTCCGACGCGCTCGGAGCCTTGCCCCGCCGTGTCCGGGCTGTGCCCCTAAACGTCATCGCGTCCCGGCGGAAGGACTCCTATAATTGCGGGCCGATGATCGTCCCGGCCCTGTTCGCGCTGTCCGGAGCCGCAGGGCTCGTCCTCGAATCCGTCCTGCTGCGACAGCTCGCGTTGCTCTTGGGAAGCGGGGCCGTGGCGACGAGCGTCGTGCTGGCGGAGTTCATGGGCGGTCCAGCCTTGGGGGCATACTCCTTGCGGCCGCTTGCGGACACAGCCCGGAGGCGCGGGAGAGGCTCCGATGGTGAAGGTGGAGATCGTCTACGAAGGTGACCTGCACTGCATTGCCGTGCACGGACCGTCGGGGGACCGCATCCTGACCGACGCCCCCGTGGACAACCAGGGGAGGGGCGAGCATTTCTCCCCCACCGATCTGGTGGGGACCGCGATGGGAACCTGCATGCTCACGATCATGGGGATCAAGGCTCGAAGCCGCGGCCTCGACATCCGCGGCGCACGGGCCGAGGTCATCAAGGAGATGTCCGCGGTCCCCCGCCGCCACATCTCCAGGCTGATCGTGCGCATCCGCATGCCCGCGCGCCTCGGCGAGGAGGAGCGGAGGCTGATGGAGGCGGCAGCCTACAGCTGCCCGGTCCACGCCTCTCTCGGCGCCTCGACAGAGGTCGATGTGAAGTTCGAGTACGTCTAGGGAGAGAGGATCTTGAGCGCCGCCTCATGCAGGAGCGCGTTCGAGGCCAGGGCCTGGCCGTGGGCGAGGCTGCGGGTGCCTTCGAAATCCGTGAACCTCCCTCCCGCCTCCTCGACCAAGACCTGGAGCGCGGCGAGGTCCCAGAGCCTGACGCCCGCCTCGATCCACACGTCCGCCCGCCCGCACAGCAGCTGCGCGCAGCCCGCGACGTCCCCGTAGCAGCGCGCCGATGCGACGCGCTCGATCAGCGACTCGACCCCTTTCCCTCGCTCGATTCGCAGCAGCGGGCGAAGCTCGCCGAGGCTCAGCGTCGCATTCTCGAGACGATCCACGCGGGAAAGCCGAATCGGCTCGCCGTTGCGGAACGCCCCCCGGCCCCGCCCGGCCCAGTACGTCTCGCCGAGGACCGGGAGCGCCATGGCCCCCGCCACGATCTCGCCGCGATGCTCGAGCGCGACGAGCGGTCCCCAGAACGCGCCTCCCCGGCTGAAGCCGCGCGTGCCGTCGAGAGGATCGACGATCCAGCGGTTCTCTCCGTCCCCGGCGCTCTCTCCACACTCCTCCGCGAGGATCCCGTGGCCCGGGAAGGTGCGCCGGATCTCGCCGAGAATCGCCGCCTCCGCCTCGCGGTCGGCGGCGGTCACCGGTGAGCGGTCGGCCTTCCACTCCACCGCGAGCGGCTGGCGAAAGCGGCGCAGCGCCGCGCGCGCGCCCGCCTCGGCGGCGCGGCGCGCCGTTTCGATCGCGAGTGTCAGGTCGAGAGTCATGGCGGGTGCTGGTGTCCCCAACGGGATTCGAACCCGTGTTACCACCTTGAAAGGGTGGTGTCCTAGGCCAGACTAGACGATGGGGACCCTCTTCGCGGCGGCGCAGTGTACCCAATCGCCCGGACCCGTTCAACCGCGGCCACCCCGCCCTCCCGTGAATGTGCGGGCAGCCTGCAACCAAAACAGGGGTTGCGTCGTTCTACTTGTTGACGGCGCTCGGAGCCGCCGAGGAGGTTCCCGATGAGCGGTGTTGCCAAGCGTTCCCTCGTTCCCGTCGTTGTGTTTCTTACACTCGCCTGTCTTCCCGCGATCGCGAATCCGCTCCACGCCGAGGAAACCTGCAGCGCCGCCACGATCGGCGAGCCGTTCGTCCTTCCGGATGGCCGGGAGTATCCCGGCGGCAAGCTCACGATCTGTCCCGCCGGATCCTACTCGCCCGTCGCCTTCTTCGACGAGATCCGGGTGGACGGGAAACCCGTGGCGTTGTTCCTGAGCCGACGCTCGACGAGCATCGAGTCCCGTCCCGCGAGCGTGCTCATGCTCTTCCAGCGGGAAGCGGACCGGCGGCTGCACCTGCTCGGCTACGCCGTTCCGGACGGCGCGCAGGCGCATCTCTACGGCTTCTTGAGCTTCCCGCGGCCCGCGTAGCTCCAGCGCTCTCTCGGCCTGGTGAGCCGTGCTGGATTCGAACCAGCGACCCTCAGCTTAAAAGGCTGGTGCTCTACCCCTGAGCTAACGGCCCGAAACGATCGACCGGGGAATGATAGCACTAGCCGAGGACGCGACGTGTCGCGGGCCGGGAGTGTTCGCCGCGTCGCAGCCCTCATTCAGGCGCGCGCCGTTGGAAGATCAGGCTGCAGCACGTGACCGCACCCTCGGCCTTCTCGATCTCGGAGACGTCCACGCTGCGCACGTCGAGACCGAGGCGCTCGAGTCGCTCCCGCGTGCGAGGGTGGGAGGCTCCGTACACGACCGCCGACCCCACGAGCAGCGCGTTCGCGGCGTGCGGCTCGTCAGGGTCCACCTCCACGATCCGAAGCCCCGTGAACGGCGCCGAGTCGACCCAGGAGGGCTGGAGCAGGAGCGTGTCGGGCGCGACCGCCGTGACGGCGGACTTGAGGTGCAGGCAGCCGCGCACGGCGACGGGCCGGACCACGTAGCCGTGCGGCGCGGTGAGCGCCGCAAGCTGCGCGATCCCCGCCGCATCGCTCCGGCCGGAAAGACCGACCCAGAGCGTGCGACCGACCCGCAGAACATCGCCGCCGTCGAGGGTTCCCGGTTCCGCGACGGACGCGAGCGGCCGGTGCGTCGCGAGGGCGGAGGCGACGGCCCGGGGCTCCGGCCGCCGGGAGGGCGCACCGGGCCGAGTGATGATCGCGACCTCGTCCAGGACGATCGCGACGTCCTCGACGAAGACGGAGTCCGGAAGCTCCGGATCCGCCGGAAGGGACACGACCTCGCAGCCGAGGCGCTGGAGAAGCCGCTCGTACTCCTGGTGCTGCGCGCGGGCGACGTCGGCCCGGATCTCGGTACGCGGAAGGTAGGTGATCTCGCAGCGGGAGAAGTTCGGGCTCACGTCGCGGGTGACGGCGACGAGGCCTGCGTTGCCATCGGGTGCCGTGGAAACCACGCTGGGTAGGGTACTCCTGGCCAGCTGCGACGCCGAGCTTCGCCCACCCGGCCTCGCGGTCGAGTCCTGGGGCGAGGCGTCGCCCAACGGAGATCTACTTCATCTCGACGCCGCGCACCTTGAGCAGGGCCTCCGCCGACCAGGTGCGCACGTCGGCGTTCTCATCCTCCATCGCCTGCGCCAGGGCTTCCTCGGCGGCCTTCGCCTCGGGACCGAACTCCCCCAGCGCCCAGGCGGAGTACAGGCGAACGCCCGAATCTTGGTCGCGCAGGCCGCCGATCAGCATCGGAATTGCCTCGCTCGCCGCCGGCGGACCCACGACGCCGAGCGCGGCCGCGGCCTTCGCACGGACCTCGCCATCCTCGTCGCGCAGCGCCGCGAGCAGCGCCGGAACGGCGGGAGCCGCTTCGTCTTCGAGCTGGGCCAGGGCCTCGCCGGCGGCCACGCGCACCTCGCGGCTCGGATCGGAGAGCGCCTTCGCGAGCGCGGGGACGGCGGCCTTCGCCTTGGGACCGATCTGGCCCAGCGACCATGCCGCGTGCACGCGCTCGTCTTCTTCCTTGGCGCCCAGCTGCTGGATGCGCTTCCGGACGACCCCTTCGTAGTAGTCCTTCCCGCAGGACGAGGCGGCGAGCGCGAGCCCCAGGGCCATGACGAGCAGGATCGGTCGAGAGCGTCCCATAGCGCTCACAGCTCGCGCAGCGCGGTGGCGATCGGCAGGCGCGCGGCACGGATCGCCGGGAACATCCCGCCCAAGAGCCCCATCAGGATCGAGTAGCCGATCCCCTGCACCATCAGGGCCGGGGTCACGCGGAAGGCGAAGGCGACTTGGCTGAAGCTCTGCCAGTTCATGGTCGAAGTCTGGTAGCCGTTGAAGAGCAGGAACGCGATCGAGCCCCCCAGCGTTCCGCCGACGAGCGCGAGCAGGAGAGATTCCACCAGGACCGAGGCGACCACGGCGGTTCCGCCGAACCCCAGCGCGCGCAGGGTGGCGATCTCGCGCGTGCGCGCCGCGACCGCGCTGTACATCGTGTTCAGAGCGCCGAACACGGCGCCGATCCCCATCAGCATGGCGACGAGCCCGCCCAGGTTGCGGATCACGGCCCGGAGCATGCGGGACTGCTCCTCCCAGTACTCGCTCTCGCGGATCACGCGCACGTCGAGGCGCGGGTCCGAGGTCAGGGCATCCTTGAAGCGGGAGAAGGCGTCGGGAGAATCGAGGCGCACGTGCACCGACTGGAACGAGGCGCCCCGGCGGTAGGCGGGCTGCAGCACCCCCGCGTCGCACCACAGCTCCGATTCCGCGATCGTCCCCCCGGACTCGAAGATCCCCACCACGGTCCACTCGTTCTCGCCCCAGCGCAGGCGCGCCCCCAGGTTGAGTCCACGGAACTGTTGCGCGGCTCCGACGCCCACGATGATCTCGTTCCGGCCGGTCTCGAACTTGCGGCCCTCGACGACCCGCACCCGGTCGTGGACCGCCAAGGCCGCCGGCTGCACGCCCCGCAGCGGCACGTTGGCCACCGTGCCGCTCGAGCGCTTGGCGACGTCCACCACCACGAAGAGCTCTGCCGACGCGAGGGGCCCCTCGGCTCCGCGGCGTACGCCGGCGGCGTCGGCGATGATCCGCGTCTGCTCGAGCCCGAGCACGCTGTTCATCTCGGTGTCCGTCCCGCCCCGGAACACGACGGCGGCGTCCGGGGCGCCGGTCGCCACCATGGTCGCGCGAAACCCCTCGCCGATCGAGAGGACCGCCACGAACACCGCCACCACGCCCGCCACCCCCAGCGCGGAAGCGGCCGAGGCGCCGAGACGCTGCCCGATCGAGCGCAGGTTCAGAACCGTCACCACACCCGCCTGGACGATCGTGCGCAGCACCGCTCAACCCCTCCGCAGAGCATCCACGATCGTGAGCCGCATGGCGCGCAGCGCCGGGAGCGCTCCGGCCACGAACCCCAGGCCCACGACCAGCGCCGCCCCGAGCAGCAGGTCCTTCCCCGGCATGTAGAAGATCGGGAGGAAGCCCCGGGTCGGATCGCCGAGGCTCGTCATCCACCAGGCAAGGGCCAGCCCCAGGCCCCCCCCCAGACCTGCCAGGATCAGCGACTCGGCCAGCACGAGTCCCATCACCTTGGCATCGGAGAACCCCAGGGTCTTCAGGACCGCGAGCTCGCCCGTGCGCTCGCGCACCGCCTGGGCCATCGTGTTTCCCGCGACCAGCATCAGCGTGAAGAACACCGCCAGCACGATCGCCTGGATGATCGCTCCGATGTTCCCGACCTGATTGGCGAAGGACTGTGCGAACGCCTTCTCCGTGGAGGTCTTGGTCTCGGCCGAGGAGTTCGCGAAGGCGGCGTCGATCTTGGCGGCGATCCGCGCCGCTGCATCGGGATCGGCGACCCGGACGATGTACCAGCCCACCGCTCCGCGCCAGAACTGCCGCGACTCGTCGAAGTAATCGTAGTGGAACAGGAACTGGGTGGTGTCGGTCCCCTTCTCCTTCCCGTCGTAGATCCCGTCGATCGTGAACTCCCAGGTGGTTCCGCCATCCTGCTTGCGAAAGATCGTCCCCTGGATCGGGATGCGGTCCCCGACCTTCCAGCCGAAGCGGCTCGCGGTTTGCCGGCCGACGACCGCTCCGGTCCGGTCCTGCAGCCAGGCCTTCTTCTGCTCCTCGGGAAGAAGGAACTCGGGGTAGAGCCTGAGGTAGCGCTCGGGCTCGACCGCCATCTGGGGGAAAAAGTTGCTCGGCTCCTGGTACACGCCCCCGAACCAGGAGGCGTGGGCCACGTCTCTCACTCCCTCGATCGCCTCGATCCTTCCCTGGTAGCTCAAGGGCAGCGGCTGGATGAGCGACACCTTGTGGATCACCACGAGCCGGTCCGCGCCGGTCAGGTCCACCCCCATCCGGAACGCCATCTTGATCGCCGCAAGGTAGCCGAAGAGGATGAACGCCACCAGGATCGAGAGCAGCGTGAAGACCGTCCGGACTTTCTTCCGGAGCAGGTTCCTCAGGATCAGGTGGAGATACCTCACGCCACCGGCTCCGCGACCAGGCGGCCCTTGTCGAGGTACAGGGTGCGCCGCGCGCGCGCCGCGGCGTGCGGATCGTGGGTGACCATCACGATCGTCTTCCCCTGCTCTTGGTTCAACGCGCTCAGCAGGTCGAGGATCTCGTCCCCCGCGCGGCGGTCGAGATCGCCCGTCGGCTCGTCGCACAGCAGCAGCCGGGGGTCGGACACGATCGCCCGCGCGATCCCGGCGCGCTGCTCCTGCCCGCCGGAGAGCTGGCGCGGGTAGTGCTTGGCCCGGTCCGTGAGCCCCACGACCTCAAGGGCCAAGGCGACCCGCCTCTTGCGCTCCGACGCGGACAGCTTCGTGAGCAGCAGCGGCAGCTCCACGTTGCGCTCCGCCGTCAGGACGGGGAGCAGGTTGTAGAGCTGGAAGACGAAGCCGACATGACGGGCCCGCCACTGCGCAAGCTGGCTCCCGGAGAGACCGTCGATCCGCTCCCCCCCGACCTCCACCGCCCCCTGGGTCGGCCGGTCGAGACCTCCCAGGAGGTTCAAGAGCGTTGTCTTGCCGGAACCCGAAGGACCCATGAGGGCCAGGAAGTCTCCGTCCGGGATCTCCAGGTTCAGTCCCTGGAGGACGTCGATCCGCTCCCCGCCCCGATGAAACACCTTGTGCAGGTCGGCCGTTCGTACCAGCGTGGTCATGGCCTCGGCTCCGCGCGAAAGCGCCATTCTAGCTCAGGGAACCGCCTTTACCCGCGTGCCGTCGGCCAGATCCAGGGGGCCCTCGACAATCACCCGCTCGCCCTCCGCGAGTCCCGCCAGGACCTCGATTCCATCCGTCAGCGTTCCGCCGATCTGGACGGCGCGCTGCTCCGCGCGGTCGCCCCGGACCACGAAGACCACGTCTTTCTCCCCCTGGCGGCGCACGGCGGACGTGGGGAGGACGTAGCGCCGCTTGGGAACGGCGGCGGTACTCTCCTCCGGGCCGAGGAACGCGACCTTGACCCCCATGTCGGGCAGGATGCGCGGGTCGAGGGACTCGAACGCGATCCGCACCTTGACGGTCGCCTTCTGACGGTCCGCGGACGGGATCGTGGTCAGGACCTGCGCCGGGATCCGCCAGTCCGGATAGGCGTCCAGCGTGGCGCTCACCTTCTGTCCGGGCTCCACGCGGTTGATGTAGCCCTCGTTGACGTCCACCTCGATCTCGAGGGAGGTCATGTCCACGATCGTGCAGATCCCTGTGCGGGTGAAGCCGCCGCCGGCGGACACCGGGGAGATCATCTCTCCCGGCTGGGCATCCTTCGAGATGGCGATCCCCGAGAACGGGGCCCGGATCACCGTGTCCTCGAGCTCGATCCTGCGCAGCGCGACCTGGCGCGCGGCGACCTCGGTCTCCTGCCGCGCGAGCTCGAGACGGGCGCGCAGCGAGTCCGCGTCCGCCAGCGCCGCGTCCAGATCCGCCTGCCCCGAGACCCCTTCCGCCACGAGACGGCGCGAGCGCTCGAGGGTCATCTCGGCCAGACGCAGACGCGCCTCGATCTCCGCCAGGGACTTGCGCGCCGAGACCGCCTGCGACTCCGCCAGCGACAAGGCCGTGCGCGCCATCGCGTCGTCGAGCCTTGCCAGTGGCTGTCCCTCCTTCACCGCGAGCCCCTCCTCGACACTCACCTGCACGACCTTCCCGGTGACCTTCGAGGAGACGGTCGCCCGGCGGCGCGCGGTAACGTAGCCCGAGGCGTTGAGGACGGCGCCCGGCTCGTTGCCCGGCGCGGCCACCACGGCCTGGGTCCGCACCGCGACGGGCCGGCTGCCGAGGAGGAAGAACGCGGCGATCGCGGCCCCCGCCACGACGACGGTCACGAGCGCCAACCAGATCCAGCGCCCGGATCCGGCCCCGCCCCGCTCCTGACGATCGATGCGCAGCCCCTCGAGCGACTCTCGGCGGCTGGTCATGGCCCCGCAAGGCCCAGGCGACTCTCGAGCCAGGAGCCGGGCCGCACGACGCTCTGGCTGCGCTCCGGCCCCACGCCCACGAGGGCGATCTCGCAGCCGATCACCTCACCGAGACGGTCGACGAAGCGCCGCGCCTCGTCGGGGAGACTCGACCAGGAGCGCACGCCGCTGGTGTCCTGGCGCCAGCCGGGAAGCGTCTCGTAGACCGGCTCCACGCGCGCCGCATCCACGGCCGAGGCCGGAATGCTCTCGATCATCCGCCCGTCCAGGCGATACCCCACGCACACGCGGATCTCCTCGAAGACGTCGAGCACGTCGAGGAGCGTGAGGCCCGCCGCGTCGAAGCGGTTCAGGCGCTGCGCGTGGCGTGCGGCGGCGCCGTCGAACCAGCCGCAGCGCCGGGGACGGCCCGTGGTGGTGCCGTACTCGCGCCCGCGCTTGCGCAACAGCTCGCCGCGTCCCTCGGGTCCGTCCAGGATCTCCGTGGGAAGCGGGCCGCTTCCCACGCGGGTGGCGTAGGCCTTGAACACTCCGACCACCCCGTCCACGCGCGTCGGCGCCACACCCAGCCCGATGCACAGACCGCCGGCGACCGTGCTCGACGAGGTCACGAAGGGGTACGAACCGTGGTCCACGTCGAGCAACGCACCCTGGGCGCCCTCGAAGAGCACGCTCTTCCCCTCGTCCATCCAGCGATTGAGGAGCAGCGCCGTGTCCGCAACGAACGGGGCGATGCGCTCGCCCGCCTCGTGCGCCTGCTCCGCGATCGCGCGAGGATCCCCGGGGTCCTTGCCCGCCTCGCGCAGGCGCCGCCCGCCCGGGCCGTCGAGCAGGGCGCGCACGCGCTCGACGAGGTAGTCGGGGTGGAACAGGTCCGCGATCCGGATCCCGTTGCGCGCGGCCTTCGCCTCGTAGGCGGGTCCGATGCCGCGCTTCGTGGTCCCGATCCGCACCCCTTCCGCAGCCGTCGTCTCGGAGAGGGCGTCCATCTCGACCATGGCGGACAGGATGACGTGCGCCCGATCGCTCACGAACAGGCGTCCCTCGATCTCGACCCCCGCCTCCCGGAGCGCGCCGAGCTCGCGCTCCAGGCCCGCCAGATCCAGGACCGTCCCGTTGCCGATCACGAGCCGCACGTCGGGGTGGAAGGCTCCGGACGGGACGTGGTGCAGGGCATGGCGGCGCGTCCCGAGGGTCACGGTGTGTCCCGCGTTGGGGCCGCCTTGGTAACGGGCGACGGCGTGGAACCTCCCCGCCACGAGGTCGACGATCTTCCCCTTTCCCTCGTCCCCCCACTGCGCACCGACCACGGCGACGTTCGGCATGGCGGGATACCCCGGGAGCCTTAAGCGGCGTGCGGAAGCGCGCCGGAACCGGGCGCGGAATTCGCGAAGACCGATTGCATCGGGCTCATGATAGCACGCGGTTTCTCGCGACCACGCTTCGGCTCTTCCTCACCGCGCTCGGCCTCGCGCTGTTCCTCGAGGGCGCTCCCTACTTCGTCGCTCCCTCGGCGGTTCGCGGCTATCTCCGCGCCATCGGGAGCCTGAGGGACGGGACGCTGCGAAGCATGGGGCTCGGCCTCATGGCGGCGGGTCTGCTCATCGCCTGCTGCTCCCGCGGCTAGAGGACCTCGAGCGTCGCGCGCCGCGGAGGAGGTGATCGGCCCCCTCCGCTGAAGGTTGGTGGACGGCAAGGGGCTCGAACCCTCGACCTCGGCGTTGCGAACGCCGCGCTCTCCCAGCTGAGCTAGCCGCCCGTCGGAAGCGTGGTGGGGCGTGCAGGATTTGAACCTGCGACTTCCACCGTGTGAAGATGGCACTCTACCGCTGAGTTAACGCCCCTTTCGGGCGGGACGTTATACCACACCCGGCCGCCGTGGGTCAGGCCCATCCGATCCGCAGCTCCCGGATCCGCTCCTCCCGCACCGCGGAGGCAGACAGCCGCTGCTCCTGACCCTCGCGGCCGATGCGCACCGGGACCTCGGCCGCGGCGCGGTGGCTGCTGTAGCGCACGGCGAGCGCGGCCAGTTCCCGCATCTCTCGCGGTCCGGGCTCGCCCTCCACGAGGCCGAGCGAGCCGCGACCGTCGACCACCTGGCAGACGGATCTGCCCCGCGCCTCCCGCCGCAGCAGCCGGCTCTCGACCTCGTCGCGCCCGAAGATCGCCTTGAGATCGTGGGCCAGGCGGAAGTGGCGCCCGACCTTGAGCAGGACCAGGTCCTCGCGCGCGATCGAGCGGGGTTCGCGGTGCGCGAGCAGGTCGCGCAGCCGGGCGGCGAAGTTCCTGTCCGCGAGGAAGCAGCACCCGCCGGACGGGGTGGGAAACTCCTCGATCCCGAAGCGCCGGGCCAGCTCCAGCTGGACGCGGCGTGCACGTCCGTGGGCCGCCCCCAGACGCGAGCGGTCGATCCGGCCGGCCTTCTCCGCCTCGGTGGGCGGGAGGTGCGCGGCGGAGAGCGGCCGCAGCAGGCTCCCCCGCAGCCCCGATTCCTCTTCGATCAGCGCCAGCGCTGCGTGGTGCTGGCTCATCGGACGCTGGCCGACCACCTCGCCGGTGAACACGATCTCGGCTCCGCGCTCGCGCGCCAGCTCCCCGGCCTTGCGCAGCATGAAGATCCGACAGTCGATGCAGGGGTTCATGGCGGACCCGTAACCGTGCCGCGGACGCAGGACGACCTCCCGCAAGTACTCCTCCGCCACGTCGACCACATCCACGGGGACGGCCAGATCGGCCCCGGCGCGCAGCGCCTCGTTGCGCACTCTCGCGGGCCGCTCCAGGTCCTCCGGGCGGCCGAGCGCGCGGCGATGGTCGACCTTGCAGAACCCGGTGGAGAAGTGCACTCCCTCCACCTCGATCCCCTGCTCCGTGAGGATCCGCGCGGCGAGGGTGCTGTCGAGCCCGCCCGAGATCAGCCCCAGCGCCTTCGGTCGTCCGGACCGGGTCTCACTCCCCACGCGCGCCGCCCCCTTTCCGGATCCGCAGGCACAGCTCGCCCGCGGGACCCCGGTCGTGCCCGAGGTACTCGTGGCCGTGGGAACGGCAGAACAGCGGCATGTCGGTGAGAACCACGGGGTCGTCCGCCACGACCTCGAGGATCGCTCCCGGGGAGAGGCCACGGAGGCGGTCCCGGGTCCTGAGGACCGGAACCGGGCAATACAGTCCCCTCGTGTCGACCCGCGCGACGGTCATGCCGCTTGCCTCGGCGTCCATCTCTTTACGCTAGCACGGCAGCTCCCGCCACGAAGGCCCTTCTTGCCCGCCCCTCGGCGGGGGACCATATTCCCCCACGCCTGCGCCGGCGGACGGCGCGGAAGGAGCGGTGTCTTGAGGGCGCAGGGCCGTGAAGCCTGATCCGTCCCACGGAAACGTGCTCGTGCTCGTGGACGAGGACGATGCGGGCGAGCAGATCGCCCAGCTCGTGGCCGCCACCGGCGAGCGTCCCACGATCGCGCACTGGGATTCCCCGCTCCCGCCGGACAGCGGGGCCGAGTTTCCGGTCGACCTGATCGTCACCGACCGTTCCCTCGACGATCCCGATTCCCTCGCCGTGCTGCGCAGCCTTCATTCCGGCGAGCTTCTCCCCCACGCGCCGCGGCTGCACCTGTTTCGCGACGAAGCAGCGCGGGAGGATCTCCGCCTGGCCGGGCCGGACGGAGTCAGCCTCGCGATGGCGTTCCCGCCGGACCCCACCGAGTTCAAGGTGCGGATCCGGCTCGCGGCCGAGGTGGGTCGGCTGCGGCGCGAGATCGAGCGCTCCGCGATCCTCGACCCGCACACGGGCCTGAACAACCGCGCCTTCCTGCTGCGGCGGCTCGGGGAGGAGCTCGCCCGCGCGCGACGGCACCGCACACCGCTCTCGCTGGTGCTCTTCGACGTGGACCGGCTGCGCAGGATCAACGACGCCTTCGGCTACAACACGGGCGACTCGGTCGTCCAGCAGTTCGCCCAGATCATCCGGGTCCAGGTGCGCACGGAGGACATCCTGGGCCGCCTCGCCGGCGCGACCCTGGCCGTGGTGATGCCCGGCAACGGCGTGCGCGGCGCGGCGACCTTCGCGAACAAGGTCCGCACCGACACCGAGGACGTGCTCCTGCGCCACGGCGAGGAAATCTACCCCGTGCACGTGTCCGCGGGGATCACGACCTATCCCGACGCGTCCGGATTGGAGAGCGCCGACGCCATGGTGCGCGCCGCCGAGGCCGCGCTGGCCGAGGCCAAGGCGCGCGGCGGGAACCGCGTGTTCATCGACGCGAATGCCCTGCGCCGCGAGCGTCCGCTGGTGCTCGTCGCCGACCCCGATCCCGAGCTCGTGGACCTAGCCGAGGACTTCCTGACCCTCGACGACTACGAGGTCGTGCGGGCGGAGTCGGCGCGGACCGCGCTCGAGGTTCTGCGCTCACGCAGGCCGGACCTCGTGGTCCTCGACCTGCACATGGCGGAGAGCGAGGACGACACGCCCCTGATCGAGCGCATCCGGAGTCTCTACCCCGCCGGGAGGTTCCCCATCATCGGCCTCTCGCGCGACACGGGGATCGTCCCCGAGCATCTCGCGCGCCTCGGCGTCGAGCGCTTCATCACGAAGCCGTTCTCCGTCAGCTTGCTGCGCGGCGCCGCCCGCGAGGTCCTGGAGGAGGCGCGCATTCCCTAGCCCGGCGCTCCGTGGGTGTTACGGCCCCGTGGTCCGTCTCCAGGAGTCGTCCACCAGCCCCGTGCCGCCTTCCCCTCCGAAGAGCACGATCCTCCCCAGGCCCGCGTGGTAGACCATGCCGTGCGTTTCGCGGGCCGACGGCGAGCGTCCGCTGCGCAGCGGCCTCCAGTCGCCTCCCGTCCAGAGCCAGGTGTCGCTTCGGTACCCGGCCTCGTCGTACCCACCGAACAGCACGAGCTTCTTGCCGACGGGATCGCAGGCCGCTGCGTGAGCGGCACGAGGGGACGGCGACAGCGCGGGCTTGAGCCCGACCCAGCTCGCACGCTGGCCGCCGATGGGTTGGTGACGATTCCGAGCGCCCTCACGAGAGCGCTCGCCACGAGACGAGATTCCGTTTTCCCAAGAGCCTTTCCTTCGTCGAGCTGGGCGTCCCCGGAGACCACCCGATGGCATCGCGCCCCGGCACGTTCCTGAGATCGCGATGACGG
>Ga0316622_100000530_pt1 | contig 22318 bp, 17 predicted proteins | sample OWC_Aug_OW2_C1_D_FD_207646 | JGI IMG/M metagenome (GOLD analysis project Ga0316622, IMG submission 207646) | Wetland soil microbial communities from Old Woman Creek delta, Ohio, United States - OWC_Aug_OW2_C1_D5_C | ecosystem: Environmental > Terrestrial > Soil > Wetlands | place: USA: Ohio... | reverse complement strand
GATTTCTGACGATGAGGGTGTCACCCAGTACGGTGAGAACTATGCTGAAAATTATTGGGCATATGGGGGTTCAACGAACTCGATCGGACAGTCCATTTCAGCAGCTGCAACCGGAGGTGACTACTCGGTCCAGGATCTCTACAACATAGCAGACACGTGGTGGAACTTGGGAGCCTCGGTCTATGATGTGACCCAGAGTAATGTTGCAACCCTTTCTGCCAACGATGAGGCATACCAGTACATGAACAACTGGATATACTGGTGGGGACCCAACACCGGATCTGTTGCCATGGATATCAATGGCGATGCATCCGCTGATTACGTATACCAGTATCACGAGAACTGGATCGGGTAATCAAACCCGCTCTTTTTTTTCACTTGCTCAAATTAACACAGATTCGGGGGAATCTTTGGTCCTCCCAGGGTATCCCGATCCCTTTTCCTTCGCGTTGTGTCCAACGATATGAATAGACAAATTTATCCGTGAAGCCATGGTATCTTGACTAAACTCAGGAAGGAGGGATTATTCTATTACAATGAAAACAAGAATTTCAGGTATTTTTACGGTGTTTGTTTTAGCCGCATTACTGATTACGCCAGTTGTCTCCGGTGATGACCCTGCTGACATGGAGGTGGTGCTCGCCGCTGATGGCGGAGATCTGATACAGACTGCCTATAATGCCGTCGCCACTACGGGTGGCCTGGTCGCCACCGTCAGCATGATCTCAATGGAGGGGGCTGCCCCGGGAACGGTGGATCAATCGGCACTCAACAGCGTCGCGGTCACCGGTGATGACCAGGAGGTCATCATGGATATCGAGATGACGGCGATTGCCGGCGGAGATATCTCGCAGGATGCCATGAACACCGCTGCCATAGCCGGTGACAATGTTGATCTCAGCCAGTCGATTTCAATGAGTGCCGACAGTGCCGAAGGGACCGTCACCCAGAATGCAGAGAATTATGCAATCTTTGAAGGTAATCAGGCGTTCATCGAGCAGTACATCAGCATGAGCGGTATCGGGAGCCAGGTCTTCCAGAACCCGGATTCACAGGGAAACGTCCTCTTTTACATGGGTGATGAAGGGATCATCTCGCAGTATTTCGAAGCAGCAGCCTCTGGCTTTGATCTTGTCGAGCAGTACCTCCAGAACTTTATCGACAGTTCAGGAGATGATTCCGTCATCGGGCAGTCAGTCATCGCGAGTGCGGTAGCAGAGAGCGGCCCGGTATACCAGGTGGGGATGAATGTGGCAGCCGGAGACGACGGCATGGACCTTGGGCAGGAAGTCTGGCTTGCCGGATCCAGCCCGGATGTCTGGCAGGAGTCAGAAAATGTTGCCAGGTTCCAGAACGATGCAACCATCTCGCAGTGGATTGCCCTGTCAGGAATGTCTACTGAGAACGATGTTACCCAGTATGCCTACAATTCCGCAGTGGGAACCGATGACTCTGGCGATTCGACAAGCTTTGTTGCCCAGGGGATAGCAGGAGCAGCATGGGGGCGGCCGACCGCGAACCAGATGTTCTCAAATTATATCGAGACATCTCAGGATCCTGATGAATCATTGATCGCAGCACAGAGTATTGCGGCAACGATCGATGCCGAACAGTATGCCGGACAGAACCTTGTGAATTACATGGACTGGTGGGGTGGTGTTGACGGTCAGCTCGGCCAGGAGATCCTTGCCTCGTCATTTGCCGACCTGATCAGCCAATATTCGGGGAATTACCTCAATCCTTTCCCCTGACCTTTTTTCCTTCCAGATAGTGCAAGGGTATTTGTCAGGTTTTAACCGATGTATAATACATGAGAGCATATTTCCGGCGACTATTTAGAAAAAGTCCTCCGGCTCAGGAATTACCGAAGGAAGAAAATAAAGAGCCGGATACCAGACCCTTAAAAGAGGAAATTCTCCTCTCAGAGGAAATACTTGGATTCTGCCGGGAGGAAGCAGCCGCCTTTCAGGTAGTACCCGATATCCATCCCGACGACTTTATTTTCCAGTTCGTCCTTACAAATCCGTATTTCACCAATCCAAAGGATGCAGTCCATTATTATTTCAACGATGGCAATAATTCGGCTCGCAGGCTGTCCGCGATCCTTACCAACGTACTGCACATGGGGCACGGCCCGATACAGCTCCTCGAGTTCGCATCCGGGTACGGTTGTGTGACCCGCCACCTGCCGGGAATGGCCCCCGTTGCCCATGTCACCGCCTGCGACATCCACGAACAGGCCACTGGATTTATCCAGCAGACGATGGGAATCGATACCGTCCTCTCCCATTCGGTCCCGGAAGAAGTCCGGTTCCCCAGGGAATATGACGTGATCTTTGCCCTCTCCTTCTTCTCGCATATGCCGCGTTCGAGCTGGGGACGATGGATCCAGACTCTCTCTCGCAACGTTGCACCTGCCGGGTATCTCATCTTCACGACCCATGGCCAGGAGAGCCTCAAATACCAGCCGGAAGCCGTCATGCCCCCCGATGGTTTTCTCTTTAAATCAGGGAGTGAGCAGAAAGACCTTGCAAGCGATGAATACGGAACCACGGTTACCTTGCCGGACTGGGTCATCCCGGAGGTGTACCGCATGACCCAGGCCCCCCTGGTCTGTTACAAAAAAGCGTACTGGTGGGGACACCAGGACCTCTATATCCTCAAGAAAGTCTGATGAATACTAACGAAGAGGAATTAATATCATCCTGCATCTTCACTCATGTATGTATGAAACTGAATCGGGTTGGAACATGGATCCTGTTCCTGTTCATCTGTCTTTTAATAGCCGTGCCAGCGGCCACCGCAAGTGACGAAAGGGCCATTCCCTCAGTCAGAGCTGATTGTGAGGTCTGGGCAGTCATCGTTGGGATCTCGGACTTCAGGTTTGTCAATGATCTCAGCTACTGCGATGATGATGCACGTGACCTTTCCTCCTACCTCCAGAACGACTGTGCAATCCCGGCCGATCATATCGTGACCCTGATCGACAGCCAGGCATCGAAGAGTGCAATCCAGTCAAAGATAGCCGAACTGCAGTCCAAGTCGGGGACTGATGACATCGTGGTCGTTTCCTTCTCATCGCATGGCACATACGGGTCAGATCTTTCCCCGTATGATGAGAGTGATGGGTATGATGAGTACATCATTGCCTGGGACACGCAGTATCTGAACGGGGCAATCCGTGATGACGAGCTCAAGACATGGCTCGACGCTGTTCCATCGAAAAACACCCTCCTTATCGTCGATACCTGCTTCTCAGGGGGAATGACGAAGGATCTCGGTTCCCGGTTCGTCTCCCTGCCAGATACCACGACAACTCCCCCGTCAACCCGTGACGGCCTGCGACAGGACTTCTCGCGGGACCTCAGTGACAGCCGATATACCGTTCTGATGGCCTGCAACGATGCCGAACTATCCGGCGAATCATCTGCCCTCCAGAATGGGTACTTCACCTACTTCCTGCTCGAAGGTCTCCGGAGCTCATTGGCTGACACCAACTCCAACACGTTCATTTCTGCAGAGGAAGGATTCTTCTATGCAAAACCGAAGGTGGCAGCCTATTCGTACAACAGCCAGAATCCCCAGATGTATGATGGCGATACCGCTCACCAGATCGAGCTCACCCGTCCGCAGGGCACTCCGGCACCGACCGTTACCGGGATAACCCCGAGCAGCGGTGTCGTTGGGTCTTCTGTGGGCATCACGAACCTTGCTGGCACAAACTTCCAGAGCGGGGCTGCCGTTGAGCTGCAGAAAGACGGGCAGGTCATCGAGGCAACGGATGAACTGGTGGTAACCACATCGCAGATCACGTGCACAATCGACATTCCCTCTGATGCAGAGGTCGGATCATGGAATGTTGTCGTTACCAACCCCGACACTCAGTATGGGATCCTTTCAAACGGCTTCTCGGTCACCTCGGGAGGACAACCTGCACCCACGGTGACTGCCATAACCCCGAATACCGGAGTCGCTGGTGCAACAGTGAGCATATCCAACCTTGCCGGAACCTCTTTCCAGAGCGGGGCGGCCGTTGAGCTACGAAAGGACGGCCAAGTAATCGCCGCAACCAGTGAAGTAGTGGTATCAGACACCCAGATCACCTGCACGATCGTGCTTCCCACGGTTGCGGCAATCGGATCATGGGATGTCGTTGTCATCAATCCCGATACACAATCCGGGACCCTTGCAGGTGGATTTACCGTCACCTCAGGCAGTACCCCTGCCCCAACCGTCTCGCGCATCCAGCCTTCATCAGGACGCGCGGGGACCACCGTGACAGTGACCAACCTTGCCGGTACGAACTTTGTATCCGGGGCCCAGGTCCAGCTCAGAAAGTCAGGGGCACCAACCATCGATGCAACCAATGAGGTTGTTGTAAGTCCCATCAAAATTATTGGAAAAATCCCGATACCTTCCACCGCCACGAAAGGCTTGTATGATGTTGTCGTCATCAATCCTGATGGAAAATCGGGGATAAAACCCAGTACTTTCAGGATTTTATAGTCCCATTTTTTATGATTGTCAGGGCAGGCTCTCCAGCCAGCGGTAGGTCCGCCCAATGCCTTCGGCAAGCCTGACCCGGGGCTTCCAGCCTGTATAGTGCTGCATGCGGGAGATATCAAGTATGATTCGGGATATGTAAATGCCCGGCGGGTCGGCATAGAGCGGATCGATCTCCACGCCAAGGACTTCTGCCATGGTCCCGAGCAGTTCATGCACCGAAGTCCCGCTGCCGGACCCGACATTGAACAGCCGCTCGGGAGGCCTCTTCTTTATGAGGGCGATCGTTGCATCGACAAGATCGCTGATGTAGATATAGTCTCTCACCATCGATCCATCGCCGTAAATCACCGGCGATCTGCCCTCCATGATCGCGTAAAGGAAGATCGGGATTACCCCTTGGTTCCCAAATGGCATCTGCCGCTCTCCGTAAGGATTTGCATACCTGAGTACCAGGTAATCAAGGCCATGGATTTCATAGAACGACCGGAGATACATCTCGATCGTCATCTTTGAGATCGCATAGGGATGGACAGGCCGTACCGGATCTGTCTCCCGTACCGGAATTGTATCCGGCTCCCCATACACCGTCCCCCCTGACGAAGGGAAGATGATCTTTTCCACCCCTGCCTTGCAGCACTGCTGGAGAAGACGGACCGTACCAATGACATTCGACTCGATATCGCACACAGGTGACTCAAGTGACGGTCCTGGCAAAGTCGTAGAGATGAAGTGGAAGACGTAGTCAGTATCGTCAAGAGCATGAGTAAGGTCATTTTCGTTCAGGAAATCCCCTTTTATATATCCAATAGATTCCTGCCTGATATCCGGCCTCTTTTGCTCCCGGCTGTCGAATATGGTGACCTCAAACCCGGATACCACCAGTGCTTCGGCAAGATGTGACCCGATGAATCCGTTCCCGCCAAGCAGGAGGCAGCGTTTCATGAGAGGGGACCTCCTTCAGAGCTTCTCGTGCGGCAGAGGCAGGAACGATTCATGGGATCCGCCTCCTTTCAACATTCCCAGGTGCCTCTCCAGGTTTCCAGATGGTCTGATAGAGATTCTCGTACATCACCGCCTCCTCTTCAATTCTCGCCGGATAGGTGAGGCGTGCTCTCAACTCCTGCAACGTTGACGGTGATGACGCAATCTTCCGGATTACCGCTGCAAGTGCATTAACATCACCCGCCTTAAAGGCATATCCATTTAAATCATTCTGAACGTATTCAGTTAGCCCTCCAAGGTCCGACACGATTGCTGGCACTCCGCATGCAAGTGCTGTCAGGAGGACAAGGGGGGAATTCTCCCACCAAAGAGAGGGGATGACAACGACGTCAAGAGAACCGAGGATGGAAGGGAGATCCTCGTGACGGTATCGGCCGCAGAACTCAACTCTCGGATCCCCATTGGATGCAGACCTCAGGTTCTCATAATATTCCCGGTCAGCCCTGCCATCTCCAAACAGCTTCAGGCTGGTATTCTGCATGTTCGCACGGAGGAATGCATCGACGAGGATATGGGCTCCTTTGTGACGGACCGGAGTGCTCAGGTAGCCAAAAACTACCGCTGACTCATCATTATACTTCTTCTCCGTGATTCGGACATCCTGGTAATCGAGGCCGAACGGTATCCGGTACAGCGAACGGTACCGGTTGCCCTCAAAGATTGCTTTGAGAAATTCGGTCGGTGAAACGAACGCTGATACCTGGTTTTTCACCCGCTCAATCTCCTGCAGCCTCTCCCGAAGCCGGTATTTCCATGACGGTTCATAACACTCCTCTGCGCAGCGCTTCCCCCCGCGAGGCCCGTCGCATGGGATTCCTCCCCGTGTCACCGCGATGAATTTTGGGCACAGGAGCCAGAAATCGGTCAGTGTCACAATGACAGGAATGCTGCGTGCTATCGCGGCGGGGATGATCGATCCCACCCGCATGGGATGGCAGACATGGATAATATCGACCCGCTCATCCTCGATAACCGATTCCAGCAGCGCCTGCATCCCTTCGTCCCTGAAGATAAAATCCAGATCCTCGGGAGGTTCCCGGTGACGGACGGCAATGACGGGAATCCCTTGGAATGAGTACTTCCCTGCAAGAAACTCCCCCCGTGGGTACAGTCCCTCTGCTGAATCGATGGCGTAGGTGAGGACGATCACATCATGCCCCATCCGCTGGAGCTGCCGGCTCAGGTTCAGAACTACCCGCTCCGTGCCGGTATAATGGTAAGGAAAGAACTGGTGGACTGCCAGCATGATTTTCATCAGATCCCCTCGGTCAGGCTGGTGCGGATGGTTTCAAGGCTGGTAGTATGGACGGAATTTCCATCCCTGAGCAGTGCAAGGTATCCCCCGAGCGTTATACCTGAAGCCGCTGCGAACAGTTTATACAACGCAGCCTCGATCTCGGCCGGATCCTGGGGTGGATTCCCGCATCGTTTCCTGAAGTCGCGGAAGGTGTCAAGGTTATTAAAGAAGAGCTTGAGGAGTCGTGTATCAGGGTAGGAAGATAAAGTGAAGGGCACCTTCTTTTGCAGCTGGAAAAACAGCGAATCCATCGAAGGATCACCCGGCAAGACCTCTTCATCTGTCGCGTTGGTCCGTGTCATCCCGCTCTTCATCAAGAATTTGATCTGCTGTGTCATCTCCTCGCTCAGTTCAGCGATAAACTGTTCTTTCAGGATTTTAACCGCAGCAGTGAAGATCTGATACAATGTAAAAATTCCCCCGAGTATCTCCTCGGGGGAGCGGTTCTCCGGGATAAAACTCCCATCGTGGGGAAATACCGTGGTGAGGGTGAATGAATCAGCGTACGATCTCCGGAAAAAATAGGCGGCTGTGCGGTTATGGGAATGTATCACTGCGGAAGAATGGACAAATGCCAATGTATGTCCCGCTTTCAGTAGGCGGACTCCGATATCGAGATCCTCTGCATAATCGGTAAGAAAACGGAAATCCGAAAAGACCATGGTCCGGAAGGCAGAGCAGACATCATCGATCTGGGCAAGTTTCCGCCACTGCATCAGCGAGAGTGAGGAATAATCAGGAGGTGCAGTGACGATCTTATCTCTCAGGAAATCAATAGCCTGGTAATTCGCCCAGAGATTGAAGCAAGCAAAAAGGTCGGCATCTGAACGGGGAACCTGCCGGGCCGTTGCCGCACTTACAGAGCTGTCCTCTTCAAGAGGCAGGACGAGGTCACGGAGCCAGAACTCTCCGCAGGGAAGTGCGTCCTGCACGGTGAAGACAAGATACTCTCCCGTTGCAAGGGAAGCTGCAGCGTTCCGGGTCCCCCCATGGTGAAACTGGTCGGGGGAGATTTCAATGATGTGACAATCAAATGATCGGGCAACAGCGACAGTATCGTCGGAAGACCCGCTGTCAATAACAATAATCTCGACTTCGCTGACACCTTTCTGCGTCCTGATCTTTTGCAGGAGATACCGGAACTCGTACCCTGCATTTTTCGTCGGGATAATCAGCGAAATCCGTTCCCGGATGGAACGGGTTGAGAGGTCTGCCGAACGGTGTAGAACGTGGGAGAAAAAACCCTTCCGCGTTCTTGCCCCTCCACCCCTCACCTGCCAAAGCAGGCCGGATATTCCTTCATTTGAGACCAGGCGGAGCCCGGACAACCCTGCATCATACCACCTCCTTCTTCTTGTTGCATGACCGAGGAGCGGTTCGACAATACCGGTATGGTACGTCATGGCACATCGCCAGAGAACACTCCTCTTCATCTCGACCACTTCTTCCGTGAGTCTCTCATTTCGGAACCGTGCCGACTGTAACTCCTGGTCCCTCTGTTCTATCACCGATTCGAGAAAGGCGATCCGTTTCTCGTGCTCCATTTCAAGGACAGACCGAGCAGGTCCTCTCGCTTCCAAGGTCATACCATTCAGCCAGGGGAGTGTGATGGGTTTCCTTGCAGCGACTATGATACAGGGGGCGTCTGGTCCCTGCTTGTCTGGGATATTTTCTGGTACTCTGCCCCCCTCTGCGGGAACAAGGGGAACCATCCCAAAGCCTCGATCGCCGGTCTGGCTGAAACCGACGACGCAGGGAAATACCCTTTCAATGCTGGCTCTCCAGGAAGGGAAGTCCTCGGAAAGAAGGTATTTCCCTCCCGGTGTTCCAAGGGCGATGTCCATAGCCTGGACCGTGGTAATAAAGATACCATCCTCCTTCAGGACCCTGGAGACCTCGGAAAGAACCGCGTCACATGGTCCATTGATGGATTCCCCAGAGAACAACAGAACAATATCCCACTTCTTCTCAGGGAAGGGGAGGGCCATCAGATCTCCTACCAGGAATGTAACATTCGGGGATGGTTCGACTCGAACATCCAGAAAAGAGTGTTTTTCCCTGGTGATCACGGTGACATTCTGTGCAACTTCTCCAAGAGCGACTGTCCCACATCCATTGCTACACCCAAGGTCGAGGATTGCTCTCCCTTCAGCGATCAGCGAAGTAAAAAAATACTCCTTGACATACGCTGTGCCTTCCCCGGCCTCGCATGATTTCAGTGAAAAGAGTATCAATTCATGTTTATTGGTCGGATCAGGCATTATACCTCACGTAATAATTGGTACGAATAACAAAATACTTATCGAATCCTCGAATCACCTTTATTCTTCGGTTCTGCACGACCAGGATCCCGCCTTACTCCTGTGTGACCGGAATCAGATGATTGAAGTATTTTTTTGAGGGCTGCAACCGCAGCCTCATACGAGAAGAACTGCTTCACGTTCTCCTGTGAAGCAGACGATATCCGGTTCCAGAGTGCTTCATCGCGGTAAAGTCTGATCACAGCATCGGCAAAATCCCCAGGGTCATCCGCGATGAGGGCATTCTCACCATGAATAAGTCCCATACCCTCTGCTCCGATCGTGGTGGTGACAACAGGAAGTCCATAACTCATGCTCTGGTTAATCTTCCCCTTGATCCCTGCCCCGTACCGCAGTGGGGCAATGAAAATCCTGCAATCGGAAAAAAAACCGGTAACGTCCTGCACGTATCCTGTCACTTCCACGGCATCCTTGTCAAAAGCACTAAAGGAAGAAGGGGGGTCATCTCCCACCACGTACATCCTGACTCCGGGGATCTTCCGTTGAACCAGGGGGAGAATTTGTTTGGTGAACCAGACGACGGCATCGACATTGGGCGGATGGATAAAACCACCGATGAAAAGAAGGTCTTTCCGTTCAGAAAATCCCTTCGTAACCGGGTAGATATGGTGGATATTGGAGAGGATCTCCACATGGAGGGAGGGGTTTTCTTTGAGAAGAATTTCCTTCTCGACCGGACTTACCACGAGCGTTGTATCGCTCAGCCTAGCAATGCGAAGCTCCATTTCCTTTAACTTGCGGACAGAGGCGAGGATTTTTTTCCCCCCCTCTATCTCGTACCGCCTCGCTTCACGAACATACTGGAGATCGACCGTGTCAAAGAGTATTCTTGCATTCTGGCAGAAACGCCGGATATGATAGATATACTTCCAAGCAATATGGGCCCTGCTCAGCAGGACCATGTCAAAGTTCTTTCCCTGCTCCTTCAGGTACTTCTCGATCGAATAGACATAGGGAGTATAGAGTACTTCGACCTCCAGATCCTGCACCGTAGAGCAATACGGTTCGAGCGGCGATGGATTGTCACCGACGAAGGTGACATGATGACCGAAACGGGAGAGTATCTCGAGGATATAATACATCCGGAGTGAACCCGAGTCTCGATCGAACGTGGGCAGGTAGTGATCGATGATCAGGATATTCTGACCTTCTCTCCTTATCCTGGCACGGAATAGGTTACGGGAATCCGGGGGTTCGTGGTTCCGGGCAAGCACTGCAGACCAGCGGGCAAAAAATTTTTCGCGATTTATCTGCTGAAACTCTTTCATTCCTCCGGAGCCTTCCCGCCCTGCGGTCATCCCCTCGTGATGGATTACTGTTGATCTCGGTTGATACATGACCCTGTATCCCTCATCACGGATACGGAAACAGAGATCTGTATCTTCGTAGTATCCCGGCTTGTAACGTTCATCGAACCCCCCCAACAGTCGGAAAAGATCCTTTCTCACCATCAGTGCCGCACCGGAGCAGTAATCCACCTCTCTCAAAAAATTATACTCGGGTCGAAGGGGATCATCACCCCTCCCATAATTCCATCCCGAGCCGTCACTGAATACAATCCCTCCTGCCTCTTGCAGTCTTCCATCCGGGTATACCAGCTTTGATCCTACGGCACCGACCCGGTCTCTCCGCATTGTCTGCACCAGGGGTTCAAGCCAGCCCTGTGTCACCTGGGTATCATTATTGAGAAACAGGATATACTGACCGCTTGCCATTGCAGCACCCTTGTTGCAGGACCCAACGAACCCAATGTTCGTCTCATTCCGGACAACAATCAGTTCTTTCTGCGTTCTGCAAAATCGTGGAGTATCGTCCGATGATGCATCATCGACAACAATAATCTCGTAAGAGCTGGCAGTATGCTCTGCAATCGAGCGGAGGCAGTGGAAGGTGAAGGTTAAATTGTTGTAAACCGGGATGACAATCGATACTTCCGGGTTGTCGGGCTTCCGAGGAAATGCGATCTCTTCACCCTTCCAGGGCTGCGGGGACGGGATTTCAGCATACTCCCGGATGACACGCCTTGCGAGCCGCTGCACCCTCCGCCGCTCCCGGAAACTGTCGATAAGACCCCACATTCCCTCGTCGAGCAGAATGTGGACGCTCTTTTCGCCAAGGTCGTACACCTTCCGTTGCGGGGTATCAAACCCGAGGAGGGGGTCGATAATGAAGAGATGCAATTTCTGTTCAAAAATGACCAGGATATCAGGGTCCATAGGCAGGTCCTGTCTGCATCCATCCGTGGTTTGCTTTGCTAGATCTGATACATGAAAGCGGCAACCGGGATTGTTCTGGATAAGTCCACCAAAGCCCGCTATCAGAGAGAGGTATCCCGTCCAGAAAACCTGTCCCTCGTACCGGTCTTATGATGATGCCCCCTTCGAACCGATCAATCTCAAATAGGTGTGCACCACGTCGGGAGTGGGGCCGATCTGGATAACATGCCCTTTATCGAGGAGCAGGCAGCGGGAGCAGAGGTTGTGAACGGTTTCGAGCGAATGGGAAACGAAGATGATCGTCTTTCCCTTGGTTCTCAGTTCTCCGATTTTTTGGTTGCATTTCTGCTGGAATGATTCATCCCCAACGGAAAGAACCTCGTCTACGAGGAGAATGTCAGGATCGGTCTGGATCGCAGTTGAGAAGGCGAGCCTCACAACCATACCCGATGAAAAATTCTTCAGGCGCATATTCTCGAAACGTTTCAACTCTGCAAATTCGATGATCGCGTCATACCGCTCCCTGATATCACGCTTTTTTAGCCCCATGATTGCACCATACAGGTAAATATTCTCCTTCGCGGTGAGGTCCGGCTGGAAACCCACACCAAGTTCGATGAAGGGAGCAATCCTCCCCTGGACAACCTTGACTCCGCCGTCTGCATACAGAACCCCTGCCAGGATCTTCAGGAGAGTGCTCTTTCCGCTCCCGTTCGGTCCGATGATCCCGTAGGTCTCTCCATGCCGGACACTGAACGATACATCGTCGAGAGCACAAAACTCCTCGTATGAATAGGCACCGCCCCGGAAAAGACTGAATATATGCTCAAAGATCGTTTGCTTTCTTTCGTGGGGTATCCTGTAACGCTTGGATAGGTGTTCCACGATGATTGCATCGCCCTCTTCGACCGCACCCTGTTTTATCTCCTCCATATCAGACCTCCTCAGCAAAGCGACGTTCAAGTTTGTCGAACAGCAGTCGTCCGATGGAAAAAAGGATGACTCCGGATATCACGACAATGGCGATAGTTGCAGGAGACGGTAGCTGGCCATATAAGAAGATATCCCGATAAATCGTGATGAGATCGGTTATCGGGTTGAGCATATAGATGGGGAGGTATTGTTCCGGAATTGTGCTGAGCGGGTAGACAATGGGGCAGAGGAAAAATCCTGCCTGGAGTAGGACCTCCCAGATCTGGTTCAAATCCCGGTAATACACGTAGAGTGAGGCCAGTCCTAGAGAGAGTCCGTACAACAGGAAGAGGAACAGGAGATGGACGAACGGGAACAGGAGCACGGTAAAGGAGATCGGGACGCCGAATGCGACCAGCAGACAGATGAGCACCAGGAATTCAAGCAGCGAGCTGATAAAGACTGAGAGGACTGAGCTCAGGACAAGGATCTGCCGCGGAATGTATACTTTGGTGACGAGGCCCGGTTTTCCCACGATTGAAGACATAGCCGCGGATGATCCATTCTGGAGGAACCGCCAGCTCACGATCCCGATCAGGATATAGAGTGCATACTGGTTCTCCGACATGTGGAACACATTGGAAAAGACGACATAGAGGACCAGCATCATCAGGAGTGGATTTACAAGCGACCATGCGAATCCAAGTACCGAACTCTGGTACTTCACACGGAGATCACTGACCGTGAGTATGGAAATGAGATCCCGGTATTCAGTGATCCACATCTGACCTCCTTTGTATTGAACTCCACGTTCTTATTAGTTTTTTTATCATACCAGGGTTGATGATCCTTTCCACGGATCGTCTCTTCCGAATCATGCCTGGTATGCCTTTCAGGCCATCGATCTTCGATTTCAGGATGACCCCACCCTGTCCCCTCAAAGCATAATAAGGGATTACTGCGATTGTCCTCCCCACTATCCAGGGAAGTGATGTGACAAGATACCATGCCGGGAAATCCTTGACCGGGTACCAGAGAATGTTCCGGTTTCCATAGTATACCGTCAGGTCAGACATGAACCCTGCCGTCCCCCCGTGGTGATGGTATACCACTGCCTGGGGCACATACACACACTCCCATCCGGCCAGCCGTGCACGGAGGGCGAGATCCACGTCCTCCATGAAAAGGAAAAAATCTTCATCGAAGAGTCCGATCGCGTCGAGCATCGATCTCCGGTATATCGCTGCCCCGGCACAGGGCCCTATAATCTCCTCCTCAAAATTATTATCCGGACTGTCGCGCTTGAACATCTCCCGATCCCAGGCGGCACCGCTTCGAGATATACAAATGCCCGTCGAGTTGATGGTGCCATCCGGAAAGAGCATTTTGATTGTGCCCATGCCAATCCTGGCATCGCTGGCCATGGCATGGACAAGATAGCTGATACAATGGGAATCCATTCGGGTGTCATTGTTCAGCGTCATGATATACGTTCCATTCGATTCCATTATCCCGGAATTGGCTCCACCGGAAAAACCCCGATTTTCACTGTTCTGAACGATATGAACGCCGGGAAATGAGGCTCGTACAAATTCTGCACTCCCGTCAGATGAGGCATTATCGACAAGGATAATCTCGATCGGAGTATAGTTCTGATTTGAAAGACTTGCAAGACACTCCCCAAGAAAATGCCGTCCATTGAAGTTGACCACCACAACGGTCACAAGAGGGTGTTCGCTCATCTTCTCGCGATTGCCAGAAAACGATGTCTCGTTATCAGAGCACTCCGGCATACAGTGTTTCAACCCTTTCTGCAATTATCTTCCAGTCAAATCGTTCCTCGATCAGTCTCCTCCCTGCATCACCCATTCGTCCTGCCAAAGGCTTGTCTTCGATGAGACGGCGAATTGCGACTGCCAGTTCGGAAGGATTATTTCGTTGGACGATAATCCCTGCCTTGCATTCCTCGATCTCGGCAGCCATCCCCGCAATATTCGTTGCTATCACAGGCCTTCCGCAGGCCATTGCTTCAAGGAGTACGATACCAAATCCTTCCCTTGAGGGATCGACGGACGGAAGGACAAATGCTGTGGTTCCGGCATAATAGAACGGAAGTTCCCGGCCCGGAATAAAACCGGGAAAGATCACATTTCTTTCGATTGACAAGTCAGCAGCCAGTTTCTGGTACTTCGCTATGAGGGGCCCGCTACCTCCTGCAATAACCGTGACATCTTTTCCCTCACGAACGAGCAAGGCGATTGCTTGCAGCAGCACATCAAAACCCTTATACTGGTGATACTCATCAAAAATCCCGAGAAAAAAAAGATCTCCGATTTTTCCAGGATGTTCTCCCGGGAAAAAATGTGTGCTATCCACACCCGGAGGGATATGTACCAGCTTCCCGGAAAAAGGTTCGAGACATGGGGACCGGTGATGGATACGGGTGATTATTATCCGGCTGGCCTGTCTCAGCACAAGCGGCAGGATGAACCGGTTATAGATCCATGCAACCGGAGCATAGATCCCCTCTCCCCGGATGTCGTTGTGGTAGGTGAGAATCAGTGGCTTTTTTCTTATCCAAGAGACAAGAGCACTGATTTCTGCCGTCCAGGGAGTTGGGATATGGGTATGAATGAGGTCAAAATCGCGGGAGAGCAGGGTGGAAAGCAGCGTGGGGGTGATATCGGTATTTGCCAGCTGGAACCATGATCTCAGCAGTTCCATGGAATAACCTGTATCCTTTCGCTCTCTCTCTCCTGCTGCAGCACAGACAACAGTGACCTGGTGCCCAAGGGATGAAAGGCCTTTCGAAAGATGGTGGACATACTCCTCGACTCCACCCGTTGATCCAATTCTTACCGGGGTCTGGATGACGTTCATAGGCTTCCTGACAGAGTGCACCTGCCAAGATCACGGGAATCCAAATTGTTCGAAATAACCGGAGGGGTTCGCTGGAAGCCGGAGAGCTTTTGATGAAATCGTTTGCTGGTTTGTCTCATAGAGAATGGCAAACGTGATGTATGCATCAAATGCCCCCTGGGTTCTTTCGAAATTGACCCGGTGATGACCATGATATCAGCCTTGAGCAGTAGCAATAAGAATGACGGAAGATAATCCAGGCGTTCTGGGGGGTATGTCATCTCTCTTGTAGTTCCCTCCCTCTTAACGTAAGGTATTCAGCAAGTGCTTCTTTCCAGTGACGGAGAGGCGATGTTTTGGTGTTCAGGAGTACCGAACAACGGGGTCGTTTTGCTTTCCTGTGGATCTCATCCGATGTGCAAGGAACCACATTCGGGATGATTTGCCGGGCAAACTCGAACCAAGTACAGGTACCTTCGTTGGTGACATGGTAGATGCCCGGGGCCTCGCGTGGGAGGAGGAGCGCCTTTGCTGCCAGATCTCTCGTGTAGGTCGGGCGCCCCACCTGGTCATCAACCACCCGCACGCTTTCCTGCTCATGTGAGAGGCGGAGCATGGTATCAACAAAATTCCTTCCATCAGGTCCAAAGAGCCAGGAGGTCCTCACAATCCGGTAATCATCAAAGGTTTCCCGTATACGTTCCTCACCGATGAGTTTTGATCGCCCATAGATGTTGATGGGGTGAGGATGATCAGATTCGATGTAACCCTCCTTTTCCCCGCCAAAGATGTAATCTGTGCTGAAATGAACGAGAGTCGCTCCTGTTTCAAGACATGCACTGGCAATATATCCCGGAGCCTCACCGTTCACCAAAAAGGCATGGTCACGATTCTCTTCGCATCCGTCCACATCGGTATATGCTGCGGCATTGATCACGAGGGATGGGTGAAATCTCCTGAAGAGTGACCTCATACCTTCCTCATCGGTGATATCCACCTCTTTCGTAAAAAACAATGCCTGGGGAGAAACGACTTGGAAGGCATGACCGAGCATTCCATTTGCGCCAAGAATAATGGTCGGTCGGCCATTTGGCGGCATAGTTATTTTAATTTCCGCCACCACCATTCATTCTCCTTGTACCACCGGATGGTATGTTCCAGCGCCTCGTCAAACGTGAACTTGGGCTGCCATCCCAGTGAATATATCTTATCCGAGGAAAGGGAATAGCGGAAATCGTGTCCTTTCCGATCTCCGACAAACTGGATCGAGGTCTTATCCTTTCCGAGTTGTTCGAGGATTTTTCGCGTTATCTCGAGGTTCGTGAGTTCTGTTCCCCCGCCAATGTTGTAAATCTCACCCGGGACACCCTTTTTCAGAATGCATGCAATTGCCCGGCAATGATCAAGGACATAGATCCAATCCCTTATATTCATCCCTCTCCCGTATACCGGGACTTTTTTGCCATCTATCAGGTTCGTGGTAAATAAGGGGATCAGCTTTTCAGGATACTGGAACGGACCAAAATTGTTCGTACAACGGGTTACGATGACAGGTACGTTATGGGTAGTAAAGTAGGAGAGGGCAAGGAGATCAGAGCCCGCTTTGCTGGCTGAATAGGGGCTTGATGGGTTCAGGGGATCACTTTCGGTGAATGATCCCTTCGGGATACTCCCATATACTTCATCGGTTGATATATGGATAAACCGGTATATTTCGGCCTTACGGACTGCTTCAAGCAGACTACACGTCCCGGTCACGTTGGTTGTGACAAAAGACAAGCCCTCGCTGATGGAGCGATCGACGTGACTCTCTGCGGCGAAGTGCACCACAGTATCTATTTCGTAATCGTTAAGAATTCGCGATACCAGTTCCTCATCGCAGATATCTCCCTTGATGAAATGATAAGCCGGGTTTCCTGCAATGTCTTTCAGGTTGTCAGGGTTCCCTGCATAGGTGAGCTTGTCGAGATTGACAACAATCTCAGGATTGTTCCTTCCGTTCAGAAGGAAACGGATAAAATTGCTGCCGATAAACCCGGCACCCCCGGTAACAAGCAGGCGCATCATCATCGCTCCCTGGTTTCTTGCGAATGACGTGGTGAACTGCCACGTCTGTGATTCTTTGCTGCAGAGAACAATGAAAGAGGGGGGTGTACATGTTCTATATTCATGACTATCTCCTAGCCGATCCTGATTGTACTCTTCTGCCTGAATATTATACCTGAATCCCTATAATTTCTCTGTGTTTTTGGTATTGTCGAACAGCGTTATTGGAATTTATTCGTTGCAAAGCGAGCAACGATACATTCAGGCCGTGAGAACTTTATATGAAATTTTTTTATGCTCCTCATTGAGCTGTAAATGAATGCCAGGCTTCAAATCTTATATTTGAACCAATATTGATTTATACATAAAATATCATGACCCTGTCAACCCCTCTGATGCTTTATCCGGTGAGGTTTCAGGGATGTTCCGCGAAGATACCTGATGACTTACAATTGTCTTCCATTATGGGACTGTATCCGGTAAATCTCGACCGGTATCACCCTGACCTCTTCTTTATGAAACGCAAACGTCCGCCTGATGGGGAGGAGTCCGCCGATCACCTCGTCAATCTCTCCCCTTCCGGCAAGATACGAGCTGATAAACGACCGGCTTCCTGTATTGAAGATCCCGTATACCACTGGTGCTATTGCGAGCGCTGCATCGAGGAATGGCCGGTCCGCATGGATCTGCTGGGCACCGAACGGAGGATTCATTACTACGGTATCGCATGCTCCTGCTATGGTATGGATTTGAGGATTTTTTACATCTGCTTCGATTAATTGTATATCCACATCAGCCTGATCAGCATTCCGGCGGGCAATCGCGAGCACGGGCGGATCGATCTCTATAGCCACAACTTCGCGGGCACCGAGAAGTGCAGCCCCGATTGCTAGAACCCCGGTACCGCACCCAAGATCACAGACCCGCCTCCCTTCAACATCACCCCTCATCGCTGCATGGAACAGGAGCCGGGCTGCGAGAGGTGCCGGAGTCCGGTACTGCTCAAGGGCCGGGGAGGGTTGGGAAAATCCCTCAAGTCTCTCCAGGAGCCTTTCGAGCTGGTTCAGTTTCATCGTCAGAGCATCTCATCGACGGTATAGTCCTCCCAGTGCCGGACCCCGCAAAGAATTTCAAACTCCCCCGGGGTGAGGACCGGTACCGGGAACCTGATCTGGTCATCGTATGCAAGCCGTGGACATGCGGTGCTCACATATGCCCCGAATCCCAGGTTCAGGAGCTCATCGGGGATCACCTCTTTCATGAAGACAAGGTATGCCTTGTCAGAGAGGGAGATGAGGTGTTTTCCCAGTTCAAGGCGGGCCTGTCCCGGTTTTGTGCTGACGATAATTCCTATATGGTCTGCCAGTCGGGCTTTCTCGATGAGGGCGTTTCGTCTCCTGAGAAACTTCCCGGCGTCAACTTCCACTGACTGTCCCGATAAGGGATCAAGTGCGACAACATGGGCCCCTGTGGCAAGTTGCACCCCGAGGGGATGGAATACCCCGGTCCCGATAAACAGGATATCTGATACCCCGAGTATCCGGGCCGCTTCGAACGAGCAGCCGAGCACCTGGCCGGGCTCCGGCGTCCTCCCGCCCGCTGTCCGGAAGAACGGTTCATATCCTTCCGCCCTGAGAACTTCCATGACAGCCGGGAGCATGTGGGTATGCTGGGCGGTGGTGATGATCCCGATGGCTGTTCCCTTGAGGAGGGGCAGGGCAGAACAGACGACAACCGGGTCGAAATCCACCCTGAATGGTACATGCAGTACTTTTGGGTGAGCGAGCAGGGGTGTATGGCCAAAGTTGACCAGCACATCGGCATAGTCGAGCAGCTCGAGCGACAGGTCACAGGCACCATAACAGGGATCGCCGCTGATGATGATCGAGAACCCCTGGCGGGAGAGGGTATCTGCGATCCCGGCTGCCTTCCGCTTGAGCCCTGCCGGGAACTGGAGGGCGACCGATCCCGCTCCCCTCTCCCGGAGCCGTGACACAAGGTCAGAGATATTGTTCAATTACACGCACCCTGTCAGTAACCTCAACGGTTACCAGCACCTTGTAGGGTCTTCCGATATCGGGATAACCTTTCCGGATGGCAAAACAGATATCGGCAACGTCTGCACCTGCCCTGTCGAGTGCTGCAAGGATACCCTTCGTAGTTCCCCCCGTGCTGATCACATCATCCACGATGACAACCCGGTCTCCCTCCCTCACCCCGTTCAAAAAGAGCTGGCCTTTCGAGTATCCGGTAACCTGGTGGACCGGGATCTCACCCGGTAACAGGTATTCCCGCTTCCTGACAATATTCAGGGGGAGATCAGTCATGTGCGAAATGATAGACCCGATAGGGATCCCCATTGCCTCGGCAGCCACGATCCGGTCGACCCCATCCAGATCCATGATCTTGATCATGGCAGTCGCCACCTCGCGGAGCACGGCCGGATCAAGGGATGGAACCCCATCGGTGATGGGGTGAATAAAATAATTGTAGTCCCCACGTTTGACGATAGGGCTCGTTTCAAGCGATTTAATAAGTCTTTTCAACATACTGCTCTCCAATATCATCAAGAAATGCTTCTATGACCCCTGCATGCACATGGGGCATGCAGACGATTCTGAGATGGTTGTTCCGGGTATAGGAGACCTGCCATCGGGAAGGGACAGGTGTTTCCGGGGTTTCGAAGGTGGCAACGTTCACATCAGGGATGACAACCGGGCGGATGCCGTAACTCTCCATTCCATGAGTCAGGCGTCTCGTGTTTTTCATGCATCCCTGCACTATCGCCTCCATTCCCTCGTATCCCAGATACTCGAGCACCGCTAGTGCTCCAGCAACAGATCCCCCCGGGCGTGTACCGGAAAGGGTAAATTCCTGCTTTACCGTGAGGTACGGGGTATCCACCGAGAGGGAACAGAGGTCGTTTTCGTTCCTTAAAAGGAGGCATCCGGCCGGTATCGTGCTCATCCCCATCTTGTGGGGATCGACTGCGATCGACATCACCCCCGGGAGTGAAAAATCAAATTCAGGGGCGTCTTTCAGGAACGGGAGGACCATGCCCCCGAATGCAGCATCGACATGGAAGAATATCCCCTCCCTGTGAGCGATGGCCGCAAGATCCCTGATCGGATCTACCATGCCATATTCGGTTGAACCGGCGATCCCGACCATGCAGCAGGTATTGGAGTCGATTGAATCCATGTACCGGTCACAATCGACACGATAATCCCGAGTCAGGGGGACCGTCCGCATCTCCACCCCGATCATATCGCAGGCTTTTTTGAATGAAAAATGGGCCGACTCGGGGATGACCACGTTCGGTGATGGAATCCCTGCAGTTGCCCTGGCAATCCGGAGTGCCTGAATATTCGATTCAGTCCCTCCGGTCGTGGCATACCCGCAGGCATCCGGGTTATGGAAGAGGGTCCCGATGCGGCTGATGAGCATCCGTTCGAGCGAGGCGGTTCCCGGAAAAAGCCCCGGATCCCCAAGATTTGTCTCCATGAAGAGTGCATGTGCCTTGACCGCCACAGGGTGGGGGAGGGTGCACATCGAACTCAGGATATACAGGTGGTTTTTATCCTGCAGTTTTTTCGTTTCAAAAAATGAGAAGAGGTCTTCTTCGGGGATTCCTTTACTCCGCATGGGTCCTTCTTGCACTCTCAAGGATGATCCGTTGCTCGGTTCGTGCGACTGTCTCCCGTATTTTTGCGATGGCATCGATATTGGCCGATACACTCGTGATCCCATGCTCCACGAGCCAGGTCACCATCGGGGGTTCCGACCCGGCCTGGCCGCAGATGGAACACTCAACGCCGTGTTCACGGCAGAGCTGGATCGCCTGGTCGATCAATGCCAGCACCGCGGGATGCTTGGGCTGGTACATCGTGGCAACGTTTTCGTTGTTCCGATCGATGGCAAGGGTATACTGGACGAGATCATTGGTCCCAAACGAGGCAAAATCGATCCCTGCATGGATGAAATCCTCGATCATGATGGCACATGCGGGGATCTCGATCATGACCCCCAGGGTTGCGGCATTGACATCCACTCCCCATTCTGCCATCATCCCCCGTGCAACGATGAATTCCTCCGGGTGAGATACCATGGGAAACATCACGCCGAGGTTATCATATCCCTGTTCCCAGAGCTTCTTGAACGCCTCAACCTGGAGGCGGAACTGGTCGGGGCTCTGGAGATCGCGCCGGATTCCCCTCCATCCGAGCATCGGGTTATGTTCATGGGGTTCATTCTCACCACCGGCCATATTCCGGAACTCATCGGTCGGGGCATCAAGCGTCCGCACCCAGACCGGTTTTCCATTGAATGCATCGAGGACGATCTTGATGCCCTTGTAGAGCTCCCTGATAAACTCCTCCTCTTTGTCATTCGCGATGAACCATCCCGGTGTCTTGTTCAGGCCGAGGATGAGGTGCTCGATCCGGAGCAGACCCACCCCGTCAGCACCGGTAGCAGCAGCCCGCTCGGCTGCTGCCGGGATCGAGACGTTCACCTTTACGCTGGTCGCGGTGATGATGGGGGAAGGAGTGGCAACACCCGCAACGGAAGCCTGTGCCTGGACCAACTTTTCGAGAGCCCCTTCGTAAATGAACCCTTTTTCACCATCAACCGTGACAAGCTGACCCGGTTTGAGGATCGCAGTGGCATTTCTTGTCCCGACGACTGCAGGGGTCCCGAGTTCCCGGCTTACGATAGCCGCATGGCAGGTCATACCCCCTTCATCAGTCACGATTGCCGCGACCTTCTGCATCGCCGGCACCATGTCGGGGTTTGTCATCCTTGTGACGAGGATATCTCCTGCATTGACCGATCCTGTATCCTTGACATCGCGGATCACCACCACCCGTCCGGTGGCAACCCCAGGTGATGCCCCCTGGCCTTTCACGAGGATCTTTGCCTCACCGGCATCTGTTTTTACTGAAGGTGCGCCGGACCTGATGGTCGTGATGGGTCTTGACTGGAGGATATAGATCGTCTCCCCGACAATACTCCATTCGACATCCTGGGGAATGCCGTAGTGCGTCTCTGCCACCTTGCCAAACGTTGCAAGCCTTCCAACTTCATCGTCACTGAGAACCGGATTCTCCTGCCTGTCTTTCGGGATATCAAGGGTCTTTGTTCCATGTTCGCCATCGGAC